>Ga0302215_10000015_pt1 | contig 159097 bp, 144 predicted proteins | sample II_Fen_N3_1_FD_194580 | JGI IMG/M metagenome (GOLD analysis project Ga0302215, IMG submission 194580) | Peat permafrost microbial communities from Stordalen Mire near Abisko, Sweden - II_Fen_N3_1 | ecosystem: Environmental > Terrestrial > Soil > Wetlands > Permafrost | place: Sweden: Abisko... | reverse complement strand
CATCCAGCTTCCTTCAGATTCCACCTCACGATGGACACCCTTGCTTTCGGCTATATCCTTCCCACTACCGGGCGGATTCCGGACTTGCACCGGTTAGAAACGTGCGCCGCCAGGCGCACCTAATTAAAAGGATGGTGCAAGACGACCATCCTCTTTTATATAATATAAACTCTAACATCTACCGATTTGTAGTTTTTTATTAAGTGGTCGTCCAAATTTTTTCTCCCAATTTACATTTTGTAGTTATATTTACAAAGTTCATCGATATAATGATTTGGGAGGTGAATTATGAAATTAATTCGATATATCATCGCTGTACTATCTACTATTTTATTATCATCTACTATATTACTATCTAGCCATCCACAACCGGTTACCTACGCGTATTATCATCAAGGAAGTGCTAAGATTCCAACCGAAGCCGCTACCTTTGATGGAGATATTACTCAAAGATATGATTTCGTTCAGGGTGAAATTCCAACCCCCGAGGATTTTAATATCAAGGGAACCTTAACTTGTGGGACAAAGGTATATCAAGCAGAAGATCTTGGTGTCATTTACTCGGGGATCACGGGAATACAACAAGTCGGAGCTTCTTGTTCCATAAATATAAGAATACAGAATATCAATAATAGTAAAGAAGGATGCAGTTTTTCCATCAAGGTTAAAGTGGTAAAGGCCGATCAAAAGCTAACTTGTTCGTTACAGAATAAGGCCTTTACTATTACAGAAGATTACACAACCATTAATAATATCTCTATCCTTTTCTACCAATCAATCGCTTTCATAGTAAAGGATTCTTCCGGAAAGCGAATTAATGGCACAATTAGTTACAGCAACAATATCAAGGATTATATCGTAGGCACGAATATTATAACCTATGTGTTCACACCTATCAATGAGTATTATCCAGTTTTAAAAGGCTCCTTTACGTTGATTTATGCACCAACCTATACCTTGTCTGCCAGCACAGTATACATACAACCCGGTACTTCCTATCCTATCAGCGTGATCAATTCCTCTACTGATCTTACTATAAAGTATACCTCCTCTGATAACAATATTGTCTCAATCAATAACACAACAGGCAAAATTAAAGGTATCAACAAAGGCTCAACAAATATCATGGTTAGTATTACTGATAACAAAACCGAGATTAAAAAGACTTATCTTGTAAATGTTTCGGTAGGAAATTACGATGAAATTGTATCCTTAAACAAAAAATCCTTAAATTTAAAAATCGGTGATTATTATGATTTAAATGTGCATACAGCATATGGTGGCTGTAACTATTATTTTTTAGCTAGTAATTCAAATGTATCGGTTACAAGGTCCAATGGAATTACGAGAGCAATAACAAAAGGAAAGAGTGTCATAACCTGTATCTTTACTACAACGAATAATTCCGCCTACGTCTTCAGTTGTAATGCTACGGTAGAGTAATTATTCTACCTTTGCAGCCAATCGGTTAATCTGTGTTGCGATATAGCCGGCACCAAAGCCATTATCAATATTAACAACTGCCAGTCCCTCTGCGCAGGAATTTAGCATCGTAAGGAGTGCGGATACTCCATTAAAGCTTGCTCCGTAACCAATTGAGGTAGGTACTGCTATTACCGGTTTGTCCACCAATCCAGCAACAACACTACCAAGTGCACCTTCCATTCCTGCCACTGCTACAACACAGTTTGCATTGCGAATGTCCTCTAACTTTGAAAAAAGCCTATGGATTCCTGCAACTCCGACATCGTAGATACGAATCACCTTACTTCCAAAAAACTCTGCAGTTTGTGCAGCTTCTTCCGCCACCGGAATATCAGCAGTACCTCCGGTACACACAACAACACTCCCAATCTTGCTTTTTTCGGTGGTTTGTATTTTTAAAATTCTTGACAATGGATCAAATTGAACCATTGGTAGAATTTCTTTTACACTTTCATACTGCTCAACGGTTGCTCGTGTTCCTAGAACATTTGTCCCTTTCTCATAAAAATTCTGATAGATACTGATTAGATGAGAGGTTGCTTTCCCTGCACAAAAGATTGCCTCACCGAAACCAGAACGTAGTTCACGGTGGTGATCCAGCTTTGCATGTCCCAGGTCTTCATAAGGTAATTTTTTTAATAACTCTTCTGCTTGAGAAATCGATATATCGTTATTTTTAACTTGTTCCAGTAGTTTGTGAATATCCATATAAATCTCCATTCTGCCCCAATACTTAAATATGGGCGTCCATCTATAAATCCTTATTATTATAATTGATTTTATAAAAAAATACTACCATTAACTAGATATAAACAAAGGAGGGAATCACATCCCTCCTTTCATTCATACTTTTTATAATACTTTTAACGACAAAGCTATATTGTTATGAATCTATTATTATTTATATTATTGCACGGGTGACTCCGTTAATTTTTGCCTTAAAATAACAAATCCATAAGGAGAAAGTCGAGAATTCTCTAGACCATATTGCCATATCAACATTCGATTCTCCATATTCAAATCAACTGCAACTTCACTACCACCTGCATTCATTACAATTGTAATATTCTCTTCCTCCGTATACCGCTCATAAATCATAAGCATACTCCCCTGTTCGGCCAAAACAGTGCGATATTTACCACTCCTCAACGCCTTTAACTGTTTGCGGACAAAGATTGTTGCCTTAAAGAAGGCAAAGAGCTCATTTTCCTCATCCCATTGCATGGTGCTTAAGCGTTCGACCTCACCAACTCCGGCCAACAGTTGTTCATCACCATATAAGATAAAGGGTATCCCTACTGTGGTCATTAAATATAAAACGGATAACATATAACGTGATAGCTCATTCTTGCACTCCGTTAAGAAACGAGGTGTTCGAATATTATCCAAATAATTTATCTGAATATATGACGTATTCGTACTATCCTGAGTTTCTGAATGGGTTACATTTTTATTGAACTTATAAGAATCAATACTATTTAATGCGAAGAACTTCTTGCAATCATTATAAAAACCTCTGTTTAATAAGGCATCTATATAATCGATGCTGTGAACATTATTTTCTCTCTCATCTCCATAAGCAATGATAAGAAAATCCGGTATCATCTTCTTAACTAACCTGTAAAATGTATCTGACTGCTCGCCCTTATGTTCATTGATATCAATAAACAAACCATCAACCTTATAATAATCTAACCAGTTTTTACATACTTGGATATCGTATTTTTCTATACCAAACTTTTTATTTTTTTCATTATTTTTCTGTATATTAAACTTTATATTATTCTCTTTATTTTCTTCAATATTGTTTTCTATATCCTCAACTATATCGTTCTCAATATCCTCAACTATTTTGTTCTCAATACCCTCTACTAAATTGTTCTTGATACCCTCTACTAAATTGTTCTTGATACCCTCTACTGTTTTGTTCTCTTTATTCTCTACTATATTGTTCTCAATATCCTCAACTTTATTGTTCTCAATACCCTCTTCAACTTTTTCATCTGTGTACTCAGATGACTCCTTTTTGCCCAAACAATAGTGATATAAGCCTTCCACTATCACTTTGATATTGCAATTATGGCATAACCCTACCATGAACTCAAAATCTCTTCCACTGCCTAGCGTTGGATTAATATTATTATCCTTTGGATCACTGTTATCATCATAAGCATCCATAGCTAAAAACGGATTTAGGCAAATACAATTAATCCCCAATTTAAGAATATAATCAATATTATCTGTAATTCCTTGAATTGTGCCCGCATAGATACCTTGTGTTTTATTTCCATACTCATCAAACTTCTCAATCGTGTAATTAATTTCTTTCCAACTAGATGCAAAGCGATCAGGTAAAATATAATAGATTACGGCATCATTTATCCAGGTTAGAGCAGGTGCCTTTTCATCTCTGTTATCCGTTTTGACTTCTTCAAACTCTAATTGACTGTTTTCATCCTTGCTTGTTTCATGTTCCATAAATTCCTCCAGGCAATAGGTGGTCACAGCAAATATATATTCGAGTAAGACAAAAAATAGTATTATATAGGCAAGATATAGCCTTTTATCATATAGATAAAACAGAACAAGTACTTATCTTTAGTAGTACAATAGCTTTAACAAAATGTAGCACTATTTTGTATCCATTGACAATTGCGAAAAATAGTGCATCATAATTTATACTTCTTTATATAACAAATCATTGCTTATCGTCGTATAAAATAATCGACGAATCTCCTGTGGTTCATTCGTTAGTCCTAATATCCACATCAGTTTTGTTACAACTGCCTCGGTCGTCATATCATATGCCTCAAGAATATTAAAATGTCTCTTTAGCTTCTGTCCCACTTTATAGATATTCATATCGCTACCTTCATTGGGAACCTGCGTTGTCATAACAATGGTTCGACCAAGTGCAATCCATTTCTCAATAACTGCATAATAATGATACTGCTCTAACGAGGGAATCCCCCCTACGCCGTAGCTCTCGATAATCACTGCATCATTTTTCTCCAGTAAAAAATTCAATACATCCGAATCCATACCGGGAATCAACTTTAACAAACCCACCTTCGAATTAAGCTTATCATAAAATATTGGACACTTTTCCTTCGGTTGTTTAATATATTGGAGGATAATGTCATCTTGAATCAAAGCAAGAAACGGGTAATTGATACTAGAAAAAGCATGAAAACTCTTAGAATGAGTCTTTCTGGCACGGGTTCCTAAGATTACCTTGCCATCAAATAATACCTGTACCCCACTTGTATCCTGTGAAGAAGCATACAGAAAACTTGCATATAAATTTGCTTTTGAATCTGAACTCTCAAGATTAATTGGTTTCTGTGAACCGGTTAAAACAATAGGCTTAGGAGAATTCTGTATCAGATAAGATAATGCCGCCGCGGTATATGCCATCGTATCTGTACCGTGACAGATGACAAATCCATCATATTGATCGTAGGCATCACGAATTGCATTTGCCATCATAAGCCAATGTTCCTGGCTAATATTCGTACTATCTAGGTTACATAATTGTACCGAATCCACCTGGCAGATATGATCAATATTATTGACATATTGCATTACATCCTGTGAGGTTAAAAGGGGAGTTAACCCTGTTGGGGAGCTCGCAGATGCAATCGTACCTCCCGTTGCAAGCATTAATATTTTTTTAGTAGTATGATTAATCATGATAAGTCCACGCTCTTCCGATTGATTAGGTTGAGCATCCTTTCTGTCAAATGACTATGTAAAAAGTCTTAGCTAATATTAATCTCCAAAAATATAAAATAAATCACAATTCATTTTATATTTTACAAGTTTGAAGAAAGAATTATTCTATAACCGTACCAAAAAACGTAAACGCAATTATAATACGTAGATTTGGTTAGTATATCACAAATCAGATATCGCGAGAAAATGATTATGTATGTAGATATAATACACCAATATAATACAGGAATGCAGGCCTAAAAAATTGGCTTAAAATACCGCCAACCTTGAATGATTGACGGTATTTAACATAATATTTATAAGTTAATAAGATAGATGTACTGGATACCTTGTTTAGCTAAACACATGGTTCATTCCAATACTGAAACTCTTCTATATTAAAATTCTATTATAAGCTTTCTGCTATATCCTTCTTTTTTAATCCAATTTCTCCTCGGATAGATTTCCAATCTGCTGCAAGAAATCAGTGATATTGCAAATAATCGTTGATCTTTTACTCATTCTCAAATTCAGATTATCTAACTTATCACCCACAGAATCAACAAGCTGTGCAACTGATCCAACACCGGTTGCTGCTCCATTAATTTCAGAGCTCGTTTGTTCAATTCCCGTGATAATTTGCTCACTAAAATCTTTTACTTCGTAGGTACAATCAGTAACTTGTTTAAAATCCTTTTGTACATTTAACGCATATTCAAAATTATCTTGAATTGCCTCTTTTGTCATAACAATCTGACTGCTTAATGAATTAATGCTACCATATAAATTCATAATATTTTCATCAATTCCGTGTACTAATTTTGTTGTAGCAGCAGATAATTTTCGTATCTCATCTGCTACTACCGCAAACCCTCTGCCCGCGTCTCCCGCTCTTGCTGCTTCAATGGATGCATTCAGCGCTAATAGATTGGTATTTTTTGCAATACCAGTAATGTTCTTTGACATTTCCTTGATATGATTAAAATTATCTTCCAAGGAATGAAAGGAATCCGTGAATAAATCAAGCTGATTACATGTCCCATTCAATTTATTTGATAAAGTACTCATCTTATCATCTGCTTGTTGAATTGCTGTTTCGGAACGATTCATAACATCATTGATATTATTTACATATTGACCAAAATCATTAAAATCAGAATTCAAATGATTAATCATTTCTTGAACTTTACCAATCTGCGAATAGGTATATTGAATATCTTTAATAGATTCAGATACCTTAACTTCTTCATCTAAGAACTCATCAATTTTATTTTCAATATGTACAACACCATAATTAATATATTTATAATAACTATTGCTATCATCCACCGAGGAACTTTCGCTTTGTACAGCTTTTAAATTAATTTCCTCTTTATTATCAAAATCATTTGCTTTTTTATTAAATAATTTCATATTCTCCACCACCTATTCAAATACAGCTAGAACCATCGTCTGGTTAAAATGTTGTTGATTCAGCTGTTCACCATACCCTGCAAATCCGATATAATCGCCTAGAGCATTACTCATATTCTTTGCGAATGCATCCAAATATCCATCTTGTTCAAAAAGGATGGATCTTGCCAAGCAATTAATCATAATAGATAAGGATGGATTTGGAATATCTTTTTTTACTTTTTCAATTGTTTCATTAATAACTGCTTTATAATTATCGGGCTCTAAAAGAACCATTTTTGAATTATTATAAACTCTTGCGTGATAAGCCATGCCATCATCCTTGGTGATCATCTGATTCGCAGTGATGTACATGTCCCCTCCAATTATTCTTCCAAGAGGATAACCATCTAGAAATTTTGGTAATTCATTAACAGTTGTATTAAGTGCTTTGGCAGTTACAAGGGCAGCAGGCTTATGATCATATTCATGAACAATACGATTTTTAACATCAACTTTCGTAGCCGTAAAATAGTGTTGCGTTGGCTTATATATGTTTTCTCTGTATAATTTAATCTTACCACCCAAATTCTTAATAAATACAAATACACAAGCGTTATCATACACGATACCGTTTAACGCTATCCTTGTTTTTTCTGCTCTCCCATGATCACCCGCAGTACCACCAAATAAAGGTATTTTTTTACCTTCCAAAACGGAATTAAAGGTTGATAACACTAATTCCTCACATCCGATTAATCCTGTCGAAATTTCAAAACAAACGGTATTAGAATTTTCCTTAAATTTGTTAACACTATCCTTAATTCTGTCAACATATTTTATTGGATAACGATTCACCTCTTCTAATACATCGGCATAGCATTCAATACCGTCTTCAATACCCATGATAAGCAACGAATTCTTATATGCTCCATCCTTACAAAAACCCGCATAGGTGGAAGCCCCTATTATAATGCTTGTTGTAAATTTCTCCTTTAATAACGCAGTATATTCTTCAAAATTATTTATATCAGTAAAAAACAAAATTAATTTTGGAGAATTTAAACCAGCTGTCGCTTCCGACACTGCTTCTTTTAAGTTATTATTCGAACTTTTTCCTACTTTGTAATTCATGTTCCCTCCCGTAACTTCTTTTCTGGTGTAAATTGTAAATGCATGATTTTGAATTTGCATTTTATGATGTTTTATAAGATTGTATATTGCTAGCTTATTAAAGTCAATAATTTAATAATATTTTACTTTATTTCCAAATTATAATATAAATAATTGCTTAACATAGTTTAAGATATTTAAGATGTAGAATAAAGTCAATTAATATGTTTACCGTTTGTGAAAGGTACCAAAAGCTTAATGCTTTCCGAAATGAATATATATTCAACAAAATTAGAAATGAAATAAGTATTACATTTTGTAAAACATTGACATATTTAACCAAGCATGATAAACTATTTTTCTATAATATGGTAATTATTAATGAGAATGATTCATGAATAAGAAAAGGGGTAAAACATGAAAAATAGGTTAGTAAAGAAAGTATCACTAATTATGGTTATGACTTTAGTATTGTTTTTAGTGTCAGTACCAGTGTTAAAGGCACAAGCAACTTATATGAGTACAGGAGCTAATATGTATTATTGTTCAAATAATTTGTTAGGCTGTACAGGTGTATCAAACATCACCTATTATTATGATGTTACACTTATGGATGATATGTATGAAGGTGCGATTATCGATTGTTTAGATTATTGGAAAGAGGCAACAAAATATAATACAACGAATGCTAGGGTTAGTTTTTCTAGAGTATATAGTGAATCCGCAGCAACTATTGTCTTTAAGGAACAGTCTACTTTACCAGCTGGAACTTCAACAACGCCTGGTTATACTGAATATTACAATGCAACTAGAGTATCATTTGATCCTACTACGTTGAATGCTACGGACTTCACTTACTGTACAGTTTATTTAAAAACAGGATTATCATCTGATCAAGTGAGACGTACTGCCGCACATGAAATCGGACACTGCTTTGGTTTGCAGCATCCAAAAAATCTTACCATGGTTCCCGGTGATCACAAAAGCATTATGTGGCCATCTAATGATACTAATTTTTCTCCTAAACCAACCTCAAATGATGTTTTAACGATAGAAAATAAATATTAAAGTTGCTATAATAAATTAATAATTATACTGTTCCAAATACATCGTTCATTTTTCATTAATAATACTAAATTATTATGGGTAGGGCTATATTCAATTAGCTCTTTATCAAAATTTGGGACAAAATGATTTTTAACCGGAAGGATCTCCTTCCGGTTATTTTATGATAAAGCAACATAATACATTTAACTTCTTAGTTTCATGAATGTAACCGTTCCCAAAGACACCGTGTAAGGTTCTTTGTTTGCAAAAGGTTGGAACCGTATGTTGACCTCGTAAATGCCTATTTTCCTAATGCCTCTATAGTGATTGCAGTAATGGGCAGGATTCAAAGAATCCAACCCCAACTTCATAGATGCATAAAAATAAGCCACATTTAAAATTTTATCAATTCAAAATGTGGCTTATTTATATAATATTAAACATATAGCAGCTCGTAGGGGAATCGAACCCCTGTTTCCGCCGTGAGAGGGCGGCGTCTTAACCCCTTGACCAACGAGCCTTAAGAACAATATTTATATTACACTATGAAAAAGAAAAAAGCAAGTACTTTTTTTATAATTATTTAAATTTTTTGACCAATTGACACACTTTGCCATTTATAATTCATTTCAAACTGTAATTCGATTAAACTTCCAGATATAACCTAGATTTTCATATATTATAGTAGGTGAATCAGATTGTTTTTATTCACCTTATAGAATAAATGAAAAAGTTGATCATAATTGATGAACAAGAATACAAAATCACTTCATTAATTTAAAAGCATAATCAAAACAATTACAATCGTAATGATTATGCTCTCTAAACTAAATCTATAAATCATTATCCCTTACAAAAAGTCCATCAACGACATCTGATTGGATATCGGCAAATCTCCAAACAAGCCCATACTTGCCATTGTTTCTACTACTGTTGAGCTGACCTTACAACGAACCCTAAAATCATCTCTAGAAAGAAATAGACCCTGCTTCGATGCTTCTACCACACCGTCAGCTGCCTTATCACCGAGTCCGTCGATGGTACTCAAGGCGGGCATTAGTTTGTTGTCAATAATCTGGAAGGTGTGAGCCTTCGCAGTATATATATCAAGTTGCAGGAAGGTAAAGCCTCTCGCGTACATTTCCTGAACAATACGCATATCCTTGAAGGTATCTTGTTCTTTTTTGGTTAAGGTATTGCTTCTTCTTTTATAATCCGCAATATGCTGTTCCAATCGTTCCTTTCCAAGGCACATTAACTCGTAATTAAAAGCGGAGGCACGGATACTGAAGAACGCCGCATAATAGGCCAGTGGATGGTATACTTTAAAGTATGCGATACGGAACGCCATCATTACATACGCCGCAGCATGTGCCTTCGGGAACATATACTTAATCTGCTTGCAAGACCAGATATACCAATCTGGAACACCTGCTTCTACCATGGCACTCTCCATGTCTGGTGTTAGTCCTTTACCCTTTCGAACACTCTCCATAATCTTGAAGGCTTGACCCGGTTCTACCCCTGTTGCAATCAAATATATCATGATATCATCACGCGTACAGATTGCGGTAGTCAGAGTACATTTGCCATTCTGAATTAACGTCTGTGCGTTGTTCAGCCATACGTCTGTTCCATGGGACAGACCAGAGATACGTACTAGATCGGAAAAGGATTTCGGTTTCGTATCCTTTACCATCTGCATAACAAAGTCAGTACCAAACTCCGGGATACCGAGACAGCCAAGTTCACAGCCATCAATATCCTTTGATTTTATATTAAGTGCACTTAAATCTCGGAACAGTGAAAGTACCTTCTGATCATCCAGACTAATCTTTTGCGCATCTAGTCCTGTCAAATCCTCTAGCATTCGAATCATCGTTGGATCATCGTGGCCTAGGATATCAAGCTTTAACAGATTATGATCAATCGAGTGATAATCAAAATGTGTTGTAATAGTCTTCGTAGTCATATCATTCGCAGGACGTTGTACCGGTGTAAAGGAGTAAATATTTTCTCCATGTGGCATTACTACGATACCGCCCGGATGTTGACCTGTTGTTCTTCGAACTCCTACCAAACCTCCTACAATACGTTCAATCTCACAATTACGCTTGTGTTCCCCATGTTCATCATAATAATTCTTTACATAACCAAAGGCTGTCTTTTCCGCAAGGGTACCGATGGTTCCCGCACGAAAGGTATGACCCTTGCCAAAGAGTACTTCCGTATAATCGTGTGCCTTACTTTGATATTCACCAGAGAAATTAAGATCGATATCTGGCTCTTTATCACCATAGAAACCAAGGAAGGTTTCGAACGGGATATCATGTCCATCCTTACTAAGTGGCTGTCCACACTGGGGGCATATCTTGTCAGGCATATCACAGCCTGAGCTTCCACCAAAGCTCTTTACCTCCTCAGATTCAAAATCAGAATAAAAGCAATTGGAACAATAATAGTGAGGTGCCAAAGGATTTACTTCCGTAATTCCTGCCATAGTCGCCACGAAGGAGGAACCAACCGACCCACGGGAGCCTACCAGGTATCCATCCTCATTGGATTTCCATACCAACTTCTGTGCAATTATATACATTACTGCAAATCCATTGTTAATAATGGATTTGAGCTCATGTTCCAGTCTGGCTTCAACTGGTGCGGGCAAAGGATTTCCATACATTGAATGAGCTTTATCATAACAGATGGATCTTAGGTTTTCTTCTGAATTATCAAGGACGGGAGGACATTTGTCCGGTCGAACCGGTGAAATCTTCTCAATCATATCTGCTATTAAATTAGGGTTTGTGATAACCACCTCTTCTGCTTTCGCCTTGCCTAGGTATGAGAATTCCTCCAGCATCTCTTCCGTAGTACGCAAATACAGTGGCGGTTGTTCATCCGCATCCTTAAAACCCTTACCTGCCATTATAATTCTACGATATATTTCATCCTCAGGTTCCATAAAATGTACGTCGCAGGTTGCAACCACCGGTTTATTATACTCTTCACCAAGTGCTACAATCTTCTTATTCAGTTCAATCAAATCATCTCGTGAGGAGATATCTTTCTCATCACTTCGATCACTTCGAATTAAGAAATCATTATTTCCCAAAGGTTGAATCTCCAGATAATCATAAGATTGAACTAATTTTGCAAGTCGATCCTGGGACTGATTCTTTAACACCGCTCGGTATATCTCACCTGCCTCACAGGCTGAACCTACAATGATTCCTTCCCGACATTCCATTAATAAACTCTTAGGAAGCTTCGGCCTTTTGTTATAGTATTCTATATGAGAAAGTGACACCATCTTATAAAGATTTACTCGCCCTATATCATTTTTAGCCAAGAGGATGGCGTGGTATGCTGGCAACTTACGGATTGCTTCTACAGAAAGCTTTCCAAGTGTATCTATTTCCTTAACAAGATTAATCTCTCGTTCTTTTAGCATCGTGCAAAGCTTTAGATATATTTCGGCGGTTGCCCCGGCGTCGTCAACTGCCCGGTGATGATTCTCCAAAGATACACCGAGCGCCTTTGCAACAATGTTTAACTTATATTTATTCAAGGTTGGAAGTAGGATTCTGGATAATCCAACCGTATCAATCACTGTAAAGTCAACCTCTATGTTTAAACGCAGCGCATTCATTTGGATAAAACCAACATCAAAGGACGCGTTGTGCGCCACAAGCACACAGTCTTCACAAAACGCAAGAAATTTTGGCAATATCTCCTCTATCTTAGGTGCGTCGATTACCATATCATCTTTTATTGAAGTAAGTTGTTCAATGTGGTACGGAATTGGTACCTCAGGATTGACAAAGGAACTGAATTGATCTACAATCACACCGCCCTTTACTTTGACCGCCCCGATTTCGATAATCTTGTCCTTATTTTTACTAAAACCGGTAGTTTCTAAATCGAAAACTACAGTTGTATCCTCTAAGCTCTGCTCTCTGGCATTCGTTACGACCTCTTGAATATCATCTACCAGATATGCTTCCATGCCATAGATTATCTTAAAATCCTTCGCTCTCTGTTGCTCCGCTTCGTCAGCAAAGGCTTTCGGATTCAAGGTATGATTTGCTTCTGGGAAGGACTGAACCACTCCGTGGTCTGTTATGGCAACAGCTTTATGTCCCCACTTGAATGCACGTTTAATTAAAGCCTTTACATCAACAACGGAGTCCATATCACTCATCATGGTATGAGCATGTAGCTCAACTCGTTTCACAGGAGCGTTATCCATACGCGAAGAGGTAAAATCACTAATGGTCTTAATACCCACTACGGAACCAATGGTGATATCTCTCTCGTAGTTATCCATCTGTGCAATCCCCTTTAGCGTGAAGAAGCCCCCCGGTTTTAATACCGCGTTGATTTCGTCTACTTCTATTGTTTTAGCATATAATTTTACCTTTATGGAATCAGTAAAATCCGTAAGGATGAACATAATAATGCTTTTCTCATTACCGATGGTTCTGCTCTCCGGTTTAATTAGCTTTCCACGGATCACAACCTCACCAATTTCAGCATTAATATCACAAATTGGCATTGCGCAACCATCAAAATTTCTTCCATAAACCACAGACGGATCTACAGGAAGTTTGCGGTAGCTACCTTTACCCTTTTCATATGCGCTCTTTCCGTTGCCGCTTTTCGCTGAAGGAGTGAAGGGTTTACCTGTCTCTTGCTTCGATTTCGCAGATTCAGTTGATTTTTTATCTACAGTTTTCATCGCAGAACCCGAATTACCCACTCCATTATTGTCAGAATGACTCTCTGAATTCCCTTCGATTTGAGTTGACTGAGTCGTCGTATTTCCCAAAAAGCTCGAATCAAGCCCTTCTTCCATAGCTTCCTTGTCTGATAATTGAAGCATCTGTTTACGGTATTCCTTCTCGTGCTCGATTTTATTTTCCGATGACTCAATTAATTCTAACGTTACATGTACTGTATAGTCAAAACGCTCCTGAAACATCGTTTCCAATATATCCTTCAGTTTAAGCATCTTCTGGCTAACGACATAGCTGTCCGTTATGTGAATTGTCATCTTCAAATCTTCAATATCAATCTGTGCATCCTTGAAGATATGATAAGTTACGATACTTTGCTCTTTTAATTCCTCAAGAATAGTATCACGATATAGCGGATATAAAGTGGCCAAATTATATTGCGCTGATAGTATAAACTGTGGTTTTAAAATTGCAAGATTACCTGTATGTATAAAAAGCTGACGATTCATCAACTCTTCCATTTTCCTTAGATAGAATCTACTGATCAAATGTGGACTCTGCATGCAGATATATAGATTCGGCGACTTCTTAGAAGCCTGCACCTTTAATACTTCAATATTTTGAAAAAGCTTTTGTAATTCCTGATCCGCTTTTAATTGATCGAACGCTTCAAAAAACAGCATAAATTTTCTCCTTCTTGCAGCTGTTAAATGTTCCATATTTACTGATATTATAACAGAATAATATCTTATTATATATTACTTGTTTAAATTTTTTTTACTTTTAGTCGTTAAGATTCTTTTACTTTGTCAAATTTTTTTATACTGAGTTGATTAATTTATTTTACTTTCTTGAAATCTATTTACTTTTTATTTATTTGAAATTCTATTGCATTTATTTGTTTAAATCCTTTAATCTTCATTTGCTTAAAATCAATAATATTATATATTTTTTCGTACGACTATAATAATTAAACCATGAAAAAGAAAAATGTTAGCAACCCATTCCTTTTGACAGAATCCTTCTGAGTATATATCTAATGCAAACCATTCGGCATGTTTTATAGATATACAACAATTTTAGAATTATCTATCAATCTGTGAGGGTTACTAACATCGTTTCTTTTATGTGTTATTACTATAATTCAACAGTCACTTCCACTAATTCCAATGAAGTAATTCCTGTTTCAATTCTTCTAATAATTGATCTTCTGGTACCTTACGAATTATATCACCTTTACGAATGATAAGTCCTTCCCCTCTGCCACCGGCTATGCCGATATCAGCTTCCCTTGCCTCGCCAGGACCATTTACCACACAACCCATAACTGCAACCTTAATATCAAGCTTCATCCCCGATACCATGGTTTCAACCTCGTTGGCTAGTTTAATAAGATCAATCTGGGTCCTTCCACAGGTGGGACAGGAAATCACTTCAACTCCACCACGTCGATGACCTAAGGTTTTAAGAATTATCTTGGCTGACTTTATCTCTTCAACCGGATCACCAGTTAAGGATACACGAATCGTATCACCAATTCCCTGATGTAGGATAATGCCTAGGCCAACTGCTGATTTGATATTCCCGGCATTCACTGTACCGGCCTCGGTGATTCCAACATGAAGTGGGTAATTCGTCAAAGGAGCAATTAACTCGTGAGCCTTCACACACATCAAGACATCGGAGGATTTTATACTAATTACAAGTTGATCGTAACCCATATCTTCAATTCTCTTTACCTTATCCAAAGCACTTTCTACAAGTCCCTCTGCAGTCACTCTGCCGTATTTAGCAATAATATCTTTTTCAAGAGAACCACTATTAACCCCAACTCGAATTGGAATATTCCTATCCTTTGCAACTGCAACCACCGCTTTCACGCGTTCCCTGTCACCGATATTACCTGGATTAATTCGAATCTTATCTGCTCCATGTTCCATCGCCTCAATCGCAAGACGATAATCAAAGTGGATATCAGCCACTAAAGGTATTGTTATATTCTTTTTAATCTCAGCAAATGCAACAGCCGCTTCATGGTTCGGTACCGTACATCGAACAATATCACAACCTGCCTCTGTCAAACGGTGTATCTGGTCAATTGTGGCCTTGATATCTTCCGTTTTTGTATTTGTCATGGACTGAATTAAAATAGGGTTTCCACCACCAATGACTCTGTCACCTATTTGGATAACCTTTGTATTATCACGATACATTACGTAATCCCCTTTATTTAAGTAAATATATTGCGTATGTCATTAAACATTACAAATACCATGAGTAACATCAATAGCCCCATACCCACCATATGCACGATTGCTTCCTTTTCTTTTGGAACCGGTTTTCTTCGAATTGCTTCTATTAATAGAAAAACCAGTCTGCCACCATCGAGTGCTGGCAAAGGTAGGAGGTTCATAACACCCAAATTGGCACTGATTAATATACTAAAGTTAATTAGACTCATAATGACGATTCGAATACCTTCCGTCTTAGAAGAATCTACAACCTTACCTACAATATTTACAATACCAACAGGACCTGCAATTTCTTTCGTGCTAATCTTACCAGTTACCAAGTAAAGCACACTTTGTAATGTATTAACAATACTATTTTTCAAGGTATAGAAGCTATATTTAACCACTTCTGGAGCCGAAACTTTAGCACGCTGAGTATTAAGCTCCAATCCAAGGTCATAAGTTTTATTATATTGAGGAGTCACCTTTACTTTGGTTTCTTTTCCGTCCCTGCTATAAGTAATTTCGACTGGTTTAGCACTTAAAGGATTTTTAGTTATATATTGCGATAGACTTTTACCAGATGGGATTTGTGTTCCATTAATATTAACAATAATATCCTTGGCTACGACTCCTGCTTTACCTAATGGATAAGTAGGGTCTATAAAATCAACTGTGGCCGGGCCATCTTCCTGGTTATAATTAAAACCCATAAGGTACTTCGCATTTGCCTCAGGGGTGACCGAAGTAACATACTTCTCGCCTCCTCTAATATACTCCATATTAATTGGCTGATCTGATAAGCTATGGAAATAAAAATAAAAATTTTGATCATCCGTAAAATGAATCGGCGTATCATTAATCTTAGTAATTAAATCTCCCTCTTGTAATTTGGCTTGCTCTGCAGCACCGCCCTTCACTATCTCTGTTACAAAAGGCTTATCTACGCCGACATCCCCTATTAAAATCAATGCTAAAAGAAATGCAAAAATAAAATTAAAAAATGCTCCGGCAAATATTACAGAAAATCTTGCCCAAACACCCTTTTTATCAAAGGCGCCCTCATCCTCTACCGATTCATCTTCACCAAGCATCATACAAGAACCACCGATAGGAAATAACTTTAAAGAATAACGGGTGCCATTCTTCACAAAACTGGCCAATCTTGGACCCATTCCAACTGAAAATTCAGTAACGGTAATTCCATTCTTTTTAGCAAGTAAAAAATGTCCCAACTCGTGTACGATAACTATAATGCCTAATATTAAAATGGCTACAATAATATTCATAACTGCTCTTTATCCTTTCTGGCAACCCATGACGAATCATAAAATATCACAAACTAGATTAATTATAGTTTAACGATTATAACGCCCGGATTCTGTTAACCCTCTTACAAAATCATATGTCTGCTGTTCCGTATTCAGAATTTCATTCAAGGTAGGACACTCTATCCTTTTATGATTCTTCATAGCCTCATGAAGTAATTCTGGAATTGAAAGGAATCGTAGCTTGCCCTTTAAGAAATTCTCAACGGCCCACTCATTCGCTGCATTATAGACCGTTGGCATGCTTCCGCCTATTCTTCCTGCCTCAATTCCAAGCTTTAATCCATAGAATGTGTCAAAATCAGGATCTTCAAAGGTCATCTGTCCTAATTTAGCAAAATTCACTCTTTCTCCCTGAGACATCGTTAGTCTATTCGGATAAAACAATGCATATTGAATCGGAAGTTTCATGTCCGGTACACCCATTTGTGCGATTATACTACCATCGATATATTCGACCATAGAATGAATAATACTCTGTGGATGAACCACAACTTGAATTTGATCAATACTTACATCAAATAGCCATGCTGCCTCCATCACTTCAAGTCCCTTATTCACCATAGTGGCAGAGTCAATTGTAATCTTCTGACCCATTGCCCAATTTGGGTGTTTCAGTGCATGCATGGGTTGAATCGTCTTAAGTTCCTCAATACCTCTACCGCGAAATGGTCCACCGGAAGCTGTTAAAATAATTTTTTGAACTTGATTCTTATCTTCCCCATTTAACGATTGAAATATAGCAGAATGCTCACTATCCACCGGAAGTAATGCAACTTTTTTTTCTTTAATTAATGGCATAATAATATGCCCTGCGGTAACTAAAGTTTCTTTGTTCGCCAGGGCTATGTTTTTACCTGCTTTAATCGCCTCGATGGTTGGTCTGATACCAATCATGCCAACCATTGCAGTCACAACTATGTCACAGTCTTTCTCTGTGGCACATTCAATTAATCCTTCCATACCAACAACAACGGTAACTGCAAGATCCTTTACCTTACTTTTTAACTCTTTTGCCTTCTCTTCATGAAATACACATACCACAGTTGGCTGAAATTCACGAATCTGTTTTTCTAGTAATTCTATGTTACTACCGGCTGCCAAAGCTGTAACCTTTAACAAATCCTTATGTTCTCTGACAATATCCAGGGTCTGGGTTCCAATCGAGCCAGTAGACCCAAGTACTGCAATATTCTTCATTCTTAACCTCCATTATGATATAGAGTTGTATTTATTGATGTCTAATTACCATGTCTGCAAGATAATATACAATCGGTGCAGTGAATATAATACTGTCGAATCGATCTAATATACCACCATGTCCGGGTATCAAGGTGCCATAATCTTTAATTTCATGATTGCGTTTAATCGCTGATGCTGCCAAATCACCTACTTGAGAGATAACACTGGACGCAGCACCAATAATCGCAAATACTAGAATAGGATTTACTATATCATGAATCCATGGACTTAAAATAAAAGCAAACAAAGCTCCAAGAAGTGCCGCTCCAAATACTCCTCCAATACATCCTTCAATTGATTTCTTAGGGCTTAACTTTGGTGCAACCTTATGTTTGCCAAAAAGCATCCCCGTGCAATATGCAAATGTATCCGAACCCCATGCACCAATAAAGATTAACCAAACTAATATTTCACCGTTTTCCAAGATACGAACTTGATATATGTAAGACAGCATCACTCCAACGTAAAATACACCAAAAAAAGCGGTTGTAATCTGTTCTGTCTTAAATTTTGGAAAAACAAATACATAAGCAACCATCAGTAACATTAAAAATAATATAACTAACATTATATCATATTGTTGAAGTTGAAAATAAATCAGCAAATAATATAAAATGGCTGCAGCATAGGATAATATTCCGGGGATGGATTTATGAACATTCACTACTCTGTTTAATTCCATCATTCCTATCATAGCTATAATGATAAGAACCCCAAATAATAAATCTCCTCCTATAATTACCACAGACAATGCGATTGCTAATAAAATAATACCACTGATTAATCTTGTTCGAAACATAGTTATCCTCCAAATGTATTATAATTATGTGATAGCGCCAAATTTCCTGTTTCTTCCACTATAATATTCTATTGCTTTGACTAACTCTTTCTTATCAAAATCCGGCCACAATACATCTGTAAAATAAAATTCTGTATACGCTGACTGCCATAATAAATAATTAGATAATCGTTGTTCCCCACTCGTTCGGATTAACAATTCAGGGTCGGGAATCTCATACGTATCCAAATATTGTTCAAATAACTTCTCATCTATATTATCAATTTGAATATTATTCTCTTTTACCTCTTTCGCCAGTGCTTTCACTGCACGAATGAGTTCATCTCTGCTTCCATAATTAATCGCAACTTGAAAATTTAAACCAGTGTTGTTTTTAGAAGCTTCCTCTAGTTTCTCAATACTTCTTTTAAGATTGTCATTTAACTTTGATTTATCGCCAATAACCCGAATACGCATATTGTTTTTTGTACTAGTTTTAACACTTGTCTCCAAATAGGTATGAAGGAGCTTCATCAAAGCATCCACTTCTTCCTTCGGCCTTTTCCAGTTCTCTGTAGAAAAAGCATACACAGTAAGGTACTTAACACCCATCTTGTAAGCAATTTCGCAGATTTTTTCAACATTCTTGCTTCCCTGCGTATGACCATAATTTCTTGGCATCATTTTTTTCTTTGCCCAACGTCCATTACCATCAAGAATAATGGCAATGTGATTTGGAACATTCAACTCGTTTTCCTGCATAACAATCCCCAATCGATTCTTTAAAATGACAAAAGGGTATTCCAAAAGGTAATATTCTCATTTACCATAGTAAAACACGAATAAAACTTTCGAAATACCCAATACTTCAAAATTTATACTGTAAGAATTTCTTTTGATTTATCTTCCATAACTTTATCTGCTTCAGCGACAAAGCGATCAGTAATCTTTTGAACCTCATCCTCTAGATGCTTAAAATCATCTTCAGAAATCTCACTTGATTTATTTAATTTTTTAAAGGATTCGTTTGCATCACGTCTAATATTTCTAATTGCAACTTTAGCACTTTCCGCCTTTTTCTTAATATCCTTAACCAATTCTTTTCTTCTGTCTTCAGTTAATTCAGGAAATACAAGACGAATTACTTTACCATCATTACTTGGAGTTAAGCCGATGTCAGAATTAATAATTGCTTTCTCAATTTCCTTAATTAACTTACTTTCCCATGGCTGAATCTGGATGACTCTTGCCTCAGGAACTGATATATTTGCTACGGACTGAAGTGCGGAAGGCTGTCCATAATAGTCCACTCTTAGTCTATCTAAAAGATGTGGATTTGCTCTACCTGCTCTTATAGTAGAGTATTCTTCCTTTAAAGTTTCAATTGATTTTTGCATTTTTGAATTATACAAGTCTAATCTTGCATCCATTATCATCCCTCCAACTATATTTAAAATCTTTGTTCATGACAAAAAAATTCATCATCATGTATCTTGTTTTACTCTGTACTTTTATTCCGTAAGTCTTGTTTTACACGGTAACTTTTGTTCCGTTGGATTTCCCTTGTGCAGCTTTTACAATGCTGTTTTCTTCATTCAGACCAAATAGCAATAATGGCATCTTATTTTCAAGACATAATACCGTTGCTGTGAGATCCACTACACCAAGCTTTTTATCTAGAACTTCTTGAAGAGAAATTTCATCATACTTTTTCGCCTGTGGATTCAGTTTTGGATCACTGTCATAAACACCATCAATTGCCTTCGCATTCAAAATGATATCACAGTCTAATTCTACTGCTCGTAGAACAGTTGCTGTATCTGTGGAAAAATAAGGATGTCCAGTTCCACCTGCTAAGAATGCAGCCCCACCCTTCTTCATGCAATCCACTGCGCTGTCTTTGGAAAAGAGCTTTGTCATACTACCACAGGAAAATGGAGTATATACTTCTGTCTTCATACCTACATGGCGAAAGATTTCAGAAACATAGATGCAATTCATTACGGTTGCAAGTATTCCAATCTGATCGGCTTTGGTACGATCAATTGTCTCACTTGTTCTTCCTCTCCAGAAATTACCACCTCCGATAACGATGCTAACTTGAATTCCTTCTTCCACTAGTTGCTTCACTTGTTTTGCAACACCGATACAAGTCGATTCACAAAATCCCGTTTTTTTATCTCCGGCTAACGCCTCTCCGCTCAATTTTAAAAGTACTCTTTCATATGTTTTCATTGCGTAATTGCCTCCATGATAAATCATCTACTAAACATTCCTATATAATTTACCACAAATCACATATCATTACTAGTCTAAAATACATCTTATTCGAATATGTTATCGACATTAACAGAGGAGTAACTTAAGGAACAGAAGCCTTCAATTACAGCACCGTTATTAATTTGAACTGATTTTGCCTTAATATTTCCTTTAATAATAGCCGTTGAATCTATGATAATTGGTCCGTTTACATCAATTTCTCCCTTTACTGCTCCGGCTATTACTCCCGAAGTTGCTGTTATGTCACCGAGAACAACTGTTCCAAGACCAACTTTAACACTTCCTTCACTGATGATACTTCCTTCAATGCGATCAGTATTAACATAAACTTCAGTCGCAGAAGCATTACCCTTAACTTTACCAGTAACTGATAATTTGCCAAGACATTCTACATCACCGTTTACTGTTCCGAGGATATCCAAGGCGCCATCTGAAGAGATGCTTCCGTTAATCGTTGTTCCCTTTGCTATTATTGTAACTTCATCCTCACTTGTTACGGAAGATGACTTAAGCTTGTGAGCTTTTTTTTCGTTATTATCTATTTCTGTTTTTTCTAACTCATCAGAACTTAATTCATTTAATAATTCTAAGTCTACATTATCTTCCATAGTTTCATCCTCATTTTCATTTATTTGATTGGCATCTTGTACCAAATTATTCTCATTAACATCAGCTTCAATGACAGATTGATCCTTTGCCTCATCAACAACTTCTACTTCTTCATCTTGAGCAAACTCTTCCAACCATTCCTTCATCTTTTCATTATCACCTTCATCATTCATATCAAGAGTATTAACAATTTCTTCTGCTTCTGAATCCTTACTATTCAAATTGTCCTCAGGTAAAAGTTCTGTGACTGCTTGTGATAAATCATTTTTAAATTCTCTAAAAAAACCCATCTTGCAAATACCTCCTAATGTATTAGTTAATGTACAGTATCAGCCTTAATCATTTGAATTGGTGGAGTTTTATCATTCAAAGGTAGAAGTTGCGCCCCTTCTGATATTAATTCTTTTAGAAGTTCTCTTAGAGATTCTACAGTCGTTTTTTTCTTCTTTGTATCATGCATCAATACGACTGAATTATGTCTTAAAGCCACTCCGCTTAACACATTACTCACCAGTTGTTTCTTTGTATATTTTTTACTCGTCGCATCTCCATTCACAACGTTCCAATCAAAATAAACTACGGAAGATTGATTTAAATAATTAATAAAATCTTTCATGCCATGATCATTTACTAAATTGCCGCTGCCCCCTGGAAATCGGTAAATAGAAGGCTTATATCCAGTAGTATCATATAACAAATTCCATAGCTTTGTAAAGTCCTTATCAAAATCTTGTATTGATTTATAAATATACTTATAATCATGTGAATAAGAATGCATACCTAAGGTATGCCCTTCCTTTACAATTCTTTTATAAATTTGCTTGGATGCTTTATCCGGTTTCCCCACAACAAAAAAGGTAGCCTTTACCTTATATTCAGAAAGAATATTCAAAATCTCATCTGTGTAAATACTAGGACCATCATCAAAGGTTAGATAGACCTTTTTCCCTGCGAATTTGCCTGAGTTTTTCACCTCTTGTTCCGTATTGCCTAATGATTCATCATTGATTTTGACAATGGATGTGGTATCATTCTTGGTACCAAAACTTTCAGATTCTGAATCCTTTTTGCCATTATTAGTATTTGCATCCGTAACCGAATTATCCTTAATCGTATTAAAATCACTGTTCTTGACTGCCGCATATGCGATTGAAGTATCTACTGATTTTGTTGTAGGATATACTTTATGTATCGTCGCCATCTGGTCAACCTGTTTTTGAAGTCGATTTACTTCAATTCCTAATAAAATGCAAAATATAGTAGGTATTATTAACATGAGAATTATCAGAATTACAATGAAAATCTTAATTCGGTTAATTCTTTTTCTTCGGTTTCTATCTATTTCTTCTTTTGAGTTTTTCTGGGTACTAAATTTATTATCCTGTGTTCCATTTATTTCTGTACTCTGTGTTATGTCGATATTATTATGCTGCAAGTGATCACCCCTAGTTGTATGTACTTTCTATTTTATCATAATATATTTAAAAATAACATATTAATTCAAAATAATTCTACCTTCGACGAATACAAACACAGAAGTGAAAAAGCTGACCTCATTAGAGATCAGCTTTTATTGTATCGCAAAACATTTGAATTTTATCTTTGGCCTTATTATCCGCTGAAAGTGGATTTACAAAATCCGCAACGCCTTTAATAGTATTGCCCGGAAGAAGGGTCTTTATGTTTTCAAAGCATTTACTTGCGCCACCACCAGCATGGCAAGCAAATAAGAAGATTTGTTTTCCCTGAACGGAACATTCACTTAAAAATGTTCTTAATGGGGGAGCAAAGTTACTTGCCCAAATCGGAGTTCCTAATATCACCGTATCATACGAGGTCAAATCGATTTTTCCATTGACAAGTTCCGGCTTTTCTTTAAAAACAACACTTTTTCCTCCCCAAAGAAATTTCTTAAAACCACTATTAGGTACGGCTTTCTTCGGTTTCAGTTCAATTACATCTGCATTGATCGTGTTTGCAATTGAGTCCACTACATATTTCGTATTTCCTTCTAAAGAATAATAAACGATAACTGCTTTCATACTCTCCTCCTTTTCTTTTTATATAAATTGCAATTTTTCAGAAGATATAAAGCAGGCTGCCGACATTCATTTATGCCAACAGCCTAAATCTTCTTGATAAATTTTTATCTTATTTGGTACAACCATGTCGAATCGTAGAAGTTCCTAAACCTGTGAAATCAACTACAATTAAAAACCATTCTACCTAGCCACTTCTCAAAGAAGTCATTATCAAAGTTGTGATTAATTACCCATCTGCTTTGCATCTTCTCAAAGAAGTTGCTTTCAAAGCTGTGATTAATTACCCATCTGCTTTGCAACTTCTTCGGCAAAGTTTTCTTGTTTCTTCTCAAGTCCCTCGCCTGTTTCAAAACGTACGAAACGTTTGATGGCAATTGGAGCTCCAACTTCTTTTGCAACATTTGCAATGTATTGTGCAACAGATAAATCACTGTCTTTAACATATACCTGATCAATTAAACAGAATTCTTTTAACTCTTTGTTCAAACGGCCTTCAAGCATCTTCTCAATAATGTTCTCAGGTTTTTTAGAGTTAGAAGGATCATTCATGATTTGCGCTTTTAAGATTTCTTTCTCATGAGCGATAAAATCACTTGAGATTTCAGACTGATCAACATACTTAGGAGATAATGCTGCTATTTGCATTGCAACATTTTTTGCTGCTTCCTGAACTACTTCATTATTAACTGTACATTCAAGATCAACTAAGATACCGATTCTACCGCCACCATGAATATAAGAACAAACGAAACCACTTTCTGCTACAACCTTTTCAAATCTTCTTATTGTCATGTTCTCGCCAATTACAGCGATTAAGGACGATAATTCTTCTTTCACAGTCTTAGATGCATCTAAGTCCCACTTCTCAGCAAGGAAAGCATCAATATCTGCTGAAGACGTTTTAGCTGCTTGAGCTGCTACAGCTGCAACAAAATCTCTAAATTTATCATTCTTAGCAACAAAGTCTGTCTCACTGTTAACTTCAACGATGGAAGCAATCTTACCATCCGCACTTACGTTAACACCAACCATACCTTCAGCTGCAATTCTACCAGCTTTTTTCTCAGCTGCAGCTAGTCCCTTTTCTCTTAAGAACTCAACAGCTTTATCCATATCACCTTCAGTAGCGGAAAGAGCTTTCTTGCAATCCATCATTCCAGCACCAGTCATATCTCTAAGATCTTTTACCATTTTAGCAGTAACTTCCATATTAACCTCCATCTATGTGCTTTACACATATTATAATAGAATGTAAATGTGAATCTATCACAAGCCACTTAACGGTGGCAAATTATCTATATTGTTTCAACATCTTAAATAATCAAATGCAAAGTTCACTTTATATACTCTTCAAGTACCCTACTTAATAAGCAGGGTACTTGGTATAAGATTCATTCAAATCTCAAAGTATTCATTCAAATCTTAAATTATTCAGCATCTACTTCTGCATTATCTTCTGTACCAGTAGCATCAGTTAACTGTGCTCCCTGATTTGCTTCGATAACAGCATCAGCCATCTTAGATACGATTAACTTAACGGCTCTGATTGCATCATCATTACCAGGAATTACGAAGTCTAATTCTTCAGGATCACAGTTAGTATCTGCAATACCAATCAAAGGAATACCAAGTGTATGAGCTTCCTGGATACAGATTCTTTCCTTCTTAGGATCTACTACAAAGATAGCATCAGGAATTTGCTTCATGTTCTTGATACCACCAAGATTCTTCTCAAGCTTTTCCCATTCCTTCTTAAGTTGAATAACTTCTTTTTTAGGAAGAACATCAAAGGTACCATCCTCAGACATTCTCTCAATTTCTCTTAATCTTGCAATTCTGCTTTTGATGGTTTTGAAGTTAGTTAACATACCACCTAACCATCTCTCATTTACAAAAAACATACCGGAACGCTCTGCTTCAGATTTAACTGCTTCCTGAGCCTGCTTCTTTGTACCTACGAAAAGAATAGAACCGCCATCAGCAACAACGTTTTTAATTGCTGTGTAAGCTTCATCAACCTTACCTACAGATTTCTGTAAGTCGATGATGTAGATACCATTTCTCTCTGTGTAGATGTACTCTGCCATTTTAGGGTTCCATCTTCTTGTTTGGTGTCCGAAATGTACACCTGCTTCCAATAACTGTTTCATTGAAATAACGCTCATAATATACCTCCATTTGGTTGTTTACTTCCGCATATATCATATTCCCAACAGACCTTTAGCTCGTTGGCACCCCTGAAGGAATCAATATGCGTGCAATTTGACTTCAGAATTATAACATAAACAATACTATAATATCAAGTACTATTTTTCTTTCTCATATAAAAAGAATTAATAATTCTATTAAATCCGTATTTACTGTATTTTATCTAATGAAAATTCAGTCTATGCTTCTATTATTAACTACAACTATTCTTTTTATATCAATCTATGATTGAGAAAGGTATCAAAAGGCTGTTTATATATTGAAAATGGTAATTTGTCAAAGTACTATAAGTCACACTCCACAACTATGCAAGCTTTGATAATTATACATAAAAATATACCGACAAAGAATCGGTATATTTAATCATATTATTTCATTTAATTTCATAATCATCACCTATCGCTATCACTTATATCACCGGGTAATCTTTTTAACGATATCTTGATAAGAAGATTGCTTAGAAAGCGAATAATCACCAACCCTAATAACGCTGGCTTTTCCATGCTCAATCATGTATTTATTAAAATCTTCTGCACTCTTTACGACTCCAATCTCCTGAAGTATCTTAGCTACGCTATCCGAAGACATCCCTGGTTTAATGGAAAAAGAAACCTTAACGTCAGGTGGTGAGGTTGGTTTTGGTGTAGCAGTTGGAGCCATTGTAGGGGCTAAGGTCGGTGCCAAAGTAGGAGTTAAAGTCGGAGAAGTCGTTGGAGCAACTGATTTTGTTGGTGAGGGCGAACCCGTTGCGTTAAGTCCATTGAGTACATTATGTAATTGGTCATCCATCTTGTCCGGCATGGTCATACCAAGTTTTTGTGCACGTTGCATGATTTCCTCATCGGTCATCTTCTCTAGCTTCTGTGTACCAAACGATAATATAATTGCCGCTAAACAAAGTCCTATCCCAAGGCCCCTCATATAATATTTTAATTTCATATTTTATACCAAGCCTTTCATTACTTCTTCGCCTTATACAAGTCAATGACAAGTTTTACTTCACCCTGACCCAAATCTAATTCCTTAGAAATATCCACAATTGATTTTCCTTGAGCATATAAAGCTAATATACTATCATTGTAATTGATATCAATACCATGCTCAGAGGTATTATTGTTGCTATCAATTGATTCCTGTGTAGTTTTTATTTGCTTACCAATACGATCTGCCTGAGTGATTACATTCGATTGATCGATTGGGGTATTTTTCTGAGGTTTATTTAATGTATCATTTTTCACAGTAGTTTCAAAGATTTCCTTCGCTTTCTTATTTGTTGAATCGATCTCCTGCACTGCTGATTTTAATTCTCTTTCCTTGTCGTTTAACATATTATATAAAAAAATTACTTCTTCATGATTACGATTAATTTTCTCCAGAATTTGATCAGAAAATTCATGAACAGCAATAATCTTCTCGTTTGAAATTTTACTTAATGTATCGTCTGCACGAACAATTACTTCGTCACTTGCTTCAGATATCAATTCATCAATTTTATTCTTAACCAGTTTTTTTTGTTCCTCAGTCAAACCGTTCTCAATCAAAAAATCAGTACTTATCGATGTTGTACTGTTATTTTGTGATTTATCAATCATGAAACAACTAATTACAATGATAATGATACCAATGACAATTAGGGTTATTTGTAATGCCTCCATAATGCCTCCAAAATCAAATCAAAATGTCAATACCACCTTTATGCGGGTTCTCCTTTGATTTGTGATTATCTTCTTTTTCATTGTGATTCTTTTTATCGTTAGAACCTTTATACTGATTATTACCCTTTTCTTTTGCATCATAACGATATTCAGTATTATCTGATTTTGTCGCTTGAGTTGGCTTTTGCTTGTCCTGTTGAATCAAAGTTTCAAAAGATTTTTCAATTTGGTCATGGGCATTCTGGCTTCTTAGGTTCTCAATATGTTTCACTTGTGACACTTCTTGTGTCTTTACAATATCAATTCTACTAATCGACATAAGAACCTCCAATCTTCGCAACGTAATCCTTGATAAACAAATTACTTTAACAATTCAATACTATATTATGTTATAACGGTAATACCTTTATATCCGCACGATCTCGGATAAATCTACTGTATTTAATTTCTTCACGTACAAAATAAACTACATTTGATATTACTATCTTCGTTCCTGGATATACACTATCTGACACTTTAATAATGCCTGAGGTATTTGAATGATCCATCTCGATTCTTAATTCCTCACAGCGTTTTCTACTTTCTTTAAGCTGCGTTTCAAGAGTTATATTATTCTGCGTAATCTGCATTAGAAACTCTTTTTTTTCATGATCCAACGTGGCACCCATATCCAGTTTCTTACGAATGATTGCCAATGCTTGTGAAAGTTTTTCTTTATCCTTCATCATATTAGTAATTTTCTTTTCTAATTCTCGGTACTCCTGAATAATACTTGGATCGATACCTACTTCAAGCAAAGTCGTAGTTCCCATCTGAGAACCGGCTGTTTTTACAGAAATTAAAGTAGCAGATCTTATCTCACCACCAGTGACAAAGCCTCTTTTACCACCAACGATAATATCCCCTTTGGCAGATACTTTACTATGCAATATTGATTCGGTTGATACGTAACCTCCTGCATAAACTTCTGCATTCTCCAAGAACTTCGTAATGATATTGCCATTTGCTCGCAATATCCCTCTATTCATACCCTGCATACCACGCTTTAATACAATTTGTCCTCCAGCTTCAAGGTAAGCCCCTTCAACAACACCATTAACTTCGATATCACCTCTAGCTCGAACAGAAAAGCCATTTATTACATTACCGCGAATTACAACATTTCCCTCGTAGATAATATCTCCTGTTGATGCATCCACATTAGCTGGCACTTCATAGATATCCGATACAAACACCCTTCCATCCGTCAAACTAACATGTCCACTCACACTTGAATACATCTGTAATCCATCGTCGGATAAATATATATTATTCCCGTGACGTAACGACCTATTATTAACCTTAAAAGGACGGATTATATTACCACATACATCAATACCTGGTTTGCCATTATCCATCGGAGTTAGTGAAGCCAACAAATCACCCTTATTACAATGACTGATGGTATCAAGTTGATGAAAATCAACCGTCCCATCATCATTTCTCTTAGGCTTTAATGTTAAATCTGTATTAAAATAATAGGAAATTTCAGCATCTTTTCCCTGCACCACTGGAGTAGCATTTGCCAAATAATAATCGGTACAGTACTCACGTTTCGATAAAAATTCTGCTATGACCTGTTCATCTAAGCCATATTTTACTTTTTCGCTAACTAAAGCATGAACGATATCGTCCCTTGTAATATTAGCGCCATTATTAGAAGGGGGGTAGAACCTTCCTTTTGCAACCATTTTATCCTCACTTACGAGAACTCTAACGCTTTCATTAACTGGGGTAATTACTTCGGATGAAATTTTTACCTCTGATGTACCATTTATTAAAGTAAGCGCCCTTCCAATTGCAATTTTATCAAATTCAAAGATTTTCTGGTCAATAAGATAGGTACTTATTTCATCATAAAATACAGCATTACCACCCTCTTCTGCTTCATGAATCACTAAATATGTACCGTCATTCTTTATTAATAATTGGAAGTACCCATTCTTACCTTTCATTATCTTAGCCTCCCTAATATAGCATCCATAACTCTAGTTAATTTGGTTGTAATGGATATTATCTAGTAACTAGTTAAGAGTTCTATATTATTGCCTAGCTTAACCTTCATTTTTTGTAGTGCTTTCGTGTGTAATTGGGATATTCTGGATTCTGATACTTCTAGAATCCTACTAATCTCCTTTAATGTTAACTCTTCATAATAGTAAAATATAATAACTTTTTTTTCTTTTTCAGTTAATGTTTCTAGCGTCTGTAATAAAATGTTCTTCAATTCCTGTTTTTCATATATGCGTTCCGGACGATCATAATCAGAGGTAAGATTATGTTCAACCTTAGTTTCAGTTCCTTGATCCATAAATTCATCTAAGGAAATAATATTAGTTACCTTTGTTTGACTTTGCCATGTATCAAGTTCATCCGTAGTAATTTCAAGCTCATTTGCGATCTCTTCATCACTTGCCATACGTCCATGTAAAAGCTCAAGATTTTGACAAGCAACATCGATTTTTCGCTGTTTCTGCCTAATACTTCTAGGTATCCAATCCATTTTTCGAATTTGATCCAAAATGGCTCCTCGAATACGTAAAGAAGCATACGTTTCGAACTTAACGCCTTTCATATAATCAAATTTATCTACAGCGTCAATCAAACCAAAAGTACCATAACCAACTAAATCATCGTATTCCACATTGTAACCTAAATACATGCTTAGTCGACCAGCAACCATTTTCACTAATCCTGCATATTCAATTAAAATCTTTTCCTGAAGCTCCGGTGTTCTCTTTTTAGAATAATCTTCCCAAAGCTTTTGCTTATTTTCAGCGTTCATAATTCCTCCTGAAACTTAACAGACATTAATGCAGAAATACTTCTACATACCACCCAATTGAGGTTCACATCCAATTACTCTTTCGATTGTGGAGTCTCTTTTGGTATTTCTTCTGTTTCTACTATTTTTTGCTTTGGTGTTATTACTTTTTTAATCACTACTTTTGCAATCAAACCTATGATATAGAATATAATAATTACAAGAAGCAATCGCTTTAAACCGGCTAACATTTCAATATTATTGACTATATTGATTACACTAGTAATCGCTGCTGCTAAAAGTACAATGAATGCTGGTAAATATCTTACTTGCATATTGACCTCCCTCTATATTCATATACCGATTATCACCAGTATAATGTAAGACGAAATCAATTCGTTCCTAGATAAAATCAAATCAATTTTTTCTCTTTTCCAACGGATTTTATTAATAGCATTCCTGTTTCAGGATAAAATTCAATAGTCCGACCGTAATTTGCACCAGTATCTTCCGCTTTAATCACTATACCTAATTGTTGCAATTTTAATTTAGTTGCTTCAACATTACGATCACCAATTCTCATCATCTCATTATTGCTACTAAAAGCAAACATCTGAGCTCCACCTGCAATTTTTGCAATTAACCCTCTACGATCAGCACCTATTTTAGTCATTTCCAGTATTAACGCATCTATTCCTGTATCTGCAAATTTTGCCTTATTTTCATTATTTAATATTTTTTTACTGTCAGGAAGCATGACGTGTACCATTCCGGCTATTTTTCTTATCGGATCATGTAAAACAATTCCAACACAAGAACCAAGACCAAGCGTTGTTATCACATTAGGAGAGGTACATACATTCAAATCAGCCATCCCGACTTTAATCATATCACTCATGTATTCTCCCTATAATCCTAATGAAGATAATATTTCTCCGTATGACTCTAATGTCGGAATTAATATAAAGTATCCATTTACTGATCGTTCTTCATCTCCAAATTCAGTTTGTATTAGTAGTGCTTTATCACCAATTTTGCCAAATTCTATCGCAGGAACACTAAGAATGGCTCCTGCCATATCAATTGCCATATAAGGTACGCTAGAGGTAATTAACATATTGGTGAGGGAAGAAAGGGAAGAAAGATATGCACCAGCAATAATATTACCAATTTCATTCAGTGCCGACAATTCCATCTCTGAAAATTCTCCGCTTCCATTTCCATATTCATTTCCGATTAGTAACTCCACCAAATGCCTAGATGCTTGAATATCCATCATAAACATCATCATTCCGTCTATATTCCCTTGTAAGGCGAACAAAATTCCGACAACTAAATTTTCAGCTCCACCGACGATTTCCGAAAGTTCTTTAAACTCAAGCAAATCAACCTTCGGAACCTTCATATCAATTTTTGCATTAATCATTTGTGAGAGTGCTGTTGTTGCATTACCTGCACCTATATTTCCTATCTCTCGAAGAACATCATATTGCATATTATCAAGCTTATTCAAATCAATCTGGGACATACAATACACCTCACAAACTTATTTTAATTTTTTATCTCTTTTTCGAAAATTACAGCTGGAATATTCACAAGGTTAATTAAGTCCTCTTGATATTTCCCAACTCCCAAAGTAAAATTACCATTAACATCTTTCTCAGAAAAACTCATCTTTTCAATGGCTTCCGCTTCAATCGTAATAACCTCTTTCACTCCATCAACAATTAAGCCTAAGGGAGCTGCCTGAGGTTCCGGTCTAACTATAATAATTCTTGTCTTGGGAGTATAATCCAACGTGGCATTCCCCAATCTTTGTCCAAGGCTCATTACAGGTATAATTTCACCTCTAAGATTTATTACACCTTTAAAATATGACTGAGATTTTGGTACTCTTGTAATATTTTGCATTACAATAATATTATCTATAAATTTAATTTCAATACCAAACAGCTCATCATTAAGATTTGCTACTATAAATTGTTTTGCATCATTTGCTTCCATTCTGATATCCCCCTTATATTAAAGAATTAACATCCAGAATTAGAGCCACTTCACCATTGCCAAGAATGGTTGCACCACTAATAATCTTATGATTCTTGATGTACTTTCCAATTGATTTGATAACAATCTCCTGTTGACCCAATAGTTCGTCCACTACCATACCTGCGAGTCTATCACCCTTTTTCACAATAACTACTGTAAGTTCTTGCGGTTCACTGTCCGGTTCCACACATTTTAAAACACTTCTAAGACGAACAATCGGAACTACGGTTCCTCTTAGATTGATCACTTCTTTGCCAGATATTGTTTTTATGTCGGTTATCTGAATATCCTCAACGGTCTGAATACTACCAAGTGGAAGTGCATATTTTTCCTCTCCAATGATAACCATGAGCGCTTGAACAATCGCAAGTGTTAATGGAAGGCGAATAATAAAGTTAGAACCTTCACCTAATCTGGTCTTAGCTTCTATTTCACCACCAAGTGCTTCAATTTTAGTTTTTACAACGTCAAGCCCAACACCTCGGCCAGAAACATCAGTAACCGTTTCTGCAGTTGAAAAACTTGGTTGGAATAAAATATCAATGATATCCTTATCCGTCATTCCCATTGCTTGCTCTTGTGTAATTGTACCTTTTTCAATTGCTTTATTCTTAATCTTCTCAGTGTTAATGCCGCCACCGTCGTCCCTAACTTCTATCACTACATTATTGCCGTCCTGGTATGCATCCAAATAGATAGAACCGACCGAATTCTTACCTTTTTGCATACGATCTGCATTCGATTCCAAGCCATGATCTGCTGCATTACGTAATAAATGCATTAAAGGATCACCAATTTCATCTATAACCGTTCTATCCAACTCTGTCTCTTCACCGGTCATAAATAATTCCATTTCCTTATTGAGAGATTTTGATAAATCTCGAATCATTCTAGGGAAACGGTTCACAACACTTTCTATCGGAACCATTCTCGTCTTCATAACAGATTCATGAATGTTTGTTGTAACTCTCTCCAGATATTCTATTTGCTCATGAAAACCATTTTCCAACATAATATTGGAATTACTGCTAATAGAAATCAAACCGTTCTTAGCGATAATTAATTCACTAACAAGATTCATAAGAACATCTAATTTATCAATATCAACACGAACAGAACGATTTGCAATAGGTTTGCTCGTAGGTTTTGCTGCAGGCGTATTGCTGTTCTTTAAGGAATTAGCTTCTTTCGTCTGATTTGCCTGTGAGGAAGTTCCTTCACTTTGATTTAAAGCTGCAGTGTAATTAGCTACATCAACGTCAGATAGCTTAATATAATCGGCTACAACTTCTTTTACTTCAGATACATTTGATGCTGCCTTTGCCAATGAATCAGGTGTTTCTTTGGTTATGATAAATGCTGAATAATCCAAATCATATTTTTCATCTTCCAAGTCCTGTGCACTAGGATTCAGTTTAATAATTTCTCCCATTTCTTCAAGACTACGATTTACCATAAACGCTCTCGCACCCTTTAATACACAATATTCCTGAATGAAAACAGTTAAGCCAATAACATTAAGGCCTAACATACCTGCTTTTACAATTGCTTTTTTCTCATGCTCTTCCAGTTTCATATCCTTGAATTTCATTTTTCCATGATCAGTGTCCACTACTGCAGTAGCTTGAACAGACTTGTCCGCTTGTGTCGCTTGTACCGGTGCTTTACCAAGACCAACATTCAAGTAATTATTCAACGCATTGATAATGTCCTCATTATCATTCTCGCCCTCTGTAGAATCAGTTTGGATATTTTCAAGATAAGTTTCTAATGCATCCAGACCTTTAAATAGAATATCCACCAATTCAGAGCCGGCTTTCAATTTACCAGTACGAATCTCAGAAAATACATTCTCCATATCATGAGTTAAGTGCTGCATTCTCTTATAACCCATTGTTCCGGACATACCCTTCATAGAATGAGCTGCTCGAAAAATCTCGTTAATTGTTCCCTCATTCTCAGGTTCACGTTCCAAGATTAATAGATGCTCATTTAAACTCTGTAAATGTTCTTTTGTTTCTTCAATAAAAATTTCTAGATATTGACTTACGTCCATTTAACACACCCCCACATTCTTAATGATGGCATCAGAAATATCGCTTAATGCTACTACTTCATCAGCTAGCCCGGCTTCTTTTATCACCTTAGGCATACCATATACAATACTGGTTTCTTCGTTCTGTGCAATCACATGTATATTTTGTTTTTTACATATTTTCGAAATACCAGCGGTTCCATCACCGCCCATCCCTGTAAGAACAACACAGGTTATTTGATCAAAATTAATTTCTTCTAGTGATTCATACATGATGTCAGCACAAGGCAATAATCCATGTCTGGCTGGCTCCACCGTTATAGATAAATAATTCTGACCGTTTTCATTACTATTTAATCGCATCTGACTACCGCCTTTTGCAATATAAACTGTTCCTTTTTGAATATACTCTCCGTCTTCACCCTCTTTAACTGTCACCGCACTCAACTCATTCAATCTATCGGCTAATGATTTGGTAAATCCAGCGGGCATATGTTGTACAATTAATACGCTTGCATCTAAGTCTTTGGGTAGCTTTGGGATAACCGTGTGTAACGCCTTAGGTCCACCAGTAGAGCATGCAATCGCAATCAATTTATTAAGATTTTTAGATGATTGTGGTGGAACGATCTTCCTTTTTGGTTCTTCCTTCACTATTACTTTTGAGCTTTCAATTACAATGTTATCTAACGTCTTCTCTACATTCTTTTTTGCTTCCACTTTTGTCGCAATTACCAAGCAGTCCAAAAGACGGTTTGTGAACACATTATTTTTGAAATCAAGATAGCTTTCCGGCTTTGTTACAAAATCAAATGCTCCAAGTTCCAATGCCCTAATCGTTTCTTTGGCGTCCTTTTTAGCAATTGTACTTACAATAATAACTTTTGTTTTAATATGATTAATTTTTAGTTGCTCAAGCATTTCGATTCCACTCATTCGAGGCATATTAATGTCTAACAAAACAGCATCATATTCTTTCGCCTTAGTAAGTAGAATTTGTAAGCCTTCCAAACCATTAACAGCAGAATCAACTGCTTGAAAACGATTATCTGAATTAATTATATCAGAGAGTACCCTTCTCATAAGTGCAGAGTCATCTATTATTAAAATATTTTTCTTCATATTTCGATTAAATCCTTCCTATCATATGAATAATTGACCTTTAATGTTTCATGGAACCTCTGCGTTTTCGTTCTTGTTCAAAGATATATTTAATAATTTCCTCACGATCTCTTTTAGAAATATTACTAAATTCCACTCTATGCTCATAAACACCTGTTTTATTATAAATCCTATTTGAGTGTAGCATATTTGCACCAAGTATCATAATCTTCGTCCCGGATGTCATACTTAATTCTAATCTAACTTTTATTTTATCACCAGAAGTATGCAATAATGATGAAGTAAAACGCAAGCCACCACCACTTATATCAAGCACAGTGGATGGAACCCATTCCGAATCAATTTGCAAAAGTCTTTTTTTATACTCTAATCTTTCCTCATTATTACTAAAATCATCCGCTGTAACTTTCTTTATTATTTTTTCTTCTTCGTCTGTGGTAACATGATAATCCGATCTTAAAATACATTCCAATCGAAAATATTCTCTTCTTTGAATCCGTTCGAGATTTGAAACGATTTTTACAATGGAAATTAAAATATTATTTTCTCTCTGATTCTTCAATACAACACAATTACATTGATATAATCCCTGTGCAGTATAAATGCACAGATTATAATATTCACCTACATTTAAGATGATCGGTGTACTATTCATGATCGGAGTAGCAATGTGAATGACCTCATTATCAATTGTATCAATCAGCTGACTCACATAGGTTTTGGCATTAGGATATGTGACACCTGACTTAAGAATATGTCTGATATCAATTTTATCACCTAATTTCAATACTTCACGAAACATTCCATCCCCCCTAGAGTTTAATCTTACGTCGAATAAAGAACTACCAATCTATTTTTTAATTCTTGACCGAAGAAGATTGGTAAATAATTGAGCTATCCCTTTCTTACTTTGTACATTTTCTTCTTTCTGATCACATAAGTTTTGTGCAAAAGATGTGATTGTTTTAGAAAATTGTGAGTTTGGATATACTCCAAGGGCAGGTTTTTGTAACATTACCGCCTTCGATACGATTGAATCCTGAGGTAAAGCGCCTAGATATTCCAACTTCAAATTCAAAAACTTATTCACAACAATGCTTAATTTTTCATAAAGCTCCTTACCTTCTTCATAAGAATCAATTCGGTTGGCAACCATTTTTATCACGGTGTCTTGCAAACTAATATCAGTTTTACGGTTAAGAGTTTTTAATAGTGCGTATGCATCTGTGATTGAAGTAGGTTCTGGCGTAGCAACCAAAAGAACTTCCGAACTGGCTGCAACAAACTCTATTACAGAATCTGCAATACCAGCACCGGTATCTACAATAACAATATCAACTTTTTGATCCAGTTCTACCAATTTTTGAATCAAATAAACAATTTGATCCCTTGAAAGATTCGTGAGTTCCTGTATGCCTGACCCCCCGGATATAAAGCCAATATTATCAGGCCCCATAGTAATGATATCCGATAAGCTTTTTCCGCGAAACATTAGATCAGCAAGATTATACTGTGGTCGGATTCCAAGCATAACCTCAACATTAGCAAGTCCAAAATCAGCATCAAGTATTACGACTCGTTTTCCTAATCTACTAAGGGCAATCGCCAAATTAACTGATATACTTGACTTTCCCACTCCACCTTTTCCACTCGTTACCGTGATAACCCTTGAAACCCTCCTCGGAGAGCTTTGGTCTTTTATCATTTTCCTTAAGTTCTCAGCCTGATCCATCTTTATTGCCCCCTTAGAAGTTGCTTCGCGACACTTTGTGCATCGATCCGCGCAATATCATCTGGCACATTTTGTCCGAATGTGGCATATGATAAAGGTGCTTCCGTCAACATACGAATATTGAACAGGTTACCAATTGAGCTAGTTTCATCCAACTTTGTAAAAATAAGATTAAAATGAATAATTTCAGAATATGCTTCTGTAATTTTCATTAGGTCTTTATATTTTGTTGTTGCACTTAAAACCAAGTAAACTTCCCTTTCGTCCTCGGGCATAACATTGATCAGGGCTTCTATATCATCCCTCTGCTCCTTATTACGGTGGGATCTTCCTGCTGTATCAACAAACACTAGATCAAAATCTGAAAATTCATCTTTTGCCTGTCTCAATTCCTCTTCGGAATATACAACCTTTAATGGAATAGAAAGAATATTCGCATATGTCCTGAGCTGCTCTACTGCAGCAATTCGATAAGTATCAGCAGTCAAAAATGCAACCTTAGCTTTTTCGTTCATTTTAAACTTAGAGGCAATCTTTGCTATCGTCGTAGTCTTACCCACGCCTGTTGGACCGATAAAGAAAACAAATTTGGGTGTTTTCCCATTCATATCAATCACTTTTGGCTGACCAAGTTTCAACACTATCTTCTGATAAATGCTCGCCAGAATATTATCCATAGAAGCGTCCTTTTTTAAGTTTCCTTCTATTTCTGTAATGATTTGGTTTGCATATTTTTCATCTACCTCATTCGATACTAATTGATTATATATCAATTGGATACATGCAATATTTTTGTTTGTCTCGGTTGGCTTAGGTTCCTTCTTTTCTTCTACTTCCTTCTCTTTTTCACTCATTTGCTTTTCCAATAAGCTTTGTAAATTATTAAGCTTCACCTCTATCGCAGAGGGTTCTGAAGTAATACTACTTCCAACATTATAGGAAGGAGGGCTGTAGGGCTCATCCTCATAAATAATATCTTGATTAACCGGTTTTTTCTGAAGTGGAGCCTGAGGTATTGATTTTGGGCGCTCTGACTTATATATTATGTTCTCATCAATAGCAGCAGTGATTTCGACAACAGATTTACGAAACACTTTATAAATACCCTTTGGTGATATTGTTTTAATGTTCATAACAATAGCATCCTTGCCAAGTTCCTCCTTTGCAAGCATGATTGCCTCAGTTTCCGTATTCGCTTGAAATTTTTTAATTATCATTAAACTGTCACCATCCCCACTGATTGTAACTCAACATTTGAATCTATCTCATTATATGATATCACAACCAAATCCTTAAAATAATCCTGAGTAAGCCGTTTAAAATACATTCTTACGATTGGAGAAGTAATAACAATTGGAACTCTTCCCATTTCCTCCAATTTATGTATTTCTGACTGAACGGACTGAATGATTTCTTTTGTTATTGAAGGATCTAAAGTTAAATAAGATCCCTGTTCCGATTGCTTCACTGATCCCATGATATCCTGCTCAACCTTCGGATCTAGAGTAACCACATTGGTCATCTCACCGGAAGGGAAGAATTTATTCGATATCGCTCGCTTTAAACTCTGTCTGACATACTCTGTTAACACATCACTATCTCTTGATGTTGGAGCATAATCCGCTAGGGTTTCTAATATAGTTACTAAATCTCTGATTGAAACTCCCTCACGCAAAAGGTTCTGAAGAACCTTTTGAATCTCACCAATGTTAAGCAGTTTTGGAACCAATTCAGAAATGAGCGTCTGATGCGCTTCTTGAATATTATTAATAAGACTTTGAACATCCTGTCTGGTAAGCAATTCAAAAATATGATCCCTTATAATCTCAGTCAAATGTGTTGCTATGATAGAAGGGGGATCTACTACAGTATAACCAAGAGTTTCTGCTCTTTCGCGCTGTGCTTCCGTTATCCAAATAGCCGGCAGATGGAAGGAGGGTTCAAAAGTCGGAATACCCGTAATTTCCTCTTCCACATAACCAGGATTCATAGCCATATAGTGATCGAACAGAATTTCTCCTTCACTAACTTGAATCCCTTTAATCTTAACAATATACTGATTCGGGTTAAGCTGAATATTATCTCTTAATCGAATCATTGGTACAACACAACCCAATTCTAATGCTATTTGTCTACGAATCAGTACAACACGATCCAGTAAATCTCCACCTTGACTCGTATCTGCCAAAGGAATAATACCATAACCAAATTCAAGTTCAATTTGATCCACCTGTAACAATGTAACAACATTCTCCGGTTTTCGTATTTCATTCGCGGAAGCATCCTCAGTTGAAACTTCCTCCTCAATCGAGGCAACCTCGATTTTGCTAGCTATAATTCTACCAGATATGATGAATGCAGCACCGTATAATATAAATAGAAAATCATTTAATGGTGTTAACAATCCAAGGCCGATCATACTTGCGCCAACCATATATAGAACCTTTGGTATGGAGAAGAGCTGTTTGATAAGCATATCGCCAAAATCAGCGTCCTTGGAGGCCTTAGTAACCAGTATACCGGTTGCCAGGGATATCATAAGGGAAGGAATCTGACTTACCAAACCATCGCCTATCGTTAACTGTGAAAAATGTTCAAAGGCTTCTGAAGCACCTTTACCCATGTAGAGCATTCCCATGATGGTACCGCCCGCCAAATTGATGACTGTGATAATAAGTCCAGCTATCGCATCACCCTTAACGTACTTCGTTGCACCGTCCATAGCGCCAAAGAAGGCTGCTTCCTCTTGAATTTTTTCTCGACGTTGCTTCGCTTCTTTATCTGTAATTGCTCCGGTATTTAAATCTGCATCAATTGCCATCTGCTTACCGGGCATAGCATCCAAAGTAAATCTTGCTGTAACCTCAGCAACTCGCTCGGAACCCTTATTGATAACCATAAATTGAACAATGATCAACACGATAAAAACAATGATACCAATAACCAGGTTATCCCCACCTACAAATTGCCCAAAGGTCTCAATTACATTACCTGGTTCTCCAGTTGATAAGATAATACGTACACTGGATACATTCAATGAAATTCGAAACATCGTTGTGAACAGCAATATGGTAGGAAATGCCGACATATTCAACACTTCCCTGGTAAACATTGCATTAAATAAAACTACCATAGCAATCGAAATATTTAATGCCAATAGAAGGTCAAGTATATGTGCATTAATAGGAATAATTAAAAATACGATTGCAGAGAGCAAAAACAATCCAACAATCAAATCATTTTTTTTCATCCCTTATCCAAGCCTCCAGTCATAATACTAATTATTATTCTAGCGATAATTAGGAGGCTTTGCCTCCAGTCATAATACTAATTATTATTCTAGCGATAATTAGGAGGCTTTGCCTCCAGTTATGTTAAGAAGGTTCCCTCCCAGTCATATTGGAAGTTCCCCTTACTGTATATCAATATTATAGTTAAGTTTTATTCTTAAGACCATAAACATAAGCTAACACTTCTGCAGTCATCTGATATAGCTCAGGGGGAATCTCACCACCCACCTCAACATTATAATAAAGCATTCTTGCTAGAGGTTTGTTTTCAACGATTTCGATCTTATTTTCTTTTGCAACATCTTTAATCTTCTGAGCCAAAAAATCCGCACCCTTTGCTACCAAAACCGGTGCTGATGATGAACTTTTTTCGTACATAATAGCTGCAGCAAAGTGAGTAGGATTTGTTATAACAACATCAGCCTTAGGAAGGGATTGCATCATTCTCATCATAGAGATTTCCTTCATCTTTGAACGGATTTTACCTTTCACCTGAGGATCTCCTTCGGAATTCTTAAATTCATCTTTGACTTCCTGCTTACTCATCTTCATATCTTTTTTAAATTTCAACTTTTGATATATTAAATCTGCTAATCCGATTATCAAAAAGATAATACTGATTTTCAGACCCAGATTAATCACAATATCACCAATCAATTGCATTGCCTGTTCCAAATTCATATCATAGAACAAATACAATGTTTTCCATTCCTGTTTTAAGGTTGTATAGGCAATATAACTAATTACAATAATCTTAATAATATCCACCAGCAATTCAACAATTTTATCTTTTGATAGAATTCGTTTAAACCCACTTACCGGATTGATTTTTGAGAATTTCGGCTTCATCGCTTTACCCGATATTTTCCATTTGACCTGAAATAATACAACAATTATTGTAATAATAAAGCCTGCTATTAATAAAGGTAAGCTAATAAAAAGAATGGAAATAAAGGTATCATAAAGTATGCCTTCTACGGATGGAAATGTAAAATCATCCTTCACAATTTTATCAATATTCATATAAACTTTAAGAAAAGAATTTATAAACTGTTGTCCAAAAAAACCGGTAAAAAACTTTAGTGTGATAAATAGAATTGCCAATGCAGATGCTGTGATAAGCTCTTGACTTTTAGCAACCTGTCCTTCCCCACGTGCATCGCTTAACTTTTTTGCAGTAGGTTCTTCTGTTTTATCTGCTCCCTCGCTTGCAAAAAACTGAAGGTTATAACGAAGCCGATAAGTTGAATACTTGATTTGCTCTTCCAATATCATTCTACATTCCTCTTCTAATGTAAAAGCTCCATAGAAGCTTTTAGCATAGTTACCATTTCATTAAATATAAAATCGGCAACGGACGGAACCAATCCCATAATCATTATTAAAACGATTAACCCAACAAAAATTTTTATCTGCATACCAATAACGAACATATTCATCTGAGGAGCTATCCTTGATAAAATCGCCAAAATCGTATTAACCACCAGAAGAGCTGCATACACCGGAAGTATAATACGAAATGCTATCACAAAATAATCAACAATAAACTTAATCATTAATTGATAGGCTGCCGGATTAATAACCGCTTCGCCAATTCCAATTTTTTGAAAGGATACTACAAGAGCTCTGATAAAATAATGATGTAAATTCGTTATTAACATAATTAGCAAAACAAGGTTTCCATATAAATTAGCCGTAATTGTCGATTCAATATTCAAAACAGGATCCAATTGACTCATCATGGAAAAACCAATTTCCATATCTAGAAGCTGTCCGGCAAAATTAAGGATATAATACGCAATATTTGTAAAGAAGCCCATAACGACTCCAGCTAAAGCCTCACTAATAACAAGAAATGAAAAATTAATAATTCCATCATAATGAAGAGGATTAAATGAAACCGTGTTGATTAGTATAGCTGCCAAAGAAATAGACAACGCGGCTTTTGCAGTAATTGGTACATTCCTTAACGAAAAAAAAGGAGCCGTAAAAATGAAACCAGTTATCCTCACAAGTATAAGTAAAAATATTTCAAAATTAATTAGTGTAAATGTCATAGGTTATGAATATAATATCCAAATCGCGAAAATAACTCTATCATGTAATCCTTTAAAGAGTTTAATATCCATCCTCCAAACAGTATAATAACCAGAAACACCGCAATTAGCTTTGGAACAAATGTGAGGGTTTGCTCCTGTATCGAGGTGACTGTTTGAAATATACTTATGATCAAACCTATAACTAGGGAGGCGAGCAGCATTGGAGCTGAGGTTTTTAAAACCAGATAAATTGCTTCTCTGGCAATATCAATTACTATGTTCTCATTCATTCCTATTCATCTCCCGCTAATAAAACGTCTTTACAAGTTCTCCAATGATTAAATTCCATCCATCCGCAATAATAAATAATAAAATTTTAAACGGCATAGATATCATCGTAGGCGGTAGCATCATCATACCCATTGACATCAAGGTAGAAGCCACTACCATATCAATAACAATAAATGGAATGTATATTAAAAATCCGATAATAAAGGCTTTCTTTAATTCTCCGATAATAAAGGAAGGAATAATAACTGTGATCGGAATCTGATCCACATTATCCACTTTTTTAATTTGTGCTATATCCATGAAGAGTTTTAAATCCTTCTCATGAATTTGTTTTAGCATAAATGTTCGAAGTGGCGCAACCCCTTTATCATATGCCTCCTGCTGAGTAATTTTTCCCTGCGAAAGTGGCTGTATTGCTTCCGTATTAACCTTAGTAAAAATTGGTGACATGATAAATAATGTCAAGAACAACGCTAATCCGATAAGGATTTGATTGGGGGGCGTTGTTTGAGTACCCAGTGCAGATCTAACAAAGTGTAATACAATAATAATTCTGGTAAAAGAAGTCACCATAATCAATATAGAAGGAGCAAGGCTGATAATTGTAAGTACCAAAAGCATCTGAAGAGATGCTGATAATCCACCCTTGTTTTTATCGGTATTCAATGAAAATTGCAGTGGACCCAAATTACCGTTAACATTACTGTCTTCATTTTTGGTTGTATTCTTATTATCATTAACCGTATTTGTGTTCGTTGTATTATTATCGGTAGTTGTTGCATAAGCTCTGTTTCCGCCAATGAAAGCTAAAAAGCAAATCATCAACATAACAATTATAACGCCAGGCTTTTTTCTTACGCTTTTAGACACTTTTTTTTTCATGGGTATCAACCTTTTCTATAACATACACGATAATTGTACTTATTCTGGTTTATTTCTAATTTTATCAAATATCTGTTTAAAACTTAGATTTTCTTTATTATTAATATCTCGAATGAAAACTTCTGACTCCTCTAATTCTGTAATAAACTGAATATTGTCCTTACTTACTGAAAGCACAATAAATTTATTACTAACCTTCACAATCTGAAGAAATTTATTCGGGCTGATACGATAAGTATCTATCACTTGAAAATTACTATTTTTTAACTGCCCAAGAGAAAACTTACCCACTAATCTTGAGGTATAATAAGCGGCAAAAAGTATAATAATCAAAATAAATACCAAACCTACCAATTGTAACCAATCATGATTGGGAGTTGGCCCACCGCTTTGCTTTAATGTTGGCGTAAGCGTTGTCCCAACAAGAGAGTGCAATAGAACCAAAGTTTTTCCCATCATAATTAATTAACCCATCGCTTTCTTCACTGCTTCCAATACTCTATCTGCCTGGAATGGCTTAACAATAAAATCCTTCGCTCCAGATTGAATGGACTCAATAACCATTGCCTGCTGTCCCATAGCAGAACACATAATTATGTTAGCACTAGGATCTGTTGCTTTAATCTTTTTGAGAGCCTGGATTCCATCCATCTCTGGCATTGTGATATCCATCATTACAAGATCAGGTTTTGTCTCAGCATACTTATCAACCGCCTTCAAACCATTCTCTGCCTCTCCCGCAATAGTATAACCATTCTTGGTTAAAATATCTTTAATCATCATTCTCATAAACGCTGCATCATCACAAATTAAAATACTTTTTGACATATTATAATCTCCAATCATTTTGTACTTATTTTATTATCTATTTCCATAACTAGATTTTACTATTTCACTATTTCTGTAACTCTTATTCCGAAAGCTTCTTCCATAACTACTACTTCACCTTTGGCAACAAATTTACCATTTACTAAAACATCGATTGGTTCACCTGCAAGGCGATTAAGCTCAATTATGGTTCCTGGTGTAAAATCAAGTATTTCTTTTATTGACTTACTCGTTCTACCCAGCTCTACGGTTACTTCTAATGGTACATCCATTAATAAATCTATATTCTCGGGTTGCACAACAGGGCTCATATTTTGATTAAAGGTTGCAAATTGAACCGGTTGAACATTGACATCCTGCATCGGTGGCATCATATACTGCACCGGAGGCATTCCACCTTGATTTGGATAGGGATTTGGATAGGGATAAGGATAAGGATTATATCCTGGTTGTTGCATTTGCGGTTGCCCCATAGGTGCCTGAGACATCTCACTTGTGGTTGGAGCAGTTGGCGTTGGTGTTGGTGTTGGTGTTGGTGTTGGTGTTGGTGTTGGTGCTTTAGGAGGTGTTTTCTCCTGTTGAGGCCTAGTTGGTATATCAGGTTCAATTGATGTAGCCTGTATAAACTGTTGATATAAGTCTCTTGCAAAATCAAAGGGATATAGCTGCATCAGAACACTATCAACCAAATTACCGATTTCCATATGAAAAGATACTTTTACAAAATTACCTTTAAGAAATGGTGCAATATTTTCACCTTTAATATGATCAAACAATTCCACAACAGAAGCGGTTGGTGGACTAATATTCACCTTCTTCTCCAACATTGAAGATATTGAAGTTGCTGCCGAACCCATCATCTGGTTCATTGCTTCACTAATTGCACTTAGATGTAATTCTGTTAATTCTGTCGAAACATTTGTACCATCGCCACCCATCATTAAATCAGTGATTATTTTTACGTCATTTTCCTTTAAGATTAATATGTTATGTCCGTCTAGACCCTCTTCATAATAAATCTGTATGAATACACAAGGTTTATCGTAACTATTTACAATATCATCCCACGTAGCATATTCGACGACTGGTGTGGTAATATTCACTTTTTGATTAACTAAGGAAAAGAGCGTTGTCGCCGCAGTTCCCATGCTTATATTAGAAATCTCACCGACTGCATCCTTCTCCGCTTCGGTCAAGGTTTCATTTGGAGCACTGTTCGCTGAATCATCTGCGTTCATGCCATTTAACAAAGCATTTATCTCTTCTTGGGATAGCATACCATCCATAGCACTTTACTCCTCTCCTCTGATGACTGTTGAAATTTTTACCGCATAAGAGCCTGAGGACGCTCCCGGAAGCGCAGTAAATTTATATAAGTTTCCTACGTATATGTCTAATTCATCCTCAACCTTCGAATTTAATTTTATAATATCCCCCTTTTGGATATTCATGAAATCATTTACCGATATCGTACTCTTGCCCAATACTGCTCGAAGAGGAATTTTCGCTTTTGATATCGCAATTTCAATCACATCTTGATAGGATTGGTTATCAATCATCTGCATCGTTGAATACCAATACTTTGTATTTAACTTATCAATAACCTTCTCTAGGCATACATAGGGAAGACAGATATTCATCATTCCTTCAATATTGCCTATCTTTATATTCAAAGTTACAAGTGAAATCATTTCACTCGGTGAGATGATTTGCGCAAATTGAGAATTCGTTTCAATTCTTAACAATCTCGGATGAACCTGAATTACATTAGCCCAGGGTTCGCGTAACAAGTTTGTACATACATTAAAGATACGCTCAATGATGGATAATTCAATTTCAGAGAAATCACGAACTTTATCTAACGGGTATCCTCCGCCTCCTAACATTCGATCAACAATCGCATAGCCAAGATTGTCGGCAAGTTCTATGATAATATTTCCCTCAAGAGGTGAAAAATCAACAATACCCAATAATACAGGATTAGATAGGGCGTTGGTAAATTCCGAATACTGTACCGCTTCTGAGTTTACAACCTCTACTTGAACATTTTTACGAAGATATGCTGGAAGATTCGTTGATAACAAACGGGCATAATGTTCAAAGATAATATTCATCGTTCGTAGATGTTCCTTAGAAAACTTGGACGGTCTGGCAAAGTCATAATTCTTAATCTGTTTTTCCGACGTCTGCTTGTATTCATCCGCATCAAGTTCTCCACTGCTTAGTGCCGCCAGCAGATTATCTATCTCGTTTTGGGATAAGACATCGCCCATTGTATTGACCTCCTAATTTACTAATTACATAATAACATAAAAAAAATCTAAAATCATCATATTTCTTATCCAATCAACAAATTTCCAAAGTACACTTTAATAATAAAATCAGATTTAAAGTACTCTTGAATTTTTACTAAAATATTATCTTTGATTTTTTCTTTATTACTCTGAATTTCATCTTTGGTATATTTTGAAATTTCATCTTGAATAATATCTTTCATTTCAATTACATGATCTTTTACTGTTTCACTATACTTTGTAAAATCTTTGTTTTTTGTATTCATTGATAAAGATACATTTACTGTGAGATAATGCTCTTTTTGATCCGTACTTTTTAAATTAATGGTCATTTTATCTGGTATATTAAAGGTCTGAATATCATCTACACTGATATTATCCTCACTATTGGGGGATTCCAACTCTAAATCCACAATGGATGCCACCTTAGCAACCAATGTATTTGTTTTATTGGCAGTTGGCACTATAGTAAAAATCAATAAAGCTGTAAGAATTGTATTGATCAGTACAATTGCCATAATAATTATGGTTAGTATGTTCTTTTTCATTAATAAACTTCCTCCCTTATCCTTGCTTTCTATATAAATTTACCTTTCTCTTCGTAAATAAAGGCAGGTAATCATTATAATCATTACAATTCTCGACCATAAATCTCTTTTTTGTATAATATTACAAGATTTTTGACCTCTTGTCCACTTTCTTTTACTAATAGTTTGCTCCCAGAAATTAGTGTAATGACTGTATCCGGGGTTTCTTCCACCTTTTCAATAAGCTCCGCATTAATGATAACTTTTTCATTATTTAATCTGGTTACTTCTATCATAAATTCTCCAATCTTTTGCAACATCGTGATATGATAAATCATCATCTATTGAACAGTAAAAGTATTGTATGTTATTCCAAAATAACATTAGATTTATTTAATTATGTTACTCTTGCAGATAGCAATTATTCATAAAAACGGAGCTGATGCATAGTTACGTTCTATTTTATCAATATTAAACTAACTTTACATCAGCCCCATTTTTATTGGCAAATGACGAATTATTCACCCACCATTCTTATATTATCTCTTTAAATTAATAAGTTCTTCTAATAATGTGTCCGAGGTTGTAATAATTCTAGAATTCGCCTGAAAACCTCTCTGTGTAGTAATCATATCCGTAAATTGCTGAGAAAGATCTACATTCGACATTTCCAAAACACCGGTTGCTATGCTTCCGCCTCCCTGTGTAGGATCAAGACCGATTCCATCAAAATCACCGGAGTTCTGAGTAGCTGCAAACATACTGTTTCCAACTGATTCAAGTCCTGCTGGGTTTGAAAAGCTTGCTACAGCTATTTGTCCAAGTAATTTACTGTCACCATTATCGTATTTGCCATAAATCTTACCAGCAGAATCAATACTGACACCAGTCATATTACCAACCTTTTTACCTGCGCCAATTCCTTCTAAGCTTCCTCGATTCGCCTTAATAGAGGAGGAACCGCTTGAAGAGTACATCGTAAGAGATGAAAAGTCCATATTAATATCTGAAAAAGGATTTGGATCTGCAGTTATACTAAGATCAAGACTACCTCCAGTTGTAGAACCATCACCAACACTTACAAATGAACCGGTGGAACCATTAAACGTAATGACTGGAGAATCCGTTGAATCAATCGTTATTGTTCCATCCTTAGGATCCACGTTAGTTACTGAATAATTAAAGGTACCCAATGAAAAGGTGGAAATTGAGGATGCTGCATAAGAAACCTCACCCGTTGCCGGATCCGTTGTTTTAGTAGTAAAGATAGATTGTCCATCTTCATCTTTTATATTTGTCAATGCCATCTTGTATGTATTAGTAGCATCAGCATTTTGAGTAATCTTCATATCGGCTGTATAGCTGTGACCCATCTTATCATAAAAGGAAATATTCACCATTTTACCAGTATCACTGGCAATCTGAGTGTCCTTACTATCAATATTACCGGACAAATAAACCGCCGAAGTAGCTTCTGGGTTAGCATATCTATTTTCTGCAGACATAATCGTCAACGGTGAAACCTTATCCGCTACCGTTTTGGTTGGGTCATTTTTGTCTACCTGCCATCCCATAACAGATGCTCCGGAAGGAGTACACAATTTACCTTGCGCATCCACATTAAAGGAACCCGACTTTGTAAAATAATTCGTTCCACCACTATTTACAACAAAGAAGCTGTTTCCATCGATCATAAGATCAAATGGGTTATCTGTTCTTTGTGAAGCACCCGTTGTGGAAATGTTAGTTGTAACAGCAGCAACCCCTGCACCTAAACCGATCTGCATTGCATTACGTCCTGCAGCACCCGTTGTCGCATTTGGTCCAGTTGCACTTTGTGTTGTCTGATAAAATACATCTGAAAAAGATACTGTACTTGCTTTAAATCCTATTGTGTTAACATTGGCAATATTATTACCAATAACGTCCATTTTTGCCTGGTGAACTTTTAAGCCTGAAACACCAGAAAATAATGATCTCATCATAATTTTTGACCTCCATTTTATGTTGCATCCTTGTTATCCAATCTGTCATTCATGGATACGAAAGCCTCCATCAGGTCCGGCTTTACACGATTACTGCACCATCAATATTTGTAAACACTTTGTCTTCTCCATCATTTACCGCTGTAATCACTGTATTGTTCTTTACACTAACGATAAATGCTAAATCATCTACCATAACTAGGGACTCATTTATTCCCTTTTCTCCCGCTTTTTTCGCTCCAATCTCTAACCGCTCCAGCTGATTGTCAGTCAAATCAATATTTCGGCTTGCCAATCGTTCGTTCGCATGCTTAGAAAATTTTAATTCGCTTACCTCATCTGTTGTTTGTTTACTCTTTAAAATCTCACTGAAAGGGGTCGTCGATATTTGCTTATTTACATTTGAACGATTGCTCTTCGTGGCGTTCAATTGTTGCGTCATCTGCTCTATGGAAGGGAATTGATTTACAGGAATATTCACTTAAACCTCCATCCTGCCATTTAAGGCTCAATGCTTATTCGTTTGTATTTGTGTAATTGGTTTAAACATCTGATTTGTAACCATCACTTATTTAGTACTATCATCCGTTGGCGTTGTATCAGTAGTTTTAGTGCCTGTATCAGTTGGTGGAGTATCATCTGTTGTAACAGCATTTTGAACTTTAACCGTTATCTTATCTCTTATTACTGTATAATCAGGATCATTGAACGCAATTGATATCTTATATGTACCATTTTCGAGATCTTTGAACGCTGACTTGTCAATCTTTACGGAATCACCTGATATGGTAATTAATTTGGGATCAACTACAGTTCCGTTAATCGCAATTGCAATATCATCTGCTTTTGAATCACCTGATCCAAAATCAACTTTAAAAGTTGCATCACTCGGTTTCGTTCCGTCATATTTTAATTCAGTAGCTTGAGAGATAGCAGGAAGATTCTGATTTTTGATAAATTGATCATCAATGATACTATCCAGCTTATCTATTGAGTACATGTTTCCATTAATTGACATTTGAGCTTTGCCCCCAGATATATTTACAAAATCAACTGTACCACTTATAAAGGATTCTTTACCTGCAGTGTCTTCTGTTTTTACAATAACATTTTTTCCAACCAAACTAAAGGCTTGAGAATTTGCTGTTGTCGTACTTAAGTTTTGTATTTGCTCCAATTGGGAAAAAGTTGCTAATTGTGCTACATATTCTGTATTAGAGCTTGGATTTAGAGGATCCTGGTATTTCATCTGAGTTGTTAACAGTTGAAGAAATGCATCCTTGTCCAAATTACTGCCTGAACTCTTCTTCGTACTTGAGTTACTATTCTGTTGAACCACACCATCTTTAACAATTTGAACTATATCACTCATATTACTCCTCCTTTCTGAGATTATTAAGCCGTATAGTCTATCTGGCTTCCAGTTAATCCGGTATTTACTTCAGTATTACTTACTTCTTCCATAACCTCAGTCATGCTTAAAGCTTCCTCTAAAGATATCTTCTTACCCGAATCATTCTTTCGTGTCTCAGCTTGGTTGCTTGAGTCTTGATTGTAATTTTGTTCAAATGCATTCGCCGAAACAGTAACTTCAATTGCTTCAATTTTAACTCCCTGCTGACTTAAGGTATCCCTTAACGTCTGCATCTGACTTTCAATTGCCTGTTTACTTGTTTCATTTTGAACCAAAAATTGTGCAGTCATTACACCATTCTTTGCTTGAACAGAAAGATTAATTTTACCCAGATTCTCAGGATTAAGTTGCATCTCCATAGTAGTGTGAGTTGTTGTTACAGATACTTTAATTCGTTCTACAATCTGGTTGACAATATCGCGAAACTGAGTAATTTGGTTAATGTCTCCTGCAAAATTGTTTTGTATCGTTGGGGTAGCTTTTACCAAATTATCTACAAAGACTTGAAATTGATCTTTGGTGTTTAATTCATCCTTTGATTTATGATTCGAGGATTGGTTACCGGTAAAGTCACCTGCCGTTTTTTGATCTTGTGTAATTACATTCTTATCCGCACCGTTGTTTGATATCTGCGCATTGCTGAATGCTTCTTTCTTATCATCAGTTGCATTGTTCTCAGCTACAGTAACCTGTTGATTCTCTACAATACCGATTGGGTTCTCACTAACTTCTTGAGGTAATAGAGCAGATATTTGTGAATTTCCTTGTTCTTTCGCCTGTTGTATTATTGACTTGATTTGATCTAGTGAAAGGTCAAGATTGCTGCTATCTTTCATCTCTTGTACTGTTTGAAGAAGTTGCTTCATGGTGTCTGCAAGGTTTTCATCCGTTATTGCGTTCAAAATATCGTTTGTACCATTGCTTGCAAGCACTAATTGTTGGATTTTTTCAGGTTGAAGCAAATCCGTAAGACTCATTCCCTGCTTCGTAAGCAGCTGATTTAACTCTTCTGATGACAAATTCAAAGCTTTCATGGCTGCTTCTTGAACTGATTGTAGCATACCTACAATTTGCGTTACTAACTGCTGATTATCTGAAACAACATCCTCTTTATCATCTTTGGTTGTATCAATTTGATTTGTAACCTTATCATCCGTTTTATCCAAGTCTTTAGGATTTTTCACTTGTTTAAACGGATTATCTGTTTTTGAGGTTATGCTCTTATCATCTGCATCATTATCCTTCATCTTCGTGCCTGATTGCTGACTATTCGTTTTCATCGAATCATTTTTTGTCGCTTGTGATTTTGTGTTGGTATCCGATGTGGATTTCAAGGAACTATTAATAAATAAATCAAACCCACTACCGGAATGCTTACCTTTCCCATTTCCGTTTCCTGCAACATTGGCAAACAACTTCGATGCCTGTGACTGAATACTTTGTGTAGTCATGTGTTTTCCTCCTTTCTTCCAAGCGCTTGTTGTTCAAACACTTATCATAGTATCTATTATAAAAAGCATGGAGCTTTCTATAATCCAAATTTAATGTTAGTACACAAACCCTTACTCAAGTTAACATTACTGACTCAATTTCTCAGCATCCAAATCAAGCATCATTTTTGTAATCTTTGCTGCAGCTACATTGTCCATTTCGGCTAAAATTGCTGCGCTCTCTTTCGGCTTCATACTAAGAAGAATCTGTGCAACGGATTCAACATCTGCTGTCATCGTCTGTAGTATTGTTGCTGCTGCTTTAGGCTCCATACTTCGATAGATATTCGCTTTCGTTTTAATTGCTTCGGAATATTGCAATTGTTCTACTACCTGACGATAAATATCAGCTGCATTCGTTGGATCAATTGCTTCATAATAAGCCTTGTATTCTTCAATAGAAGGAGCTTTGTCTGAAAATACAACCTTCTTATCAAAATCAGCAACTCTTTGTTCAAATGCTTTCTGATTATTTTCAAATACCTTCAAACGGGTAACTTCTGCTTTTAAATCTGAAATTGTAGTGCTGTCTGTCTTAGCTTGCTGATTTAGCTGATCGATTTTATTCTGCAGTTCTTTAATCTTAGCTACGGCTTCCGACAATGATTTATAATTAAAATCTTTATCAGGCGTATTCGGAACACTAGATTCATTCGGTAAAACCAAATTAACTAGAGGGACATCCTTTAATATCGGTCTTAATACCCCAGAACCAAACCCTCCAACATCTATTTTTATTAAAAAGCCAAATAGTGCTAGCCATATAATAACAATCATCATAACAATAAGCATTGTCAGGACTTTATTTCCTTCCTTCTTTTCGTCGGTGGCTTTTTCCTTCTTTGCCATTATTCATCCTCCTCCTGAAACGTCGGCTTATTGTAGTTAAAACTATTTAACTCATCAACTTCCTTGCGTTCCTCAGAATCAAATTCGAGTAAGTAATCTTCAAAAGCTTTTTCTTTCAGTCTTTCTTGTGTCTTTCGATCTATCATCGCATCATTTAATCGAATTCTGGCAACTTCAAGACGATGTTCTGAGTTTCGAACAACAATCGCTTGCTGTTTCATCTTTGTCTTCATTATTTCAACCGCTTGTTCACTCATCTTAATATCCAAGAGGTTAAGACGATTCATCCGAAGATTTCTTAGTTCATCTTCGTAAGCAGTTTTTTTATGAGCCATCAGTTCCAGTTTTTCTTCTTCTTGGTTAAGGCGCATTCTTGCAATTCCATAATTACTTTTCGCCTGATCTTCAAGTTTGAGCTTTATTTGCAAGACGCTTTCCATCTTATATTGAAATTTTTTCATTATTTATTAAAAATCTCCATAAGCATCGTGATTTCTTCTTCAAAACTATGTTTGTCATCCATACCCTGTTGAAGAAATGCATTCACTTCCTTAATCTTTGTAATGGTATAATCGATATCCGCATTCGATCCATTTTTATATGCACCGATATTGATCAAATCCTCTGCGTCTCGATAGGTTGCAAGAACATTCTTCAATTTACCGGCAGCTTCCTTATGTTCTTTTGTTGCAATTGAACTCATACATCTGGAGATACTTTGTAGAACATCAATTGCCGGATAATGATTCTTATGCCCTAACTTTCTTGATAACATGATATGTCCATCCAAAATACTTCTTGCGGTATCTGTTATTGGTTCATTAAAGTCATCACCGTCCACTAAGACGGTATAAAGTCCTGTTATAGAACCATGTTCTGAATTACCTGCTCGTTCCAACAGCTTCGGCATCTCGGAATAAACACTGGGTGGATACCCTCTTGATACCGGAGGTTCACCGGAAGCCAAGCCAATTTCTCTTTGAGCCATTGAAAAACGAGTTAGGGAGTCCATCATTAATAGTACGTCCTTCCCCTGATCTCTAAAATATTCTGCAATAGCTGTTGCTGTTTGAGCTGCTTTTTTACGAATTAATGCAGGCTTGTCCGAGGTAGCAATGACTAGTACGGAGCGTTTCAAACCTTCTTCACCGAGATCTCGTTCAATAAATTCACGAACCTCTCTACCACGCTCACCAATCAAGGCAATCACATTGATGTCCGCTTTTGTGTTACGTGCAAACATACCAAGCAAGGTACTCTTTCCTACTCCACTACCTGCAAAAATCCCAATTCTTTGTCCCTTACCTATTGTTAACAAAGAATCAACCGCTTTCACTCCAAGTGGTAAAACCTCTTCAATCAACTTTCTTTTTAAGGGGTCAGGTGCTGGAGCTCCCGAAGGATAATATAAATTTGTATTAAGTTCGGAACCATCCATTGGATTACCTAAACCATCCAAAACTTTACCGAGTAACTCATCTCCAACCGGGACTTTAAATGCCGCTCCTGAATTTTCTACATAACTGCCAATTCCTACTCCACCCATATCATCATAGGGCATCAATAATACTTTGTTTTCACGAAAACCAATTACTTCTGCAATTTTTTTATCTCCCTGTCCTTCTCCAAATATATAACAAACATCATTTAGATTAGCGCTAGGGCCGGTTGCTTCAATCGTTAATCCTACCATCTTATTAACTTTTCCAATTTCCGTTACATAGGATTTATTAAGCAATTGTTTGTATTTATCTATATCGATTGAAATCATCCTCATTCCTTCTATATATCGGCAATTTCCTACAAAATCTAAATACCGCCGATTAATTTTAAATCAGTGATTAGGTTATTCAATTGAATATCAAGGCTGCAATTTATCACTTGTAACTCTGTTTCGATCATGCATTGGTTGGCTTGTAAATTGATATCTTCTGTAATATACAAGGCAACTTCTCTTCCAACTGCCTCAATGAGAATATCTTTTCTCGTTGATACATATTCATAATCATCCTTAGAAACGCGAAGGGTATATTCATTGCTTCGGTCCATATTCTTAATCGCATTCCGAATTAGATAAAGAATTACTTCTTCTTTGTCCTCAACAACAATTCCGGTTATTTTTTGAACGAGAGAAGCTAAGATCTTAACCATCTCTGGTTCTAACTCATGCATCCTATCTTCATATTGCTTTTGAAGGAGGTTGGCTTTCATCTCATACTCATATTGCATTCTTTGATTTTCCTGCTTTGCCTTAAGAGCACCCTCTTCATAACCCAGTGTCTTTCCGGATGAAAACGCATCACTTTTGATCTTCTCACCTTCAAGCCTAGCATGCTCTAGAATTTCTGTTGCTTCCTTAGTGGCATTCTCAATGATTTCTGATGCTTTCTCCGTATTATCTTCAACAGGTGAAAAAGCATCCACCACAAGTGCACTCAATCCTTCCACAAATTCACCCTGTTGCTGATCAACCTGTGGAATCACACTTGCTTTTGGTGGTGCTACAGTGTTGAAATTAAGCTGAGAATCAATTGTTTTCATTACAACATCATCATAACGTACGGAATAAGACTTAATTACATTAGACAACGATCTCGTCACCTCCGCCTCTAGAAATAATAATCTCAGAGGAATCTTCCAGCTTTCTGATAATATTAACAATTTTCTGTTGTGCCTCTTCAACATCCTTCATACGAACCGGACCCATATATTCCATATCTTCTTTAATCATGGCAGACAGACGTTTGGACAAATTGTTAAAGATAATGGTTTGAACTTGCTCATTCGAGCCTTTAAGCGCAACTGCAAGTTCGTTGTTATCAACTTCCCTGAGAACTCTTTGAATAGATTTATCATCCAATGTAAGAATATCTTCAAACACAAACATCTTTCTTCTAATCTCATCAGCAAGCTCTGGCTCTTCGATTTCTAACGTCTCCATAATATGTCTTTCTGTACCACGATCTACTGTATTTAATATCTCTACGATAGAGTCCACACCACCGACAATGGTGTAGTCCTGATTTACTAGGGATGCCAATTTTCTCTCCAATACCTTCTCTACTTCCTTAATTACATCCGGTGATGTACGATCCATCTGTGCGATACGTTTTGCAACATCAGCTTGTTTATCTGGAGCCAAAGAAGCAATAATGGTAGAGGACTGAGATGGGGACAGATAGGATAATATCAAAGCAATGGTCTGTGGATGTTCATCTTGAATAAAGTTTAACAATTGAGACGCATCTGTTTTACGAATAAATTCAAACGGACGAACCTGTAAGGATGCGGTTAATTTGCCTATTACATCCTTTGCTTTCTCCACGCCAAGTGCTTTCTCAAGAAGCTCCTTCGCGTAAGAAATTCCGCCTTCAGCAATGTACTGCTGCGCTAAACAAATCTCATAAAACTCATCCATAACCTGATCTTTTGTAGCAGGAGTAATGCTTCTGGTATTCGCAATCTCCAGCGTCATGGTTTCTATCTCTTCTTCCTTAAGATGCTTGAAAATAGTTGCAGAGCGTTCCGGACCCAGGGTAATTAATAGAACGGCAGCTTTTTGAATTCCGGAAATATCACTATTTACTTTTGACATACGTTTCTCTCCCTCTTAACTCCATTCTTCATTGAGCCAATTACGAAGTAATTGAGCCACTGCTTCCGGCTTTTCGTCTACAAATTTTTCTATCATTCTTCGAACCTCGGATACTTCATTGAACTCAATATCCTCGATTGTTTGATTCTCTTTCGTCGTTGCAAGTAATTGCTCTACGGATAATTCTGGTTCAAGTTCAGTCACTTCAACCGGTCTGATGCCTCTGAATACCACGAATAATAACAATCCAATAATCAGTATTGCTAATGCAGCCTGAAGATACACTGTCCAATCCTTCACTGACTTAGCAGTTGGTACAAATGAATTTTGATCCAAAACTGATATTTGAATATTCTTTTCAGCAATACCTGTCGCTTTTGCAACAAGTGTGATTAATTTTGCATCTAATTTACCTGGTTTCGGTGCGCTATTCTGATTCACATAATCGTCAAAGGTTGTACCTTTTAAAGCGCCACTTTTTTCTAACTGAGCTTGTGTTACAGTGTTTAATCTTTTAAGAACAATTGCAATAGAAGATTGATCCGATTTGATCGCGCCAACTTCATGTTGAATTTTGGTTTCTCTCTTGTTCTGTATATATTCATTCTGTTCCGTCTTAGAGGAACCAGAGTTCGAGGCAGGATTTTCTGTATTATAGCTTGTTCCATCATTTGATGAGGTACCCGGATTACCACCTGATGAAGAATTCGAATTGTCCGACTTATTGATGTAACTCTTGGTTAAATAACCTTGATCCATACCCTCCGGAACGGTGTATTCCGTATACATCTCTTCCACCTTGTCCATATCAAACACTAGATTTGGAGCTATCTCAACATCTTTAAAACCACTCTTTGCAAGCATCATATAGATATAGTTGATAAAGTTATTACGGAGTCTATCTTTAAAATCACTATCGCTAGTTGCATCACCGGAAAACAAGTCCTTATTCCCTCCGTATAAAAGAATACCATTTTGGTCTGCAACCTTAATCTTATCCGTGTTTTCATTACCGATAACAGTTGCGACAACCTGAGCGATGGTCTCTGCTGATGACTTATCAAAATCATCACCAATGGTAAGAAGTACACTTGCACCGGTATCTTCAGGCTCTGATAGAATATCATTATTTCTATCCTTCGGAATATAATAAACTTCCGCATCTTTTACACCCTTCATCTGCTTGATCTTATTGCGTAATTGATTTTGAAAATATAAATTGATCTTTAAGGTACGGTCAGCATTGGTAGTACTTAAACTATTAGTTAATAAATCGTCAATCGAAATATCCGAAGTCGAGATTTTATTATTAGCTAATAAAAAAGTAGCATCGGTTGATTTTTTACTCTCCACTGAAAAAGTAAGCGTACTTTCATTATATTTAAACTTTATTCCTTCGTCTTTCAGTAACTTAGACACCTGACCTGCTTCACTTGCATCCTTACAAGTGACAAAATTCTTATAATCAACTCGATTAATCAAAAAGAATAATAGTGCAAATGCAAGTACAATAACACAAGCAATACTAATAATCATTGTTTTTTGCTTGCTGGTATATTTACTCCATATTCCATTTAATTGTTTTAAAATCTTATTAAATCTCTCCGCCATTTACATCTGCTCCTATAAATGTATTGTGATTCATCCATTCCGGATAAATAAATACTTTCTACTATTGTTACACATGATGTGCACGCACTCCAAAAACCTCCTAATAATAAAAACAAATAGAAAAATTTTTCTTTTGTAATTAGAACTGAAGGTTCATAATTTCTTTATAAGCATCCATTACATGATTACGAATAGCAACTGTATATTGCAAAGATAAATTAGCTTTCTGCTGAGCAACCAATAACTCACTTGTATTGTTGGTTAATCCAAGGGAGTAAGACATCTCTTCTTGCTGTGCAGCATTCGAATAATTGTTTGTTTCGTCCACTTGGTTTACTAACGCTTGAAACATATTATCAAAAGAGGTATTTCCATTCTCCGATGTACCTAAATTCCCGACCTTATCGGACTTTTGATAATTCACCAAATTATTAATTTGTGAAATATTCATTATTATCCTCCATAATGCTATTGCCTAGCATCTTGGCTCATCCTTATTTTCCTACCTCTAATCCCTTAAGAGCCATATTCTTGCTGGCATTAAACGCTGTTACATTCGCTTCATAAGAACGCGATGCATCAATCATATCCGTCATCTCTTGTACAACGTTGACATTCGGATAGGTTACATAACCATCTTCATCTGCATCCGGATGGGAAGGATCATAAACCTTACGCATCTCAGCATTGGTATCATCTACAATTTGTGTGACTTTAACACCATTTCCAACCGATTCAGAGGTTCTCATTAATACATCTCCAAAGGTGGAGTTATCTTTTTCTCCGAATACAACTTCTTTTCTTCTATACGGGTTGCCATTCTCGTCACGAGTAGTATTAACATTGGCAATATTCTGCGAGATAATATCCATACGAAGTCTCTGTGCTGTCATTCCACTTGCGCTTACATTCATTGCATTAATCGTTGACATTCATTATCCTCCTATGTGTCGATTGTTCTTCTATATGTGAATTAAGTAAGTAGAAAATTATTCTCTTACTTTATCTTTTAAACATCCTTGTTTGGTAAAGCTTCCTTAATAACCATTTAATCCTTATTTTGCTGCAAGTACTGTTTTAATACGATTAAACTCCTGTGTCATGGAATCGAGCAATGCGTAATAGCGAATTTGGTTTTCTGCCATATAAGCCGATTCTGTATCGATATCAACATTGTTACCATCCAATCGGTAGCTAAGAGATGAATTATCTGTATAAACAGTCGCATCTATTGAATTCAACTTTGTATTGGCAACTTTCTGATCCAAAGAACCATCACCAGTAAGTGCTTCCTGCAGATAGGATTCAAATTGTACATCACTTCTTTTGTAGCCAGGTGTGTCAACATTCGCGATGTTGTTGGATATTACTTCATTTCTCTTCCAGCTAGCATTCGCTGCCTTACCTAATACATTAATATAATTAAATGCGTTAGAACCAATCATTTCTTCACTCCTTTCCATATATAAAATATTATAATTAATTTTACAGAAAACACAAGATATATTTGAAAATTTAGGAGAATAATACTATACCTTGTGATTTTATGGATATATTTTATAGTTTTTGTATAACGATAAGACTTTAATGCAATTTATATTGTCATATCCTGTTGATTTTAAAATTTCAAAAGTGAATATACAAAAAATTTATCACTTCGTAGAATTGCAATATATTTACATTAACATAAACCGTAATTCTTTTCATTATGAAATTACATACAAAAAAGGATTTATGAGATATCTTGCTCACAAATCCTTTTGCTCTTAACGCTCCATTGTTAATTAGATTTTATTTAGTTTGTCCAGCTCATCAAATACTACATCGTTAAGTACCCTAATGTAGGTCCCCTTCATTCCTGAACTTCGGGATTCTATTACACCGGCACTTTCGAATTTACGTAACGCATTAACAATAACTGATCTGGTAATGCCAACTCGATCAGCAATTTTACTTGCCACCAAAATCCCTTCCGTACCTTTTAATTCTTCAAATATATGAGTAATTGCTTCCAACTCGGAAAAGGACAATGTGCTGATTGCTGATTTCACAATCTGAACCTTGCGGTTCTCTTCTGCACTCTCTTCATTCACGGATCTCATCATCTCAAGTCCAACAACAGTGGTACCATATTCACTTAAAATGATATCATCCAGTGTGTACTGTGGACCATTCTTATATAAAAATAATGTTCCCAATCGTTCACCAGCTATATCAATTGGTGTAATGATTGCCTGATAGGTATCAACATCATCAAATTCAAACCCTAGAGTTCTTAAATTAACATTTTCTTTGGTGGATAATATATTGAGGAGTCTTTCATTCAACAAACCATCGATATGTCTTCCAACTGCATCCTTAATTAACTCGTTAATTTCAGCAATGTCACTACGATTTTTCACGCCAAGAACTTTACCCTTTCGGCTAATCACCAAAACATTTGATGCAAGTATCTCGCTCAAAACTACACAGATGTCATTAAATACTACCTTATGCGAATTATTATTATGCAACAGGTTATTAATTTTTCTTGTTTTATCCAACAACTGTACACTCATCCGATGGTTCCTCCCAAATTCAATGTTCCCCTCTGCTAATCCATGCTCCTAAGAAAATGTTAAATCGGTTCATGGAAGAAGGTAATATAATTAGTAAAGCTACTAATATATATTACCTTCTCAATTTTACCATATATGTTTCTTAAAAACAATAGTCTTTTCTCTATATTGACATATATTATGAGATAATTACAAATTGTTCTATAGAATTTTTTGTTTTTTCGAATAATAGCCTTAATATTTTATTTATTTTAAATTACTAATAACATTACCACACTTATCATTTTCACAAACTAGCTTATTCCCTTTTTCAAGTAGAACACCGCCACATTTGTCACAACTCTTACCGGAAGGCTTTTGCCATGTCATAAATATACACTCAGGATTACCGACGCAGCCGTAATATTTTCTACCTTTTTTGGTTTTACGTAACACGATGTCACTGCCACAAAGAGGACAAGGAACTCCAATTTTCTCAAGATAAGGCTTCGTATTCTTGCATTCCGGAAAACCGGGACATGCCAAAAACTTACCATGAGGACCATATTTAATTACCATATTGCGTCCACATAGTTCACAGATTTCTTCCGTAACCTCATCATCAATCTGAATTTTCTCAAGCTCAGTATTTGCATTGATTACTGCTTCTTCTAAATCCGGATAAAAATTGCTTATGATGGTTTTCCAATTAACCGTACCAACCTCAACACAGTCTAGTAGCGATTCCATATTCGCTGTAAAATGTACATCTACAATACTTCCAAAGGCGCATTTCATAATGCTATTAACCGCTTCACCAAGCTCAGTAACATAAAGATTTTTATTCTCTTTTGCTATATAACGTCTGGCAATAATTGTTGTGATGGTTGGGGCATACGTACTTGGTCTGCCAATACCCAATTCTTCCAACGTCTTTACAAGTGATGCTTCCGTGTAATGAGCGGGTGGTTGTGTAAAATGTTGACTCTCATTTAAGCTTAACAAGTTTAATTTGTCGCCTTCTTTAAGATTTTCAAAATTCACTCCAGTTTCACCTTCATCATCTTCAGGAGAATATACACTCATAAAACCCTCAAAAACCACTTTTGAGGTTGAAGCAGAAAAACGATAACCATTTGCATCTATTTTAATAGTCGTTGTTTCATATTTTGCAGGTTGCATTCTGCTTGCTACAAAGCGCTTCCAAATCAACTGGTAAAGTCGGTACTGATCCCTTGACAGTGATTCTTTTATGTTGTTCGGATTTAACTCCACATAAGTAGGACGAATCGCCTCATGTGCATCCTGTATTTTCTTACCACTACGTCCAACGTTCGCTTCTGTTGCAACAAAATCCTCGCCATAGCTATCTTTGATAAATTGTTTCACTGCCTGATCTGCTTCATCACTAATACGTACCGAATCCGTACGAAGATACGTAATCAAACCAATCGTGCCATGACCCTTTACATCGATACCTTCATATAATTGTTGCGCAATCTGCATGGTCTTTTGAGTAGAATAATTCAGCGTTTTTGCGGATTCCTGCTGTAGAGTACTCGTTGTAAATGGCAATGGTGCTTTTCTAATACGTTCACTTTTCTTAATCTCTTTTGCAATAAATTCCGCATTCTTCAATTGAAGTAATACTTCACTCATCTCTTCTTGTGAGTGAATTTCTTTTTTGTTCAGCTTTGCAATAAGTGACTTCTTCTTACCCTTTAGCTCAATCTCAGCTTCCAGATTCCAATACTCTTCGGGAACAAATGCATTAATCTCATCTTCCCTATCACAAATAATACGAAGAGCTACAGATTGGACTCTACCAGCACTTAACCCTCTCTTAACCTTTGACCAAAGTAAAGGACTAATCTGATAGCCCACCATACGATCCAAAATTCTTCTCGCCTGCTGAGCATTCACCAAATCCATATCAATATCTCTTGCCTGTTTAATTGATGCTTTTACTGCATTTTTAGTAATCTCATTAAATGTGATTCTGCTAGAATCCTTCTCTTCTAATTTTAATGACTGAGAAAGATGCCACGAAATTGCTTCCCCCTCGCGATCAGGGTCAGTTGCGAGGTAAACTTTATCGGATTTTTTCACTTCCTTGCGAAGCTTAGCAAGCAAATCACCTTTTCCACGTATCGTAATATATTTCGGTTCATAATCATGTTCAATATCAATTCCCATTTGACTCTTCGGCAAATCTCTAACGTGTCCGTTTGACGCAAGTACCTCATAGTTTGCGCCCAAAAACTTCTTAATCGTTTTTGCTTTAGCCGGAGACTCTACAATCACAAGATATCTTGGCATACTGCTGTTTCCCCTCATTTCTATGTGTACATAACTTATATATCCTTAACAATGTAATAGTTCTTTCTAATTTGAACAACAAATCCACTGAGCTCCAAAAGCAATAGCTGTTCCATCAACCTATCCATCGGCATGCCTGTTTTATCTGCAATTTCCTCAATATGCTTGGGCTCGAAGCTTAAACAAGCATACACTATTTTTCCATCTGTTTCAAGAATTTTATTATTTTTTTTCAAATCATTGGGGATTTGTTGATAATTCGGTATCAAATCCTCCAAAATATCTTTTGGAGCTGTTACTAATTTTGCCCCCATTTTTATTAAATTATTACAACCTCCACTCAATCGATCGGTTACTTTGCCAGGAAGTGCGTAAATATCTTTTCCCTGTTCCAATCCCATATCAACGGTAATCAGCGATCCGCTTTTCTCTCTTGCCTCAATTACTAAAATGCCGTCACTTAATCCACTAATTATACGATTTCTCATTGGAAAATTACCCGCAAAAGGTTGAATGCCAGGTGCATACTCTGATATAATTCCACCCTCTTTTTGCATTTCCATATATAAATTTATATTTTCTCTTGGATAACAGATATCAATTCCCGATCCTAGTACTCCTAAGGTGACACCACCGGAATACAGTGCACCCATGTGTGCATAGGAATCAATTCCTCTTGCTAACCCGCTTATAATCACGATACCTTCTCTCGCCATCTCGGCAGCGATATATTTTGCCATCTCTTTCCCATATTCGGAACAATCTCTGGCACCCACAATTGCAAGAATTTTGTGATTTTCTTGTGGTAATTTCCCTTTGATATATAAAGCGAAAGGCGCATCATATATATTACGCAGTTTACTCGGATATTCATTATCTTCCTTTGAAACAAAATATATGCCGTCATTCCCCACTTTAGCATAATTATGTTGTATCTTTTCTGAACTTTTGCTTTTCATGATACTGTCCACATCTGCAACCGAGAATTGTTTTGCTGTGAGAAACATTGTCTGAAACTTCAGAAGTTCTTCCTTAGAAGCATGATAAACCCCCTCTGCATTACCAAAAACCTGTAGTAAACGTTCTATTTTTATGGAACCAATATTCTTGATATTAGCCAGCCAATAATTATATTCCTTCCTTATCATATTCTTCCTCCTTCAAAACGAACCTGTTTTTTCATATCTACCCTTTGATATAGTTTGCGCCGAGGTTAATGTCCCGCTTTATGCGGGACAATGCGCAGGCGCAAACTTTGAAATGTGAATTATGTCTTTTATAATTCACATTAATCCTAACATATCTATCCTTAGTGTTAGTTTGCGCCGAGGATTTCGCAGGCGCAAACTTCAAATGTGAATTATGTCTTTTATAATTCACATTAATCCCCCCCAATATTTTTGATCTAGGCTTCGGTAACAGATTGCTTCACTAATATGTTTCGTATTAATCTGTTCACTCTGGTCTAGATCTGCTATGGTTCTTGCCACCTTAAGAATTCGGTGATATGCTCTGGCACTTAGATTCATTTTAATAAAGGCCGCTTCTAGTAAAGCCTGTTCCTTCGCTTCTAATTTACAATATTTTTTAATGGTTCGTGGGGTTAATTGAGAATTGAAATAGATATTTTGTCCGCGATAGCGTTCGATTTGAATTTGTCTGGCAATGCTCACTCGATTACGTATCTCGTGAGAGGTCTCTTGTTTTTCCTGTAACTGAAGCTCTTTATAATTCATCTGAAGTGCTTCGATACAAATATCAAACCGGTCCAGTAAAGGCTGCGATATACGTCCTAAATAGCGTTTGACCTGATTAATAGAACAATTACACTTATTGCGATCCGGATAGTGCCCGCAGGAACAAGGATTCATCGCTGCTACCAGCATAAATCCAGCAGGATATTTATACGAAGCATTTAACCTAGATATGGTGACTGCCTTATCCTCTAATGGTTGTCTAAGTACTTCTATGGTATTCTTCCGAAATTCTGGCAGTTCATCTAAAAATAGTACCCCCAAATGCGCCAAGCTAATTTCTCCCGGCTGTGGCATTCTTCCACCTCCTACCAAAGCAGTCGTAGTGATTGTATGATGTGGACAACGAAAGGGTCGTTTTGTTAAGAGCGCTTGCTGGTCTAGAAGTCCAGCAATACTATAAATTTTCGATATCTCCATACTTTCATCAAAGGAGAGCTCCGGCATAATGGTAGGTATCCGCTTTGCAAGCATGGTTTTGCCTGAACCAGGAGGACCAATCATTAATATATTATGCATTCCGGATACTGCAATTTCAATTGCCCTCTTAGCTGCCTTCTGCCCAGCTACTTCAGCAAAATCAAACCCATCCTCACCCAGTTCCTGATAAAACAATTCCTTTACATCTAGTTCTTCTGGCTCAAATCTTGATTGACCGTTTAATAATTCCACTGCTTCCATTAAAGTCGCCACTCCATAGGTTTGTATCCCATTCACTACTGCACCTTCTCCGGCATTATCCTTTGGAACGATGCATTTTGTAAAGCCCTGTTGTTTTGCAGAATATACAATTGGCAGGACACCATTTACCTTATTCACTTTACCACTTAAGCTGAGTTCCCCGATGATAAGAAAATCCTTGAGATTCTCTTCGGGAAGATGGCCAAAGGCCGTTAGAATTGCGATTGCAACAGACAAATCGAAGGCTGTTCCTTCTTTGCGTATATCCGCGGGCGATAAATTGACGGTGATTCTCTTAGGCGGAAGCATGTAACCTGAATTCTTCAGTGCGATTCGCACTCTCTCTCGTGCCTCCTTCACTTCCGAACCCAAATACCCGACCATATCGAATATGGGTAACCCATCACTGACATCTGCTTCAACCGATACGATCAGTCCATCAATGCCTCGAATAGCTGCGCTATATGCTTTACTAAACATCTTGCTCCTTTCATTGTCTCTCCCACAATGAAGGAATCATTTGCTTAGTGGTAGTATAGCAAAATAAAATAAATTAATCAAGCCAAAAGCAGTGTAATTAACAGCTATTTCCATATACTATACGATAACTGGGATAAGCAATGATTATAAGATAAATTATAAAAAACATTGATATAAAGTTGTAAAAACATTGATATAATATTTGACAAATAAATTATTAAATACTATAATACTGATAATTATTCCTATTATAATGTAATTATTTTACACTTCGATTTATTTCACTATGATTTAGTAATTACAAGCACTTTTACTATTATAAGATTATTCGGATGTCATAGTCCATCTTGATCGTAAATTACTTATGATTCCCTAACCAAGATTGCCAATTTAATAAATTTAATATTATGAAAACTTACCCATAAGGAGGAAATAGATATGAATAAAATTGAATTAAAGCCAGGTATTTATTATGTAGGTGTAGTTGATTGGAATTTACGTAACTTCCATGGTTATTCAATTCACAAGGGAACAACCTACAATGCTTATTTAATTGTCGACGAAAAGATTGCTTTAATCGACACCGTGAAGGCTCCTTTTGCACAAGAATTATTAGACCGCATCTCTGAGATCATTGATCCTGCCGACATCGACTATCTTATTTCTAACCATGTAGAGATGGATCACTCCGGAGCAATTCCTGCTGTGATGAAGGCCGCACCAAATGCTGTAATTGTCACTTCAGACCCCAATGGTTTAAAAGGGTTAAGAATGCATTACGGTTCAACCTATAACTATCAACAGATAAAATCTGGTGACAGTCTTTCGCTTGGAAAAAGGTCTTTAAGCTTTGTTGGAACACCAATGTTGCATTGGCCTGATAATATGGTTACTTATTGCCCCGAAGAGAAGATTCTATTTTCAAATGATGCCTTTGGACAACATTACACCTCGAGTAAGCATTTTGACGATGAGGTTGACTTACCTCAGGTAATGTATGATGTTCAAGGTTATTATGCAAATATTCTTATGCCTTACGGTACTCAGGCTAAGAAAGCGCTTGATATTGTGGAAGGCCTTGATATTGATATGATTGCTCCAAGTCATGGTGTTATATGGAGAAGCCATGTGAAAGAGGTGTTAAGTGCTTACCATCGTTATTCTAGTGGAGACACCAACGGTGGTGCTCTTGTAATATTCGATTCAATGTGGCACTCCACAGAAACAATGGCACATAGTATTGTAGAAGGCTTTGATAAAAGAGGTACCAAGGTTCAATTAATGGATTTAAAGGAAACCGAACTCTCCGATATTGTTACCGAAGTGCTGACCGCCAGTTATCTAGTTGTTGGTTCACCAACCTTAAACAACAATCTTCTACCCAATGTAGCTGCATTACTCGCTTATCTGAGGGGGCTTCAACCAAAAGGTAAAAAGGGCTTTGCCTTTGGTTCCTATGGTTGGGGTGGACAAAGTATAGGTCATGTTAATCAAGCTCTTATAGACTTAGGCGTTGAGATCATATTAGATCCTGTTAAAATCAATTATATTCCTAGCAAAGAACAATTGGCGGAGCTTGAGAACAAAGTAGCTGCATTATAGTATTTATAGAAATTATAGATAATTTGTAACAAACCAGCTATCAAAGCATATAATCAGAGGACATTTTGAAATAATGCGCATATAATAAACCATGATACAAGAGAGATTAGATTATAGACAGATCTCATGTTAAAGGGTGATTATATGCGCATTTGTGAGCTTAGAGAAAAAGAAGTGATTAATTGTAGGGATTGCATGAGACTTGGATATGTTTGTGATGTAGAGTTTGATATTTGTACAGGTCAGATTACTCATATTATTATTCCCGGCCCTTGTAAGGTGTGGGGTATCTTAGGGCGCGACCAGGAATACGTGATTGGACGAAGCAGCATCAAGCAAATTGGAGTCGATATTATACTCGTCGATGTGGATATTGAAAAATGTCTATTAAAATGCATCTAAATGTAATATATATTAAAACAAATCAACAAATTTAAACATTAATTGATTAATATGTAATAATTTCCTTGACCACTAGTAAATTCTTCAATATAATCTAGTTATGTCTATTGAATCGTCAAAATATTGATACGATATTATCGATTTAAGACAGAACAAACTAGGAGGATTCACTATGAAGTGCCCGTTTTGTAACAAGGATAATACTAGAGTTATTGATTCTCGTCCTGCTGATGAAAACAATTCTATTCGAAGAAGACGTCAATGTGACGAATGCCATAGAAGATTTACAACCTATGAGAAAGTGGAATCAATTCCCCTGGTTGTAATCAAAAAAGACAATAATCGTGAACCTTATGACCGTTCTAAAATCGAGGCAGGCGTATTCCGTTCCTGTCATAAAAGACCAATATCAATTGATCAAATCAACGCTTTGGTGGATGAGGTTGAGAATCTGATATTTGCCAGGGAAGATAAAGAAATCCCCAGCTCAGTTATTGGTGAAATTGTGATGACTAAATTAAAAAATTTAGATGCTGTTGCTTATGTGCGTTTTGCTTCTGTTTACCGTGAGTTCAAGGATGTCAGTACTTTCATGGATGAGTTAAAGAAAATATTAGAATAAACTTAACATACGTTTTATTCTTTCATTACTCTATAGCTTTATAAAAATAGTGTTTTTATGAGTATTTCGATTACTCGCATTTGCTTAATTACGAATATCACAAATGGACTCGGTTATCAACCGAGTCCATCATTTATTTAAAAATGTTATAGTTAATTAGTATTAATTACAGTCTCCTAAGTCATCTGTGAAGTAAATCAATGAATAAGTGCACATATATATGCACACTGATTCATTCTCACGACTTATGGCGCTCTAACCAGTACTACTTTTTTAAAAATTTGCTTATTTTATCATATTTTCTTTCAAATTCAACATGATCACCAATGTAATGAGGAACTCCAATACTTATTCCAAGTGCATCTGTTGTCATATAGCTATACATATCCATCACATTCCCAGATTCAATGATATCTGCTTTTTTAAATCCATTTAACAATTCATCATCACTTATATTATTAAAATAATCTTTTATTGCTTTATTTAATTCTTCATTCCCCTGTTCGATAGGGATAAAATCCCATGTGCGAAACTCCTTAACAAAGTCTTTATTTAATTTAACCACATCGCCCAGATTGATTCGCTTATTATTTTTTTTATTAATATTAGTGGAATATGTTAATTCCGATGGGTGCGCAGAATAATTACTATTAAAATCGGCCCAATATAAAAAACTCAGATAATTACTATTGTTTAATTTAGTATCATATTTGATATTTAATATGGTCATATTTCGTGTTGGAGCTGGTTCTGGCAGGGGCATGGGCTCAAATGAGTAGATATCGATAATTTTATCAAAATCCTTTTTAATAATTTGATTCCAAATATTAATATCCTTAGCGTTACCTCCAGCCACAATGAAAGGATATTCTGCTACTACCCCGTTCTTAAGAAATTGTTGTGATTTAATCACTGTATTCTCAGGCACAGTTTGGCTTATCGTTTCTTTCCCTTTTAATGAGTTGCACCCTGATAATATTACTATTAAAAGGAATAGTAAAAATACATATTGTCGTTTCATAAAGAATACCCCTAACCTTTACATACAATTAATGTTTATGCAATGGTTCCTGTAATAATACAATTAATGTTTATCTGAAGGTTTCTGTAATAATACAATTAATGTTTATCTGAAAGTTTCTGTAATAATACACTTAAGCTCTTTTGATTCACAATATGTAGGTCACTCAAAATATTTTCCAATCTGATCAAAAAATTGAATAGAATCACTCAAACTGAGTGAATATAAATAAGAAATTATATTTAGTAAATTTATGAAATATAACTATTTTTTTATACTACTATTTTATATAATGAATAGAGAAATATAGTCAAAATCAAAGGAAACTTTGAATCATCTTTATATTTACATCGGAGGTATTATTATGTTATTTGGAGCATTAGAAGCGGGTGGAACAAAAATGGTAATGGCAATCGGTAATGAAAATGGGGAGATTATAAATCAAATTACAATTCCCACTGAGACACCTGATATTACTATGCCTAACATCCTGCAATATTTTAAAGATAAGAATATATCAGCGCTTGGAGTTGGTTCCTTTGGACCAATTGATTTGGATAAGAATTCACCCACCTATGGGCATATCACCTCAACCCCAAAGCTCGCATGGGCTAATTATAATATTGTTGGAACCTTGAACCAAGTTCTGAATATCCCGATCGGTTTTGATACAGACGTGAATGCATCTGCACTTGGTGAAGCAACATGGGGATGTATGAAAGGTCTTTCATCAGGGATATATATCACAATTGGTACAGGTATTGGAGTAGGTGTTTATATGAATGGCGAACTTCTTCATGGCATGCTACACCCTGAAGCCGGTCATATTCTACTCAGCAAGCATCCAATGGATAGCTTTAAAGGAGTATGTCCATATCATCCGAATTGCTTTGAAGGACTGGCCTCCGGTCCAGCCATCGAAATGAGATGGAATCAAAAAGCTTTTGAATTAGTGGATAAACTGGAGGTTTGGGATTTAGAAGCATATTATATTGCACAGGGAATTGTGAATTATATATTAACCATATCTCCTCACAAAATAGTATTAGGTGGAGGTGTGATGCATCAGGAACAGCTCTTCCCTCTAATTCATAAATACGTTTCAACTTTATTAAATGGTTACATCAAAGCTCCTCAGCTTACTAACCTTGAAACTTATATTGTACCTCCATCTTTGAAGGATAATCAAGGAATTATGGGGTGTATTCAATTGGCTAAGAATGCTACTTCACTTTGTGTGAATTAACTACTCTAAAATGAACTGTCATATACACAACAAAGCTGATAAATAACGGCAGATAAAAATTAATAATTCTACTTAAAAGCATTGCTGAGGGTAACTGATTTAAAGTGTAATAAGGACTAAATATTAGTAAGAATGCCTTCTCTGCAACTCCGACTGAACCAGGAAGCGGTACTGCAGTGGATGCAATGCTTATAATAGATTGACCGGTTATCAACTCAAATCCACTAGATTCATTATGTCCAAAGCTTCGATAAACCATATAAGATATCATATAATAAAACATCCACTGTACAATTGTGACAGAAAACACTCGAAAAAACAAATCAGGATGTTTTAGAATTAATTTCGCTTTTTCACGGTAAGACAGCAGCATTGCTTCCAACTTTGCTTTCTTCTGCTCTGCCTCCTTAATGATATGCCACTTCACTCCTATTTTTAATCCCGAACGCATAAGAAACGGAACTGTTTTTTGTGAAAACATCAATGCTGACAAGATTATAACTATGCTCAGGGTAAATAGCGCACCTACCAATAAAAGGTATTTAAGCCAATTGTTTAACGAGAGGAGAATAGGCAAATTAATAGTAACCAATATTGCCCCAAGTAAAAGGCATACCACCTCACTAACAAATGCCATATAAAATATTGTAATGGCAGATAAATCCACATGTATTTTATCCTTATTCATATAATAAAGCTGGGCCGGTTGAGCACCACTTGCGCATGGCGTAATGGCACCAAAATAGTAACCCACCACAATATATTGAATGCTACGCTTAAAAGTTATGGGATGCCCCAATACATTCAAAATCATATTAAGATTAATTGCTTGACATGTAATATATAAAAACATTAAAAGAATACCCATGATCAGATAGTTAGGTCTAGCTGTCTTTACCACTTCTATTAACTCATGAATGGAATATTCTTTTAACAATACTACAATGGTTATAACCATTAAAATCACAATAAATAATATGCTTCTTATTTGATTCTTTCTGCTTACAATTTGTGTTTTCATTTTTCCCCTTTTTCGATGAATTTAATTTACTCGCTGCTTGATAATATTATTACCATGTTAACTAATATTATCATAAACCAAAGCATATACGTAATTTCTCAAATCCTACCCAGGAAACTTAAAAACTAATTGATCTTCCTATTTCTTATACAACAAAATAAAAATATGCATAAAAAATACCGCTTGCAAAGTATTTTCCATGCATATGATTATGTTATATATTCCCCATACAACGCTAAAAAATTGAAGAATTACAAAATAGATGTAATGCTCCTTTTTAAGATAACAGATTTATAATTATACATCAAGTAACGAACTATAAACTACTCCTATTTATCATCAATTTACTGTGATAAAGAGATACAAAAAACACTTTCATGATTATTTAGCTGTTTTTCTTTCATATTCTACATTTTCAAGTGAAATGGTTAATACAGTAAAAAATTTCTCAATTTATAAAATAATACCACAGAAATATCCATTGCATAATTTTCCATTTTATTATACTTTTGGATATTCCAAATATATTTTTTTGGCTTCTTTACAAAATGTTCTTCCGATAGGAAATATACTGCCATCCTTCATCTTTACAATATTACCCTCCATAAAGGCTACCTCATCCAAATTAACAATAATTCCTTGGTTAATTTGAAGAAAATTCATTTCCAAACGACCTCCCAAGGAAGTGATTGATTCATAAACCGGATGGTTTCCCGACTTTGTCACAATGATACTTTGAGAATTAATTCTCTCAATATATACAATATTTGCTTGATTAATCTTGCGCTTGATGTTTCCTTCGGTAATAACAAGCGGAACCCTCTGAATTCGACTATACATGTCATTTACATGTAGAATGGCCTTTTTAAAAATTCGTTCTAAGCGGTCTTGATCAATCGGCTTTGTTAAATAACTAAATGCTTCTACTTTAAACGCATCATAAGCAAATTCCCTATGACTTGTCACAAATATAGTAGCTATCTTTGGATTTTTACGTAAAAGCTTGGCTGCTAAACTAATACCATCAATGCCTCTTAAGTCAATGTCAAGAAAAGCGATATCTATAACATTATTTTCTACATGTTCAAGCAATTTCTCCCCGCTTAAAAACCCTATTATATTAGCGTCAATTCTATATTTTTTTGACAATTCTTCAATGTAGGTACAGTTAATTCTTAGTGCTATATTCTCATCATCGCATACAACTATGTTGATTTTCATAATACCTCCGTTGTAGTGTTTTATTATGATAATATCTAGTATGAAAAACATAATTGATTTATCTTAAGTATAAAAATTTAACCATATTACGGAATTGGCATGTAAGCTTAATTATGCTGGGATTACAACTCTGATGTTGAATATCTCTTCATCATAATCAAAATTAATCTTCCCATTATATTTAGTTACAATTTCCTTAATATTCTCAGTACCAATTCCATGCATATATGTATTTTCCTTTTTTGTAAGGAATCTTCCTTTCTTCATGATTGGTTGCAACCCAAAGGAATTTTCACATTTGATAATGCAACCCTCCTGAGTATTTTGTATCATTAATTGTATATATTTCTTATTACTACAATTCGCAGACGCTTCAATCGCATTATCTAAGATATTGCCAAGCAAGGAACAGATATCCTTATTTTGCATATTAATCTCTTGTGCCGCTATCACACTAGTAAAATCAATATTTCTTTGTTTTGCCAGAGATTTTTTTGTACTAAGTAAAATGGACAGTGTTTTATTACTGGTTATCACAATTTCATTTGCTATTTCTACATCTTCATAAATCTGATTAATATACTCCTCTAGATCAGTATGATTTTGAGTTTTAACCAAAACCTTTATAATTCCTAAATGGTTATTCATGTCATGACGTAATTTACGAAGCTTATCTGTCATATCAACAATATTATTATTGAGTTCTAACTCCATTTTAATTTGCTGCAATTTCAATTGTGTATCCAATTCCACATTTGATTTTTTTTCAATTCGAAAAATCAATGCAACAGTATATGCTGTAATTACAAAAACTAAGAGCAACACGCCAGTTACTACATTGTCAATTTGTTGTACGACACCCTGTTTATTATAGCATACATAAATCACACCTACCAAAAGGATAATATTAAAGAAACAAATAATAACTAGCTCTCTAAAATAAGATATTCCGATTATCAATTTACCCTTTCGTTTAGTTATCATTAATTCAAATAATAAATAGGTAACAACCTTTCCTAATGCAACAACAAGTAAACTCAATTGATCCATGCTTGTTACCGTTTTAATTGAATGTTTCATGATTAAACTTAAGAACAACATGGTAATTAACTCTACAACAAAAAGGCCAAAAAAATAAATAATAAACCAAATTATCTTTTCAACCAAACTATTTTTCATAAATATATGTATACATAGATAAATATAAGCTAAAAGGATAATTGAAACGATTGCCTGATATTTTAGTAGTTCAGGCGAAACCGTTAATATCTGTTTTATAATCATCAAAAAAAATTGAGTGGATGAAACTGCTATTGGTATTACTTTATGTTTTGGTTGTAGTACAGTGGCCATAATTCTATATAAAATGAAACTCTCTACAAAAGCCGCAAATAAGATTAGTATTGTTTTTATAATGTCCATCGAACTCTTTAACCTCTTCCTTACTATAAATATTATTTAGTTAAATAGATTTATTGATCTATGATAAAACATCATGAGTATAATTAACTATATACATCATACACACTATCTATTAAATTTGCAAAACAATTTTCAACAATGCATAAAATTTGTAACTAATTATTACTATATTTATAAACGAACACAATGATAGGCAAACCTTAAATAACAAAAGATTTGCCTATCATTGTACTCTATATAAAATCAACTCATCCATGGGACGAATGGATTTCTTTCGTTTTCAACCAAGATAATTTCGCATATTCTTCAATGCTGACTTTTCCAATCTACTCACTTGCGCTTGGGATATATTAATCTCTTTTGCAACCTCCATTTGGGTTTTACCTTCAAAGAAGCGAAGCTTAATGATGTTATGTTCCCTAGCAGTTAACTTATCCATCGCCTCCTTCAACGAGATTTCTTCAATCCAATTTTCTTCTTTATTCTTTTTATCACTGACCTGATCCATAATATATAGTGCATCTCCACCTTCAACGTAGACCGGGTCATATAAAGATACTGGACTTTGAATTGCATCAAGAGCATAAACTATATCTTCTTTACTAATACCAATCTCTGCCGCAATCTCACTTATTGTTGGTTCCTTTTCATTTTTTCTAACCAAAGCTTCCTTTGCATAAATGGCCTTATAAGCAGTATCTCGCAAAGATCGACTTACACGGATTGCGTTATTATCCCTCAGATATCTTCTGATTTCACCAATAATCATAGGTACAGCATAGGTAGAGAATTTTACATTTTGCGAAATATCAAAATTATCAATTGCTTTCATCAAACCAATGCAACCAATTTGAAAGAGATCATCAACATTCTCATTACTATTTGAAAATCTCTGGATAATAGAAAGCACCAATCGCAGATTACCTTTAATATATAATTCTCTTGCCTCCTTATCACCAGACAATATTCTTTGAAACAATTCTTCCTTTTCATTGTTTTTCAACAACGGCAGCTTAGATGTATTTACACCACATATCTCAACCTTATAAAGAGCCATAACGAAACCTCCGAATCATATCATTTTCTTTATAGAATGATTCACTTTTTGGCTCCTGTTTATACGATTTTTAGAAAAGAAATAATTTCCATATTATTATTCAAAACGTACCATTTCTTTTTTCAATCGCTTAATAATTTTCTTTTCCAGCCTAGATATATATGATTGTGAAATACCAAGCAAATCGGCGACTTCCTTTTGTGTCCTTTCAATTCCATCCTCCGTATTTAAACCAAATCTTAAATCCACAATCACTCTCTCTCTTTCTGATAGCTTAGATAATGCCTTCCGTAACAGTTTGCGATCCACTTCTTCTTCGATATTGCGATATATAACATCCTCTTCTGTGCCTAAAATATCAGACAAAAGAAGTTCATTTCCATCCCAATCAACATTGAGAGGTTCATCAATCGATACCTCCAATTTTGTTTTATTATTTCTCCTTAGATACATTAGAATCTCGTTCTCGATACAACGAGAAGCATAAGTTGCCAGTTTAATATTCTTTTCAGGATTATAAGTATTGATAGCTTTAATGAGTCCAATTGTCCCAATTGATATTAAATCCTCGACTCCAACACCGGTATTGTCAAATTTCTTTGCTATGTAAACCACCAATCGTAAATTATGTTCTACCAGAATAGATTTCATTTCGGTATCACGCTCTGTTCCAAGCATTGATATCACTTCTGCTTCCTTGACCGAATCAAGTGGTGGTGGTAATACCTCTGCCCCACCAATATAATGTATTTCACCCTTATGACCAAATATGATTGTTTTAAGATCCGGGATCATCCGAAATTGAAACTTGTTTTGAATTGACAACTTTAATAGCATAGATAAACCTCCCATTTTTCATAAGCTTGAACCTCTAATATGTATTTTCCTGCTCAAACTTTTAAATAAGTTCCTTATGCAGTATCACGTGATAGTCATCCTTAGTAGATAGGTGGTTATCACAAATAGCCGCGGTCACCTTTTCGTTACATATTGTTTCCTTGCCTGTATGAATTAAAACCTTATCTAGGATTAATCCTAACATCATACCTTTTTTCATCCCTATGGATTGATAAGGAATAAAGCGAAGGCGAAGCACATTATCACTCCCTATTGGAAATGCAGCTTGATTAGGATCATTACCTTGGAGATAATGTTTGGCCTCTTCAATTTCATCACAAAATTTTTGAGGCAATAAATCCTTTATTAAGGTATCCTCCATTACCATCACCGGTTTTCGAAACACCGGATCATATAGACAATTACCGGAATCCATTAATCCCTTTGTGTAAATCCTATGCTCTTCAAAAAACAACTCCACTTCATAGGTTTCCCTCTTCTCACTCTGATACCAGCGCATAAACCAAAGACATGCATATGTTATTGGGATTAGGCATAGTATCATAACAACAACGTACCTTAAGGATAGATTACTTAATATTAGAGCACTACCAATCCTAATCAACTTTTCTCGGACATTCGTATAATAATATAAAGAATTCAACATGCCACCTGCGAAAAAAGTAATTACATACAATACAACCACTTGTTTAATTAGTTCAGGTAATTTCATTCGTCCAAATGCAATTCGAACCATTATAATGGCTGCCAATATATTTATAATTAGAAATCTAACTATAATATTCATAAAGGGATATATGCTAACTAAAACAGCAAATATTGACCCTGTTGCAGCCGCAACTATTAATCGAATAAATTTGCTTTTTTTCCGATTCACCTTTTTCAGTAGGAAAAGAAGGATGAAATCTATAAACAAATTAAGGATAAAAATAATATCCGGATATACCTCAAGATACAAATTTCACCTCCACAATTAGTCAGTTACAAATAAATTTCAATTAGGTTTGTATGATAATCATAGTAACTACTCAATAGATAAGTTTGTTATCATTGTGAAATATATCTTTCTCTAAATCACATTACGATTATAACTTGTTTCGTTTCCATTTTATGTCAATTCATGGAAACCAATTCACTGTTTTCATTTACTATTTCTTACATCTTTAGCCCTTATCTGCAAATCAAACGCAAAAAAAGCTGTTAGATTATTTATATCCAAATAATCTAACAGCCTTAATCTCTTATGTATTACGGTTTTTCTATCAATAATTCAATAATAATATTTGTTGTCACAAGACTACTTATTGTGACGATTCTTCTGTAAGAATTCAGGAATTTTAATTCCACTGGAATCGTTACTAATACTAGAAGGAGCCTTCGCTGGTTGACTTACCGGTCGTCTTGTCGGATCGGTATGAACACTTGCGGGTGCGGTATAATTAGTCGTTGACTGACTAGTTTGTCCAAATGCACTTCCTGCACTAAAGGATTTTCCTAAGTTCATGTCCGGTTTTAAAGAAGGTCTACTCCCATTCATCGATGAGGTTGTTTGTCTCAAGAAATCCGGTGTTTTAATATCTTTTGATCTACTCTCTAAACCGGTTGCAATTACTGTAATTGTGGCAGTATCTACATTGATATCATCATACATAGCACCAAATATAATGTTAGCAGAATCTCCGGCTAATTCTTGAACCAACGTAGCAGCATCATTCGCTTCAATCAGGCTAATATCACCCGATATATTAATAATAACATGGGAAGCACCTTGAATTGTTGTTTCAAGTAATGGGCTTGTAATTGCCTGCTTCACAGCATCAATACACTTATCATCGCCAATACCTACACCAATACCAATATGAGCGACACCCTTATCCTTCATAACTGTCTGAACGTCTGCAAAATCCAAATTAATCAATCCAGGTACATTAATCAAATCTGTAATTCCCTGAACACCCTGCTGTAATACTTCATCCGCCTTTCTTAACGCATCCGGCATCGTAGTTCTACGATCAACAATTTCTAATAATTTATCGTTAGGAATAACAATTAAAGTGTCTACAAATTCCTTCAAACGATCAATACCAACTACCGCATTCGTCATACGCGCTTTGGCTTCAAATTTGAAAGGTTTGGTTACTATACCAACTGTTAATATCCCCATATCCTTAGCTATCTGAGCAACTACCGGAGCTGCACCGGTTCCGGTTCCACCACCCATACCGCAGGTAACAAAAACCATATCAGCGCCCTTAATCACCTCTGACAATTGTTCACGACTCTCTTCGGCAGCTTTTTGACCAATCTCAGGTTGTGCACCGGCACCAAGACCTTTTGTAAGTTTTTCACCAATTTGAATTACCTGAGGAGCCTTACAATTTTTCAAGTGCTGCTTGTCCGTATTAACACAAATAAAATCTACACCCTTTATATTCTCTTCTATCATTCGATTAACGGCGTTATTCCCTGCTCCTCCTACTCCAATAACCAGTATTTTCGCTGTGGTATCCGCCTCGTTTGTCCTTATTTCAAGCAAGGTATATTCCTCCTTTAACGTATTCTACTCAATCATGACAAGTGAAATTGCTTGTCATTTTAACTAAATTATTGTTCCCTAATTCCATCAAAAATTAATTACCATATTTATACTTGACCACATTATAATGGGATTTATTAATGCTTAAATACAACTTGTGGTGTCCGTATACTACTTTATATAATATCTTTAAATTCCCAAATAATCAAGAACAATTTTACTAAATTCCGAATTATTTCAGCATCTTTTCTCTAATTTGATGTTTTTTTTGACTTCCCAATTATATACTTGGAACCTTTGACATATTCTCTCATATCAAGCTCATAAAGCCTTGTACCTTTTGATTTTATTAAGATGTTTTTTAAATCGGACAATGCTTCATCATAATAGTCCTTCTTACCTATAAGTACATTCACACCATCACATAATAAAGTAATTTCGTAATTCTTATCAAAGGTGATTACATCAACATCTAAATCATATTTGTTCACCAAATTTGAAATATTCATAATGACTTCATATAATGAGTTGCTCTGTACTTTTAGTTTTTGATGTAAAATAATTTCACTAAATTGAAGACCTTGAATTTCTGGTACGTTTTTTAATTTATTCGATGCACTCTCGACTACCATTCCGTCTTTGTCAAAATAGAGATATTCACCCATAAATTTTACACAACCAGCAATCTTCTTCTCATAAACAGTTACTAGAACCGTGTGGTTATTAACTAACTCAACATCAAGCTTCTCCACAAATGGAATCTCCGGTTTTGAGATAAAATTATATTTGAGATAGAATAATACAGAATTAAAATCCACTTTTGTCTTTAACAGCTTATCCTTTATCTGGTCTTCCGTATAATGGTTTGCGCCTTCCACAACCACTTTTTTTAAACTACAGGTAAATAAAAATAGCAAGGTAGGGATTCCTAATAGTAGCAAAATCAGTATTACTCCTCGGAACATTCTCTTTCGTACACTATTTATATCTCTTTGCCAACGCATTCTCATCATACCTCCACAATTGTGATTATGGCATGTCCACTTCTGTACCAAACCAGAAGAAACACGCTTGGCGAGTTTCTCCGGTAACTGCATATATTGAATTTTTATCCACAATGGTACTTGATTTTTGCACCAAGTAATCTTAAGTCTCTGCTAATATCCTCATACCCTCGTTCAATATAATCAGTACATTGTATTACCGAGGACCCTTCCGCTGCTAATGCAGAAATGACTAAAGCTGCTCCTCCTCGAAGATCATGTGCGTACAATTGAGCACCATGCATTGAATTTACACCAGTTATTTGGGCTATTTTACCTGATTCATCTATGTGAACCTGTGCTCCCATATTTGTCAATTCACCAATATTTTGAAAACGTGATTCAAAAATATTTTCAACAATAATGCTTTTTCCTTCTGCAAGACATAATATCGACATTAGCTGTGACTGCATATCTGTTGGAAACGCAGGATAGGGTTCTGTAATAATGTTTATTGGTTTCGGTCTAGCATGGTTACCAACTTTAATTACATCACCTTTTACTTCAATAAAACATCCGACCTTTCTCAATACATCAATTGTAGCCTCCAGATGCTGGCTAGGAGCGTGGTGAAACACGACATCGCCCTGGGTAGCTGCTACCGCTGCCATATATGTTCCTGCAACGATTCGATCCGGTGAAAGAGTAAATTCAACATCATGTAACTCTTTTACCCCTTCCACCTCAATATATGAGGTTCCTTCACCGTAAATCTTTGCACCTGCCCGAATTAAATATTTGCATAACTCTTCTACTTCAGGCTCTTTTGCAGCATTATATATCTTGGTAATTCCTTCTGATAGAACTGCTGTAAGTATTACATTCTGGGTAGCTCCTACCGTGGAACGTTCGAAAAAGATATCATTCCCAGTAATCTTATCGGTGTAACAATGAATAATATCCTCATTTTCTCCTAGAAATTCCTGTTCAACATTCATTCTCTTTATTGCATCCAGATGATAATTAATCGGACGCTTTCCAATAGAACAACCACCGGGGTAGGCTATGGTAACTTCATGAAATCTACCTAGGATTGCTCCTAAAAACAAAACAGAACTACGCATTTTACTGACAGAATCTTCGGGGAGACAAGATATAGAGGTTTTTTTACTGTTAACCATCAGTGTATTTTGTTCCCAGGTGATGATACACCCTAGTTCTTCGAGTATGTTAACCATGTGATAGACATCCAGTATTTTAGGACAATTCTTTAGTATCGTGATACCTTTATTCAAAATAGTAGCAGCAATAATTGGCAATGCTGCATTCTTTGAACCTTGTATTTTTAACTCGCCTTTTAACTGCTCTCCGCCGATGATCTCGATTCTCGACATGGCACACCTCAGACAATTAGGGGAATATAATACTACTATATGAATTCTAACTTGTCCATGTGCTTAGTGTGAAAATAGAGTACAATTTTCACACTAACAAGTTGGTGCCTGCGTCATCCTCGGCACAAACTTTCTCAAAGGGTTATGTACAGTCTAAATTCAAAAATACAATTTTCACACTTACAAGTTGATGCCTGCGTCATCCTCGGCACAAACTTTCTCAAAGGGTTATGTACAGTCCAAATTCAAAAATACAATTTTCACTCTCACAAGTTGGTGCCTGCGTCATCCTCGGCACAAACTTTCTCAAAGGGTTATGTACTGTCTAAATTCAAAATAGCAATTTTCTCACTATCCTTGCTTCTCCCCTTTAATCTGGTTTGAGACGCTTAATACGATTCCCATCTCAAACAGCAGTACCATGATGGAACTACCTCCGTAACTTATAAAGGGAAGCGTATTACCGGTGGAAGGAATTGTATTGGTTACTACCGCGATATTGATAAGTACTTGGATAGCAATATGCGCAAGTACACCTGTTGCAATTAAACCGCCATATAGATCAGTTGAATTGATAGCAATAATAAAAATACGCCAAATCATTAATAGAAACAGTAAAATCAGCGAGATTGCTCCAAATAAGCCCAATTCCTCACATATAATTGAAAAAATCATATCATTGTGGGATTCCGGAATAAAGCCTAACTTCTGCATACTGTGACCAAGACCTTTGCCAAATATCCCTCCAGAAGCGATTGCATATAACCCTTGTAGTATCTGATATCCATTAGCCGCTGTTTCAACGTGAAACCAAGCATCGATACGATCGGAACGGTAGGATACAAAAAAGATGAAGATAGAACCCAAACCTGATAATAACGCTCCGGTAATAATATAATAAGCTTTTCTTCTACTACCCACAAAGCAGATAGATACCAGCATAACCGTTATAATGATAGCTGTCGATAAATTTTCAATAACAATTAATCCAATTAATGGCATGATAAAAAAGCAAACTCTTAAAAATCCGGTGAATTTATCTAGCTTCTTTGGCGCCTTGTTTACTATGTATGCCGTAAATAAAATTACCAAAATTTTAGTTAACTCAGAGGGCTGAAATCGTCCAAGGCCACCCAGATCAATCCAACGCTTAGAACCCTTTGTTACACCACCAAAAACCAAAACATAGGTTTGAAGTGCTAGACATAGCGCATATAAAAGAAAAATTGGTTTTATCTTAAGAACTGGCAATTTCTTAACATAGAGATGATAATCTATCTTAGAAACTAGTATCATAATTAAGATGCCTACCCCGGCAAATAATGCTTGCCTCTGCAAAAAATAGGTAGGGTCATTATATAATCTTTGAGCATTATAGGAACTGGTACTATAAATCATGACTAAGCCAAAGCATACTAAAAATAAAATCAAGAATAGTAGACTATAGTCATAATAGCTATGCATTTTCTTTTGATTGACTTCTCCTACTGTTCTGCTCATCCTTACCTCCACTACATAAGTAACCTGTCTGCATTAATGTGAAACGATTATTATAACATTTCTCTTACGTATTCTTTAAATAACCTTCCACGCTGCTCGTAATTATCAAACATCCCCCAACTTGCACAAGCCGGTGACAACAACACAACATCTCCAGAAACCGCTTGTTTGGTGGATAGTTCCAATGCCTCACGAAGATTTTCTGCCATAATAATATTCTCAAAACCATAACGTCTTGCCGTCTCGGCAAATTGTTCTCTTGTCTGACCAAGTAGGACAAGACCTTTCACTTTCCCGTCAAAGGCTTTGATTAAATCGTCAAAAGGTATCTTCTTATCATACCCTCCCCCAATTAATATTGTAGGGCATCGCATCGCTTGAACGGCACGAATAGAAGCATCCGGATTTGTTCCTTTCGAGTCGTTATAATAGGTAACTCCATTGATTGTTTCTACAAATTCAATTCTATGCTCTACACCTCTAAAATTTAACACTGCGCTTCGAATAATATCCATTGGTATCTTTAATGAAACTGCGATTCCTACTGCAGCCATTACATTTTCATAATTGTGTTTGCCTAAAATATGTAGTTCATTTACATTACAGACCACTTGAAGCTTACCCTGATCTGAATAAATGATATTATCGCCTTTCAGATATAATCCATCCTCAAGTTCTCTTTCACTACTAAAATAAAGTATCCTAGCCGGAATACGCCCTGCCATGTTATGTAGAATTTCATCTTCATAATTTAACACACAAACTTCAGAAGAAGTTTGATTTAGCGTAATACGTTCCTTCATAGCTATGTAATTTTCCATGGTATAATGACGATCCAAATGATCTGGCGTGATGTTAAGGATTGCACTAACATCCAATTTTAGCTCATGGATTGTTTCTAACTGAAAACTACTGAGTTCTATTACCGTAATCGAATTATCGGTAGTAGATAATGCCTCCTCGGAATAGGAATTACCGATGTTCCCTACTACATATACTTCCTCCTGATATGCTTTTATTATTTCTCCTACCAGAGTTGTAGTAGTTGTTTTTCCATTCGTTCCGGTAATACCAATTATTCTTCCTTTGGTATATCGATATGCAAGCTCTATCTCACTCCAAACCGGAATGTTTTTTTTCATAACCTTAAGAATATCAGGATGATCCGTTGGTACACCAGGACTGATAATTAACAAATCAAGCAAATCAATTGTTTGATCCGACAAGGCTCCGGTTACCAAGGTGTAATCTTGATTAATATCATATTTATCTGTTAATGCTTCTTTTGTAATCTTGGTATTACAATCATATAATAATACAGAAGCCCCCAACTTTTGTAACATACCTGCTGCAGAAATACCGCTTCTGGCAGCTCCATAAACCATTACATTTTTATTTTCTAACTGCATCTGTTTTTCCCCCTTCGTTCCGGCAGTATATTAATATCTTTTAGCTAATTCCCATGAATGCAATGAGACAAAGTATTGTTGTAACGATGGAGAATACTGCTACTACTCTGGTTTCCTCCCACCCCATTAATTCAAAATGATGATGAATGGGTGCCATTTTAAAAATTCGTTTCCCTCCAGATATTTTAAAATAACTAACCTGAAGTATAACGGAAAGAACTTCCACAAAATATACCAACGCTACAATTAAGATGAATAACGGCATCTGAAGCATATACGCGGCAGAGGCCACAAAACCTCCAAGTGCTAACGAACCCGTATCCCCCATAAATACCTTGGCCGGATATACATTGTATAATAGAAATGCTAATAAACTTCCTGCCACCGCTCCGGTGATTGGTGAGATATCACTTTTAATACCAATCGCTACTACTGTGAAAAAGGTTGCAATCAAAACAGTAACACTGGATTCGAGGCCATCAAGGCCATCCGTAAAATTCGATCCATTCACCGTACCAAGAATAACAATAAAGAAAAATGGAACAAACAGAAAATGAGCATCTAAATATTTACCACCAGAGAAAGGAATCAGCATTGTAGTAGGGATATCCGTAAAATTCATGAGATAGAAACCTAAAATGGCTGTTACCAGAATCTGTCCCAATAATTTCTGCCACGCTCTTAAACCCATGGATCGCTTCATAACTACTTTAATATAATCATCCATAAATCCAATGATTCCAAATCCAATGGTTGCGAACAAAACAGGAATAATTCCTTTAAAATCTTTTATATAAAGCAATGAGGTTATTGCGATACTAAGTACAATTACAATGCCACCCATAGTCGGAGTACCTGATTTTTTCTGATGCGACTCGGGACCTTCTTCGCGAATGTATTGTCCGAATTTTAATTTTCTCAAAAACGGAATCAATATAGGGCAAAGAACCACGCATACTCCAAATGAAATTATGACAGGTAAAACAACTCTAAAATCCGAAAAATTCATATCATCCTCCATCTACGTGCTTCAACACGTTCTCGGCTTACTTCTTATGTATTAATCATTTGTCTATTATTAACAGGTATCCTAAATTCGAAACAACCTTTTCAGAAATTTTTAACCATTCGGATTAATTTGTTCCAAATCGGCTACTTTCGGAATTTTGTACCTGGTTATTATACTTTAAAATATTTAAAAAAACAATATAGGATTAAAGGAATCCCCCTATTATTTGGATGATATGCCCCATTATTGCAACATTACAAGTCCTCCTACTATACTTATGATTTAATTAGTTACTGTCGCCTTTCGAACCATAATAAAGAATCAAGTTACCTTTTTTCTTAATGATCTCGTCAGCAAGTGGGAACTGTTCCGTTACGACATCTCCCTCGCCAAAAGTATAAGTATCTCCAAATTCATAAATTTTCATGTAATCCTTTACTTCTTTTTCTGTCATTCCTACCAAATTAGGCATTTTAAAGGATCCTATATTAAAATTTTTAATCTCTTGCTCCGTATATTTTGGTTCAATCCCCAAATAAGGAAGAACATTATCAAATAATTCCGAAATCACTGGAGCTGCGATAGTTCCACCATAATACACACCAACCGGTTCATCAATTAATACGATAGCAATAACCTGAGGATTATTCGCCGGTGCAAACCCGATAAAAGAAGAGATATATTTGTTACTGCTTCTTGGAAGTTTTTCTGATGTTGCCGTTTTCCCTCCAACGCGAAATCCAGGTAAATATGCTCTTTTTCCGGTTCCATCTGATACAACTAATTCTAGTAACTGTTTCATCGTTTCGGAGCTCTCTTTTGCGATCGCTCCCGTTTTAGTCGGATAATCTAACTCTTTGATATTATTTCCATCTGCAGATTGAATTGCTACTCCAAGATGTGGGGTGACTAGGGTTCCACCATTTACTACTGCACTTGCGGCAGTTAAAAGCTGAAGAGGAGTAATTTGAAACGATTGACCGAAGGACATTGTTGCCAATTCAACAGCTTTAATATTCTCCTTTTTATGCATGATTGAATTTGCTTCACCCGGAAGATCAATTCCTGTTTTATTAAACAAACCCAGTCGATTCCAGTAATAATACGTCTTATCAACACCAAGTCTTGCTCCAACCTCCATGAATACAGGATTACAGGAATTTTTAATACCATCTACAAAGGTTTCACTACCATGACCACCTGCCTTATGGCACCGTATCATACGATCCTCCACCTTCTTATAACCGGGGCAAAAAAAGGTATCCGTTAGCTTTACAACACCTGCTTCTAATCCTGCAGCGGCTGTTACGATTTTAAATGTGGAACCCGGTTCATAGGTATCACTAAGACAAGCATTTCTCCACATTCCATTTAGAAGCTCATTCGTCTTGGCGTCAGTGAGCGTCTGTCCAGCATAAGTATTCTTTATCTCATCAATTAAGGTATAGGGATCATTTAAATTAAACTCTGGAACATTAACCATAGCATAGAGTTCCCCATTCTGAGGATTCATCATAATTAACTTCACGTTATTTGCATGTTTTGACTCTAGCACTTTCTTGGCCGCTTGTTCAGCATACTGTTGAATATTTACATCAAGGCTAATTTTTAAATTATTGCCTGCTTGCGGCTCTATTCTATCCTCAGCAGCATTTGGAATTTCCACACCATAGGCTGTTGTCTTCGTTAGAATCGTTCCATCAATCCCTTTTAAAAACTTATCATACTTTACTTCCAAACCAACAATTCCCTGATTATCACTACCTGTAAATCCGATTACCTTGGATGCAAGACTGTCATATGGATAATATCTCTTATAGTCTTCATCAACCATAACGCCGTCCAAATCATATTCCCTAATTTTATCTGCAATTACTTTATCAACATTCGACTTTACTCTTTCAATTGAAGATACTTTATCAACTCTTTTTTTAACCTTTTCTTCGCTAAGACCCAATTCTTGTGACAAAACCGCGATAACTCTTTTCGGATCTTTAATCTGAGCATGTATAACTGATATCGTACAAACTGGTTTGTTGGTGGCAATTAATTCATTGTTTGCATCGTAGATTTTGCCACGCTCAGCTTTAATATCTCGCTCACGTTCATGAAGAGCTTCTGCTCTTGCCGCATAATCTTGAGATTTAAAAATCATCAAATATCCCAAACGACAAGATAAGCCAAGTGCAGCGACTATTATTATTATAACAACAATTAGAACATTCCTCTTATTATAGGTTCTGTTTCTGGCCATTTAACCATATCCTGCATATCTTATCGTTTCATTTTATTACATAGGACACGGCTTTATTCATACATTACTTCAAAGCTTCTTCAATATATGCTTTCTTCTCCCAGATTTCTTTGGGACAAGTCCAAAAATAATTACTACTGTTATTGAGTAGCCTTATTATTTGTTATGTTTGGTTTATCTGGTTTGTTGTCACCACTCTCTTGATTGCCTACATTGTCCTGGTTCTCTTGGTTCTCTGTGGTGTTCCCAAGTACATCTCCTTCCTCAACAATCGTGCCTTGAGGGGGAGGTGTTGGTGTTGGCGCCTTTGATGGTAATAAGTAATCAATATCACCCTCCGGAAAGATTCCAAGCACCGGTAAAATCTCTTTCATTAATTTACTAGCGAATTTTGTTGCTATAGAACTGTCCGCTTGCTTTACAACCTTCTGTGGTTCATCAATTGTTACATAAATTACATATTCCGGATTGATTGCCGGGACACAACCTAAGAAGGATACAATATAAGTTTTAGCTTCACGAGGTAGCTTTTGTGCAGTACCGGTCTTTCCTCCGATTGCATAACCCTCCACTTGGGCACCTCTTGCAGTACCTGCCTCAACTGCCTGATACAATGCTTCTTTAACAAATTCTGAAGTCTTCTCAGATACTGTTTTTCTAATTAATAATTTATCATAATCCTTAATCGTTGCTCCATTATCATTAACAATCTTTTTCATAACATGGGGTGCATAATAATTACCACCATTCACTACGGAAGAAAAAGCAGAGGCCATCTGTACCATAGTTGCATTAAAGGTTTGTCCAAAACCACTGGTTGCAAGCTCTATATTACCTAAATGATCTAAATCCGTTAAAATACCTGAAGCTTCACCCGGCAAATCAATTCCTGTCTTCTGTCCTAATCCAAAATTCTTTTGATATTTAAAAAAGGTATCCTTACCCTCTAATGCTGTAATTTGCATTAAGGCATCATTACAAGAAAACATCAGTGCCTGGGTAAGCGTTATCTCACCATGGCCGGATCGATTACTACATTTAATTCGAACTCCATTAATCGTCTGCCCGCCGTCACATATAAACTTATTGGCTGGTGATATTAGGTTTTCTTCCAAAGCCGTTGATACCGTCATTGGTTTCCACGTAGAGCCAGGTTCAAAACCATTGCTTATTACATCGTTTTTCCAAAGAGCATTCAGCGCATTCGTTTTTTGTTCCTCTGTCATCGCTGCTATCTCATCACTTTTGTAGATAGCCTCTAGATTTCTAGGATCATTTAAATTGTAATCTTTATACGAAGCCATAGCAACAATATCTCCGTTATTGGGATTCATCACTAATACTCCAATGTTCTTGCTTCCAAATTCCGAATTATACTCATTTATTTTTTTTTGAACGATGCGTTGTACATCTGCATTAATTGTTGTAACAATGGAATTACCATTCTCAGCCGCTTTCACTGTACGTTCTAAATTCAAATCAGATCCATAGTAGCCATATTCGCGCCCATTGGTACCAATCAAGTCATCATTATAGAATTTCTCAATGCCCCATAATCCTTTATCATCCGATGAGGTAAAACCTACAACATCACATGCAAGAGAATCATATGGATAGGTTCTTATGTACTCTTCTTCAAACCATACTCCTAAAACTTGATTTTCTACCTTTGTCGCATTGAATTTTTGTACTGGATCATATTTTAAATTCTTTTGTACAATCACATAATGTTTTTCCATCTTATCTTTATCTGCAAGAATATCATTAATTGTTTTTTCACTTATATTAAAATATTTTTTTATAGCTTTAATCGTTGGTGCAATTCTTTTTTCATTTAAAAGTAAAAGTTTGGGGTCTAAGATTAAGCGATATTGAAGTTCACTATGAGCTAACACTGTGCCGTTCGTGTCAACGATATCACCTCTTTTATAAGGTAATACCGAACTGACATAGGATTGGCGTGATAAAACCGATTTGGCGTAACGCTCACCATCCGTCTGCATAATATAGACAATTCTTCCAATCAAACCAAACATTAGCAATAAAATAACACAAAATACAAGCAATAGACTTGCTTGCATTCGTGAATTAAATTTTTTAATTGTTTTATCTTCTTTATTTTCCATCGTTTTAACCTCGTCCGCTCAGAAAATATTACCGTGGTATATCTTCATATTGTCTTACATAACTGTCATCACTGCTATCATAAGTAATTACTGTATTCTTATTAGGGTACACCATTCCATATTCTTCAACCGCAATTTTATAAATCTTATCTAAATCAATTGCTTTATCAAATTTATCCAATGCTGCATCGTTTTCTTTTGTTAATTTCGTTAATTCCAGATTTTCACTCACAACCTGCTTATTCAAGTCACTTACCTGTGTTTGAATGGTCAAATATTCATAGCACATAAAAACTGTAACAGAAATCGCAACAATAAGCACAAGCAAAGACACAAAGTTTATTCCTGATAATGCTTTCGGCTGACTTTGTACTTGTCTGCGTCTGGATGGTAAATCATAATCCTCTCTTTGAATACCTGGAGCCGTATTTAATTTACGTACTGTATTACCTTCTACATAGCTTGTCTCATTATATTCCTGCTGATAATAACTTCTCTTCTTTGCCTCCATGCAAGAGTCATCTCCCCGTTGATATATATTTCCCATTGCTAATCAATTACTATTTTAATATTACTTCTTCTCAAATACCCTGAGTTTTGCACTCTTCGACCTCTTATTGTATTCCAACTCCTCTTGTGAAGGAAGAATGGGTTTTCTGGAAATAACCTTTCCAGTTGATACCATTCCACACACGCAAATCGGAAAACTCGGAGGGCATGTACAAGGATTTTCATTCTTTCTGAACATAACCTTTACAATTCTGTCCTCTAAAGAGTGAAAGGTAATGATACAAAGCCTGCCACCGGGCGATAAGAGTTCTATCATATCTTGTAAAGAATCCTTAAGAACCTCGAGTTCCTTATTTAACTCAATACGTATTGCCTGGAAGGTCCTCTTTGCAGGATGACCTGTTTTGATTCGAAGTTTCATTGGAATTGCTGCTTTAATCGCTTCATTTAGCTCGAATGTAGTTTCTATTGGTTTTTCTTGCCTCATTCTAACAATATGCTTAGCGATGTTCTTCGCAAAATTGTCCTCGCCATAATCTCGAATGATATGAAACAATTCCATCTCACTATATTGATTAATGATATCCTTTGCCGTCAATTCATTTCTTGTGTCCATTCTCATATCAAGCGGTGCGTCTTCTCGGTAAGAAAAACCTCTCTCCGGCGTATCCAATTGATAGGAGGATACCCCCAGATCCAAAAGAATTCCGTCTACCTTCTGAATATTTAAGTCACTTAACACCTGCTTAATGTTACTATAGTTACTTCTGACTATGGTAACCTTGTCCTTGAATTCCTCAAGTCGTGCACTCGCCGCCCTAATTGCTGCCTCATCCTGGTCAATTCCAATTAATCTGCCGTTAGTCAGTCGCTTTGCAATTTCATAAGAATGTCCTGCGCCACCTAATGTACCGTCAACATAAATACCGTCCGTTTTTATATTTAGATTTTCTAATGTTTCTTCTAACAATACTGATTTGTGTTCAAATGCCATTATGCCCTCCATCTGTACGCCTAAAAGCTAATACCAAACTGCGTCATATGTTCCGCTATTGTATCAACATCATCAAAATCATTATTGTTTTCCCAACGTTCTTTACTCCAGATTTCAATTTTATTAAGTACTCCAACAAAAACAATATCTCTATCTAATCCTGCACATTCTCTTAGCACAGCCGGTATCAATATTCTTCCCTGCTTGTCCGCTTCGCATGCAGCAGCTTTACCAAAAAAGTAACGCTGTAATTGTCTTGCTTCTTTTGTGCCAGGAAGTTTTCCAAGTTCTGTCGCAAATGTTTGCCATTCCGTTTTGGGGTATGCAAATAAACAACCATCTAAACCTAGGGTAACAACAAATTCTTCCCCTAAGTCTTCCCTGAATTTTGCAGGGACGATGATTCTACCTTTTGCATCGATCGAATGTTCATATTCGCCCATAAACATATGGCTTTCACCTTCTTATCCTGTGCTTTGTGTTCGAAGTATTTACTCCACTTTAGTGGTCTTGTCCACCACTTTCCACCACTTCTCTCCACTTATAGGTCTATTCTATATTAAATTAGGGAATATATCAAGTATTAATTATAAAAATAAAAGCACAAAAACCCTTATATTTATGGGGTTTCAGCGCTTTTTCGGTACCACATCACAATATATAGTACAATTTCTAATAATCGAACAAAACATGTCAACATATAGACGAATTGGGGTTTATAGGAAATATGACCCATTATATCAAGAGCCCGAATAAATAATGATGGTACGATTGCGCCCATGCTAGGCACACCACAAAAAGGGACGAAACCCTGAAGTTTCGCCCCATATTTAAATTGTATTAAATTTGTTTTAATTTTTTTAATTTTATTCTTTTGAATATCATAATGCTAACCGCACTAACAACAAGTAATGCTGATAATAACTGAGATACTGCAAAGGGTGTTCCCCATAGAAATAATTGATCTGTACGAAGGCCCTCCATCCAAACCCTACCAATACCATATCCAAATAGATAGAGTAACATCACTTCACCATCAAATTTTTTATGCTTGGTATAAAGAAGCAAAATAATAAGCAAGCACAGATTCCAAAGTGATTCATATAAAAAAGTCGGATGAACCTGAATATATTGAACGCCATCCACTGTTAAAATATGGTTTCGTATCTCCAGTATTCTTTGTAAGGCGTTCGGTTTTCCGACATACATCTGTTGAAGTTGGTCTACGGATATTGAATCTTGAAATTCCCTTGATACCACTCTTCGATCCAACTGCATCGCAAAAAAACCATCTGTATATTTGCCAAACGCTTCCCGGTTAAAGAAATTACCCCAACGTCCAATCATCTGTCCTGTTATCAGACCAATACAGCCCGTATCCGCCAAAAGCCAGAAAGAATACTTTTTTATCCTAGCATAAATAATTGCCGTAAGAATCGCTACAATAATACCTCCATAAATGGCCAATCCTCCGGTACGAAGATTAAATACGGATATCGGGTTGTCTTTAAACTCATCCCATGCAAATATAACATAGTAGATCCTTGCTCCAATTACGGATGCTATAATTGCGATTAGTGCAAAATCCATGTAAAACTCAGGATTTTGACCAGTTCGTTTTGCCATCCACGTCGCTATCATATAACCGCATAACATACCGAAGCCAATTACCATTCCGTAAAATGCAATTCGAAATCCAAACACACTAATTCCCGATGAAAGATTATGAAGCTCTATACCCAGGTGTGGAAAATTTATATTCGTCACAATATCATCCAGCAAATTACTCACCACTTTCCTTGATTATACATTAAATCGGAATAATACTACATCGCCATCCTGAACGACATATTCTTTTCCTTCCGAGCGTACCAATCCTTTTTCCTTAGCTGCGTTATAATTGCCGCAATCTACAAGGTTTTGATAATTTACTATCTCTGCGCGGATAAATCCACGTTCAAAATCCGAATGAATTTTACCAGCAGCCTGTGGTGCCTTTGTTCCAATCTTTATTGTCCAAGCCCTTGTTTCCTTAGGCCCCGCAGTTAAATAGCTAATCAATCCGAGCAAACGATAACTGGACTTTATTAATTTCTCTAGACCGGATTCCGTTAACCCCAAATCCTCTAGGAACATTTTCTTCTCATCCTCATCAAGTTCTGCAATCTCCTGCTCAATCTGAGCACAGATAACAAACACTTCAGAATTCTCATTCTTGGCAAACTCGCGAACAGCCTTTACATTAACATTGCTAATTCCGTCATCTGCAAGATCATCTTCTTTCACATTCGCAGCATAGATAACTGGCTTAGCGGTTAATAAATTTAATCCGTTAAAGATAACTAACTCTTCTTCATCGTCGATCTCAAATGCTTTTGCCGACTTGCCATCTTCTAAGAAAGCCTTGATTCGTTGTAAAAGATCCAATTCTTTTCCTAACGATTTATCAATTTTAGCACTCTTACCCACTCTGGAAATCCTTCTATCAATAATATCTAAATCCGAGAAGATCAATTCAAGATTAATTGTTTCAATATCTCTTAATGGATCAACGGAACCATCCACATGAATTACATTTCCGTCTTCAAAGCAACGAACTACATGCACAATGGAGTCCACTTCACGAATTGTGGATAGAAACTGGTTCCCCAGTCCTTCGCCCTTCGACGCTCCCTTAACAAGGCCTGCAATATCTACAAATTCAATTGTAGCTGCTACTATCTTCTCCGTATGATATAAATCGCCTAATACCTTTAATCTCTCATCCGGAACCGGTACAATACCAATATTGGGGTCAATGGTACAAAACGGATAATTTGCTGACTCCGCCCCCGCTTTTGTTAAAGAATTAAAAAGTGTACTCTTACCTACATTGGGTAAGCCTACTATACCTAATTTCATTTGTGTCTTCCTTCCTTAATATATAATTCACACTAATCTTTGGCTTCTATCACCACAAGTGTTCCACCTGTCAATTCGATTACTGCTTTTTCTTCTTTAATTATATTACTAATGCCCAAACTATTACCAGCCATGTAAGTAATATGGTTCAAGGGATATTTAAATCCAGTTAAGGTTAATCCTGTGACTGTATCGCCAAAAGGTAGCAACGAAACATAATCTCCAAATTGCTCCTCTTTCATAATGGCAAAGCTCTTGTCCTTAAGATAGATTTTATTATTCCTATCGATAAGAGCTGCCTGAATATTTAACTGCATCGGTAACATTAGGAGATGTATATTGGCAAGAACATGATCCATTCTGCTTCCTGTAGCTCCAATAATATCGATTGAAGTTGCATGATTCAGCAATGCCAATTCAATTGCAATCTGAGTGTCCGTCTTATCTTTTTCAATTGGAAATGTTTGAATAGGGACCTTGAGCTTCCTGAATTTATCCAACAGAACCGGTGATACAGAATCAAAATCACCCAAGATATAATCAAGCTTAATATTTAATCGATCTGCTGCATACAAGCCGTGATCAGCAGCAATTATCATCGTATAATTCTCATTACTCACAAGATCTGATAAAAATTCATCCTCTATTTTACCACCAGTGATAATTAATATTTTATTATTCATCGTATTCATCGTTACTCATCACCTTCATAATAGTTTATTACAGGCTTATTCCCGCAACTGTTTCCTCCAATAAGTAGATGATAATTTACGAATGCAGGTTATGGAGCTCTTCGAATTCATGAAATTTCTTTTGAAAATTCAATATATTCTCTGTTATGCTTCCTTTAAAAACAGAAGTACCAGCCACTATTACATTCGCTCCTGCCTCAAGAACTTCTAAAATATTGTCGTGGTTAATGCCTCCATCAACTTCAATATCAATGTCAACACCTGCCCTAACAAGCATATCCTTTAAGTCCCTTATCTTTTGAAGCGTAGATGGTATAAATGCTTGTCCACCGTAACCCGGATTTACTGTCATTAGTAATATCATATCTATATCATTCAAAATATATTCTAATTCACTGATTGGTGTGGCGGGATTTAATGAAACTCCGGCTTTTAATCCCAACTCCTTAATCTTTGCAACAGTTCCATGAAGATGCTTACATGCTTCTGCATGAACTGTAATTATATCAGCTCCAGCCGTTTTGAAATCCTCCAAATGTCGAATCGGATCTTCAATCATAAGATGAACATCAAAAACTAGCTTCGAATTCTTACGGATCGAAGCTATCAAAGGCATACCAAAACTGATTGTAGGAACAAAAAGTCCATCCATAACATCAATATGAAGATATTCTACTCCGGATTGTTCTACTTGGCAGATTTGTTCTCCCAGTTTTGAGATGTCCGCAGCTAATATTGATGGAGAAAGTTTTATCATAGTATTACGCAACCTTTCAGTAAGTAATTAGATTAGTATAATAACGTCTTGGATAAATAACATTGTAGGGTTTGTCTTCTTTTGTTCAATTGCATTTTTATTTTTTCAACAGCACCATCTTTTGTTCTTGTGTTTTATTATTCTTTTGTTTTATTGTGCTGTTGTTCTGTTTTGCCTATGTTTTGCCTATGTTTTTCTTATGTTCTGTTGTTTTATTGTTCTGCTTATCTTTTGTTCTGCTTTTTTTGTTCCGCTTTTCTTTTGTTTTTCTTGTATATTGTTGTTCTAATGCTTTGATTTTCATATACTTTGTTGTTCTATTGCTTTGATCTTCTTATGTTTTTCTTTTGTTTTGTTATACTAATGCTTTTAATACCGTCTCTGATTCTTTAATTCTTCATATAAAAGAACATAATTTTCATAACGAACCTTACTTATTTTATGGTTCTGCAATGCTTCTTTAACTGCACAGTCCGGTTCATTCAAGTGACTGCATCCAATAAATCGGCATTCTTGATCAAACTCCAGGAATTCTACGAAATATTCCTTGAGCTCCTCTTTATCAATTTCATTGATATAAAGTGAGCTAAAGCCAGGCGTGTCCATAATATAAGTATCACGTTCTACAAAGATCAGTTCTGAATGCCTAGTCGTATGTTTACCACGTTTGATCTTATCACTAATAATGCCTGTCTCCATATTTGCCTTCGGTTGTATCAGATTGATAAAAGTGGATTTGCCAACTCCGGAGGGTCCAGCCAACACCGTGGTTTTCCCTTTAATCAAACTACTTAGAAGTTCAACACCCTCTTGTTGTAACATACTAGTAAACAAAACCTCACAGCCACAACGCTGATAGGTTTGTTTTAATAACGCTATCTCTTCCTCCGATACAATTTCCATCTTATTAAAGCACACAATGGTGTTTACTTTCTGTTTCTGCATCATTATCAGAAAACGATCCAGCAAATTAAGATTTGGATTAGGCTCTGCTGCTGCAAACAATATCAAGGCCTGATCAACATTTGCAACAGCAGGTCTAATTAATTCATTTTTACGAGGTAATATATCTGTGATAGTGCCTTTTCCCATGGGCTGATCACATGTATTAATCTCAACATCATCGCCCACTAGTGGTTTGATTTTTCGATTACGAAAAATCCCCACGGCTTTACATTCATAAATCTCATTATTCTCTGGTGTATGAACATAATAAAAACCTGCTATCCCTTTGATTATTTTACCTTTTAACATTTTTCACCTTCAGTTAAATTTTACTGTCCATTTATTTAATTTTAAAGAAACGTTAGCATTAGTTTCAGGATCTGTAACAGTCAACCAAACAGCGCCATCGGCTTTACTTTGTGATTCAATAGGTATATCCTTTGGAAAATCGGAAACTGAATATTTACCTGAATCAATTATTTTATCAGGACTTCCGGCCTGCTTAAAAGTAAAGGTAAATTGATAGGGTTTCGTCAGCTCAAGGCTGTTACTATTAAACACATCCTCAGTGATAGTCAAAGTAGATTTATAAACAGCAATACCTACCGTAATATCAATAACTGTTCCTAATTTCACGGATTGATTATATGATTCAGATTGAAGCGTTACTTTACCAGCCTTAGAGGAATCCACAGGTTCATAAGAGACAGTTCCAACTTTTAATCCTGCTGCAATTATTGCAGCTCTAGCATCTTTTTCTGTCATTCCCATTAATTTCGGTACATTTACCATACCGTTATTCGCAGGGCCATCACTTACTAAGACATTGACTGTTGATCCGGCACCAACCTTCGTTCCCGCTACTGGATCGGTTGAGATAACATACCCTTTTGCAATGGTTTCACTAGAAGCATAATCTAATTCTACCTTCAATCCTTTGCCCTCTAATTTAAGTTTAGCGCTTTCCTCGGATAACTTGGTAACATCCGGAATTTGAAGATCTTCCGCACCTAAACTGAGTGTTAATGTAATCTTAGTACCCTTATCTACTTCGCTATCCTGCTTCGGATCCTGCATCATAATCTGATCAACCTCATATTCATCAGAATACTCAGCATCTTTATAAGTAATGAACGCACTTGGATCTAATTTTTCGATGGCGATTTTTGCTTCCTCTTGTGTCATGCCAAGTACATTCGGCATCTTGAAGGTTTTGCTCAAATCGGATGGATCCTGTGTCACTTTAGGGGATGGTGAAACACTTTCGGTTACTTTTGCACCTGGGTTCGGATTACTACCTTTGTTATTATTTAAAAACCATACAATAGCAAAGATAATTGCCAATATAATAATACCTGCAACAACAACCGTTCCGATCATGAACACCTTCTCTACTTTCGCATCGACTGTATCCAGATCCTCATCTTCTTCTACTGCAATCTTACCGGTATTATAATTCTTCGCCGTACGCAATTCATCCTCTAAAAATGAATTGCCTTTAATCTTACTCAAATCATCCGCAATATTAATCGTTGGAGAATCGGTTGCAACAAAAGCAGGAATCTGAACAAAATCACCATCCGGATTTGAAATAGCTTTTTTTAAGTCGGCAATCAACTCCGATGCAGTATGGTATCTTCTCTCCGGTCTCTTCTGCATACATTTTTGTACAATTTTATCAATGCTGACCGGAATCTCAGGATCCAACTCACGAAGAGGGACTGCCTCTGCTTGAATGTGAAGTAGAGCAACTGAAACCGTATTGTCGCCAGAAAATGGTACTTTGCCGGATAACATCTCATATAGGGTTACACCGAGGGAATAGATATCACTCTTTTCATCACTATAGCCGCCCCTAGCTTGTTCCGGAGACAAATAATGTACAGACCCCATCGCATTCGAAGTGATGGTATTCGAATTCGTAGCCTTAGCAATACCGAAATCAGTAACCTTTACCTTACCATCTCTAGAAATTATAATGTTCTGGGGTTTAATATCTCTATGAATTATGTGGTTGTCATGTGCTGCGTCCATACCTTGTGCAATCTGAATACCAATCCCTACTGCTTCCTTGATGTCAAGCTTTCCTTTTCGTTCAATAAATCGTTTGAGTGTAATGCCTTCAACCAATTCCATTACAATAAAATGTAAACCGGCGTCATCACCTACATCATATACATTAACAATGTTAGGATGTGACAAACCAGCTGCTGATTGAGCTTCCCCTCTAAATTTGCTTACAAAACTTTTGTCATTTGAGTACTCTGTTTTTAATACCTTGATTGCAACAAAACGATTTAACCTTTGGTCCCTTGCCTTATAAACATCGGCCATCCCGCCAGAGCCAACCTTATCAATTATCTCATAACGATTGCTGATAGTCATACCAGGTTTTAACATTTTTGTTCACCTCATCTTTAAACTTTAATAATTATTACCGCTATGTTATCTTTTCCACCGTTCTTATTTGCACAGTCTACCAATGTTTGAGCAGCTGATTCTAGATTATCATTTTCTTTGATAATTCTCTCAATTGCCTCATCCTCTAGCATATTCGTAAGTCCGTCTGAGCACATAAGAACTACATCTCCCACTTCCAAGCTTACCTCAAAGAAATCAGGCTCCAAATATTCATTGGTACCTAGCGCCCTGGTAATTACATTCTTACTCGGATGGACTCTCGCTTGTTCTCGATCCAACTCTCCTGTTTTTACCATTGCTTCGACTAAACTATGATCCTCGGTGATTTGTTTCATCTCTTGGCTTATCACATACAGTCTACTGTCACCAATATTTGCAACATACATTTCTTTATCCAATATAGTAGCAACTACAAAAGTTGTTCCCATACCTTCTAGTTCCGCTTGTTCATCAGCTATACTTTTTAGGGATGCATTTGTTTCTTTTAACGCTGCTTCAATCGAAGAAACCGGTAATTCTAAATTGCTTTCCTCTATTTGTTGTTTAAAAAACTCAACACAAAATCTTGAAGCATAATCTCCCGCATTATGTCCACCCATACCATCTGCTACAACAAACAAATTCGGTAGCTTTCCAATGGCAGTTTCACTACAAAAGACATAATCCTGATTAATCTGTCGCTTCTCTCCAATATCAGTTAATGAAAACGCTTTCAAGACTGCACCTCCTAATTATGGCAACCTCTAAAGACTATTTTGATTTATAAATCTCTTCCTTAGTTGTCCACAGGCCGCATTAATATCCGTACCCATTTCTCTTCTTATAGTAACATTTATTCTATTTTTTTCAAGTATAATTTTGAAATTTTGTATTTTCTTACTATCTGATTTGCGGTAATCCCGCTCTTCTATTGGGTTTACGGGGATTAAATTAATATGACAATTAATTCCTTTCACCAATTTAGAAAGCTCTTTTGCATGCTCTTCTTCATCATTTATCCCATTCACCAGACTGTATTCAAAGGTTAATCTTCTACCAGTTTTCTTGTAATAATACAAGAAAGCTTCCATTACTTCCTTCAAAGAATATTGTGAAGCGACCGGCATTAACTGCTTTCGTATCTCATTATTCGGAGCATGCAGAGAAAGTGCTAAGGTAATTGGCAACCCTTCCTCAGCAAAGGCACGAATCTGTGCCGGTATTCCACAGGTCGATACAGTGATGTTTCTCGCACTGATATTTAACCCCTTGTCATTTGTAATTAGATGAAGAAACCGGATAAGATTATCATAATTATCAAGCGGTTCTCCAGTACCCATAACAACAATGTTGGATACTCTTTCTCCCGATAAGAACTGGATGCGGTAGATCTGATCCAACATCTCAGAGGGTAGCAAATCGCGTTCCTTTCCTCCTATTGTTGAGGCACAGAATTTACAACCCATTCGACAACCTACTTGGGAAGAGATACATACGCTGTTACCATGATGGTATTTCATCAAAACACTTTCGATTACCCTATCATCCTTAAGTCGAAACAAATATTTGACAGTACCATCTGTCTCAGAATGAAGTGCATCTGCCTGTACGAGGGAAGTAATTGGGCATTTTTCCTTTAAGATTTCTCTAAGATTCTTTGGTATATTGGTCATCTCATCATAACTAGTAACCAGTTTCACATGCAACCATTCATAGATCTGTTTTGCACGAAATGCCGGCAATCCGAGTGCCTTCAGTTCTTGTACCATTTCCTCTTCTAATAGTGATTTTATATCAAAGGTTTCCATTTGTTTATCCTGTCTATTATAAATATTTTGTGATGATATTAATCGCTTCTATTACAGTTTGTAGCCAACCTACTCCCTTATAAATTGATTAATTATAGTAATATCTCACTACTAATTGTCCCTAACTTCTTACGAAATCTTGACAAGTAGAAGCCATCTGTATGTTCAATTCCCTGTAATAATTGCAAATGACCTTCCTTTGAAGAATCATTTCTTAATTTCTCGGGCAAGTAAGGGTCTATGCTTTCACTCTCATAATCAAAATGTTTCAAAAACCAGTTTCGGTTATGCTGATTCTCTAATTGATTAATGGTACAAGTACTGAATATGAGAATACCGCCCTCTTTCACATACTTTTGTACAACAGATAAAATTGTTCTTTGCAACTCGCCCAACTCAACAAGCTGCTTCTGATTTAATTTGTATTTGATATCAGGTTTTTTACCAATTACACCCATTCCGCTACAGGGCAGATCCGCAATCACGATATCCGCTTTCCCTACAAGCTCTTCGTCTAATACGGTCGCATCCCAAACCTTGGTAGCTACATTGGTAAAGCCCAATCGATTTATGTTCTCTTCAATAAAATGTATCTTGTATTCCGTCAAGTCCTTAGCCAATACGCTAGCTGCTTTTTCAGCTGCATGAAGCGCTTTCCCGCCGGGCGCAGCACATACGTCAACAACAAAATCCTGTTCTTTTATTCCTGCTACCTCACATACCAACATGGAACTCACATCCTGTACAGTGAAGAGACCTATTTTAAATGCTTCCAAACCATCCAGATAATCATAATCTTTGATTTTAAAAGCATAATTCAAATATTCACTCTGTGTTACGGTTACTCCTGCATTTTCTAAAATATCCTTTAATTTTGCGGGAGAAACTTTATTTTGATTGCATCGAATGGTGACTTCTTTTTCCTTTAAGGACGCTTGCAATATCTTTTCTACTGTTTCAAAGGAATATTGCTCCAAAAGATTTTCTACAAACCATACAGGGGTGGAATAAGTAGTCTCCAGATATTGAACCGGTTTATTGTTTTTGTCCGGATATATAATACTCTCTTTCTTTCTTACGATATTACGAAGAATACCGTTTACAAAGCCAGAAAGCTTAGTAAAACCACGCTTTTTTGCAAGTTTAACCGCTTCATTGCATACTGCAGATTCCGGTACCTTATCCATATACATCAGTTGGTACACGCTCATTCGCAACAGATTACGAATCAATGGTTTCATCTTGTGTACCGGTAATGAGGAAAACTGATTAATAATATAATCAATGGTTAGGTAAACCTTAATCGTTCCGGTAAAGGTACGTGAAATAAATGCTCTGTCCTGCTTTTCTAATTGCTGATGCTTCTTTAATGTGGTTTTTAGCACTGTATGGCTATATTTATCTCCGTCCAATACTTCCACCAACATATCTAGTATAATTTCACGCGTATTGATCGCATCAGTCACGGCTTCTTCCTCCGCCAAATAATATGACCAGTCGTAACAATTGTAAGATTGTTGCCGCTGCTGCTGCAACATAGGTAAGTGCTGCTGCATCCAATACCTTTTTCGACTGTCTTAACTCATCGTCTTGCAATATTCTTGTCTCTCCAAGCTTTGTAATCGCTCTTTTGGAGGCATCAAATTCCACCGGTAAGGTAATGATTTGAAATAATACTGCTGCCCCGAATAGGATAATTCCAAGATATATTAGTACTTCATTATAACTTAACACCAAACCAAGAATAATTAGTGGCCAAGCAGCCATGGAACCGATATTAGCAACCGGAACCAATGCACTTCTAATTCCTAACGGTGCATATGAATTCTGATGTTGTATCGCATGACCGCATTCATGTGCTGCCACACCAATTGCAGCCAAGGAAGTTTGTCCATATACAGGATCTGATAAGCGAAGTACTTTATTTTTCGGATCGTAATGATCCGTTAAATTGCCGGATGCTCTTTCAATGTAAACATCATAAATTCCTGCGTCATGTAGCAGACGTTCTGCGACCTGCGCTCCGGTCATGCCGGATCTACTTCCAACACGAGAATACTTCGCAAAGGTGGATTTTACTTTTGCAGATGCCGCTAGTGTTAATACAATACCAATAATAACCAAAATATAAGTTGGATCAAAATAACCAAAATGCATAATCTTGTACACCTCTCTCTAATGCTAGTTAATTAGTCAACTAAAGATTTCTCTTTAGAATTATTATAACCGTAATATTTGACGATTTTGTGAAGAACCTAAACTAGCCCAATTTTGTACCAATTTGGATCCCACATCCTCGTAAAAATGCATCCGCGGGCATGCGCTTTTTGCCCTCTAACTGTAATTCTTTAATAATCAGGATACCCTCACCCGTCTTAACAGCAATGGAATCCTTATTCAATGCAACCACTTCGCCTGGAACTGCGTCGTAGCTTTCCTGTTTCACTTCCGCTTTCCAAAGCTTTAAAGTCTTTCCCTCTAAAAAGGTATATGCAGTTGGCCAAGGATTTAACCCTCGAATTAATCGCTCAATCTGAATTGCGGGCTGTATAAAATCAATTTTTCCCATTTCCTTCGAAATCATCTTAACATAAGAAGCTTTTTCATTATCCTGAGGGATGCGTTCTGCAGTTTTATTCTTTATTTTCTCCAATGCTTCGATTAATAATCCTCCACCTAACACGGCCAGTTTATTAAACAAACTGCCACCTGTTTCCTCCGGCTCAATCGAAAGCTTTGCTTGAAGAATAATATCTCCAGTATCAATGCCCACATCCATATGCATAATGGTAATTCCGGTCTCTTCCTCACCATCTAGAATGGAATACTGAATCGGTGCTGCGCCGCGGTATTTAGGAAGTAAGGATGCATGAACATTGATACATCCGTTGCAGGGTATGTCCAAAAATACTTTCGGTAAAATCTGTCCAAAGGCAGCAACAACAATTACTTCCGGTGCAAGTTCACGAACCATTTGAAGAAATGCTTCTTCCTTTACTTTTGTCGGTTGATATACAGTTAATCCATGTTGCAAAGCCAGTTCCTTCACAGGTGAATAACTCAGCTCATGTCCTCTACCCTTTTGCTTATCCGGTTGTGTAACAACACCGAGAATCTCATGTTCTGTTTGTAATAAATCTTGTAAAATGGTTGCCGCAAAATCAGGCGTTCCCATAAATAATAGCCTCATCTTAATTACCACGCCTTTCATTACTATCTTCAAAGTGCGAATTATGCTTTTCAATAATTCACACTAAATTAATATATGATTATTCTTCATCCTCGTCGTCCTCATCATGGGAAAACGAATCACGTAATTCACCTTCCACACGGGTGACATAAAGTGTGCCATCTAGATGATCAATTTCATGACAGAAGGCTCTTGCTAACAATCCGGTTCCTTCCACAGTAAACTCTTGCATCTTTCTATTCAAGGCTTTCACTTTCACATAATTAGGTCTGGTAACAGTCCCAACCTTACCCGGAACGCTCAGACACGCTTCATCACCGGTCTGCTCACCCTCTCGTTCAATGATAACTGGGTTAATTAAAATAATCGGGTCATCCCCTTCTTCGGATACATCAATCACCACAACCCGTTTTAACATGCCAACCTGTGGTGCTGCCAACCCAACGCCTCCTACTTCATACATTGTATCAAGCATATCCTCAATCAATGTACCAACCTTCTTATTGTATTCAACAACTTCCTTACTAACCTTGTTTAATACATTGTCACCCATTTCTCTAATATTTCTAATTGCCATACTTTCGTTCCTCTCGTTCAAATACTATTTTAATTACTATGTGATTAATTCATTTGCTTACTATTTTATATTTTAACTCTTGTATCCTTATTTATAAGGATTTCTATATCATACCATACAGGTATTTCATTTATCAATAACTACTCATCGGATTGAAATCAAATTGAAGATTACATCCAATAAAATGCTCCGAATATGAAAAATATCCCTCTAAATAATTTTTTAAATCAATTAATATAGAATATTCATCATTTTTTACATAAATAACTCTTCGGTAAATATCATTTGCTTTTGCAATGGTAGCCGGTGCAGGGCCAATCACATTACACTCAATTTTTTGGTCTTGTAGATAATGCTTAATCGCTGCGCCCAACCTCTGTGATGATTGTTCCACTGAGGATTCTTCTTTTGAAGTGATTAAGGCCAACAAAATATGTGATGCAGGAGGATATTGCATCAGTTTACGATACGACATCTCCTGTGCAAAAAAGGAAGTATAATCCCCTTGGGCTGCTGTCTGAATGCTATAATGCTCAGGATGATATGTTTGAATAACTACTTCCCCGGGCAAAGCATCTCTTCCTGCTCTGCCTGCCGCTTGATTTAATAATTGAAAGGTTCTTTCACTTGCTCGAAAGTCTCCAGTATACAAGGAAAGATCAGCGGCGATAATACCAACCAGTGTCACCTTTGGAAAGTCGTGACCCTTTACAATCATCTGGGTGCCAATTAATATATCAGCTTTATGCTCTGAAAAAGCCTTTAAAATTGTATCATGACCGCCCTTATTCTTCGTTGTATCCATATCCATACGAAGCACTCGCGCACCGGCAAATTCCCTATGGACTAATTCCTCTACTTTCTGTGTTCCGGTACCAAAAGCTGCGATATATTTGGATTTACACTGAGGACAAAGTTTGGGTTGAAGCTCCTCATGACCGCAGTAATGACATACTAATTTACCACTATTATGGGAGGTAAGAGATACATCACAATGAGGACATTTCATAACATAACCACAACTTCTGCAAGAAACAAAGCCTGCATAACCCCTGCGGTTTAGAAATAACATAATTTGCTCTTTGTTATTCAAGCGTTCTGTAATTAATTCTTTCAACTTAACGCTAAATATTGATTTATTCTTATTTTTAAGTTCTTCGCGCAGATCGACTATCCAAACCTTGGGTGGTTTGGCTTCCTTCGCTCTTTTTGTTAGTGTATAGAGTTTATAATCTCCCTGATTTGCACTAATATACGATTCCAAGGAAGGAGTCGCTGAGCCTAGCATTACACTGGCTCCGGTAAGTTCAGCACGCTTTCTTGCCACCAATACAGCATGGTATTTGGGTGAAGTCTCACTTTTATAACTTCCTTCATGCTCTTCATCAATAATAATAAGTCCGAGATTTTGAAATGGAGTAAATAGAGCAGAGCGCGGGCCAATTATAATATCAATTTCTCCGTTGCCTGCTCTTACACTCTGATCATATCGTTCCCCTTGGGACATCTTAGAGTTCATAATTGTAATACGCTCTCCAAAGCGTTTATAAAAGCGCTGCACTGTCTGAAATGTCAGTGCTATCTCCGGTATTAGCATAATTACTTGCTTTCCCTCGGCAATTACAGAAGCGATAATCTCCATGTACACTTCCGTCTTACCGCTTCCTGTGATACCATGAACCAAATATGTTCCACGTACGCCAGCGTTATATTCTTTCACAAAGTCATTTACAATGACCTCTTGCTCTTCATTTAAATCAACAGGTTGATAACTCTCTCTCTGACATTGAATCGGATTACGGTACAGTTGCTCCGATAATATCTTCATAACTCCCTGTTTTTCCATTCCTTGTAGGGTGGACCTTGGAATATTCAACTTTCCTACTGCCACCTCATAATCCAATACCTTATTCTTCATCAAGGCTTCTAATAGACGCAATTTTGCTTTATTATTCTTACGCTGATACTCATAATAAAGAAGATTGGCCTGCTCCGGATCTACGGTGAGCTGGATACTTCTCTGTTCTTTAATTTTGATCATTTTTTTAACCGGAATGACGGTCTTTAACGAATCATTCATCGTACCACCAAAGTTTTCTTTCATCCAATAAGCCAGATAGATCAAGTGGCTCTCGATGATCTGCCCCCCCTGCACCACTTCGCTGATTGGCTTTATGAATGCAAGGTCTATCTTTGGCTCCTTGCTAATCCCAACGATATAACCATTAATTCTACGATTTCCTTTGCCAAAAGGCACTACAACTAAAGCGCCAATAATGGCTCTATCACAATATTCCTCTGGAATGGAATACTGGTATGTCTTGTCTAGATTTTCGTGGGAAATATCAATAATGATATCTGCGTACATTTGATCAGACATAACAGCCTCCTCTCCTTTGTTCCGTATATAGTTTCTTCCTGTTCAATATTAATCCAATTACCTTCCTGCCAGAATATCCGCTATCAACTCACGTTCATCCATGTGGTGTTTTACACCTTTGATTTCCTGATAATCTTCATGTCCCTTGCCAGCAAGAATAACCACATCACCTTCGATTGCATTCTCGATACAATATTTAATTGCCGATTTACGGTCAATAATTTCAATATATTGGCCTGAACCCTTCTTTACGCCAACCAGGATATCATTAATAATATCCTGCGGTTCTTCATCTCTAGGGTTATCCGAGGTTACCACGGTAAGATCCGCCAGATGCGAAGAAACTTCTCCCATTTCAAATCTTCTGTCCCTGGAGCGATTTCCTCCACAGCCAAACAAACATACCAAGCGCCTTGGATGATATTCCTTCAAGGTGGTCAGTAAGCTTCTTAAGCTCATTGCATTATGTGCATAGTCAATCATCAGTGTGAAATGCTCCGACACGGATACAAGCTCTACACGGCCTCTGACATTAATCTTATCTAATGCTTTTAATATCTCCTGCTCTTGTACATCAAAATGTCTGCAAAGAGCAATGGCACACAAGGAATTATAAACATTGAACTTGCCTGGCACGTTCATACTCACTTGCAACTTCATTAACCCTTCCACCTGATAGGCAATGCCTAGATATCCGGGGCGCTCCACAAGTTCTACCTCGGTAGCCCGAATATCAGCTTCCTCAGAGAAACCAAAGGTCTCCACTTCACAAGTATGACCCTCTAGAATCTCCTGTGCGTGGGAATCGTCTATATTAATTAAACCTATTTTACACTGTTTAAACAGTTTGCTTTTACATCTAAGATAATCTTCAAAATCCTTATGCTCCGCACCTCCGATATGATCCGGCTCCAAATTGGTAAAAATACCGTAATCAAAGGTAAAGCCACCAACACGGTTTAACATTAATCCCTGTGAGGACACCTCCATTACCACATATTCACACCCTGCCTCCACCATCTCGGCAAAGGTTTTCTGTACAACATAGGATTCCGGGGTAGTATTATTCGCAGGAATTACTTTATCCACGATAATCGTCTCAATTGTTCCAATCAATCCAACTTTTTTGCCTGTATTCTCTAGAATGGACTTAATCATATAAGTGGTTGTAGTCTTACCCTTTGTTCCGGTGATACCGATGGTAGTCAACTTACTGGCCGGATGATCAAAATATGCAGCTGATAGGTAAGCAAGCGCAAGGCGGGTATCCTCTACTTTAATTACTGTAACTCCTTGTGGTAATTCAATTTTTTTCTCAACTACAATGGTAGTTGCACCTTTTTCCACAACTTCCTTCACATAGTTATGGCCATCCGTAACTGCTCCGGATATGCACACAAACACAGAATCATTAACGACCTTACGCGAATCATATACTAGCTCCGTTATCGGAATATGTAGCTCTCCCTGTATACATTCGTATTCTAATTTTTCTAATAATTGTTCTAAATACATGTGTCAACCTCCAATAAATTTATTTGCATCTAATTTAATGATGTTATTTAAATTAGTATTTACCAAGTGTGAATTGATTGTTCTATGTTTGATCAAAAATGTTATAAGTCTGACTCAATGTGTCATAAGACCAACTCAAATGCCATACGTTAGACTTAATGTGTCATATGTCTGACTCAAATGCCATACGTCTGACTAGATGTGTCATATGTCTGACTCAAATGCCATACGTCTGACTAGATGTGTCATATGTCTGACTCAAATGCCATACTAGATGTGTCATAAGTCCGACTAGATATGCAAAATGAATAAATGCACATATATATACATATGACTTGCCTTACCCACATGCGGGATAGTGCCTCCGCATGTGGCCGGTCTGCGCATCTGTATATATATGCGCACTTATTCATTTACTATATGGAGGACTTATGACCCCTAGCTAAGGGTACATCTTATTTTATTGTTTAATGCAAAAAAGCATTATTTCACATATATAATTATAGGCGAATAATCCTATTTGTAAAGACTAAGATAGAATGAATTGATGGGTGACTTAGAAAAACGCTTTACTTCTATGCCTAACTTTATTGATACAAGTGGCTATCAATAACACTCAAATCTACATAATCTAATTGCAATTCATCTATAATACTATAATTTAAATTATACCAACTCTTGCATTGATTTATGACAATGGAATCACTCGTAACAACTTGCTCCTTCTGCCCTAACAGCACGTCCACATTATTAATAAGCTCTACCTTCAAGACAAAGGGATAGGAGCCCAAAAGCTCAAAGATTCTTGTCTTTAACCTACCAGTGTTAGACACCGGTGCATCTAGATAAAAGGTTACCTCTGAAGTGTTCAATTTCCTTAGTTTATTCCCAATCAATTCGATTGCCTGATCGGTCTGGCTAATTAACCGATATGTTCCTCTAAGTCCTGCTAAATCCCTGATTGTCCCGTCCATACAGTGAATTAATGTTCCTCGTGATAACGCTACTTCTAAGGTAATTATCGTATTCAACCCATCAATCACAACCTGGTTTCCAACGGTTTCTTTCGTCAGTTCTTTCTGCTTTCTAAGAGTTAGAAGCTCCTTCGCTGCGCTTGCCCGAACAATCGCCAGTCTCTGACGTTCCGATAGCATATAATGATTCCCAACAAAAGTGGAAGCGCTCTTAATCGGATACCCCTTTTCCAATAGATATAGAAGATCCTTTTGTGCTTGGCAAAGGAGTATTAGGCTAATGGTAGAAAATTCTTTCTCATCTGTGGGGACAAAACCTCTTCTGCTGTCAGTCATATTGTATCCTCCTCAAAGACCAAATGTATTGTTTTTTTATAGTTTAAATTTCTATCCTTGTAGCATTTCATTTTTATTTTTTTCATAATATTGTAGAGTGATGCCATAATCTTTTTTAAGTAGGTATGCCCAATATTCATGTTACAAATTCCAATATCTTTCTTGCTTTTCAATAGACTATTGTTCATGGTGTCCTTACATTGTACAGTATTTATTTGTCTGTTGCGACAAAAACTTTTCCAAAAAAATTGGCTCATTATCTTCGAAACAATGATTTTCATTTTTCGAAATCATGGCTGTGTTGGCATATGTGCAAATTGAAAAAGTCATGTCAGTGAAAATGCCTGTTGACCCCAATATCATAACTATGTCAAGTAAATAATATTAATTAATTTCTTGACTTTTTCTCTTTCCATGGAATATACTCTTGAATGTAATTAAATATTATGTGCGTATAATTGATCAGCACGAGACTATCCGTCTCGTGCTTTATTTTATGCCAAAAACTTTGAATAGGAGAATACAACAATGGATTTTTACATGAAACTACCACGCAACAAAAAGGAATTTGCATTATTTATGGGCATTATTTCAATCATATCGGTTAATATTATTGCCCCTCTCATTACATGCTTTGAAATGGGTTTTCACTTGTCTGTATGGGCAGATACACTTACCGTCATTCCGATGATTTGGTTATCCGTGATCGTTCTTGTATTAATCACCTATAAGCCCGCCGAATGGTTCACCTCGAAACTAGTTGGTGAGAATGACAGCTTCAATTCACATATTATAATTAACATTCTTTGTACTGTCTTTCTTATGTCAATTTTCTTAACCGTCATCGGAACTTGGATTGGTACACGCCATATAAGCATTGATCCAGTTAGAATGTTTTTTTACAAATGGCCTAGAAACTTTGCCATCTCATTCATTATTGAATCTATTATTGCTCAGCCAATCGCTCGATTTGTAATGATTACCATTCATCAAAAATTTAAGAATAATACCGAAACTGTGTAGTGGAAGTTTCTTGAACTGACTAGGATACCTGAATTATGAATACCAATCACCTAGTCAGTTACTCCTTGAGATAGTTATTTTTGTGTAAATACATACTTAATAAACCGCCAGGAACATTTATCCTGTCGGTTTGTTTCAATCATATCTATAATAGTAATTGTATGTATGCGATACTTTCAGTAATCTCCTTCTATTTTACCTCCAGTCTATCTATCTCCTACCTCACTACCTCCAGCCTATCCCCATCTGTTTTCATCCTTATCGCACCCTGCTCATACGTAATCAAAATCTCACTCCCAACCTGCTTCAACCTTTCCAATGACTCTTTATGAGGATGTCCATAAGTATTATTCTGACCGCAAGAGATTATTGATAGTTCAGGTTTGATGAAGGATACGAAATCAGCAGTTGAAGAATACTTTGACCCATGGTGAGCAACTTTCAATACATCAAAATCCGAGCAAAGAAAGGGCTGACTCTCCCCCTCAGTAGACTTGTCTTCTACCTCTCCACCTTTTATGACGGCTTCATCTTTCACTTCGTCCCCTTTAACTTTCCCACCTTTCTCCTGCCCTTCTCGCAAATTCCCTGATAACAACTCCATGACCAATTCCTCCCCATCCTCTTCTAAATCACCCGTCAACAACATATCAAACTCTCCATAATTGACTGCGAGTACGGTGGAATATCCATTAATTGAGCTAGGTTGGTAATTTGAATTAGGGTGCAAACAGGTAATATGTAGCTTTCCATCACGAATCACATCACCCTGATGAATATATTGAATATTTATCCCTCGAAGCATCGCCATGTTCTCTAATTCTATATACGCATCATCTTTATCTTGAATGTCGGGTAATATCAAAGTATTAATTGATACTTTATCCCCATCCATCAATTCCTTTAATCCGGATATGTGGTCATTATCGGAATGAGATACGATGGCGAAGTCGATTGAATCAATTCCCTGTGATAGCAAAAAGGGAAGGAGGCGGTATTTGCCGACGTTCTTTACATCACTGCTGCCACCATCAATCATATATGTAGTCCCGTTCTCGCTCTCCAGAACGATTGCATCACCCTGCCCCACATCTAGCATAGTAATCGATAACCCTTGGTTGTTCTGAGGAAATAATATGACCAGTAGCGCGATGAGTGTAAGTAAGCCAAATACCTTTTTCTGATAGCGATGAACCCCAATAAGGAACATAGTGATAATAATTAAATACAGACAAATCCTTATCCAATCCGGTCTTCCAATTGTAATCAGATTGCATGGTAACTTCCCTCCCATTTCACAGATCCACTCATAGAATTTTAGAATATAATTCGAGCCTCCAATTAGGAATACTCCAAACTGTAAAAGGATTACTCCTGCAAATCCTGCTAATATTGAGGTCAGAGTAAGTATGGTGACAAACGGCAGAATAATCAAATTTGTAAGCAGACTATACAACGGGAATTGATAATAGAAATATAGTACAATTGGAGTGGTAGCAACCTGCGCACTAAAACTGATGAATAAACTATTAATCAATACATTCTTACTTTGATACAGTTTTTGAAGAGCTGGGAAGATAACAGCAATTCCAAGAACTGCTGCAAAAGATAGCAAGAATCCTGCACTCATGATTTGTAAAGGATTTTGTAGGAGTATAAGGAAGGCACTTAAGGATAGGGAAGAGAGCATGTCGTAGGTTTTTCCAAACAACGCTGCCAATAACATAACCGTCATCATAACGACTGCCCGGTTGGTAGATACACTAAAGTCCGTCAATACCCCATAGCAATAGATGAAAAAGATTGTGATGAATGTTATTGCAACAATCGGCACCTTCAGCTTTTTCAACAGATGAAAGATGAACATACCAATTAGTGATATATGTAAGCCCGATATTGCAAGTACATGGGATATTCCATTCATTTGGTATAACTGCTTTATTTCATCATCTAGAAGATACTTTTCTCCAAGAATCATTGCGATCAGTGTTCCTGCTTCCTTCTCGGATAGGATACTTTCGTATACCGTAATAAGCTTCTGCTTCATCTCGTCTAGTACCGCGTGAAATTTAGAATATCCAGAATCAATAAGTACAATTTTCTCAGCTTGCACTTTATAATCAATATTCTCCATTTGATAATATAGCTTTTCATTAAATTGACCGGGATTTGTAGCAGTTGAAAATTTCTGCAAAGTACCATGAACAGTTATTTGGTTCCCGACGAGGTATTGCTTTAACAAGGATTCATCCGGTTGCTGCGAGCCCCATTTCTGATCACTGCAATATACAATTATATTCTCACACAAGTAAGCTTCACCTTCTGGGACAGTAACCGTTACCTTTTTTATGTACAGCGCCTTACTGGATTGCTTTTGCACTATCATTGAGATTGTACCAGAAACCTCACAGTTTAATTTATCTTTAAATACATGATCTAACTCTGGTGCTATCAACTGACCCTTCATTGATACAAAACCAAGTAACATTAAAAAAGGCAAAACACACAGGAATTTATCTTGTTTGCTAATCCATGGGAGGCTGATTCGATATAAAAGTAGATATATACTCAAACAGAGCACTAGAAAAATAGGAACGACAACAGCGTACGGGATCGATCTCCAAGCCAATGCCATGCCCCCAAGGTAGAACGATAGAATCAAGATGAAAGGACGTTTAATCATCTTTTCCCTCCATTACGTATAATATTGTTAAAGAGATGAGATTTGTTTCAGAATGAACTATTTAAATCTTTTTAATATAATAGAATAATAGAATAATAGAAATAAAAGAATTTTGCTTATATAGCTCTAATGATAAATAATATAGAATAATTAATTTACTTGATATCCATATCTATATGTAAAAATATTATATGACTCACATAAATATAAATACTCTCACAACATCAACTTAATAATGAATTTATCAATTTCTCAACATCAGAAGATTTAATCAATTAACTTACTTTCTTAATTCAGAATATCAAATCAATTCAGTACTCTCTCAACATCAGAAGATTAAATTATTTTAATCTCCCTCACTGAATCAGAATACCAATTCAGTTTAATCTCCCTCACTGAATCAGAGTACCAAATCTTTTTAATCTCCCTCTTACATCAGAGGATTAAAAGTAATTTATCACTCTCTTGATAACAGAACATACGAAGATACCTTCAACATTCTATTATCAAGAGAATTGTTATGTCATAATCAGTCCGCATTCTCAATCAGATTGAGTTTACCCTCAAAAGTTTTATCAAACGGAATTTCAACATCTCCATTAATCGTAAATTTTACCTTGTTAATATCCGGTAACTCAACCAAGGTATTGACTATGGAATAGATCGTGATATCTTCTTTTAGATTCGGTAATTTATCCAATATCTTTTCATTAAAACCGACCGTACAAATTCCATCTGCCTTAGATATATTTAATAATTTCGTATCCTTAGGAATTGTAGGGTACATACCCAACTCATCAGGTCCGGTAATTAAGCGCTGAATTACTTGCTCCTCAATGGATTCTGTTCCGGAATAATTGATATTTGCAATATTTTCAAGCAATGCATCACCTTTTCTATTAGCAAAGTACAACTTTATCCTATAACTCATATTGGTTTCGGTATTATCAATAAAATCATCTTTCGCTAATGGAACAATTACATCTCCATTTGTATTCTTCATTGGCTGCCCATTGACACTAAATTGAATCTCTTCTACCCCTTTTATCTGAGTAAGTGTTTTAACGATAGCCGCACAGCCGCTAATCTTATCAATATCGGATAATTCATTGTAGGATTCATCAAAATTAATCGTTAAGTTTCCGCTTTTGATAGAGGTAAATCCAACAAGTGTTTTTTCCGGCAATGCACTTTTATAAACTGCATTACTCGGATTATGTTTCACTTCATTCAACAACTCTTCAACCTGTTCTTTGGGGGTTGTTGCCTTCAATGTATGATTTTCACTAACCAATCCAGAAGTCTTCGAATTTACATAATATACATCAACTATCTTATCAGATTTTGAACTTTTATTGCTATTACTACATCCTGCAAGCAGTAAACTTAATACTACGAACAGAATTATTCCTTGTTTTATTTTCATAATTACCTTCCAATCCATAGCTATTAATACTAAACGATATAATTCAGTGGAATTCTTACATTAAACGTAGAACCTTCCCCTTCTTTGCTATAAACCTTAATTGCTCCACGATGCATCTGAATCGCATTTTTCGTAATCGCCAGACCAAGGCCAGTACCACCTGTTTCACGCGATCTCGCCTTGTCCACGCGGTAAAAGCGTTCAAAGATTGAATCCTGCGCTTCCTCAGGAATACCAATACCAGAATCAGCAACCTTAATAAAGAAATATTTATGATCCGCATTTAAGGAGACTCTTACCCATCCATCCTCTGAATTATACTTTATTGCATTCTCAATCAAATTCGAAAATGCAAGTGATAATTTCACCTCATCAACTTCAGCAATTACTGGACGAAAGCTTTCATAAATTATCTCAATATTTTGTTTTTTAGCAATCGGAGTAAGACGTTTTAAAATCAACTCCAATAATTCGTTAATATTCACCGGTGTAATATTCATATCTCCGGCTGTCTTGTCTAGTTTAACAAGGGATAAAAGATCGTTGATTATCTTGTTTTCTCTTTCTATCTCGTCAGTGATATCAAGTAAGAATTCACGATAAAGCTCCACCGGAGTATCCTCCTGCATGATAAGAGAATCAGCTAATACCTTGATGGAAGTGATTGGAGTTTTCAACTCGTGTGATACATTTGAGACAAATTCTTGCCTTGAGTTTTCTAGCTTCTGCATTCGCTTTATCATATGATTAAACGAATTCGATATCTTCTCAATCTCACTGTAACCTTTTACCGAAATGCCTTCCTCCATGTTATACCCTTCAGACATTCGATCAATTGAATTCACCACACTGGTTAACGGATTTGTTAAAGTACCTGAAAAATAAATTGCAAATACAATAATAAGCACCCCTAAGGTTACTGCGAACAGCAAAATACGCCGCTCCAAACTATCACGTATGCTTTGGATATCTTTCGTAGAGACACTCATTATTATAGCACCCATTACATCATTTGATTCATTCTTTATGATAGGAATGGTGAGCCGAATATAATTAGATTCTTTATTATTGATTGCCTTGGGCGAACCCCCGCTCAAACTACTAATTACCTCATCAGAAATAAGATATTTACCTTCTTCCAAAGAATAAGTATCTTTTATAACCTTAAGGCTACTATTGACAATTATAATTCTACCCTGATAAATATTAGCAAAACGTACCACTTCATTATCAACATCCACATCTTCACCGGTGTTAAGATATACCGAAGTACTTAATTTGTTCGAGAGAACATTACCCTGATTCTGAAGCTTCATTATCTGGTTACTAATTGCCTTGTCTTCATAAGTATTTAATAATACAAAAGAAAAAAAGGAAAGTGGAACAATGCCAACAATGATAAAAATAAGCAATAGATACATTCTCATGCTATTCAAAAATTCAAATTTAATCTTGATTTTGGAAATAATAACCTACACCCCATTTTGTATGTATATATTTTGGTTCACTTGGATTGCTTTCGATTTTTTCACGTAATCTACGAATGTGTACATCTACAGTTCTTACATCACCGGGGTAATCATATCCCCAAACAATATTAAGAAGATTTTCACGACTATACACCTTATTTGGATTAAATACGAGCAACTCAAGCAAATCGAATTCCTTAGCTGTCAAATTAACTTCTTTATTACCAATATACACTCTTCTATTTTCACAATCAATCTTCATATCGCCAAATGCTATTTGTTTCATATCAACATTGCTCGAGGCGATATTCTTACTGGCACGGCGTATAATTGCCTTGATTCTAGCCTTTACTTCCAAAATATTAAAAGGCTTTGTAATATAATCATCAGCACCATACTCTAAGCCAAGAATTTTATCCATATCATCACCTTTTGCCGTCAACATAATGATTGGCATAGTAGAGAACTCTCTAATCTGTTGACATACTTCAAAACCGGTCAACTTAGGAAGCATAACATCCAATAGAATCACATCATATTCTTTCTTTTTCGCAGCTTCCAAGGCCTCTTCCCCATCATAAGCACAGTCCACTTCTATGCCGTCCTGTTCTAAGCTATAACGGATGCCCTTCACTATTAATTTCTCATCGTCCACAACAAGTACTCTTTTCGCCATCTTTATCACCTCATATTATAGTATGGTTATCCTATGAAACAATTCATCATTATTCATAAATTATGATACCATACTAATATCAGGCAGAAACATATTTTGCACATTTCTCCAACAAGGTATCTATTTAACGATAATAAATGCTTTTATTTTACCAAATAACCCTTCTTTAATTCCCGAAATTTTCATTAAATCTTCAATTTTTTGAAACTTGCCATTCTCAGTTCGATAGCTGATGATACTTTCTGCCTTCGCCTGTCCAATCCCTGGTAAATTCATTAATTGCTCTGCTGTTGCTATATTGATATTAATTTGTGTACCTGAGGTTTGTGATTGTTGTGTTGTATCTTGATTATTGCCACTATCTGAGGTTTTATCCCCTTCCAATAATTGTTGCTTAGAAAGTTTTGCTACCTCATCTACCGTTGGAATATAAATACGTTCACCATCACTGACTTTCTTTGCTTGATTTATATAATCTCCAGCTGCCTTTTTTGATAAACCGCCTGCCAGCTTAATTAAGTCACTAATTCTCGCGTCACTTGCCACCTCATACACGCCAGACTTCAACACTGCTCCGCAAATATGAACATAAATCGTTGTGCCAACGGGCGTATTCTCAGACTTACTATCCATCTGTTCGCTTTTATCTAACATTGTATTCTTGTCGTTCGCCACAGATGGGCTTGGTGTTAACTTTGTATGTGACAAGGTAGTTTTTAAACCGGATTGATCAGAATTTCCCTTAAAAGAACAACTGTAACAAATGCCTGAAATCAATAAAAAAGTACAGGAAATCCCTGCTATTATTATTTTCTTATTCATCTTCATCTTCCTTTGTCCAATGAAGACCTAAAAGTACCCTCTATACTTTTCTGATAAGACATTCTTATTTTACATAATTTGCCCTTCATTTACAATAGGAATAATAGATAGTTTTTAAAAATTATCATATACATTTTTCGCGATTCCAATAAAAAATAACAATCCCAGATATGATTAATATTACACCTATCAGTTTCTTCCACTCAAAAGGAACTTTCTCGCATCCACAGATACCAAATACTTCAATTACATATGCAACAAGTAATTGTGCTGAAATAATAAATATATTGGCCATCGCAGGGCCAAGTGTATCCACACTTTTAATTACGGTATACGTTATAAATGCTCCTAATACACCTCCAAGCAACATATATTTATGATCCACTTTTAGTAAAGAAGTGAAACTTCCTTCTCTACCTGTTGCAAACCAGGCGCTAAGACATACAATCAAGGCAGTAAACTGGACAAAACTCGCTGTTACCCAAATTCCTGACTGCTTTGTTACACCCGTATTGAACACACCCTGTATACTCATTAAAGCACCGGAAAGAATAGCAATCAGAATCCCTAACATAACCACACCAATCCTTTCATTAAGAGTAAATTTTACATTCTTAACATTACCAAGATTGGGTATCACTATTCAAAATGTTATGATTCAAAATGACGCTATAAAAGATAGACGAGTTAAAGTTGTTAAAAGTTCAGGAAAGAAATAAATAATTTTTTAACATGTCAAGTAATTTGAAATAATATACTTTCTCCATATAGCTCATACTAAAAGTAAATCCAACTTTCTCGAAATAAAGTAAAGTTATTCATAGTTTATTGTATAGCATCTCTCTGCTACATAAAATACAGGGTTGCTGTAATATTACAACAACCCCATCTTAATTATAGTTCACTTAACACCTTGTCAAGTATCGTTATCATGTCATCAATATCTTTCTTCTTCACGATTAATGGAGGAACAAAGCGTATTACATTACTTCCTGCAGCAATTAGAATTAGTCTTTTTTCCATTACCTTAGGTATAATATCCTTAACCGGAACGCTGAATTCCAATCCCTGCATCAAGCCCATACCACGGCGCTCCACGACACAATCATACTTTTTAACTAGCGCGTCCAATTGTTCTTCCAGATATGGTGATATTTGTTTCACATTGTTAAGAACAGCCTCTGTTTCAAAGATATCAAACACTGCATTCACTGCAGCTGTTACAAACGGATTACCACCGTAAGTAGTTCCATGATCACCAGGTTCAAAGACAGAAGCCACCTGCTCGGTTGCCACAAATGCTCCGACAGGAACACCACAACCTAGCGCTTTTGCAGTAGTAAGAATATCCGGTTTCACGCCAAACTGCTCATAGGCAAACATGGTTCCGGTTCGTCCCATACCACATTGGATTTCATCAAAGATTAATAATATGTCTTTGTCATTACAAAGCTTTCTTACCCCTTGAATAAATTCCTTGGTAGCAGGATAAAGACCACCCTCACCTTGTACGGGTTCCATAATAATTGCACAGGTATTATCAGAAACTAATTCTCTCACACTATTTAAATCGTTGTATTCTGCAAAAACCACTCCGCCAATCAGAGGTTCAAAGGCTTCCCGGTATTTCTTCGTTCCGGTGACACTCAAAGCTCCCATGCTACGTCCGTGGAAGGAATTATTCATAGAAATAATCTGACTGTTTGCAATACCATGCTTTTTAAAATAATATTTTCTAGCAAGCTTAATGGCACCTTCAATTGCTTCCGTACCACTACTGGTAAAGAAAACACGATCCAATCCGGTTCCTTTTGTAATTTTCTTAGCTGCTTCAATCGCCGGAACATTATAATATAAATTGGAGGTATGCAATAACTTATCTATTTGCGCTTTTAATGCATCATTAAAAACTTTATGTCCATAGCCCAAGGCAAATACTGCGATGCCCGCTGCAAAATCAAGATACTTTTTATTCTCATTGTCATAAAGATACACACCTTCTCCATGATCTAATACAATCTGATATCGGTTATAGGTATGCATCAAAACCTTATCCGCATCCTCAATCATCTGCTTCATAACTATCCTCTCCCTACCATAGATTCTATCTATTTTTCATTCTCAAACAAGCTTACTTGATCGATGATTGCGGTACCGATACCTCGATTGGTAAAGAATTCAAGAAGCAAACAATGCTCAATTCTTCCATCTAAAATATGCACTCTAGATACACCATTACGCACAGCATCAACACAATTCTTTAATTTTGGAAGCATACCGCCTCCGATATATCCACCTTCCAAAAGTTCATCTGCCCTGCCTAAGGTGAGAACGGATATTAAACTATCCTTATCTTTGGGATCAGCATATACCCCCTCTATATCTGTTAAAAACACTAACTTCTCCGCACCGATTGCTGTAGCAACTGCGCAGGCAGCATCATCTGCATTAATGTTATAGTTCTGGTAATCACTATCCATTCCAATTGGTGCAATGACTGGTACAAAATCATTATCAATCAACGTGTTTATTAATTGTGGATTCACTTCTGTTATATTACCTACAAATCCAATATCCTGGCCATTCACGGTTTTCTTATCAACCATTAAGGTACTACCATCTTTACCACTAATACCTACCGCTTTAACACCCAACTTTTCAACCAATTGAACAAGATTCTTATTTACTTTACCAAGTACCATTTCTGCTACTTCCATGGTTTGCTCATCCGTCACACGTAACCCTTCAACAAACTTGGAATCGTGTCCAAGTAGACCAAGCCATTTTGTAATCTCTTTACCGCCTCCATGTACAATAATTGGTTTCATTCCAACCAACTTTAACAAAGCAACATCCTTTATTACATTCAACTGAAGATTTTCATCTAGCATTGCGCTTCCGCCGTATTTTACAACTACCTTCTTATTATTAAATTTCTGTATGTAAGGAAGGGCCTCTATCAGCGTCCCAGCCTTCATTAATATTTGCTCCATTTGTTCCATTTTTATTTCCTTTCTGTGTATAAACTCTCATTATATTCGTTAATGCCTACCATACCTGTTGATAAAACTCTATGAACGGTAGTCCGCGTTAATTTTCACGTAATCATAGGATAAATCACAGCCCCATGCGGTAGCGGTTGCATCCCCTGACTTAAGGTCTGCGGTAGCTTTTACTTCCTTGCAAGAAAGTATCTTCGTTGCTAATTCTTCACTATAATCAGTAGCCATACCATTCTCTACCAACTGCAATTTGCCATCTACACTTTCTATATAAAGATCTACGCTATCTGGATCAAAGGTAACACCGGAATAACCCATTGCGCATAGAATGCGTCCCCAATTAGCATCATTACCAAATACCGCTGTTTTTACTAAACTTGAGGTAATAATAGATTTGCTGATGATTACTGCCTCTTCTTGTGATCCGGCACCTAGTACCTGAACCTCAAATAATTTGGTTGCTCCTTCACCGTCTGCCGCCATTTTCTTAGATAAATCTGTTGTCACATAATTCAGTGCCTGGCAGAAGATTTCATAATCTTCATTCTTATCCATAATCATCTTATTGCCTGCAACACCGTTCGCCATAATTAATAAAGAGTCATTCGTGGAGGTGTCACGATCTACGGATACCATATTAAAGGAGCGTTTTACATCTGCACTTAATGCTTCTTGAAGCAGTTCCTTACTAATTGCGATGTCTGTTGTAACAACACCAAGCATTGTAGCCATATTCGGATGAATCATACCGGAGCCTTTGGCCATACCACCGAGCTTCACTTCCTTGCCATCGATAACAAAGCTAACGGCACACTCTTTGGAATAGGTATCTGTTGTCATAATTGCTTCTGCTGCAAGTGAGCCGGCTTCTTCATCATCCTTAAGCTCTGCAGCCAATAACTTAGCACCCTCTTGTATTACAGCAATCGGCATCTGTTTACCAATTACACCGGTAGATGCTGTATAAACTGCATTAACCGGAATATTCATTACATCTGCTACTGCTTGCGCCATCTTTTCATTGTTAATGTCGCCTTCTGCTCCAGTGCATGCATTGGCAACGCCACTGTTTAGAACTACCGCCTGAACAAATTCACTTTCCTTGGTAACCTTGATATCCCATTTTACAGGAGCTGCTTTTACTACATTCGTTGTAAAAGTGCCTGCGCCTATTGCAGGCACGGTAGAATACACCAATGCCATATCTTTTCTCTTCTTTTTTATTCCTGCATATATTCCTGTTGCTTGAAAGCCCTGTGCCGCTGTTACTCCGCCCTTTATGATTTTCATACTTACCTCCATCTTTGAAATCAATCGAACAAAATAATTCTCTTGATTATTATCCAAACTATATTTTATCAATTTCTCAATCTATATATTATTTTCATCATTATTTAATACAAAACAATAGAGATCCGTTCGTTCCGTCCATCCCAGGCTATTCCAAAACTGATTACCCAGATTATTATCCCTTAGGCAAAACAACGCCAGTCTAGATATCTGTTCCACTTTCATTGCATCAATCACATGCTGAATGAGTAGCCTCCCGATGGACTTCTGTCTGTGCGATTGCTCCACACATACATGATAAAGATAACCGCGTCTTCCGTCATGACCGCCTAATACAACTCCAACGATACTATTATTCTCAACTGCAACAAAGTTTGTAGTCGGATTTCTTCTTATAAATCTTTCAATACCTTCTCTCGAGTCATCCATACTTCTAAGTCCCACTCCGGGTGAGCTGTTCCATAACTGGTAAACCTCATCGTAATCATTATCTGTGAAAAATCTTATCATGAAAACATCACCTTCCAAGTAAATCAATGTGTAAAACATATTGTTTTATTCATTTATACAAATTAATTATTAATAATTATACATCTTAATTAAATTTTATGCAATAATTATTTTATTTTTTTATGTCAATTCCTTTTTTCATTAGAGTATCATATATTTTTGCGATCGGGAACCCTACTACATTATAGTAATCACCCACTATTTCCTTGATATAAATGCCAAACTGCCCTTGAATTGCATACGCTCCTGCTTTGTCCATCGGCTCCCCGGTTGCTATATAATCTAAAATCTGTTCTTTCGTAAGAGGATGTACATATACTTTTGTACCTACTGCAAAGGATAAATTCTCTTGTAACAAACTTTTATCCAAGATAACAATACTAACACCTGTATACACTTCATGCACATCGTCGGATAGCATTTGAAGCATATGAAAAGCATCTTCCTCATTCTTAGGTTTTCCAAGCGCATGGTCTTGGTAGAATACCATGGTATCTGCGCTAATTATGATCAATTTATCATATTGACCAGCCTTTTCAAGCTTAGAAGCTACTGCTACACTCTTAAGTTTGGCCAATGCTTGTACCATATCACTTGGATTCGTTTCTTGTGTAATCTCCTCCACATCCTCTGTTACAACTTTATAAGGAATTCCCATAAGCTCCATAATTTCTTTTCTTCTCGGTGATCCTGATGCTAATATAACCTGATGCATATTAATTCTTCCCCTCTCACTAAATTCCATTTATAATAATATAATCCATAATACTCAAAGATGTTGATAATTACAATTGTTTCGTAATATTCCAAATAGGCTTTATAATTATATTATTGCCTATTTATTATTTCATTTTTTCTAAACCCTTTGAATTTATAAATTTATCTTTATAAATAGGAAGTTTCTGTTATAATGTTTACTATCATTATCCTATTAGTGTGTAATTATTCGATTATTTATAAAAATATTTAATGTATTTTTATACTTTTATTTATTTTACTATTGCATAATAATAAGATGTGTTGTATATTTAAACAAATAAAAAATGTAAAGCTAAAATCATGCTATATAAACACTATGCAGCCATGATAATGTACCAAATATCAGTATATGATAAATAATAATTTATTTGCCGAAACATTCGGCAGAATGGAGACTTGTATGAAAGAAAAAGTTATTCTCGCTTACTCCGGTGGTCTTGATACTACCGCAATTATTCCTTGGTTGAAGGAAAACTATGATTATGATGTAGTTTGTGTATGTATTGATGTTGGTCAGGGCAATGAGCTCGATGGTTTGGAAGAGAGAGCGACCTTATCCGGTGCAACCAAATTATATATTGAAGATGTGGTTGAGGAGTTTGTTGATGACTACGTGATACCATGTGTTAAGGCGAACGCTATCTATGAGAACAAATACTTATTAGGTACTTCTATGGCTCGTCCAGTTATTGCAAAAAGACTTGTTGAGATAGCAAGAATTGAAGGCGCAACCGCAATCTGTCACGGAGCTACTGGTAAGGGTAATGATCAGGTTCGTTTTGAATTAACCATCAAAGCACTCGCTCCTGACCTTAAGATTATTGCTCCTTGGAGAATCTGGACGATGTCTTCCCGTGAAGAAGAGATTGAATACTGTGAGAAGCACGGTATTAACCTTCCTTTCTCCGTAGACAACAGCTACTCCCGTGACCGTAACCTTTGGCATATCAGCCATGAAGGTCTTGAACTCGAATTACCTTCCAACGCTCCAAATTATGATCACCTTTTAGTTCTTGGAGTATCTCCTGAGAAGGCACCTGAAGAAAGTGAAACCCTTACTTTAACCTTTGAAAAGGGTATTCCTACCTCATTAAACGGTAAGCAATTATCTGCAACTGATATTATAAAGGAATTAAATGACCTAGGTGGCAAGCATGGCGTTGGTATCGTAGATATTGTTGAGAACCGTGTTGTTGGTATGAAATCTCGTGGTGTATACGAGACTCCGGGCGGCACTATTCTTATGGAAGCACATATGCAGCTAGAGGAATTAATCCTTGACCGCGCTACCTTAACTGCTAAAAAGGAAGTAGCCAATCGCTTTGCAGATATCGTATATGAGGGAAAATGGTTTACTCCTTTAAGAGAAGCATATCAGGCATTCATCGATGTTACACAGGAATATGTAACCGGTGAAGTTAAGCTAAAGCTATATAAAGGCAATATCATCAAGCAGGGAACTACTTCTCCATATTCCTTATATAACGAAAGCATTGCTTCCTTTACAACAGGCGATCTTTATGATCACCGTGACGCTGAAGGCTTCATCAATCTCTTTGGCTTATCCTTAAAGGTACGTGCAATGAAGATGGCATCACTTGATCAAGAATAATATTTAATATAATAAGGGCTGTTTTTGAATCATAATCTTCTATGTTAGTAAGGTAATACCTTAGAAGATTCATATTCAGAAACAGCCCTTTATTTATAATTAATATATTCGTTAATCTCGTCGAATATATAACTTTTTAATTTAATGATTTGATGATAGATGATCCATTAACTCTACCTAGTTCAAATATTTTCTAAGGAATTCGCTTACTCTTTCCTCATAACCCTTTTTGTTCATACAATAACTTTCTGCATGCTTAGCTTTTGCTACAAGGTATATTGCTTTCCTCTTCTTTTTCGCTTGATACATGGCCTTCGACATATAAGCGGGTACAAAGTTATCCCTCTTGCCGTGAATAAACAAAATCGGAATATTTGTATTGCGAATCACCTTAATCGGTGATACCTGCTTAAACCAAAAGCCGGCTCTTAGATAAATCAGTACACTCTCAATCGGAATCAAAAAACGTGGAAGATGATAAAACTGTTTGAGTTGATGACATAGCAATACTTTGAGATCCGAAAATGCACAATCAGCTATCACACAGTCCACCCGAGAATCTATCTCTAGATGCATGAGTACGGTTGCGGCACCCATCGATTCTCCATGGGTGATAATTTTGCATTCCTTACCGTAACGATCCTTGCACCAACTAACTACTTTTCTCAGGTCATATTTCTCATAATAGCCCATCGAAGTATATGCTTTACCACTCAACCCATGGTTACGGTGGTCATATACTAGCACCTTAAAGCCAAGCTTTATGAAGATCTCTGCATATTTGATGCTCTCATACTTTGCACATCCAAGACCATGGCATAGGATTGCTATCTTCTTAATACCCTCTACAGTTTCCTCCTCATCGGGTTCAAATAGTTCACAACTAAGCACATATCCATAATCAGATTTCAACCGAAAGGAGGTCTTCTTCCATCCCTCATAAATTTTATTATTAAATTTATTGCACCTTAATTCTCTTTGAAACCCCTTCTTGTAAGATAAATTTCTAGGATTAATAATCATATTGGAGAGACACCAAAGCCATTCAAAAAGCCATATTAAAATCAACCGAATCAAATTCTCACATCCCTACCCTTTTATATCAATATTCATCCCCAATATAATAAGGATTATACGTATTGAAAATAGGAAGGAGCTACAGTGAGATAAGCAATTAAATAATAGTAAGAAACCACAGACATAAAATTCCTGGTGAAAGTTATACTTTTTAACAATTCACACTATGTCAAAGATGTCTGCTCTTTGATATAATTGATGCCAAGGATTTCGCAAACATATTTGTTCAGGTAAAAATAAATTGTAATCATTCACAACAATCTTAACATGTGCCCTTTGAATTAATTTGTGCCAAGGATTTCGTAGGCACAAACTTCAGTGTGTGAAAATATCATTTCTTTTTCACACTATATCCCTCGGTATAAAGCTATCAAAGATAAACAGTTCATAATGATCTTTATTTTCTTCATATACTTTCTGACTTTGAATTGTCCAAGCTACTGTTTTCACTTGGTACAGTTTTCTGCAAATAGTATAAGACAATCCAGATTTATATACATAATGGTAAGCAATAAAATCTGGTTTCGTATAGAAGTTCATCAATAAATTTTTTAATATAAAATATTGGACTACATTCCCTTTTGCCTTATCACGAATAAAATCTGTAGATAATTGTCCTCGTATCACCTTCGGATAATGCTTACGATACCAGGATAAGCCAAATGGGTTAAAGGATTCAATACAATAAACACCTTTGTAATTATTCAGCAAAACACATACTGCTTCGCATAACCGTTCTGCCTTATAAGGGATTTTAAGCTCGATAATCAAAGGGACTTTACCATCCACTAACTTAAGTACCTGTTGCAGCGTTGGTATTTTCTCTCTCGATTCAAAAAGATTAAACTTACATAATTCACTGTAATTCTGTTCCGATACTTTTAAATTAATGTTGCAAGCTCGTTTTAAATTATAGTCATGAATTACTACAGGAATTCCATCCTTGGTTAGCTGTACATCCAATTCAATTCCATAACCATGCTTCACCGCAAGTGAAAATGCGAGAAGTGTGTTTTCTGGAGCTTCTCCATTATTATCATGAAGTCCTCGGTGTGCATAAAGCCATCCGTCAAGTTTGTTACTGTCCGGATTTCGATTCAATTTCGGCATGATCATAATGAAATACAATATAATTATTACTATGATAACAATCAAAAAATATAATAACATAATGCAAACTCCTATCATTAATCCTCTCTATTACTATTCACTGTTGTAAATACATATGCTCCTATACCCACTGCAATGGTAAGATTCAGTGAATCAACATCCAGCGATTGCGGAATGAAAATACTAGTTCCCACTTCCAGATAAGAAGAATTTAGACCTGTCGCTTCATTCCCGAATACTAAGGAATACAACTTGGTTTTAGGACAATTTTGTAGTTCTAACGTATTTTCACCATCTAGCATAAAAGTGAATAGTTCATGCTTGGTGAATTGATTCCTATAATCCTCAAAGGTCTGATATTGACAAATGTTGAGCTTAAATAGAGCTCCCATAGAGGAACGAACTGTTTTAGGGTTAAAAAGGTCTGCCGCAGGCAAAATAATCGCAACATCATAAATTCCAAATCCAACTGCCGTTCTCAGTATTGTTCCTAGGTTTCCCATATTACTTGGATTTACCAATACTATATGCGGTCTATTGGCCTGTAGAACACTATTGTATTTATTAAATACTCCTGCCACATAACAATTTTCCTTATCACTAATTTTCGCAATAAGTTTATCATTCACCTCTAGAGGGATCTTGTTTTCTTCACATACCTTATTAAGTTTATCCAAGTCCGTAAAACTAGAAGCCACCAAAACTTTACGTATTTGGCCCGGTTTCGCTTGAATCAATTCATAGGTAGGAAATGCACCTAGCGTATAAGAATACTCTGCATCCCTTTTATAAGGCTTAATCTGCTGTTCATTACCTGTATCTAACTTGTTCTGTTTCATATATACCTCCATGCTGTCGCAATGCATCACGACTACCATAGGTGTTCGTGTAAAATCACATCATATCCATAAATGCAAAAGAAAGGGAGGTATTATAACCGCCCCTTGACTTTAATAATTTTGATTAGGATGTCATAAGTCATCTATATAGTTAATTAATGAATGTGTGCGATATAGATGCAGATGCGCAGACCGGCCTCATGCGGATGCATTATGCCGCATGTGGGTAAGGCAAGTCATCTGTATCTATATACGCACATATTCATTTTTAATTCTATATCAGACTAATGACATTTATAAGCGCAATCATCTATTTACTATTATCTCCAATAAATGTCAAAGCTAACATTCCAGGTCCTGTATGAGTTCCAATGACTGGACCAACCTTAGTTATTAAGACATCCTTTACCAAACTTTTCTCTCGTAGAATTGCTTCAAGTTCTTGTGCTTGAGCCAGATTATCTCCATGAGCAATACAAACTGTTTGAGATGCAATATCTACACCCTGAGTGGTAAGCTTATTCACCATATTCTCCATCTCAGCACGGGCACCTCTTACCTTCGTAACCACTTGAAGCTTTCCATTTTCATCTGTACTTAGCACCGGTCTAATTTTTAAAGCAGTGCCAACGATTGCTTCCAAAGAGGTTAGTCTTCCACCACGCTTTAAGAAGAACAAATCCTTTACTGTAAACCAATGACACACACGTCTTTTATTCTCTTCAACCCAATCTCTTAATTCTTCAATACTCATACCATTTTTCTTGTTTAATGCAGCATTCATAACCAAAAGTCCCTCTCCTACTGAAGCACATAACGAGTCAACACAGAAGATTTTACGATCAGGATATTCCTCCATCAAATCCCGAATTACAATCTGGGAAGTATTATAAGTTCCACTTAAACCGGAAGAAAAGGCTATGTACAAAATATCCAACCCTTGGCTTAGAATTTCTTCAAAATGTTCCATAAAAACAGCTGGAGTAATTTGTGTTGTATGCGGCACTCCACCATTTTTTAATTTAGAATAAAAATCCTCAATGGATAGTTCTCTTTCATCCGAATAATGAGTATACTCCACTTCATCAACACTAAACCCCATTGGAATAATTCTTAAATCATTTTCTTTTACAATATTTGAAGGCAAATCAAGTGTTGCATCACTAACGATCACATAATTATTCATTGATACAGCTCCTCTATTTACTATTTATCACATAACTCTTATATTTTACTACGAAAGCAAGCAAATAAGCAAGCAATAATCATCATTATTCCATTAAACTACAAATTTTGCAAAAATCATAATAATCGGAATTGAAAATAGGGATAAAATAGTCGTTGCTGCGAACAATTCTGAAGCATAGAGGTAATTTTTTTCATATCGTATGGAAAACAAATTAATTGTAGCAGCCGTAGGACAGGCACATGCTAATACCGAGGTTAATAATACTATTTCAGGAATATGAAAGCATCGAAATAGGAATAACATACATATTGGCATTAATACTAGTTTAAATAAAGTAATATATAATATCCTTAGCTTTCTAAACACATTCAATATATTTGTTTGAGCAATAGTTACACCAGCAACTATCATAGCCAGCGGAGTGTTCATATCAGCAACATGAGACATTGACTTACTAATAACCTCCGGCAAAGTGATACGACCTACAAATAGGAAAAAGCCAACAAAGATTGATAACACACTAGGCGAAAGAAGTGCTTTCGTTATTGTTCTCTTATCGTATTTACCTGATATGGTAACCATTCCGTGAGTCCATACAACCAGATTAAATATCGTAATATAAGCCGTTAGATAAAAAACTCCTTTATCCCCAAATATCCCCTTCACAAGTGGGATGCCCATAAAGCCACAGTTGGAATATATTAATGCAAATCGTTCAATCTGTAAATCAGGACTCTTTTTTCTCAGTACTACCAAGGATAACAATATACCAATCAAATGAGTTGCCAATGCAAGAACAAAAGAAATCAGCAAACCGATCAAAAGGGTTGCTTCAAATTTTTGTTGATAAGACATCAAAATAAGCATTGGGTTTACTAATAACAAAACGATATCGGCAAGTCTTTTATTGGTAGCATTATCAATTAATTTCATTTTATAACTTAACACACCAACAAAGATGAGAATAAACATAATTATTATCTGGTTAAATGCAGTGGTCGCAAGTGTCATATTTTACCTACTTTCTTTATGTCTACCGGCATAATGAATGCCGATCAGTTTCGATAACCTATTATGAACTCTTTTTCTACATCTCACAAGTGATATTTTTCATTAAATATAAGATTAATTCATATTGTATATTATGCAAAGCTTACAAAAAGCAAATTATAAACTAAGGCCAGTAAATCATACGTCACCACAATGTAAATTAATGAATATGATTTATGACACCCTGTCTAGCCATTTTTATGATTTCTTAATCGATGAACATTCAAATTCATATAAATGACATTATTTCAGTATAATAAAATAAAAAAGGAAAAACGAATGGATCTTTTAACATTAATCCTCCTTGCTATCGGTTTAACAGCCGATGCATTTGCAGTATCAATATCAAATGGTATCTGTCGCAAACGGGTTACAAAAAGGTATGCCTTAGCTACTGGTATTATGTTTGGATTATTTCAAGCTCTAATGCCTGCGCTCGGCTTCCTTCTCGGGAATACTTTATCGGATATTGTTCACCGATATCAGCACTGGATTGCTTTAATATTACTTGGTGGAATTGGATCAAATATGCTTGCAGACGCAATAAAGGAACGGAGAAATCCCACACCTCCAAGACCAATGAGCCAATTACTTACTATTAAAAATTTATTTCTTCAAGGTATCGCAACAAGTATAGATGCATTGGCAGCGGGTGTTGGTTTTGCTGTACTAGAAATCAATATAATGACAGCTTCTCTTACTATAGGTATTATCACTTTTATATTCTGTTATCTGGGTGTATATATTGGAAGAATGTGCGGTGTTATATTGGGAGTACAAGCGAAATTTGTCGGTGGTGTAATTTTAATCATCATTGGTATTAAGATTTTCTTAGAAGGTCTACTTTAACGTACAACTAAAGGTCTACTCTTCGTTTATGATTTTGTGTCCACTGTGAGTTTATAACCGAAGCCTACTAGTAATTATTATTTAGCCAATTAATAAGTATGTACAATATTTTTAATACAACATAATACTTTTTTCATCTTTCCAACTTTCTTAGTTGAAAAACATCACATATTATATGATAATAGAAGCAACTAACCAATAAAAGGAGTGAAGTTCATGAGCTACGATTCATGTTTTAATAAATTACCAGTAATAGAAACCCCCAGACTGATATTGCGTCAAATTACGGAAAGTCCTGAAGATGGAAGGGATAGCTTAGAATTTATTAATGATTATAGTGTTTATCGTTATTGGGGAGTATATGATGAATCAAACGACAAAAATGGTAAACGCCGTCCAAAAAAGAAAATTAAACTTGATTATCAATATATCACAACTATGAAGGAGTATAAGGCACATCGAGAATTAACCTGGCTCATGGAATTAAAGGATACTCACAAAGTTATCGGAGAGATTGTCTTATACGATTTTCGCTTGAAGAAACAGGCTGATATAGGATATCGTATTAGTAAAAGTTATTGGGGTAAGGGCTTTACTCCTGAAGCTGGACAGGCCATGTGCAAGGTGGCATTTGAAGCTATGGATTTAACCAGGCTACAAATCCGTTGTTTTACAGATAACCTCAGTTCTGTTCGAGTAGCGGAAAAACTGGGCTTTGCGAAAGAGGGTATGATCAAGCAAGGTGCTATCGTAAATGTTATGACTGATTATTATATCTTCGGACTACTGGGTGAAGATTATAAGAAAAGTCCTATCCCTGATTCTGAAATCAAAATTATATTATCTTAGATTGTTTTATAGGAATAGAACGATTCATTACATTAAATTATCCTTTATAACAATATAACTATTCAATTGCTTTAAATTATCCTTTATAACAATATAACTATTCAATTGCTTTAAATTATTTGTTTTACATTGCCAATAATAGAATCAATTTATATACAAAGGAGTCATTATGAAAACATTATATATTTCAGATTTAGATGGTACTCTTCTACAACCAAATGTGGAATTATCTAAGAAAACCATAAATATTCTTAATGAATTAATCGCCCAAGGCATGTTCTTTTCCGTCGCCACAGCCAGATCGATTGCTTCCCTTAAAACAATTCTAAAGGATGTAAAAATATCAATTCCGATTGTTATGATGAATGGCGTATGTATCTTCGACTTAATCAAGGATGATTATATTAAAATTGAAACCCTATCAAAGGAAAGTGTTGCTATACTAATGTCGCTCATTAAAGAACATAGCTTAAAAGGCTTCGCTTATACGATTAAAAATGGTGAAATGTCCACCTATTATGAGGATTTGAACAACCAAGGGCTTCGAGATTTTGTCCAGGAAAGGGTTGATCGATATAAGAAATCGTTTGTTCAGATTGATGATTTTACCACCCTCTCTGAAGAGCCGCTTATTTATTATGCTCTAATAGATCGAAAAGAACAATTGGAGCCGGTTTATCGTGCGCTTCAAACAATTCGTGAGCTTAATTGCGTGTTTTATAAGGATAATTACTCGCCCGATTTATGGTATCTGGAAATCTACAGTAGCTCTGCCTCCAAATATCACGCTGTACAATATCTACGTTCTGAATATAAGTTTGATAAAGTTGTTTGCTTTGGAGACAATCACAATGACCTACCACTATTTAAAGCTTGTGACGTTAAGATAGCGGTTGGCAACGCAATCGATGAACTGAAAGAAAAAGCCGACCTAGTTATCGGTACAAATGTCCAAGACGGCGTGGCGTTATGGTTAAAAGAGACAGTTATATATTGCTCCGAAATAACTCCGGATGACCCTCTAGGTGAGCACAGTCGTTAAATCGTTCCAGATAAAATCGTTCAAGTTTATGATCAAAAAGAAGTTGTGTGATACTCGTGTTCTCAAGCGATACTCCAAACAGAAAGCGATTCGCCTGATCTTTTCCAAACAAAGCTGCAAGTAATACTCTTATCGTCCCTCCATGCATTACAATTGCGATATTCTTCTTGCCGCTTTGTATGACCTCTTGAATCACTGGCATAGCCCGAACATAAACATCATTTCCATTTTCTCCACCCGGAAAAGGAATATCCTCTATCAGGTTCTTCTGTTCTTTCTTAAATTCAACAAAATGTTCATTGATATATTCATCACTCTTTCCCTCCAATAACCCAAAGGAAATTTCTCTGATTCCTTCTCTAATTTGATGAGGGAGCTTTAAGGCCTCATTCAGTATTTCCGCAGTTTGTTTGGCTCTGATTAAGTCGCTTGAATATAATGCATCTATGTTATAAGATTTCAATCTATCTCTAAGAAGTTCAGCTTGTATTCTCCCTTCTTGAGTTAGTTCCACATCAAGATTGCATAATTCTATATTCTGTCTTCCGTGTCTGATTAAGTAAAGATTTATCATATCCTACCACCTTATCTATATTTCAACTATATCTGTATTCTAATGCACTACGTTAATAATAATTTCTTATCTCATATGTTATTGCTATTTTCTATTGTTGTTGTCTTTTCTCATATCCTATTAAAATATACTACTATTGCTGTTGTCTTTTCTCATATCCTATTAAAATATACTACTATTGCTGTTGTCTTTTCTCATATACATCGTTATATATCCTCATCATTTCTTGATACTCTTCTTCCTGTAGCAAGGATGACTGCTTTGCATATTCTACCACGTAGCAAGTTAGTGCAACGAAGCGAATATGGGTAAATAACAAATCGAAACGCTCACCATCATAATATTTACGTATAACTCCACAATAGAACTTTGTAATCTCTATAATCACGGCCTCTGCTTGCTCTTTTAATAACTCATTCATTTGTTCCAATTTATTCTCAGAAAACAGACCCTTTAAATCTGCGTCTAACTGTGCTAATTCTTCATTCATTTTAAGACCTCCATTCGTACTACAGTTACGCTTATCGTTAACCTCATTATTCTATCATGTGTGAAGTTGCTTTTACAAGCAAAAAAAATGTCCCGGTCGGGAAACCGGGACATTCAGCATAGGGAGAGGAGAATATTATGCTGTTATATTTCAATTTACTTTTCTGCTAATTAGGATATTTTACTTCTCTTTTTGGATAATACGTCGAAGGTAACTGCCATAAGTAATACAATACCTTTAACAAGCTTTTGCATATCAGCATCAACGCTCATGATGGACATACCCATATTGATAACACCCATGAAGATTGCACCGATAACAACGCCACCAACTTTACCAACACCACCGTAAGCAGAAGCACCACCGATGAAACATGCACCGATTGCATCAAGTTCATAGTTCATACCTGCAGTAGGTGCAGAAGAACTAAAACGAGCAACACATACGAATGCAGCAACTGCACTTAAGAATGCCATGTTAACGTATGCAAAGAATAAAACTTTATTGGTATTGATACCGCTTAATTTAGCTGCTTTTTCATTACCACCCATTGCATAGAGATAACGACCCGGAACGGTTCTTGTTGTAAAGTAAGCATAGAAGAACACGATAACCGCGATGATAATTAATATTGAAGGAATACCTGTATCCTGAGCTAATTTATAGCTTAAAACCATAATTGCAACTACAACTACGATTGTTTTTACAATGAGAGAAGCTAAAGACTCAACTTTATAGCCCTTGCTAATCTTATTCTTTCTGGAAATCAATTGAGCTACTACGTAAACCACACATATTAAAGCAGCTAATACAATAGCTGTAATATTGATTGTACCACCAAAGACATCTGGAATGTAGCTATTGAAAATATTAAGATATGTCTGCTCATCAGTGAAAGAAATTGTTTTTCCTCCCTGTAGTATAATAAGGGTAAGACCTCTCCATAATAACATTCCCGCTAAGGTAACGATAAAGGCCGGGATTCGCAGATAAGCAATCCAATAACCCTGAATGGCACCAATCAAGATACCTGCTATAAGACATATAACCATTGACAACGCAATTGGAATATTTAATTTTACAATCAAAGTTCCTGCTAATGCACCAATTACTGCAACTACAGATCCGATGGATAAGTCAATATTACCACCTGTCAATATACACATTAACATACCTGTTGCAAGAATCATAACGTAGCTATTTTGAGCGATTAAGTTTGTAACATTGCCTGGTAAAAATAATTTCCCATTTGTTTGCCAAGCAAAAAAGACAGCAACAACGATCAGTGCAAAGATCATCGTATTATTTTTAAGTATTTCTTTCGCTTTATTCATCTTTATTCTCCTTTACTCGTCTTTAATATTCGACTCATGATAAGTTCCTGAGTTGCTTCTTCTTTAGATACTTCACCAACCATCTTACCTTCATTCATAATGTAGATACGATCACACATACCAAGAAGTTCAGGTAATTCGGAAGAAATCATAAGAATAGATTTGCCTTCTGCAACGAGTTGATTAATAATACAGTAAATTTCATATTTTGCACCAACGTCGATACCTCTAGTTGGTTCATCTAATATCATGATGTCTGGATCAGAAAACATCCACTTACCAACCAAAACCTTCTGCTGATTACCACCACTTAAGTTACCAACAATCTGCTCTGCGGAAGTACACTTAGTTTTTAATTTAGAAATGTAATCATTGGTGGCAATTACTTCCAAGTCAGAATCAATGATACCATTACGACTTACCTTCTTCATTTTAGCAAGGGTTGTATTAACACGGATTGGATTGGATAACACTAATCCATCTCCTTTTCTATCTTCAGTTACATAAACCAGCTTGTTGTCAATTGCCTGTCTGGAACTATTCCAATTTACTTCTTTTCCATTTACAAACAATGAACCGCTGATATCAACACCATAACTTTTACCAAAGATACTTAATGCAAGTTCTGTACGACCTGCACCCATCAGTCCGGCAATACCAACAACTTCACCTTTACGAACATGAAGTGAAACATTATCCACGACTTTACGACCACTATAAAGTGGATGGAATACAGTCCAGTCTCTAACTTCCAGATTGGTTTCTTTGATTTCCATGTTCTCTCTCTTCGGAAAACGATCTGACATCGTTCGTCCAACCATTCCTCGAATAATACGTTCTTCACTGACTTCTTCTACTCTGTTATCCAATGTCTCTATGGTAGCACCGTCTCGAATTACAGTAATCTTATCTGCTACATATGAAATCTCATTAAGTTTATGAGAAATAATAATCGATGTTAATCCTTCCTTTTTAAAGCTCAAAAGTAAGTCTAATAATTTACGAGAATCTGCTTCATTCAAAGATGCAGTAGGTTCATCCAGAATGAGAAGCTTAACATTCTTAGCTAATGCCTTTGCAATTTCTACTAATTGCTGTTTACCAACACCAATATCCTTAATTAACGTCTTTGGGTCTTCACTTAGACCAACTGTATGCAACAGTTCACTTGCTTTACTATAGGTATCATCCCAATTAATCTTTGCAACAGATCCTCTCTCATTGCCAAGGAACATGTTCTCACCGATTGACATATATGGAACTAACGCTAATTCCTGATGGATAATTACAATACCTTTACTTTCGCTATCCTTAATCACATTAAACTTGCATTCTTCACCACGGTATAAAATATCACCCTCATAGCTTCCAAACGGATAGATACCGCTTAGTACATTCATTAAGGTTGATTTTCCGGCACCATTTTCACCAACTAAAGCATGAATTTCACCTTCTTCAACTTGAAGGTTTACATTGTCCAATGCCTTTACTCCGGGGAAACGTTTGGTAATATTTTTCATTTCCAATATTGTAGCCACTAGTACCCCTCCTATACTCTAATAATTTATTTTGTGTTCTCTAATGCCAATAGGCAGTTTTAGAAAAGGTGCTGTATAACGAAACCTCTATACAACACCTTCTCCAAAATGTGTTGACTATTTACTCTTTAATTGATCCTCTGTATAGTAACCGGAGTCAATTAATAATTTCTTGTAGTTATCTTTGTCAGCGAATACTGGATCACAAAGGAATGTAGGAACTTTGCCTTTACCATTGTCATATGTGTCTTTATCGTTAACAGGAACTTCTTTCTTCTCAATAATTGCTGTAACCATCTTAACAACCTGATCAGCTAAAGTACGTGTATCTTTGAAGATTGACATAGACTGTGTTCCAGCAAGAATGTTCTTCATAGATGTAATATCGCAATCCTGACCAGTTAAAAGAGGGAAGTTAGGTGCTGCAAATTTAGCATTAACTAATGCATTGGTGATACCAATTGCACAAGAGTCATTGGAAGAATAAACAGCGTCAAGCTTTGTTCCGTTTGTGTAGTAGGAAGTTACAAGGTTTTCCATTCTCTTCTGAGCTTCTTCTGTTGACCAACCCTGTGTAGCAACTGCTTTGAATTCTTTCTGACCGGAAACAACGTTTAACTTACCGTTGTCAATGTATGGCTTTAAGATGCTCATAGCGCCGTTAAAGAAGAATGTAGCGTTGTTATCATCAGGAGAACCTGCGAATAACTCGATATTGAAAGGACCTGCTGCATTTTTAAGATCTAACTTTGTTTCAAGATATTGACCCTGGATAACACCAACTTTGAAGTTATCAAAGGTTGCATAGTAAGAAACTGCATCGGTATTCATGATCAAACGATCATAAGCGATTACCTTAATATTCTTAGCTTTTGCTTTTGCTAATACTGTTCCAAGAGAACCACCATCGATGGAAGCAATAACTAATATATTACATCCATTAGTAATCATATTCTCAATTTCGGAAACCTGTGTCTGAACATCGTTGTTAGCATATTGTAAGTCAACAGTATATCCAGCTTTCTCTAAGGATTTCTTCATGTTGTCACCATCTTGATTCCAACGCTGTAAATCCTTTGTAGGCATTGCTACGCCGACTTTTTTACCGCCGGAGCTTGAAGTACCACAGCCAACCATTAATGATGCAACTAATGCTAGGCAAAGTACTAAACTTAATAACTTCTTTTTCATAAATTTGTTCCTCCCATATAGTTTGTTTTTTACTACACATTGATAATAACATGATAAGAATAGTACAAACTTGCGATATCCTGTATATTTTGATAGTTTTAGTGCAAACTATAAGGTTATTAATCAATAGAATAGCAAATTATTGTCATTCAATTATCAAGAAATTACTATTATATAACTTATCCAATTAGCATAGTAGCACAAAGATGTAAAAAAAACCCACTATAGCATTCCTTTTTATAAAACGAATGCTATAGTGGGAGTTTTCCCACATTAATATTTAACTATCCCATTATTTTGGTACGTTCAAATAAACATCCTCTTCTCTCTGAAATCCTCCTTCAATGATAACCGGATAAATATTGTCCTTATATACCGCAATAGGCTCTAATTTAACATATGGAACTTCTTGCGTACCGTCATTGATGGTTTCATCAAAATGGATATCTTCCCCTTTGGCAAGCTTCACCGCATAATCTGCAGCCGTTTTCGCCAATTGATCAACAGGTTTATAAACAGTCATGGTTTGTGTCCCCTCTACTATTCTTTGACATGCAACCAGATCAGCATCCTGCCCTGTGACCACAACCTTTCCAGCCAATCGGTTTTCCGATAATGCCTTAACCGCTTCACTGGCCAGATTATCATTACCACACATCACTCCTTTAATATCCGGATTTTTGGTAAGTGCAGTATTCACAGCCTTAAATGCCTCTTCCGCTAACCATTCCTTCGCATTCACAGTATACACGACATTCAAACCTGAGTTCTTAATTACATTATCAAACCCTTTTTGTACCAGCTCAACATTATTGTCAGAAGTAGGCCCATATATCGTTATGATATTCCCACCCTTTGGTACTCCCTTTACTAATGCCTCCGCCATCAAGCGTCCCACTTTCTCATTATCAAAGGAGATATACAAATCAACATTTGCATTCGTCACCAAACGATCATATGCAATAACCGCAATCCCTGCATCCTTTGCCTTTTTCATTACACTGCTTAAAGCCTCAGAATCAACCGCAACCACCACAATTGCATCCATATTCTTATCAATCAAATATTCGATTTGAGAAATCTGTTCCTTCACATCACCATTCGCGTTTTGGACGTTAACCTCTACACCTAATTCCTGTGCGGTTGAAACAAAAACATCACGATCTCTTTGCCACCGTTCAATTACAAATGAATCAAAGGAAAGTCCAATCTTAATTTTCTTTTGATCTAAATCGATATTTTTTTCACCCTCATGCTTTTTATTACAGCCCGCGAATGATATTACGATTATTAATAATAGCATAAAAACAGCAACTACTTTTTTCATAAACCCCTCTCCCTATATTCCGTAGGCGTAACACCTACTTGTTTTTTAAATATACGGCTAAAATAATTCGGGTCACTATAGCCTGTGTCTACACAGATGTTTTTAATACTAATTTCCCTGTTCAGCAATAATTTCTTTGCTTTTTCAATTCGTATGTTCGTTAAGTATTCAATAAAGTTTTCTCCGGTCTCTTCTTTAAATAATTTACTAAAATAATATGGACTAATATCAACTACTCTTGATACATCGTCTAAGGATATATCTTTACTATAATTTTCTTCTATATAAATTTTTGCTTTTATGATAACACCATTGGTTTGTTCTACCTTTTTGGTTATAATATTGCGACATGCCTCCATTATTTTATCCAAAAACCACTTTCGTAGTACCTCAAAATCATTAATTTGAATTACAGTTTCCAGATAATCTTTACGATAACGAAAATAATATGTCATGCCCCCACTCAGAAAAGCTTTCTGTTCAGCGAATAAGATAAATTCCAATGTTTTTAGCTTAATATCCATCTCACAGTCAGGATAATGCTCCACCATCCAGTCGAAGAATCGATTTGCATCGTTCTTTGTTCCTTCCATATTCCCCTTTTCAATCATATCATACAGTCTATTTTCTATATCGATTGGATAGTCATCCTCATATTCACACCCAACCAGAATATCATCCACATGAACTACACGCCCTTTGCTGTTATGCGTCGCTGTAAGTGCCTGCTTATAGGATTCTCCTAATTGCTGCAAGGGTACAACAGCACCAATTCCAACTTTAAACTGTAAATCAATCTGCTTAGATAATTCACGGATTAAGTGACGCACTAATTCAATTAAGTTAATACGATTATCATATTCTAACTGCGAATTCTCACACGGTAAAACCACAACAATTTTATTGACCATAATCGGACCTACAATACAAGGAAATTCGGCCTTAAGATAACCTCTAATTAATTGGTAAAAGGTTTGTGCCTTTACACTAACCCCAACAGGATTCGTCAGCTTACCCTCCTCAATTGCATCCCCAAATTCCATAACCATTATCATACCATATTCATCTTTGATGCTTAATAAACTTCTAAAATCGACATCCGTTCTAAAATCGTCACTAGACAATATCGCATAGATAAAATCACTTTCTAAAATAGGAACAACAATCTCCAATTTTTCTCGTATCATTAAATCGTTGCTTCTCTTATTACGTTCTTCTTGAATCAAATCCATCGCTTTTTGTAAGGTATTCACAATAACAGTATGATTAACTGGTTTCGTTAGATATTCTAACACACCAAGATTGATTGCTTCCTTCGCATAGGTGAATTTGTCATATGCAGTCATTACAATAAAAATGACTGAACTATTCGTCTTTCTAATTTCCTTCATTGCTTCAATTCCATTAATACCCGGCATCTGAATATCCATAATGGCAATATCAGGCTTAAATTTCTCCGCTAGTTCAATGACACTTCTCCCCGTAGTGGCATGCTCTATCAGACAATCTCCCTGAAAATTCTTCTCAATAATAAACCGCAAAGAATCAATTACAATTCCTTCATCATCTGCTAACATTATCTTGTACATAGTCTCTCCTATCCTCTAGATCCCCATCTTAGCATTAACGATTTCTAGGTATTCGAATGATAACTCTGGTTCCTTTATTATAACCTTCACTTTCAATCCAAAACACTTCTTCTAGGTTGTAATAAAGTCGCAATCTGTTAATAACATTGCCCAGGCCAATCCCGTTAGAATCCTTAGTAATGATTCGCTCCTTAATCGATGCACTCTCCTCTAATTTCGCTCTCATAATTCGATCAATTGTACTTTGTTCAATCCCGGTTCCGTTATCTGAAATAATTATCTCTATATTATCCTCTGCCGGCTTAACCTCTAAGCGAATCTCACCGTCATAATCAATATTACGAATACCGTAATTGACTGCATTCTCTACCACCGGCTGTAATATCATACTCGGCACTCGAACCCCCAGAAGACTCTCATCGATATTCTTATAAAAATGAATCCCTCCAGAAAATCTCACATTCAAGATATAAATATAATTGTCAACCTGTTTGATTTCATCCATAATTGTTGAATCATGGTCAAAGCTCTTAACATTAAAACGGAAGAAGTCCGCCATGTTCTCAATGAATAGACAAGTTTTATCCGCTCCTTCCATCATCGCTAGTTGTGCTCCTGCATTCAATGTATTAAATAAAAAGTGAGGATTAATCTGTGCCTGGAGATATTTTAACTGAGCATCTTTTAGATGGTTCTTCATCATAAGTTCTTTTTCCATCATTTTATTCTCTAACTCCATACTCTCCTTTGTTTTGATAATATACTGATGAATGCTGACAATCATATTATTGAAGGCCTTCGTTACAATTTCCACCTCATCCGAGGATTCAACATGAACTAAATCAACCTCAAAATTGCCTCCTGCAACCTGATGTGCAACCTGAGTCAGTTTCATCAAAGGATCTGTTATACTTCTCGTCATAATAATAATTAGTAATACTGTAAAAATCGTAAGAACTAATAAAACAATTGTACTGATAATCTCGAGATAATTGAGTGAAATCAAAAGTACATCATATTTTTCCGCGTTATATTTAAACTTTTCGTTATTTAAACTATTAATATGAACATTAATATATCCATACATTTGTGAAGCTTCTTCATAACTTGTTTTATATTTCTCAATATTACGCCCTCTTTTCGCATCCACTGTGTCATCCACAATCTGAAGATAGGTCTCAGACATTTTTTTTATGTTCTTCTGCATTAATAACATATCATTATCTGTTATCTTGCCATCCAAAGCATCAATTAGCTTCCGATATTCTTGCTCTGTTCTATAATAATTCTCAAGAGATTCACTGCTTCTCGTATTGAGATACTCATATACATTATCCTGAACATTGGCTAATTTATCATAAAGTTTATTTAATTCAACGTTACTTTTATATACCTCATCAATTGTACCGATAGATTTGTTAATATTATAATACATAATAATATTAGCAATAAATATCACCGCAGAAGATAAGATGAAAACCATAATTAACCTTCTTCGAATCGATCCATTTTTCTTGGTTTTATTCATTCCACAACCCCCATGCAAAGTCGGAAACCTTTATTCCTTATCAAGCAAATTATTCGTCATTTTCTGTTTTGCTATTTGTGATTTTTTTAATATAATCCTTCACATTATTGCGATTAATTACACTAATATCGACCGAATAATAGACACTTACATTATTAGTTTTTAGGTATTCCGTTAAAGCTTCCACGCAATAAGCTCCCATTTGCTTTGCATCAAGAGTCATTGTTGAGTGAACAATATTTTTTTCAATAGCCAACAAGATCATCTCAGAATTATAATACCCTACAATACCAACTTCGCCTACCTTATTATAATCAACAACCGCCTGATAAGCACTTCTCGTATCTGATTCCGTTAGACACACAAGTAAATCCGGTGGATTTTCTTTGTCCATAATGATTTTTCGAATACTTTCTTCAGAACTGAAGGCATCCTTCGTATTAACCATAATTGACTTAACAGCTACATTATAATTAGCAACAGCGCCCAATATACTGGAGTAGATACCCATTTGGCTGGTATCTTTTACATCTTCATTCAATAAAACCGTAATATTCTTTACGCCTTCCTGAACGGTTTGAAATATTTCTTCAGCATAAATCTTTCCTTGAGTATAGCTATTAATACCGACATAACTAATTCTCTTGCTGCCGGTCGCATCTTTTACTACTGTGACAACCGGTATTCCTGCTTGATCTGCTTGTCCAATCAAATCATTCATATCTGCATCACCATTCGGTTCGAGTATAATTCCATCAACCTTTGAGGCAATTGCTATTTTCATTAAATCTTGTAAGGAATACTTAATTGTTAGGTTACTTCCAATCTTCTCAACATATACCTTTTGTTTTTTACCCTGATCTAGTGCTCCTTGATATAGTACATCCCAAAAATTGCTATCGGCCTCTTCGGATATAATTGCATAATGATAATCATATTGATTTTCAATCACTGTTTCTGATAAACCCAACTTTGATATTTGATATTTATAATAAAACATACCAGCCAGAATTATCACAATTCCAACTGCTATACTGCTGATAGCAGCTAAAGTAATCACACGATATTGTTTTGACGGCTTAAATTTGCTTGGCATGAGTTTGCCCAGCTTACGCTTGTCCGATTTACGTACCATTCCTATTCCTCTTTTACTTATAAATTTGTATCATTAGTATAGCATTCTTTCCTATTCTTTTCTATATGTATTTACTTATTATCCATTACATAGTAACAAGTTCATAAAGAGCGAATAAGATATTAATAGTAAAAACGAAAAAGGAAGTGTTTCTTTGCCTATTAAAATTTTTATAGACCAAGGTCACAACCCAACCGGTAGCCCAAATGCCGGTGCTTCTGCAAATGGTCTTTTTGAACAGGATGTTACTTATCAAGTAGGAATTTATCTTGCTGATCTCTTAAATAAAGATCCAAGATTTGAAGCAAGGGTATCCCGGCCCACTCCAACAACCGTTCTTGGTACCAGTAGTTCCTCCAGCCTTGCAGAAAGAGTACGTTTGGCAAATGAATGGCCCGCTGATTATTTCATTAGTATTCACTGCAATTCTAATCCAAATCCAGCAATTAACGGTACAGAAATTTATCTCTACCAATTACAGACACAAGCTCAATGGCTGGCAGATCAGATTATGATCGGTATTAATCAAATGACAGGTACAAAAGATAACGGAATCCGAGTGAGACCGTCACTTTATGTCTTGAGAAGAACTTCCATGACCTCTATGTTAGTTGAACTAGGGTACTTAACTAATCCCTCAGATGCAGAAAAATTACGTAACAATCAGTACCAATTTGCTTATGGTATGTATTTGGGAATTATGCGGTACTTTGGTTTTGCGTAAAACCTTCTCATTAAATTAAAAGACACTCCAACTAAGGGGTGTCTTTTAATTGGAGCGATTTAAAAAATATCCTCGTTCCAATTATTTTTTTGTCCAATGAGCATAATAGGTTATATTCTTTGTAACAGGAGTATTACCTGTAACTACAGTACCGCCATTTTTAGCAGTGAACCAACCTTTAAAAATATATCCACTACGCTTTGGAGCTTTAGGTAGTGCAAGGTATGTTCCATAGGTAGGCTTAATTACACTAACTTTCGATCCGTTGGTAGGGTTAAATGTGACTTTGATCTTCGCCAACTTATCTAAAGATACATATTTAAATTTTTGCTTAGTTGCAAAACTTTTCGCAGCACTACCATTATATGCATATATCTTCATTGATAAATTGCAGGCTTCAAATGCTAAGTTGTTAATACTGGTAACACTTTTTGGAATTACCACCCATTTCATTGGTGTAACTGCAAATGCATCTTTTTCAATTTTCTTAACACCACTTGGTATTATTACTGAAGTCAGATTTGTACAAGCAAACGCTTCAAGAGGAATTTGGGTTAATTTTTTGGAAAGCTTTACAGTGGTTAATGGTGTATATAAAAATGCATCCTTTCCCAAAGAAGTAACACTATCAGGTATTACAAGCGAATTTAATAACGTATAGGCAAATGCACCATCACCAATCTTAGATACTTTGTCCGGAATGATAATTGATTTAATTTTTGTTCTAGCAAATGCTAAGTTATTGATAATTTTTACGCTATTTGGCATTGTAATAGTGGTAATCCCACTTGATGAGAAAGCACCTTCACCGATTGTAGTAACCGTATTAGGTATCGTAAACTTTATATTTTTCTTGCACCCTTCAAATGCATATGGATAAATTTGTTTGGCACCACTTTTTATAACGATAGAAGTAATTGAATCATTATAAACAAATGCATCTTCCATATAAATTACAGTAGATGGTATTGTAACTGTTTTAAGATTAATACAGGATGAGAATGCACCTCCGGGAATGACAGTTACTTTGCTGGAAATTATATATGTACTAATAGGGCTGTTAGAAGGAAAATATATCAGTACAGATTTCATTTTATTATATAATAAACCATCACTGTCTGATGTCATATAAGGATTCTTCGAGTCAACATTAATTGCGGTGACTTTTTTATTTGACAAAAGATATACAGGGCTAAAGTAAGTTACATCTTTTGTAAGTGCAATAGTCTTCAAAGCAGTACAAGTATCAAATATATCATTACAATTCGCAGGTATATTGCAACCAATTGTGACAGAGGTCAACTTTTTACAATTACTAAATATATTCGTAGAAATCGAAGTAAGACTTTTGGGTAGTGAAATAGAAGTAATCCCTGAATTATAGAATGCTTGGTCTCTAATGCTTGTCACACCTTCTGGTATAGTAACTGAACTAAGCGATGTACATTCATAAAATAAACTTTCATTAATATTTTTAACTTTACTTGGGATATTGGCCGAGATTAATGCACTACAATTTTCAAAGGCTGCGTCTCCTATATATGTAACTTGATCTGGAATAGTAATAGAAGTCAACGCACTGCAACGGGAAAAAGCCCAATAATCAATTCGAGTAAGGTTTTTCGGTAAATTGATATTTTTTAAACTTGAGCATTCACCGAATGCATTAGCCTCAATCGTTGTGACACTTTCGGGTATAACGATACTATGTAAACTTATACATCTGTAAAATGCGCTGCTACCAATGGATGTTAAGTTATTGGGTAGAGTAATAGTTTTTAATTTTTCGCAGTAATTAAACGCACCGCTAATATCCTGTATTCCATCTGGAAGCGCTAGAGATGTAATTCCGGAGAATCGAAAAGCATCCTGCTCGATGTTAGTGAGACTATCAGGTAAAATTAGTCTTGTCAGGCTGCTACAACCATAGAAGGTATAAGGTAGTATTTTCTTTAATCCACTTGGAAGATTAATATTTGTTAATCCTGTACACGACTGGAATGCTCCACCTCCAATTTCGGTTATTCGATCAGGAATTGTAATATTGGTCAGAGATGTGCAATTTGAAAAAGATCTGTCTCCGATTTTTGTAACACCGACCGGTATATTAAATTTACTCAGCTTAGTACAACCGGCAAACACACCTGTAATATCTGTTATGATATCAGGAAGAGTAAGGCTCGTTATCCCCGTTCCATCGAAAGCATTCGAACCGATTGTTGTTATGCTATCTGGTATTATAATGCTTGTGATATTCGAACACCCTTCAAAAGCCATGCCACCAATGGTAGTTACGTTACTTGGTATGGTCAAACTCTTCAATGCAGTACATCCCGATAAAAGTTTACCACTAATTGTTGCTATATTACTTGGAATGGTAAAGCTTTCTAATGAAGAACATCCTGCAAACGCTGCAAAGCCAAATTGAGTCACGCTATCAGGAAGCATAATCGTTTTCAAAGTGGAACAAAAATAAAATGCACAATCTCCAATGTATTTGACGCTTTTGGGAATAGTTACACTAGTAATTGATTCGTTGAATTCAAATGAATAACCACCAATACTTGTCACAGGATGCCCGTTTTCAGTACTCGGAAAGGTTATCGTTTTTAAATTCCCTTTATACCCTGTGATTGTTACCTGTGTTCCGTCATCAGACCATATAAATCCATTTTTGTCGGTACCAGTTGTAGTTGTTGTAGCTTTTGTCTGTAAACCCGTGGACATATTGAAAATAATTAGAACAAAAACAAAAGTTATCACTATACCAAAAATTTTTTTAATATTACATTTCATTACATTATCCCCCCCACAAACCTTAACAATTAAACAATATCCAAATTATAACATATTCATTGCTAAATACAATAACGATTTATTTTGATTAAACTCATTACAACAACAAGGTCTTTTCTATAAACAAAAGTAGGGCAACCTATTACAAGGCTACCCTACAAAATCATTCCTCAATTTTACACATTTCCTTAAAGTAGCAGCTTACAAAGATTCTTCCGATTAATCTTCCTCGTTTAATGGTGAAGATTTTCACTCCCCGCCCAATCCACAAATTTTGAATATATAGACCTTAAGGTATTCATAAACCCGTATCTATATGTGATATTACGGTTCTAAATTTATGACAACCAATTCTGGTGGATTATAAAAGCGTGGTATTGGTGTAGATTCACGAGACAACCCTCTAGAAACAAGCATTTTTGTGTTACTTTGCTCATGAATTCCATAGGTATACTTTGGAAAAATACCTTGATTAGGGGAATATAGTCCATTTTGTAACAAAAAAGGAATCCTCCACTGTCCGCCATGAGCATGCCCAGACAAAACCAAATCAAAATTATGTTCTACATATTGAGCAAACAATTCCGGTCTGTGTGATAAAAGAATTGTATATTTATCATCTGTTACTGCTTTGGCGGCGTTGTTAAGCTGACTATCAAAATTTTCCATAGCTCCATCAGGGTCATCAACCCCGCAAATGGAAATTTCTTGTCCATTTAATGAAATTGTATCAAAAGTCCCCTCTAATACATTTACACCATAGGAACGGAACAATTCTTTTTGTTCAAGTACTCTATTACTCCAAAATTCATGATTACCTGTTACATAATAACATGGATATTTCTTAGCTATACCATCTAATAGTTCCTTTACTTTATTGTCAGGAATAACATCATCTGCAATATCGCCTGCCATCATAACTATATCTGGATCTTGATCATTAATTCTGTCAATCAATTGGGATTGAGATTTTCCATAAGAACAACTATGTAAATCCGACAACAAAACAATTTTAATTTTAGATTTTATTTTCCTACTGTGTATTATATACTTCGTTGTTGTCAATCCGTTAACTAACCCACTAACCAAAAAAACAATAGAAAAACCAATAAAAGTAATAAGAAGAATTCCTTTTCTTTTAAACTTAAAAATAATCTTCACCTCCGCAGTAATTGTAAGTAATCCGTAGTTCAACTTAGTCAACTAATGAAAACCATATTCATGGCAATATTATACATCTCATGTATTCGAAATATCAACATCTTATTTACGTAGCCTTAGATAAAAATGTAATGATATCTCTATCATTTCATTACTTCCATTATTTTGTCACAATAATAAATTTAGCCCCTTAACCTCAACAAAGGTTAAAGAGCTTAATAACCACTTGATTACATTATTTATTCAAAGTGTAAATTCTTCAAAGTCTTTGTACTGATTAACTAGTACAATGTTAATTCTCTCACAATGATATATAGATTTTCAAGACTTATATAATTTGAAATATAAAAACCCTTCGTTACTTGTGATATGGTTGATTATGAATAATTCGATATGCTCGGTAAATCTGCTCCAATAAAATCATTTTCATCAACTGATGTGGAAATGTCATTTTGGAAAAGCTAAGTTTATAATCAGCTCGATTTAACACTTCACTGGAAAGTCCAAGAGAACCACCGATGATGAAAGTAATATGGCTGGTACCGGATATACCAAGCGTATCAATTTTGGCAGCTAGCTCTTGTGAACTAAGCATTTTACCCTCAATTGCTAATGCAATACAGTAGGAGTCGTCTTTGAGCGCTTTTAGTATACGCTCTCCTTCTTTTTTCTTAATCGCCTCTTCCAATGCATCACTCGCATTGTCAGGAGTCTTTTCATCTACAAGTTCAATCATCTCCAGGGTGCAATATCTGCTTAATCGCTTTACATATTCAGCTACCCCTTGTGATAAATATTGTTCTTTTAATTTACCCACACTTATTAATGTTATTTTCATTCTCTACAACTTCCTTTTGATCTTCGTCTCTGGTATATTCATATAATACCCCATTTTTTACGAGCTTCAATTTTGCTCCTGAAAAACCTCGTTTACGAAGTTCCTTTTGAAAATTATAGAGCATAAAACCATGGAACACAATTAATATATTCTCTTGAGACCAATCAATTCGATCTAAAAACTGATTTATTCTTTTACCTGTTTCAATTCTATTCTCGGGCTGGCTCTTTGATTTAAAATACCACGCTAATCTTCCGCATAGATGCCAAATCTCAAAAGGCAACTTAATACGTTCTGTATGTATAAAAGGTGCGTTATCTACTTCTCTTAATAGTTTATCTATCAATACATTTCCACTGTAAACTTCATTTGCCGTAGTAACAGCTCGAGGTAAATCGCTTGCATAACAGATGCCCCATTCATTACCGTACATTTCAACTTTTTTCTTTATCACTTTTGAAACTTCATATTTTTCTGACCATTCACGAAATTCCTTTGATGTCATCATCTTTTTATGTGGGCAATTCACTTTAAAATGCCGCAGTAATCCTATACGCATATTTTTCTCCTAATCGTATGTCTGAGCCTGTGACCTTGTCCACTAGATAAGTTATTTATATTACAGATTCGGTTACAACTACTATTTTCTTATTTTACATATTTTCAACTTCTTTTTCAAGCAAAACCATAAATCCCCATATTCGCACTAATCCTAACATATCTGATCTTTGAATTAGTTTGTGAAGAGGTTAACGTCTCGCTTTACTTGGGACAATACGCAGGCATAAACTTTGCGTGTGAAAATTGAATTTCATTTTACACTAATCCACAAATATAAGCTTTTATTAATCACTTAAAAAAATAAGCTTTACACTTTTTTTATATTTAGTTCACCGCAAAGACACATTTTGCTTATATATTATATACATAGATAGTGATAAAACACTTTCTACTCCCACCCTATTATACGCAATGTTATACGGCTCCCCTGCTGTATAACGAAAAAAAGGAACCTTTTTAGGCTCCTTTTTTTGTACTAATTATTAAAATATGTATCTAAAGAAAAACTAATAATAAGTGCTCTATCAATTTTCTTTAATACATCCCTATCCAAGTGGCACACTTTTTCTTTTAACCTCGACTTATCAATTGTCCTCACTTGTTCCAACAAAATTACTGAATCTTTCACTATTCCGTATTTTTCTGCATCAAGTTCCACATGCGTGGGAAGCTTCGCTTTATTCATTTTTGATGTAATGGCCGCACAAATTACGGTAGGACTATGTTTATTACCTGTATCATTCTGAATGATCAGAACCGGCCTGACACCACCCTGTTCGGATCCGACCACAGGCCTTAAATCCGCATAGAAGATATCTCCTCGTTTAATTACCACTTTATTCACACTCCAATATTAGGCTACCCTTATTATTGCCAGTTTTTTCGTGTGTATACCATAAAGTGTATTCGTTTCATATTTACCAAGTGATAGGAATACTTCAGAACGATATTTGCTACGATTTTTCTATCACTCATTCATTGTTCTAACTTAAACTCTGGCTACTTATAAACTCTTGGGACTCTTTTTCCAACCGTACATACAAGCTCATATGGAAATGAATGTGACCCCTTTGCAAGTTCTTCCGCTAAAATAACTGCATCACCATCTCTACCGAGCAATGTTACTGTATCTCCCTGTTTTACATCCTTAATTTTTGTTACATCAACCATAAATTGATCCATACATATCTTACCGATAATTGGAGCATATTGTCCATGTATAATCACTTTACCGGTATTAGATAAATTTCTGGAATAACCATCCGCATAACCAACCGGTATCGTAGCTATTCTTGTTTTTCTATTTGTTACATAGGTTGCACCATAGCTAATGCCAATTCCAGCTTCGACTTCTTTCACATAAACCACATGGGTTTTCATTTCCATAACAGGTATTAAATTAATTTCTTGTTGGCTTACTTGATCGGATGGATAGATTCCATAGGTGGAAATTCCACTACGAACCATATTAAAATAAGCCTGAGGAAATTCGATAATTCCAGCGCTATTCGCCATATGCTTAATCGGAATATTGATTTTCTCCTGTTCCAATAGTTGATTAAACTCTATGTATCTGTTTAGCTGGGTAATTGCGCTCTTCTTATCACTCTCATCTGCGCATGCAAAATGTGAAAACAATCCTTCTATTTCTATTGCAGGAAGCTGCGCTATCTTCTTTATTATATCTACACTTTCCTTTGTGTCAGTAAATCCAATTCTGCTCATACCAGTATCTAATTTAATATGCACTTTTGAAGTTTTACCCTGGCGTTGTGCCTCAATTGATAAATTCTCTGCCATCTCATATTGAAAAATGGTTTGCGTTACATCATAAGATACTACTAAATGAAATTGCTCTCTGGCTGTATAGCCAAGAATTAAAATTGGTTTTTTTATTCCTGCTTCTCTAAGCTCAATTGCCTCTTCGATAATTGCAACTCCGAACGCATCTACCTTGCTATCCACTTCTAGTGTTTTTGCTATAGGTACAGCGCCATGTCCATACCCATCAGCTTTTATAATAACCATTAATTTTGTTTCATAACCGATTTTGTTTCGTGTTTCCTGCAGGTTGTGCTGTATTGCACTTAAATTAATATTTGCCTGAACTCTGTAATAATCATGTAATTCGTGAGTACCATTTTTATCATTCATAATGCTTTCGCTAGCCTTTCTACGTAAAGTAGTACCGTTTCAATATGATCCACGATATCACCTGCCATCAAGGAATATTTCCCTTTCCTTTTCGCAGCTTCATCGCCCGCCAAACCGTGAAGATAAACCGCAAGGCAAGTAGCTTTATAGTGAGTCATTCCTTGTGCGATTAGTGCTGCAATGATACCGGTAAGTACATCTCCACTTCCTGCGGTTGCCATTCCATTATTACCCGTGATATTGATATAACATTGATCCGCTTGGGTAACAATCGTACGTGCATCCTTAATTGCATATATCAAATTATTATTATAAGAACATTGAAAGGCAGTGTCAACCAGATTATTGACAATGCTAGAAATCGGATAACCCATCAAGCGGGATAATTCCAAAAGATGTGGGGTTAATATTATCTGTCCGTTTAGCTTAGAATGTAACAATTTATGTCGGTAGTAGTTTGAACTATCTTCTCTATCTAATTCTTCTGCTAACAGATTTATACCATCCGCATCCAAAATAAGGGGAGTGTTTCGATTATCCAAAACAATTTGCAATAAACTTGCCGCCATTTGTGACCTTCCTATACCAGGTCCAAAAATTACAACATCAGCCCACTTAAGATTAGCACAAATACTCTCTTTCCGTTTCACCTCATCTACTGATGAATCGTCATATGCTTCAAAGAGTGCTTCTGGTAAAATCGACTGTAGTATTACTCTGTTATCTTGTGTAGTTAATATCTTTACCATTCCAGCTCCGGTACGATACGCAGCCTTTGCTGAAAGATAAGCAGCTCCACTCATGCCTTTACTTCCAGCGATGACAAGAACCTTTCCAAAGGTTCCTTTATTCCCATAATTACTTCTTATCGGTAGCAACGACAAATCTTCCGGATCAAAACATATTGTACTCGCTTTTATATTAACTTCACTAAGAGAAGCAAACCCAATATCTACTACTTTAATCTCACCTGCATAGTCTGCACCCGGATATAGCAATAGTCCTATTTTTAAATATCCGAAGGTAATCGTATAATTCGCACGAACTGCAAAATTCATCACTCTGCCTTCATCTGCACAAATCCCGGATGGGATATCAACTGCAAACACTGTGGCCTTCAAAGCATTTATCTGTCCTATTATCTCCTCATATATTCCTGTGACTACTCTAGAAAGTCCAACACCAAATATAGCGTCAATTATAATATTATATTCACAAAGCTTGTTACTGTGTTCCATAGGTATACCCAAATTCTTTGCAATTTGAAGCTGTCTTTGGAATCCAATAGAGGCTTTTTGCTCCTCTCCTATAAAAAGAAGTGCAACATGATAGCCCTGTAAATACAGAATTCTACCTGCTGCAACTCCATCACCACCATTATTACCCGGACCACATACTACCAGTATATGATCCTCCCTTTTTATATGCTGTTTCATTACTGTTACCACTTCATTGGCGGCACGTTCCATCAAAACTTCCTGAGGTATCCCTTGTGTTACTATAGAATATTCATCAATCGCTTTCATTTCTGTTGAGTTTAAAACTGATTTCATATTTCACTTTCTCCAATCACATAAGCTGTTGCATAATCTTTTGTATTCGATATGGAAACATGTATGATTGTAGTACCTTGTTGACTAGCAATTTCTGCGGCATTTGCGTATAAAATAACATATGGCTTACCCAGTGGATTGCGAAGCACTTCAATTTCTCTTGGAAAAAAGCTTCGAAAGCCCGTACCCAACATTTTAGCCACCGCTTCCTTTACAGCGAAATTATCAGCAGCTTTATTTCGGTCTAAATGAATTAACTCTATCTCTTTCTCAGTATAATATTTTTGTAGAAAACTAGCTTTTTCACATGCTTTTATCACCCGATTAACTTCGATTAAATCTACACCGATTCCGGTAATCATTATGATCCGCACCTTTCATAACTGATGATTTATTGATTTTTGTTGTTCTCTTTATCAAACAACTCCATTAATTCAGCACCTAATATATCGTGCATATAGGAATAAATCATCGAATTTTTACTCTCTAAATCTTGCTTAATTAGTATTTTCCGTTTCAACTCCTCGCGAATCTCAGCGATCCAATCAGCAACATTTTGAAGCTCTTCCTTATTGCTTTCCAATCTATCATAAAAAATATCGACGCTCGCCGCCATCAAAGCTTCGTTTACTTCTTTTATTTTATATGGAATCTCAGACAATTCATCCATTGAAGCATCAATCTTGTCATTCAATTCATTGATAAATTGTTTATTCTTGTCCAGCTTCTTTTCTTTTGCTTTACTGGCTACATCCGAACTAATCTCCATATTAGCCATGATTTCCTTCAAAAGATTATTCTTTAGAGTCTTCATATCCTTTATGTCATTAACTAATTTGCCCTGTTTTTTCAAAAGATTATTCAGTTTAAGCTCCAAATCCTTCATAATAGATGTTTTTTGAGTTTCATAAAACAGTTCATGCCAACGGTTATCTAAAATTAGTATTGGTAGTTTTCTATCTTTTACAATTTTATTAAAATCAATTCGTTTGGTCTTCTTACCCATCTACAGAACCCCCGAACTTTATCATGTCATATTGTTAAATTGTGTCATTGCCTGATAATTTGTAAGATAATTTCATAAGACTTTCTGCCAAATGTACATTCTCAACGGTAACCTCTTTTGGCACGTTTAAATCAGTGGGTGCAAAATTCCAAATACCTCTCACTCCCCATTCAGCCAAATCGGATGCAATAGAAGCTGCCCTTGCTTTCGGCACAGTAATTGCTGCAATATCCGCTTTGTTGGTTTTCAAATATTCTTCCAATTCATCGCCCGCTTTAATTGGAATACCTCTTATATTGGTCCCAATCAATTCCGGATTAATATCAAATATGCACTTCACAAAAAAGCCTCTACGTTCAAAATCAGCATAGTTCGCAAGAGCTAGTCCTAAATTACCTGCACCTATGATAATCATATTATATTTTGTATCAAGACCAAGGATTTTACCAATTTCGGAGTGTAGGTATTCCACATTATAGCCATAACCCTGTTGTCCAAAACCACCAAAATTATTTAGATCTTGTCGAATCTGAGAAGCGGTAACTTTCATCTTCTCACTCAATTCCTTAGAAGAGATACGAACAACGTCCTTTTCCAACAAATCTCCCAAATAACGATAGTACCTTGGTAATCTATTGATAACTGCTTTCGAAATTTCTTTCTTATACAATTTTTACCCTCCTTGTCATTTACACTATTATTTTCATTATATTGGATTGTTAAGAAAAAGTCAATGTGTTTGCGAGGGGGGGATGTAACAAAACGGTGTGGAAAACATGAGATGTGAAGAAGAATCTGTGAGCATATATATACAGATGACTTGCCTTACCCACATGCGTGAAGGACATCCGCATGAGGCCGGTCTGCGCATCTGCATATATATGCTCACAGATTCATTGATTTACTTTATGGAGGATTTAGTGCATTTTTACTGGGTGGATATTAATTAAGCTACCTAACTGATGACTTATAATGACTGTGGAAATATCAATTAATCAACTTAATAGAACTTATACGCCCTATGCATTAAAAGACGCTAATAAATTGACACTGCCGAAACAAATGAACAGACTGTGGGTTAGATAGTCTGTTCGTTTGTTTTTTATTATAGCTCTTATTTAAAAGCATCCTCTGAAAATTTTACACTTTTTGCAAAGTCAATTGCATCCTGTTTTGAGAAATATTTTTCATTTAGAACAAAACAATACGCGGGATAGTTAACATCTTTGGCAAAGAATATTTTCCACGCTTTTCCTGTTAGTTGATTTTTTGGGATCGCGTGACCCTCCTCCTCTGCTTTGTCTGCTTCCGGTACGGTATAAAGGTCAAAATTATATTCCATTAAGACTGCCTGCTCCTTTAACCCTTCCAATATTATCGGTTCTCCAATTTGACAGGAATGATTATCAAATAATGTTCCCCTAATTAATTTTCCATTATCAAAGGTAACAGCGGTGGCATTTCCATAGATCGGTGTTGTTAACTCCTTTGCAATATATAATGCAGCGCCCGGTGCATACCACTCAATTGGTGCAGAAGAATACGGCGGCTCCTGGGGCATTGTTCCATTTTTCAAGAAAAGCACTCCACCGTTATATCCAATTGATTCCATATATTCACTTTGGCTAAACCCCTTCGGCAGTTGATAGGTTTCCTTAGTGCCAAAAATATCGGATAACGGACTTTTTACCGTTATTGTTTCACTAAAGATATAATTAGAGGAAGAAAAAATATGTTCACTTGCATCCAACAACTCCTGTATCTTTATACTAGCGCGACCATAGTTTTTTATATTTTTTATTCCTGGCACTTCTAGGAATTCTTCATTAAAACTTACGGTTTTTATTGACTGATTCCCATTCTGATTAATCGGATAGCTCCATTGTATTTCATCCGCATTATTAATTAATGCCAGAAGTAATGTTGCATTTCTGCACATCTTCTGGTTTAGATTGTCTTCCTCTATCGGTGTTGCTTTAAAATTGATGCGTAATACATAAGGTCGGTCTCTTGTATCAAGTACAATCGTATAGTTTCCAAACTCAGTTTGTATACCGAGAATAGATAATAGCTTTCCATCGGAGGAAGCGTTACCAATGTATTGATTTTTATTATTATAGAGTTGATTTGCTAAATCAGATACTAAATGACCTGTAGCTTCCTCATTCATCTTATCACCACTCTTACTCACTTGATTTGCATTATTTGAATTATTTTGGTTTATATTCTCTTGATTTTTATTTGAAGGTGTTTGTATTGTATTCTTCGAAATTAATGGGTTCGCTACACACATTGTTCCAATCAAAATACAAACCAAACTGATTAACAATATCACCCAAAATTTTGGCTTTTTAAAGCGCATTACATTTTTAATACGAGATTTCGTACTTGTCTCCCCAAAAGCAAGAGGACTAATTGCCCCCCACCTACGTCCACTCGCAAATGATAGCAAAGACATGCTGTAATCATTTTTGATATCATTACCCATATCACTAATTACCTTCTCATCGCAACTCATCTCCATATCCTTACTCATATTAAAGAAAGCCACCCAAACTAGCGGATTGAACCAATGAAGAATTATAACAAGAAAGGCACAGGGTTTGATTACATGATCCAGTCGATGAATGTGGTATTGCTCATGCTTAATAATATAGTTTAACTCTTGCTTTGATAATCGGAATGGAATATATATCTTTGGTTTTATAACTCCAAGAACAAAAGGCGATGATATACGGTCGCATTCAAAAATATTCCCTTCTAATAAAACCGACTTTCTGACTCTATTTTTTAATTTTATATAGGAAGCTATGCTATAAAGTAATAAAAAGAGAATTCCGAAAAACCATAAATATGCAGATATCGTAGTGATTATTTGCATTGGATTTACACTAGCATAGGGAGTAGCGGCAGGCAAATGATTGTTTATAACGTTACTAACCGAGGAAACACCAGTTACCACAGTGGGTGTTTTCATATATCCGATATCAGAAGGAATGTAATTGATTATCCCGCTATTGGTTATCATATCCTCACTTTGTATAAATCGTGAATTAAAGATACTGAATACGGAAGAAAATGAGATTGGGCAGAGCAATCGAAACCCTGCCACACTCCATAATACATAAGCAAATACCTTTGGTGCCTTACGCAAGAATAAACGCAGTACCAGTATAGCCACTATCACATAGCTTGCTGTAATACTCATATTTAATATTTTTATAAATAACCCTTCGGGTATGAAATCCATGATTTTCCCACCTTTCAAAACAATCTGCTAGTCAATCTATATGTTAAGCAAATAATATTTTTCGTTGCTTTAGTTGTTATTTTTATCCCCTTATAATCCTCATTTCTCTTGATTCCTTTGATTCCTTGTTTCTTTTGTTTCTTTTGTTTCTTTTGTTTGTCATGTTTCTTTTGCTTCTCTGTTTCTCATGCATCCCATATATCTCTTGTTTCTCTTGCTTCTCTTGCTTCTCTTGCTTCTCTGTTTCTCATGTATCTCTTGCTTCTCATGTATCTCATGTATCTCTTGCTTCTCTTGCTTCTCTGTTTCTCATGTATCTCTTGCTTCTCATGTATCTCATGTATCTCTTGCTTCTCTGTTTCCCTTATTTACCTTGCTTTATCAATTTCCCTTGCTTCAGGAATTTCTTTGTGGTCCTCGATTAATCTCTTTATTTCTTCCGCCTCTTTGTCAGTTATCTTTTTTCCACCAAGGAAGGAAGCGATAAATTGAGGAAGAGAACCTTCAAAGGTTCGTTCTATAAAATAATCCGTCTCTACTGCTTGAACTTCTTCTTTTCCAACAAGAACGGATACGATAGCATTTTCATTCTTAATGAAACCTTTCTCACTCAGCTTTTTTATTGTCGTATAAGTGGTTGATTTCTTCCAACCCAGTTTTTCGTTACAAAGCTCCACTAAGCTTCCCGAACCAATCGGGGCATTCGCCCATACAATCAGCATAAAACGATAATCACTGTCACATAATTTCAAAGTCTCCATATTCCCTCCGTTTATCAGCAACATTATCATTATCTAATATTGTTAAAATCTTTATGATAACCTAGATTATTCATCTAGTTATTTCTAACGGTGCTTCGCACCGCATTGTTACTGGTTTTGTTCTGATTTTAACTTTCACCTAAAAAGTGAAGCACAATTGCATAGAAAAAAGACTCATCCTTTT
>Ga0302215_10000013_pt1 | contig 168956 bp, 146 predicted proteins | sample II_Fen_N3_1_FD_194580 | JGI IMG/M metagenome (GOLD analysis project Ga0302215, IMG submission 194580) | Peat permafrost microbial communities from Stordalen Mire near Abisko, Sweden - II_Fen_N3_1 | ecosystem: Environmental > Terrestrial > Soil > Wetlands > Permafrost | place: Sweden: Abisko... | reverse complement strand
CAATGGATCAATTGAAAATCTATTAACGTGTCGGTTAGGACACGATTTGAAGCCCATGTGAAGCTTCAATTTTATTAGAATTTTCAGGGTTGTTTTACTGTTCAATTATCAAGGTTCTGTTTGCTTCGAAACCGTTTTTCATAAGCTTCGTTTTCGTAGCTGACAATGTATTACTTTAACAAATAATCTGTATTATGTCAACCACTTTTTTAATTTTCTTTTTTCAACTCTTTCGAGTTGTTCGCTGCTTGTTCACCAGCGGAAGTTCATCTTATCACATCTTTTCAAGTAAGTCAACAACAAATTGTATTAATTTTTCATTCAATTATTTACAATTCATCATCATTTTTTACAAACGCTTCAGATGGCTTATATTAAGTATTTTCATCCTCATATAAGTGCTCCCTCAGTGGAACGAAGGTAATAATAACACCTCAACTAGAGAATGTCAATACTAAATTGTATAAATTATATATACAATTTTTATCAATTTAGTATTGGCTCAATAATCTCATTGATCGTAACTCTATTACATACCCTATTCAACTCAATCAATCTATCTTATCCCCAATATCAATAGCGCTTTGTAATCTTTCCTTAAAGTTATCGCTTAATATATCTTCACGATCCAAAACACGAATGCCTAATTCTTTCGCACGTAAATATGCTCCTGTTTCTGCCTTTTTCATATCACAATACGCGATAAGAATTGCTTTTCCCTTATTGCCACCTATTCTTCTGGAGTTGATTAATATTTCATTAATTGCCGCGATATCCGGCTCTGTGAATTTACAAGAAATTGTAATTGGCCTTGAATTCTTTGTTAACAGAACATCTATCTCATTTCCTACTTTATCATTTCCATCATTTGCTACCCAGTCTATTTTTGCTCCCATTATGACATCTCCCACGTCCAATAATTCACAAGCTTCTAGATATACAAATAATTCAAGCCAAATGCCATATGTGGTTAGATACTTTCTTGCCAACGGATCAGTATAATCGAATTCCACAGTTTCACAAATTTTTAAATTTTTAATAAAGCCTAATTCTTGACAATAATATAGGAATTCATCATTTGGATGAACCGTTCGATCATTTATTTCAATGAATTTGCGACCTGACACATGAGTTCCATCAGAATACATGGTTAGTCGCTGCAAATGACTACAAGTTTTCTTCCACTCAAATTTATGCAAAAAGACATACTTACTCATTGCTTTATAGTTACCAATCAAATTTTTCACGGGCAATTCATTCGTTGTGCCAATGCAAGTAGCATTTTTAGATAAGAGATAATCTTTTAATGTGACGTTGACCGTCTGATACAAAATCTCATTGGTCTCTACATTAATGATATGATTTTTTCGTATGTCAGCGTAAACCATCTGTATATTACTTGTCTTTCCCACCTTATACCCACCGATTGCCAAAAGGTATCCTCCTCCGGTCAAATCAATAATGCAATCACCACTTGTGGGAATAGCTTTCTTGGTTAAAGTACATATAACCTCCAAATCATCCGAATCCACCAAAAAAGCTTCATATAGTAAACCTGGCAAATGTGCTTTACATGCTTTGCAAACATTTTGAACCGTTTTGAGATTAGCAATATCCTTATCATATATAAAAATAACTTTGTCCGGCTTTATCGTTAATATTGATATCATATTTGTCAAACTATCATTATCGAAGTATTCAATCTGAGTTAGCATAACTATCCTCCAAAACAAATGTAAATTATAAAAGCAGATACAATTTTAGAAATACACTTGTTCATAGCTTTTGACATATCTAAATTATTTATTCTGGATTACTTCTACTTTATTAATTCTATCTATGTTAGCTAAGCATCATTAACTCTATCTTCATTTGCTTTACCTAAATCAACTCTATCTTCAATGTAACTTTCTTCATTCGCATATCTTCTTTTGCGTTACCTTCATTTACTTAACTTCATTATCTCTATTATAGAAATATATTTTAAAATTTACTCTGTTAGACAATAATATTGGTATAAAAGGACATAATTAAAGGAGGGCTGTCCCTCCTTTAAGTCTTCAATATCGATTGGTAACAACTTTACGCTATTCAATCTCTTTATTCTTATTTTTCTGTAAAACAAAATATATACCAAGTAATATTCTTATCAGATTTATCATTATTGGTATAACGAAAGATAACAATATGCATCGTATATATGCATCTTTAACTGTAGATGCTATATGCTGATTTGCTTGAATATATAATAATAAGTCTGGGACTCTAAATGAAATAATTATTATTCCTTCAAATGCTAGTAAAAGACCTAGTGTTACCCTGATTATTGGATTATGTATAAAAAATAAATTACATTTTCCGTTTATTTTGTTCAAATAAATGCTTAAGCCTAAGATGATCAATATAACAACAATAAAAAACAGCATATTACCCTTAAAAAAATACATAATACTACTTTTACTTATGCCCGATGATACAAAAGAACTAAGGGCATTCAACAAAGTAAAAGCACTGGAATACACTACAAATAATAATACTATTTGTAAAGGTATTTTTAATTCCTTATCAAAATTCATAACTTTACTCCCCCTAAAAGATACAATTTGGCAATATTATACATCAATATATTGTGAATATCAATATCTTCATCGGTCAGCGCTTAATAATAAAAGGCTTTCGCACAATGACATGCCCTTAGAAACAAGTTCAAATTGCAATTGCTTCTATCATAACAGGTTCATTGTTACAAAAGCCTTTTAATATTTCTACTACTTACTATTTTCATTACTTATCTTTTTATTACTTTTCTTTTTATAACTATCTTTTAGAGAAAATACAAACTAGTACCATTACAACCTTACGACCACATATCATCGATAACAGGAAGCATAGCCTGATGGAACCGTTGCAGTCGTTTGTGCAGTATACTCCCAAGTTGTCACATTACGCATCAAATTATCTAGTGTAAATCTAGCTGAATATCCACTCAGTCCACCGAAATCAACATAGCCGGTATAACTAACTCCTGCATATACTAGTGAAATTTGCATCCACCCCTTCATGGAATTACCATAAAAATGTAACACGCGAAAGGTACCATCATTTGAAAGGTCACCTGATTCATATTTCGATAGATAAATTGAATTGCCTTTACTATCTGCAATTGTTGTATTTCCGCCTAAAGTAGTATATATCTTCAACGCTGACCCTCTGTTTTTTCCAATAATCGGACTGATTAAATTGCTAAAATCATTATCTACAGGCGATAACACAATATTATTAAGACTTTTCGCAACCATAGGTGATACATTTTTATAGTCACTTGCATGATACGGGAATAGCTGCTCACAAAGATTTGCTATTCCGGCTCCCCAGGTAACGCCTGTTGCATAATAAGCATTAATTCCTGATTCCCCTTGGTTTTGTAATCCAGCCAACCCACCTGTTCCGAGAAAATCGCCCATCATAGTATACTTTCCGGTTGAGTAAGGTGATTCGATATAACTTTTATTCAAAAAATCAGCTTGATATCGTATTGCCTCTTCAGCGGAAGTAAATGTGTAAGCCGAGTCATAGGCAGAATCATCATACGCCGCTACAGAAAATATATTATATTTATGTTTTGCCAAACTACTTGTTCCCCATCCAGATTCATGTATAGCCATTGCAGTCATTATAAGTGGATTTATGCCTGCTGCATTTCCCACATTAATAAAAGTCTGTCCCATACCGTGGAATACGCTATCTTTATTGTTTTTTATTTCATAATTTGCAATCGCTGCATCAATCTGTGCTGCTGTCACTCCACTTGGCATATGAATATTTAATCTAGCATAAAACAACTCTTGTATATCGGACACAAGAAGGTATCCAATCTTATCACGTGTTGTAGCCACTTTAACAAAGTTCGGATTATTTGGAAGTGGAATTACATTGGCATAGGATCCCTTTTTCAGTGTATTAACAATCGACGATGTTTCATCAGGAGACGTATAAATGTTTGCAGCAATCGGTGCAGTAATCTTAACTGCATAAGCTGTCAATTGCACTGCTACTGTTCCGCCTGATAACTTCGAGGAGATGTATGCTGTTTGACCTTTATATTCTATTTGATACCAATCATCCGTTTCACAAGGATAAACATCAATAACATTGCTTTTGTATAACGTTCCAATAATATTCGTATCATCGATGCAGCTAGGCGATGATCGCACCTTTAACGACAAAACGTTGGAAGGAATGATTGCAGCAAATGAGGTAGCCGGCACTATGTCCCACTTTGCATACAAAGTCAAATCACTAGTAATTGCTTGATTACAATCATACATAGTTAATAAATCCGGTGTTGCATACCATCCAGAAAAAGTATAACCTTCTTTACTCGGTATAGCGGGCACAACCAGTAATTTCCTATATCCAACCAGTTGACTCTTTATCTCACTGCCACCTTTACAATCAAAGGAAACGGTATATGTATTTAATATCCATTTCGCATATAAGGTTATATTAGAGGTTACCTTATCCTTTGCGCTTAACTGTATTTTCAAACCACTGTCCTTATACCAGCCAGAAAAAGTATATCCCTCTTTCTTCGTAACTGGTACGTTCAACAGTGCATTATTCTTCACGGTAACATCCGCTATTGGCGAACCACCATCTGTGTTGAATTTCACCTTGAAAAATATATTATTAACTGACCACTTCGCATAAAGGGTCGTGGTTTTTGTGATCCGTTGAGATGGAAACTTCCATAGTTTTTTATATTGGGAATCCTGGTACCATCCGACAAAGGAATATCCCTTTTTAACCGGCTTCTTCGGAGCCTTAACCAAATATTTATAACGAATGGTTTGCTTTGGTACAGTAGATCCTCCCTTTGAATTGAAACTAACTTTATAGGTATTTATCACCCATTTTGCGTGTAGTGTTATATTACTTGTAACGCGGGAGGATTTAAAATTCCAAACCTTCTTTAACGCAGTATCTTTATACCACCCTTTAAAGGTATATCCTGTTTTCTTCGGTGTCTTTGGAGCAGAAACCAGTTTCTTATTTGGTACTTTTTTTGATAAAACTTTCGTTCCACCCTCTGAATCAAATCGAACCGTTCTGTATTTTGTAGCAGCGTAACTTTGAGTAGGATCATTAAATAATACCATTAATACCAAAACCATTAACGTGATGATACAATACTTTATTAATTTTCTTGTTTTCATTTGTGTCCTTCCCATCATTTGATAATGTTGCAGCTTACCCCTTTTCCCATTTGACTCTGCTGCCTTTTTCGCCCTTCGTTACGATTAATTGCGTATCAATTTGTGCTTTCAACTCTGTGACATGTGATATAATTCCGACCAATCTCTTTCCCTCTGAGAGCTCATTAAGAATCCGAATCGCTTGCCTTCTGGTATCATCGCTTAGTGAACCAAATCCTTCATCAATAAACATAGTATCAATATGTATGCTACCGGCAGAGTTTTGAATAATATCAGCCATGCCAAGCGCCATTGCTAATGCAGCAATAAAAGATTCACCACCCGAAAGTGTCTTGACATCTCTGGTCTGATCGTTAACCATACTATATACATCCAAATCCAGTCCGACCTCTCCTTGTCCTGCAAGATCTTTTACCTCACGACATTGTAGAATAAACTGGCTATTAGACATAACATGAAGTCGCTTATTCGCTTCTCTTATCACGTAATTAAAATATTTTCGTTGAATATAGGTTTGAAAATTCAAATGGCACTGACTTAATCTTCCGTTCGCTGTAGATTCGAGTCTATTAATATTAGAATAGCCTTCCTTTAAATCCTTCCTAAAAGACGACAACTTAATAACCCTATCATAGATTGCCTCATCCCTAGTTCGTATCCCATACACGGATTTACTCTTTTCCTCAAGATGAGTTTTATCGGAAAGCATTGCATCTCGTTTAATTATCATCTCCTGTGTATTAATCATAATCTTGCCAGCAGTTTGATCGGTATAACTCTTAAGGTTTGTCTCATTTTCAATTAACATTTCACGATACTTTTGATAAAAATTACTTTGTTTTTCAATTTCGCCCATTGAAAGAATTGCATTATGATAAGCTTGTACATCAACGAATCCTTGATTCTTCATCTCTCTAAAGAAAGCTATTTCACTGTCTTTCTTTTCTACTGACAATCTTAACAAGGTCTCTTCTTCTGATTTTAGCTTACCTTGCTTTTGTGTGGTTTCGTTAAAAAACATCTGATAGCTTTGCGTTGTTTGATTATACTCCCTGTCCAGTTGCAGCCTCTGATTGTCTGTAGCAGCGATTTCCAATAGCGCTTCTTGTTTATTTGCATAAATCAAAGCTTCCTTTAATGAGATAATCGTAGATTCCACTTCTGCCAGTCCAATTTCATATTCTTTAACGGAACGTTCCATCTGTTCTTTATTTTTTAAATACACTTCCAATGCATTGCTTAAATTCTTTATTTCTTGCTCATTAATATCGTATTTTTCTTTTGATGCAACTGCTTTTTCTCTCTTTACACATTCTTCTTTTAGCGTTCTTTCACATTCCATGAGCGCAGAGGTCAATTGCTTATCTGAATCGGCATCCAAAGGGAAGGTGTCGCCAAATAATTGTTTACTTCCCTTCGCAATTGCTTGCATTTCACTTTCATATTTGAGCTTTGAGACTTGATATAGATCATAACTGTCTCTCAAGGACTTATTCGCCTCATCCATAATCTTCTTTGCATGCTCCAGCTCATTTTGACTAACTTTTTCATTAGAATTGTGTGCCAACACTGGATGTGAAGTTGAACCACACACTGGGCAAGGCTGCCCTTCCTCTAAATTAGATGACAATATCACTGCTTGTCCCTCAATAAAATACTGATATTGCTCTTCATATCGATTTGTTTTCTCATCACAATTACGAATTGCCTGGTTGTATGTAATTTCAGATATTTGGTAAAAATCTAATAAACGATTCGCTTCTTTCACCTGGCTTTGAAGGCCTTGTAGCGCTTTCTTTTGTTCCGATAATTTATCCACTGCCTGAGTTAATGTTACCAACTGCTCAAAAACCGGCTTCAAATCCTGCTGCTCCTTTATCAACAATTCTTGACGAAGTTTGGCTTTATTACTGTTCTCCAACACTTGATTAATTTGACTCTGTGATGTCCTGAGCTTATTCATTAAATCTATTTTACTTTTATTCTTACTCTCATATTGTTCATATTTTGGTAGGAGTTCTTTAATCTTAATTACCTTAGCCGAGAGTTCCGGGGTTTTTGTTCTAAATTCACCCTCCAAATTTTCTTTTAATTGCTTCAGTTTTTGTAACCTCTCCTCATTATCTCTAAGCCAACCTTGAATCTCCTTAATTCTATTCTCACAAGCACTGTATTCCTTTTGCTTTGCAAGATAAATCATTTCCTTCCCATTAATTTGGGCAGCCTTATTGGCAGATTCAATTCGAAGTTTAATCTGTTCCATCTCCTCTTTTCTACCATCAAGTTCTGCTTTTCTCTTTTGAAGCTTTTCTAATATAATAAAAAGACGGTTCGTGGCTTGAGCCTGATTTATATCAGAATTCACCTGATCCAACTCCTTCTGTTTCATTTGAATCCATTGATTAATCTCATCTTCCTTTGCTTTCGCCTCATCAATTAATAATTTGACCAATTCAAGAGGCTTGTCCGAATCACTTTCCAAAAAGCGTGGCATCTCTGACCACTCAGTAGCAAGGGAACTATCTTCAATAGATTGGACATTCTCCATCTCCCGAATGATATCCTTGCGATTGTCTTCAAGTTGCCCATACATTGCCTTTGCACGAGATTTCAATTCTTCCTCAATACGCCAGTAGATTTTGGTATTAAATATCTTTGAGAATATTTCCTTTCTCTCTTTGGAGGGTGCGTGAAGGAGTTTCAAGAAATCCCCCTGGGCAATCATTGCAATCTGGGTAAACTGATTTCGATCGAGTCCCACAATATCAACAATCTTTTGGTTACTCTCCTTTATCTTTCCACGAAAAGGCAATCCATCCGGTAGGATTAATTCAACCGTAGGTTGGTCCACTGTTGAGGTATATTCTCCGTCTTTGTTTCTTCTCTTACTGATGCGATTTTGTCTTGGGTATCTTGTAATCGTATAAGTTTCACCATTATAAATAAATTTCATTTCTACAAAGGTTCTAGTATCTTCATCGGCATACTGGCTTCGCATCATCTCGCCATCACGCTTGCCACCACTCGTCTCATCATACAACGCATAGGTAATCGCATCAAAAATCGTCGTCTTTCCTGCACCGGTATCTCCGGTAATTAAGAAAATACCATGATTCACATCCGTAAAGTCCACTGTCTCAACTCCGGCGTAGGAGCCGAATGCAGACATTTTTATATAAACAGGCTTCATTCTACTCCACCCCCTTTACAGCATTAATTACTTCACCAATAATTTTTTCTTCTTCATCATTCATGGCAACGCCTTGCATCTCCTGATAAAATTCTTTGAACGCTTCAAAAGGGTCAAGCACCGTGGCCTCCCCTGATACATTTTCAATCTGAGCCCTGGTTCTACTGTTCTCTACCTTGATCTCAAGAATATGATCATAGTGTTCCCCTAACTGATCCTTCGGTTTAAATACTTCCTCTTCATCGGTTAGGGTAATACTAATAAAATCGTGCATGTTCTGTTCTGTTGCTCTATCAATGATTTCGTTCAAACTACCTTTTTCTTTTCTAACATCCTGCATACCCTTTAGAGGAATTTGTTCCAACAAAAGCTCATCACCCTTTTTATTAAGCGTAATCATTGTGATAGATTTCTTGTGTCTTTCCTCACTAATAGAGTACTTTAATGGAGTTCCACTATATCTGATATGTCTTTCACCAATCTGCTGTGCTCCATGCAGATGCCCCAACGCAACATAATCAAAATTCTTTACCGAAGCAATATCCACGCTATCAATGCCGCCAACTGATATGTATACCTGCTCTGACTCGCAAGTCTGTGGTGTAATATCACCCGATACATAAAACTGATGGGACAGCAATACGTTTCTCTGGCTATAATCTATACTTTCCCGTTCAAGAAGGGACGCTACTGCACTATCATAGCTTGTAACAACACCTTCTTCAAATAAATGCCTTACATAACCTGGTTTTACGAAGGGTAGCAAGTAAAAATTAATCTCACCATACTCATCCTGCAAAATCACCTTTTTGATATTCTCCTCTTCCTTCTGAGGAGGCATAACAGATATGATGATATTGTGCTTCTCCAAAAATGTACTAGCATAATTTAATCGTTCCGCACTATCATGATTGCCGGCAATAATGAGAATTGGAATGCTTGGTTTAATCTCTGACAAATCATTCAAGAAACGATCAAAAATGGTATAGGCTTCTGCAGAGGGTACGGACTTGTCATAAATATCCCCCGCTATTAAAATTGCAGAAGGATGATATTCTTCTGCTTTTTGAACAATTTGGTTAAGGATTTCAATTTGATTATCCTTTAAATTATAATAATGCAATTGCTTGCCAATATGTAAATCAGATATGTGAAACAGCTTCATTGCTACCTCCTCTATTGTACGTTCTCTTTTTCATTCTTTATGTACTAAACCATATTACTGTTCTGCATTTTGTAAAATCAATTTATTAAATAGTACCATATTCGGTCTAAGAATCAAATAGGATATATTATCCCAAGATTATTATAAATTTTATTTATTATTACTTATCGTCGTTTCAAAAGGGAATAATGAATTAATTTACTTAAAGATAAGCCAAAGTCATAAAATACTTGTATCCAACCTCACTACATGTATACTAATTCGCTTCTAGTTTCCCACTTCGATCTTTGTATTCTAATTCTCTTCTTGTATCCATCTTCTCTATAATGCTATTCATAATTATATACAATCTTAATCTTCTTATCTTCATAAATATAAATTACATCTATCATTTCCATTACTATACTTCGATCCAATTTATCCACAGTTTTGGTTTCTAGAAGGCTTTTAATCCATAAAGGTAACTCCTTATCAAGGATTTTCTCATTTTTTTGCTTAAGCAGCGCTTTCTTGTCATTAAGAAGTATTATCTTTGATTCACAAGTCTTCTTAAACTCTATGAATTCTTCCTTATTGATCAATTCCTCAAGGTAATCCTGATAGGCTTTCTTCTTATAAAATAGTATTCTTTGAATCTCTATCTCAATTTTCTCAATTTCTTTTTTTACTGGCACAGTATTGAGCATATTAATTTTCTTCTCAACCTCCGTTACAACTAATTCTTCTATATTAATATTTGAAAGAATGTTATTTAAATCTTCCAATAGTATATCTTCAAGTACCGTTTGATTAATACGATGGGAAGAGCATCGTCCTTTGCCATAATTCTTATAACTCCCACATATATAATGTACCTTCCCTAAATTTATATTTTTCGCCAATGCTCTACCACAGTCCCCACATTTTAAAAACCCTGCAAATATACTTACCTTTTGATTAAAATCAATATAACGTGTGTCCCTCTTTAAATTACGCTGAACCTCTTCCCATAATTCCTCTGTTATAATTGGTGGATGGTTCTTTTTTACAATAATCCACTGCTCTTGAGGTAGATAATGAGCTTTCCCTTTCATTCGTCGTTTTGTTTTTCCCTGTACCATATTCCCTCGGTACATCTCATTTTTAAGAATGTGATTGATGGTTGAATAGGTCCAATAATTTGTAGTATTCAGGCGATTACTATTTCGATAATTCATTCCAGTTTCATTCTTATATTCGCTAGGGCAAAGAATCCCTTCTGCATTAAGCAATTTCGCAATACTTAGCTTTCCAATTCCATTGGCATACATTGAAAAGATTCGTCGAACAATCGTTGCAGCGGATTCATCGATGATAAGATTATGCTTATTAAGTGGATCCCTAATGTATCCGTAGCTGGGAAATGCTCCAATAAATTGGCCCTCTTTTTGTTTCACCTTAAATGCCGTCTGAACCTTCTTGGATATATCAAGTGCATACTGTTCATTAAAGATATTTTTAATAGGCAAAAGCATATCGTATTGAGTGTATAGGCTGTCAATGTTATCATTAATTGCGATGAATCTGATATTGAAATCAACAAAATATCTTTCAATATAATTGCCGGTTTCAATATAATCTCTACCAAATCTTGAAAGATCTTTCACAATTACACAACCTATCTTTTTCTCTTGAATATTACGAATCATTCTCTTAAAGCTAGGACGTTCAAAATTAGTACCCGTATAACCATCATCAATATAGATTTCGTATAGTAATAAATCATTATGTTCCTCAACATATTTAATCAACATGCTTTTTTGGTTCGTTACTGAATTACTTTCTTCCTTATCACCATCATCACGAGAAAGTCGAATATACAGTGCAGCACGAAATTGATCTAATCCATTATTAATAATAATTATCACCTCTAATTTATAAAGCGTTCCTATCGATTATAAACACCAAAATTAATATAACTTGAAGGAACTATTCCTTACCAGGAATCCCATTTGCATCATGAAAATCATGAGTTACTGGCTCCTCCAAATGAGCGTGTATTATCTGAATGACTAGTTCTATTGAGTCATATAAACCCTTGTATTCTCTGAACACACTATAATCTGTATTTTTTTTAAAGTTTTCTTTTTTTAATACATCTATTTGTATACCTTCTTTTTCTATCCGTTTATTTGTTATAATCATATTTGTTATAATTTCATTTGTTATACTTTCATTTGTTATACTTTTATTTGTTATATTTTTATTGGCTATAATTTCATTTGTTATACTTTTATTTGTTATATTTTTATTGGCTATAATTTCATTTGTTATACTTTTATTTTCTATAATTTCATTTGCCATAGTTTCATTTATTATAATTTCTTTTGCTATATTTTCTTTTGCTATATTCTCTTTTGCTATATTCTCTTTATCTTTACTATCTTTTTTCATATTTTCATTATTCATTCTGCATCCCCAAGTACTATGATTCATTTATAATGTATGATTCAACGCAAGAATTCATTAATTTATTTCCTTTCCTTCTTGAGATAGTAACGCTTACTAAGCATTTACCCTAATCAACCATCACCCCAGGCTACATCAAAGCTTAAAGAAACTTTCTTCTCTTTCGTATCTACAGAAAAAATAGGTAAATCCTTTTTACTTCCTGTACTTGTAATCGTGATTGCACCAGGTAATACTCTAATTCCAATATTAATGATTAAGATAATACTCAATATTACAACTCCTAATTTAATAAATACATTTATATTGTTTTGAAATTTTTCGTTGGGCTCCATAACTTCACCATATTATTGATCTCTTACTATAATATATAAGGAGGGCTAGTTCATTATTCTGTAATAATGAACCCGTATCCCCTGCAAACTGCTACACGTATTGACATCTTACGCCCAAAAATGATAAAATTAATTAATTACTATGACATGAAATATCATGACAAAATCTTATGATGGAAGTAGGTAGAATATGCTGAAACACATTAAGTCAAGAATTAATGGTGTTCGTATAAAAAGAAAAATTTTAATCATATATTTATTTGGCATTCTATTACCCATAATAAGTCTTTTAGTCTTTTTTGCCTATCAGATGAAAACACAAATTAATAACCGGGAAGATGATTTAGTTGAAAGCGAATTAACCAGAATACAGTTGTCAATTAATACGATGATTACCACTACCAATAATTTAGCCGTAGCCTATTTCTCTGATAAAGATTTAAATTGGGCTCTTGAAACCTATAGTGACTCCTCGAAAGACTCACTCGTTACGATACGTAATATAGATTCTCAAATTCTTTCTGATCAGATGGTTCAACGGTTTATGCAACAGATTAATATATACTTTAATAATAAAAATCTATTCGAAACAACTTATTCACACTTTCTAACCCCTGATGTAATTCATTCTGACTGGTATCATAAATTTATAATTAGTAAACAAAATACATATATCAATGTTGAAGGCGAGGGTAAATCTACAAACATTATATTTATCCGAAAGCTAAATATGTTGCGCAACGAAAGTAAGAATATCATTAAAATGAATATTTCTCCCGCTTACATTCAATCTAATTTTGATTCCGAGCTACTCAATAAGGAAAAGTGTAAAATTTACTTGATAAATACTCAAAATCAAATAGCCGCATCAAATTTTTCTAACCCCTCTGAAACTTTTGATAAAACAAAAATTGATAACCACAATCTAATATATAGCAGATCTTTTGAGAAAGATTCCCTGTTAAAAGGCTGGAAAATTATTATCATTTCTAATCATAACATTTTGTATTCAACACTAAATCAACAATTAATATTTCTTATTATAACTTTTTTATGTGTTTTATTATTCTCAATGCTTCTGTTCTACGGATTGGCTCACTCCATTATTAGACGCCTTGAATATATTGCAGTTGTTATGGATCAATCTAAGAATGATGAATTAACAGCCATTACAATTGATATGGGTTTGGATGAGATTGGTATAACAGCGAATCGTTATAATAGGATGATAAAACGTATACAATCTCTGATGGACGAGAATCTCAGAGCGAATGATGAATTGCAAAGCTCGAACGAAGAATTGGTGGCATCAATAGATGTAATTGAAAATAAAGAGCGCCTAATAGATGAGTTAATCTACCAAGATAATTTAACAAACCTTGCCAATCGTTTCTCTATTACACATTTTATTGACAGTCAATTTATTGCGATGAATGGTACTGAGAACTTTTCAATTGGTTTTCTAGATATTGATAATTTCAAATTGATTAACGATACCTATGGGCATGACATTGGTGATGAGATTATAAAACATACCGGTAATAGACTCAAATGTTTTGAGAATGAATTTATTCATATCGGAAGATTTGGGGGTGATGAATTTATTATTACCGTTAAAGATTTTAAGGATTTAGACCAACTTTATGCAATTCATAACAATATAAGAATCGCCTTAAAAGAAGTTATAATGATACACAACATCACTTTTTTACTAACCATCAGCATCGGAATCAGTTTATATGGCGTGCATTCAAAAAGACGCCATGAGCTTATAAAATTAGCGGACATTGCCCTTTACAAAGCAAAGGAACTCGGACGCGATCAAATTGTATTATTTGAAAGCTCTATGAATAAAGCGTTGTCTGAAAAGCTCAGGATGCAAGCTAGTATTCGTGAAGCAATCCAACAAAATTTATTTACTCTACACTATCAACCCTTTTATAATATCAAAACAAATTCAATAAAAGGTTGCGAAGCATTATTACGCTGGAATAAAAACTGTAATTTGAATGTATCTCCCCAGGTGGTCGTTCAGTCCATAGAGGAAATGGGACTTATGATTGAATTTGGACTTTGGATTATTAAGGAAGCCTGTTGTTATGCAAAAAAATTAAACGAAAACCGTACTAACCCAATTATTGTTTCAATTAATATATCTGCCCTTCAGCTGATGCATAATGATTTTGCAGATAAGGTACTTGAGATAATTTCAAACACCAATGTAGCTATAAACCACATTTCTCTAGAAATGACTGAATCAATTTTGATGAACTCCATTGAAAAGGGTTCCTCTATAATTAACAAGCTACGAAAAGCAGGAATTTCAATATCTTTGGATGATTTTGGAACCGGTTATTCTTCCTTGAAATATTTTAAGGAATTACCAATCACAATATTGAAAATTGATAAATCCTTTATTGACAATATTGAAACAAATGAATACGATGAGCAACTGGTCGACACTATGATCCAGTTGGCTCATAATAAAAAAATTCAAGTAATAGCAGAAGGGGTTGAGTCGCAGATCCAATTAGACCGATTGAAAAATCTTGGCTGTGATTTAGTTCAAGGGTACCTTTTTAGTAAAGCAGTTGATGGGACAGCAATGATACAGTTGGCTAATCAGACAGATACGTTTTAACAAGCTATGATTTTATACTCAAAGATTTAATTATTTATTATTTAGCAATAACTATGATAGCAATATCTTATTTAATTATTTATAATTTAGCAATATCTATGATTTAATATTTTAATTAAGCAAGTTAAGTTTTAATACTGAACTGTGTAGAATCAAGAACTCCAATAAGAGATAAATTTATAATTTTTTGATTTTATTGATAAACTTTAATCAACAAAAATAGGAGGTTAGGATGAAAATCTGTCGAAATTTTTCATTGTTAGTAGAAATAATGCTGTTTTTATTTCTTTTATCTGGCTGTCATAAAGCCTCCGTTGATACGGATACGAATAAGAAACCAACTGATAGTGTTACTCTTACTTTGGAGCATCACGAATCTGCCTTACCAAAGAGCGGCATCATGCAAAAGATTGCTATGGAATTCGAAAAAGAGTCAGGGGTACATATAGAATTTAAAACTGTACCTGATGCACAGTGGAGGGATTTATTAAAGGCACAATTATCTGATGGAAGCGCGTCCGATATTTTTGTTGTTGATTCTGATCCATTTTCTTTATATGACAGGATCCGTCCAGATATTAATTGCATCGATTTGTCCTCAGAAGAATTTATATCAAGAATGGATCCCTCTGTAATACCATCCATTTCCTATCAGAACAAAGTATATGGCATTACTTTTCAAGGAAAAAAAATATGGGTGTATGCATATAATAAGAAAATTTTCGCTAATTTACATCTGAATGTTCCAACTAATTATAAAGAGCTGAAAGAAACATGCCAAAAAATAAAAGATTCGGGAATCACTCCAATGTGGCAAGTTCCTTCTACCAGCTGGCATCAAGTGCTCCCATTATTTGAATTAGGCCCTTGCTATTTGAAAAAAGATCCGCAATTATATGATGAATTGAATAAAAATCAGATTGATATTAAAGATGTTCCTGATTTACTTAAGGTAATAAAAGAGATTAATGAGTTTTCAGATTTGGGCTTTTATGGTGACAATTATTTTGCTAATAAAGTTGAAGAAGATATTCATGAGTTTGCAGCAGGAAAAGTTGCCATGGTTCTCGAAGGAATATCCTGGCCTAATCAGGTAATTGCTGACTATCCAAATATGAAGGATGATATAGGCATCTTTATCATGCCATGGGCTGACAACCAGATTATCGGAATAAATCCAGCCTCAAATGCCTACTTTGGTAATATCAATAGTCCACATAAGAAGGAAATCCTTGAATTTTTCCGTTATTTGGCCACTCACGAAAATCTTCAAAAACGTATAAATGGCGATCCTAATTGTTATGAATTATGTTGGCCTGAGATTGCATCCCGCTATCCAAAGGAGTACCTTGATTATTTATCTAAGTTTAAAACAGGAACTGTAATGCAAGTAGGAGTATCTTATATTGACTCACAATGGATGGAAATCGGTGAGGATATTGAGAAAATGTATGCTGACTTAATGACTCCTGAAACAGTTCTTGGCGAAATCTCAACTCGAAGGAGTAAACTTGCTCTTATGATGAATGATCCCTACTGGCAATAAGTAGACAGGTATTGTATAATTCCATCTTCTAAACCGATTCCAATTCATCCAGAACTTGTTATCACTAAGCAAAAAGAACGATATTAATTTACATGTGAATGGAAATATCATGTAAATTAATATCGTTCTTTTTATATTGTTTTTACAGTTGATTATTTTTATCCCTGTTCTCTTTTTTCATTCAATATGATACGATCTAGAACCGCTTTGTATATTAACACAATTTGCGCATCAATATAACAAAATTTATTAACGATAAATTCATATATTTTATAGACAAAACAAATATTCATTGAAATCATCGAAAACAATATAAGTTGTGGTTGCAAATCTTTTGTAACTAAAAAAACAGTAGCTGCAAGATAAACTATAAACGCAAAGAAAAAATTTTTACTAATTCGAAAAGCTAATAACATCGTATCATTCAAACGACGATGCATTTTCGTAATTGACTTATAATCCCTATATTTTAATTTTTCATACATATCATTATATAATGCTTGACTATCTACTTTTTTTGCTTCCATATTCTTTTTTAAGAAAGAAAAATATCGATGATAATTAACCTCACCCATCTCTTTACTGATTAATTTCTTAAATACATTAGACACAATATCACCTACTCTCAATTACTTATCCTAGTATCTTTCCTTTTGATTTTATAACATATTACGTCAATTTTGTCCAGTGTTTCTGTCGTCTGCCATTCATGTTTTGTCGTATTTCATTCATGATTGTCGTTTCTCTTTGGTGATCTAATTCATCTCTTTTCGCCTTTCTCTTTCGTTTTTCTCTTTCATATTTTTCTTCCACCTTTTTCCTTTTTCTTCTGCAACTATAGCATATAATTAAGTTTATAGATTATTATATTCAACATCTTCTATAAGGGTAATTAAAATAATATTTATAATACTATTATTCTCAATGGACACAAAATAAAACTCTGCAAATGTTGTAACCATTTCCTTATTAATCTATAAGCATAAACCACCATGAAACCCAATATTTTTATTTTTTTCAACCAAATTCGCAATATTGTTTATTAACAGAATGTTCATAATATATCCATACTATAAACATATATGTCTTTTATAATCTAGATATAAGTTAAAGCATTACTTGATAAATAAATTAATTTAATATTGCTTACAAGATAATTTTTTTCATAAAATAAGCCCGGCAGCTACCCTCCCCCTCTACCGGGCTTCTCCTCTGCCCAAATTCATATTAACATTATAATGATTATCATAAAAAATGAGATAGGCTACCTGCCTATCTTTTTTATTACATTCTTAGATTTTACTACACATTAATATATGCAATAATCAATATCTAATTTCTAGTTAAATCTGACATAAATATGATATGCTTAGAAAATATTTGTGAAAAAGGTATCAAATGCTATTAAATTAATTAAATTAAACCTTTCCTATGCAATTATTATTTGTTATAATGGTCGTTAGGTAATGAGATAAAATATACAGGAGGTAGAAATATGTCAAATGTTATCGTCATGGACCACCCACTTATACATCACAAAATCGGAATTATGAGACGTAAAACTACGTCAACAAAGGAGTTCAGAGATCTGGTTTCAGAAGTTGCAATGTTAATCTGTTATGAAGCTACAAGAAAGCTCCCACTTGCGGACATCGAAATCGAAACCCCGTTGACTAAAACCATTGCAAAGGAAATTGAAGGCAAGAAGCTCTGCATCGTTCCTATATTAAGAGCAGGTCTTCATATGGCTGATGGAATTCTTAATTTAATTCCAAATGCGAAGGTTGGACATGTTGGTTTATATAGAAATGAAGAAACCTTAGAGCCCGTAGAATATTTTTGCAAGCTTCCATCCGATGCTGCTGATCGAGAGATTTTTGTAGTTGATCCTATGTTGGCTACCGGTGGATCCGCTGTTGCAGCTATTCAATTATTAAAAAACAGAGGTATTTCCAAAATTCATTTTATGTGCTTAATCGCTGCTCCCGAAGGTGTGGCTCGACTTACAAAAGCTCATCCGGATATCGATGTTTTTATTGGTAATTTAGATGAAAGACTTAATGACAAGGGTTATATACTCCCTGGATTAGGCGATGCCGGAGATCGAATTTACGGAACAAAATAATCAATTACTTGATTAAATATATAAACATAATTCCGATACAATAAAAGCCCTATACTCTTATAACGTTGCTTACATTAGCAATGCGTTATAAGGGAATAGAGCTTTTTTAATGCATAATTGCTTGGTTATATTCTATGACTAAAAGAAAAACTTGTAAACAGTAACGTTATCGTATTCTTTTCCTGCTTTTAATACAGAGGATTGGAAAGAGCTGATATTGCATGCATCCGGAAAATACTGAGTTTCAAAGCATGCTGCATCCTGTTTATTGTAAATAGCCTTGTCTTTATTATGCTTACTGTCTTCCGCTAAAAAATTACCAGTATAGAACTGTAATCCTGGAAGATTTGTAAACACTTCCATTTTTCTATTACTCTTTTCATCAACCATTTCTGCTACTTTTTCAACATCATTACCGCTTATATCCAATACATAATTGTGATCATAACCACCAGCTAATTTTAATGGCTCATAATCGGCATTGAAATCCTGACCAATTGTTTTAAAGGTTCTAAAATCCATAGGTGTACCAGTAACATCCGCTAATTCGCCAGTAGGAATTAATTGTGCATCGGTTGGAGTAAACTGATTTGCTTTAATCCATACCTTATGTTCTAAAACAGAACCAGCATTATGACCTGCAAGATTAAAGTAAGAATGGTTTGTAAGATTAACCACCGTATCTTTATCTGATACTGCAAGATATTCAATTACTAATTCATTCGATTCTGTCAAGCTATAGGTCACCGTGATATCTAAGTTACCAGGAAACCCTTGCTCCATATGTGGGCTAAGTCTTGAGAATTCCACACTTATCATATCTTCATCTTCATATACTTCTGTCTCATACATAAAGTTCTGATAACGTATTAAACCTCCATGAAGATTATTATCACCATCATTCTTATCCAGTTCATAAACTTTACCGTTGAGTTCAAACTTGGCTCCACCAATACGATTTGCATTTCTTCCAATAAATGCCCCAAAACCAGGTCCATTATTTTCATAACCAGCCAAATCAGCATATCCTAAGTTTACATCCACCAATTTACCTTTTCCATCGGGAAGAAAAATATTAACAATATGTGCACCATAGTCAGTAAATGTTACTGACATGCCATTACTATTCGAAATTGTATATAAAGTTGCTTCTTCTCCCTTTTTTGTCGTTCCAAAAGTCTTCTGTGAAACCTTCATTAATCTGTACTCCTCACATATAATATTAGTTGTTTTATAATTATAGCATATTGTTATAAAATAGCAATTACTTTCTTGAATTGACATGCGTATAATCTGGTGATATACTAGGCAGAAGCTGCACTTGCAGTATGAATTTCATTGTCCTTTTTCCTGCATTAGGGTAAAGGATTTTATTTTTTAAGAAGGAGAAAGAATCGTGAAACCAACAAACAAATTAGTTAAACCACTCATAGCATTAGGGGTACTAGTGCTGATTATATTGGCTATGTTTTTTATTTACCAACAGTATAAACCAGAGACAACAAAGGGTGCCAAAAAAATCATAGTTGAAGTTGTAATTCCAGACCAAAAAAACAAGGAGATTACTCTGCATACAGATGGTGAATTCTTGGGTAAGCCATTAGAAGAGGAAAAACTCATCAAAGGAACAAAAGGTGATTTTGGGTTATTTATTCAAGAAGTTGATGGGCATAAAGCGAATGATACCAAAAAGGAATGGTGGTGCGTTACTAAAGATGGAGCTGAAGTAAATACCGGCATTGACTCCACTCCAATAAAGGACGGCGATCATTTTGAACTAACATTAAAGACAGGTTATTAAATAGAGGAAAGGAAGAGAAGACATGAAAGCAAAAGCAATCGTTTTAATCGGAATGATGGGAGCTCTTCTATTTACGGTGCAGGTTGCTTTGTATTTTCTTCCTAATGTTGAATTGGTGACCTTGCTTATCATTTTGTTTACCTTAATATTTAAGAAAAAAACACTTTTCATTATATATGTGTTTGTATTACTTGAAGGACTTTTGTATGGCTTTGGATTATGGTGGTTTGGATATCTATATGTTTGGACAATATTATATTTTATTACGGTATTGCTAAAGAAGGTTGCTTCCCCGCTTTCATGGGCTATTACAAGCGCTGGGTTTGGATTGAGTTTTGGAGCCTTATTTTCAATTCCTTATTTTATAACAGGTGGAATAGCTTTAGGCGGTTCTTACTGGATAAGCGGAATTCCATTTGACATTATCCATGGAATATCGAATTTTGTATTGATGCTTGTACTTTATAAGCCATTATTCATAATCCTAAATAAATTAAACATACATTATGAAAGAATGTAATTATTTTATACACAAAACAATTTTCCAACTCTTTACAAATAGCTTTAAAAAAAGGTTATCCTCAAGGAGACTTCCTTAAGGATAACCTTTAATCAATCGTTTCTAACAATATAACACTAATTCTTTATAAACTTATTGCTAAAATTTATAGTTTAGAAAAAGGTACACTGTAAACCCAACATTGATTATAATTTTGTTACGTTAGTTGCCTGAGGACCCTTAGCACCCTGAACTACTTCAAAAGCAACTTCCTGACCTTCTTCTAAAGACTTGAAACCGTCCATGTTAAGACCACTGTAATGTACGAATACATCGTTGCCCTGCTCGTCAGAGATAAATCCAAATCCTTTTTGGTTGTTGAACCACTTAACTGTACCTTTGTTCATGAAAAATTCCTCCAAAATATAAAAATTAATTTGAAGCCAATATGTTTGGCAACAATTTTATGATATCACTCTTTCTAATTCATGTCAAATAATATTTGTCGACACAATTACCTACTGCATTCCTTAAAACGCTTATATTTAAAGCAAATTTTCCTCTATTCACACGAGGAATTATTGAGCATATAAGCTTCCTGTGCTGTACTAACCTCATATTTATTTACATCAAGCACTTTTAATGCAGCTTGCAGGTTTGAAAGCTTCATAATAATTGATGTATTCTCTCCTGCAGTCGCAAGCGTATACATATATTCAACGCTGATGCTTTCTTCAAAGAGAACTTTTAATACCTCATGCAATGTTCCAGGTTTCTGTGCAATCTTCACTGCAATCACATCAGTAAGCATTGCCGAAAAGCCTTCTTCCTTTAACACTTTCTTGCCTTCTTCTGGATTAGATACTATCATTCGAAGCATACCATATTCTGAAGTATCTGCCAGACTAAAGGATGCTATATTGATATTATGTTCCATTAAAGTTTCTGTTACACGCTCTAATCTTCCTTTTCGGTTTTCAATAAAAACAGATAATTGCTTTATAACCATAGTACCCCTCCTATTTCATTTCATGATTTTAAACATTACAAATTATGCTTTTGAATAATTTATACTATACTAACACTCTCTTGTCTATAACTCTTTTCGCTTTTCCTTCCGATCTCTGAATCGTCTTCGGCTCTACAAGCTTCACTTTAACGGATAGACCGAGCGCAGATTGTAGTACATGAGTGATTTTCTGAGTTAATTTTTCCAGTTCTTTAATCTCATCAGAGAAGAATCTCTCCTCAACTTCCACCTGAACCTCAAGAACATCTAGGTTGTTGATACGATCAACTATCAGCATATAATGCGGGCTTGTTTCTCCTATTTCTAGTAATGCCGCTTCCACCTGTGAAGGAAATACGTTGACTCCTCGGATAATTAGCATATCATCGGAGCGACCTTTAAAACGGTCTATTCGGGCTAACGTTCTTCCACATTCACATTTGTCATAGGTAATGCTGGTTAAATCCTTAGTTCGATAACGGAATAAAGGAATTGCTTCTTTCGTGATTGTGGTAAACACAAGTTCACCTACTTCGCCTTCTTTACATTGCTCAAGAGTATCAGGATTAATAATCTCAGGAACGAAATGATCTTCATAAACATGAAGTCCTTTATGGTATTCACAGTCAGCAGCTACTCCAGGTCCAAGAATTTCACTTAAACCATAGATATCAAAAGCTTTGATGTTAAGTTTTCTTTCAATTTCTTTTCTCATATTTTCTGTCCAAGGTTCTGCACCACAGATAGCGGCTTTGAGCTGAATTTCACCTAACTTACCAGCTTCTTCTAGCGTCTCAGCAATATGTAATAAATAAGATGGAGTACAGGCAATTGCGGTAGCGCCGAAATCTTGCATCATGGTAATTAACTTCTGTGTGTTACCAGTTGACATCGGGATTACGGTTGCACCAAGGTTTTCAGCTCCATAATGAAGTCCCAAGCCACCAGTGAAGAGGCCATAACCATATGCAACCTGAATCTTATCATGAGCACCAATTCCTGCCATTGCAAGAACTCTGGCAACACATTCCTGCCACAAATCAATATCCTTTCTAGTATAACCGACAACAGTAGCTTTACCGGTTGTCCCGGAAGAAGCATGAATTCTTACCACCTCTGATTGCGGAACAGCAAACAATCCAAATGGATAGTTGTCTCTTAGATCATTCTTTGTTGTGAACGGGAGCTTGTTTAAATCATCAATACTCTTGATATCACCGGGTTCCAAACCCATCTGTTGCATCTTGTTACGATAAAAATCCACATTATGGTAAACATGACTTACCATTTTCTTTAATCGTGCACTTTGCAGATTATGAATTTCATCGCGACTCATACATTCTTTGGTTTCATTCCAAATCATGATATTAAATCCTCCTCTTCTGCTATAATAAATCCATTTTGTTTTAATACTGTTGCAGTTCTACTTAGATCATCTGTATTAACAATCATTAGTGGCGCTTTTCCGTTGCGTAATACGATGGAGTAAATATAGTTGATGCCAAGATTCGCTTCTGCAATTACACGAAGCATATGGTCTAATACTCCGGGCTTATCTTCTAATTCTACCGCAACAGCGGATGACATTTTTACTGCGAAGCCGCTTGCATTTAACAATTCTTTCGCCTTCTCTGGCTGATCCACCACAATTCTCAATATGGCAAATTCGGGAGTATCAAAGGATGCAATTGCTCTTAGATTAATCAAATTGTCTTTTAACACTGTTGTTACACTTGCTAAACTACCGATTTCATTCTGTACAAAAACTGAAAGCTGTCTTATCATAATAAAACCATGCCTTTCTTCACCATCTGCAACTTTGTGCCACTTTCTCACTGTTGCGTGTGAATTGTTTTTTATTTCAGGCTATAACCCACTTCAAAAGCTTTTTTGTTGATTTCTACTGTCTTCCCTGGTACAGTATTTTCAATAACTGAAATCCATTCCTCTTTGGTAAAGTTCATATGTTGCGCAGCTACACCAAGTACAATGACATTAAACACTTTACTATTTCCAATTTTCTTGGACTCTTCCATTGCATCAACAGTATAGATACGATGCTCTTTTTCCAGTTCTTCAATAATATTCAATGGATACTTTGCAGCACCAATCACAACAGGCATCGGATCAATTCGCTGATCGTTTACGATAATTACACCATCTTTTTTTAAGAAGTGAGCGTAACGCAATGCTTCTAGACGTTCAAAAGCGATTAATACGTCCGCCTGTCCTTCTTCAATAATTGGTTCATTAACAATATCACCATATCTTACATAGGTTACTACACTCCCCCCTCTTTGTGCCATACCATGTACTTCTGAAAGTTTTACATCGTATCCTGCCTGAATGGTTAATGCACCTAAAATTCTACTTGTTAGAAGTGTGCCTTGTCCGCCAACTCCTACAATCATTATGTTTTTCGTCTCCATAGCAATCCTCCTTATCCTAACTGAACTGGCTTGATAGCACCAAATTTGCAAGATGTTTCACAAAGTCCGCATCCATTACACATGGTATCATTGATTGCTATAGTTCCATTTTCTTTTTTGGTTATTGCCGGGCAACCAGGTTTCATACACATAGAACATTTTTTACATGCTTCTACTTCAATTTTATAAATTTTGGTTTTTGCTGATTTATCTAACAAAACGCAAGGTGATTTTGTAATAATCACGGCCACTTCATCCAAAGCAGTAGTTTCTTTCACCAATTGCTCCAATTTCACCGTGTCGAACGCATTAATCTCATATACATGATTTACCCCTACTGCCTTACAAAGTGCCGCAATATCCACTGCATATGTTGCTTCACCCTTGAGTGTCTTACCGGTTGCAGCATGATCTTGGTGTCCTGTCATACCTGTTGTAGAATTATCCAAAATCATAACGGTTCCAGTTCCCTTGTTATATACCATATTAATTAATGAATTGATACCGGTGTGCATAAAAGTAGAATCACCAATTACTGCCACCCAATTTTTGATATAGTCTTTGCCCTTTGCCTTTTCCATTCCATGAAGGGAAGAAATACTTGCTCCCATGCATACCGTTGTATCAACAACACTAAGTGGAGCTACTGCCCCTAACGTATAACAACCAATATCACCGGCTGCATGAATCATCAATTTATTTAATACAGCAAATACACTTCTATGAGGACATCCCGGACATAGAATTGGTGGTCGATTTGGAACCTGCGCAGCTGCACAAGTGTAGATTACTTCTCCACCTATTGCTCTTTTTAAAAGATTTGCAGAGTATTCACCCTGTACCGTTAATAACTCCTTACCGATTGCACTAATACCCCAGGATTTAACCTGTTCCTCAATAATCGGATCCAGTTCTTCAATGATGTATAAGGTTTCTACTTTAGCTGCGAACTCTTCTATCAGTTTCCTAGGTAACGGATTAATCAATCCGAGCTTTAGTATAGATGCATTCGGAAATGCTTCTTTCACATATTGATATGGAATACCAGAAGTTATAAATCCAATTTTATTATCATTATATTCAACTTTATTGATCGGGAAGTCACAACCATCAATTGCAAGTGCTGCTTCTCTACTTTCCACTAACAGATGACGACCCTTTGCATTCCCAGGCATCATAACATTTTTTGCAAAATTTCTTACATAAGGTTTATCTTCTTTCTCCACTCTATCATTCAACACTACCATACCCTGTGAATGCGAAAGACGAGTTGTCGATCTTACAATAACGGGAGTATCATATTTTTCACTTAACTCAAATGCAAATTTCACAAATTCTTTTGCTTCTTGACTATCGGAAGGCTCTATCACCGGTACTTTTGCAGCTCTAGCCACTGCTCTTGTATCCTGCTCGTTCTGGGAACTGTATAGACCTGGATCATCTGCAACAATGGCAACCAACCCGCCGGTAACACCAATATAAGCTACGGTAAACAGCGGATCCGCTGCTACATTTAAACCAACATGTTTCATAGAAGCCAAGGCTCTCACTCCACTTATAGAAGCACCAATTGCCACCTCCATCGCTACCTTTTCATTCGGTGACCATTCTGCATAAATCTCATTATATTTCTCGATATATTCACTGATTTCTGTACTAGGTGTTCCAGGATAAGCTGCAGACACCTTACATCCTGCCTCATATGCTCCTCGAGCAAAGGCTTCATTTCCAAGCATAATTACTTTTTGTGCCACTATGTAAATCTCCTTTCTTTCAGTAACCATTCATTTGTGTTTATTTGCTTTTGCTATTATTTCCGTCTTTATAAATCCTTGCGTAAATCAGTTACTCTTTTGGCTTTTCCTTCAAAACGCTGTAAACTTCTGGGTGCTACTAATTTTATCATAGCATCGAGTCCTAGAACAACCCTCAAACTTGATTTAATCCTTTGTTCTAACTCCCCAAGTCTTGAATAAGAATCAAGCAAAGATTCATCTGCTAATTCTACTTTGATTTCCATCCAATCCAAGTGATTTTTACGATCCACCACAATTTCGTAGTGAGCTCCAATCTCCGGAACCTTCAATAGAACTTCTTCAATCTGGCTTGGAAATACATTTACTCCACGTATTATTAACATATCATCCGAGCGTCCAGATAGATTTTCCATTCTTACCGTAGTTCTTCCACACTTGCACGGTTCATACATAAGTCGTGAAATATCCTTCGTTCGGTAGCGAATAATTGGTAGCGCTTCCTTCGTAATACAAGTTATGACCAATTCTCCTTTGGATCCCGGAGGAAGTACCTCACCTGTCTCTGAATTAATAATCTCGGGGATGAAGTGATCTTCATTGATATGCATTCCACATAGTTCAAGGCATTCACCAGATACACCGGGACCGATTAATTCACTCATGCCGTAGTTTTGTGTTACCTTCATCTGCGGTCCCCATAGTTTATACATCTCCTGTCGCATCGGTTCTGTCATACCTTCTCCACCAAACAGACCAATTTTAACCTTTAAATCAGCTGTTGGATCCAATCCCATCTGATGAACCACTTCTCCAATATGTAAAGCATAGGACGGAGTTGCCACAAGCACCGTCGTATCAAAATCCTGCATATACATAATTTGCTTTTGAGTATTACCGGAAGAGGTTGGCGCAACTGCTGCGCCCATATTTTCCAGGCCATAATGTAAGCCTAATGCCCCGGTAAACATACCATAACCAAAACAAATCTGCGCTACATCCTCCTCTGTTGCACCACCTAAGGCAGCGATTCTTGATACACATTCAGACCAGATTTCAATATCCTTCTTCGTATATCCAACTACTGTTGGTTTTCCAGTTGTTCCGGATGAAGCATGAATTCGAACAAGTTCCTTCTTCGGTACGGCAAACATACCAAACGGATAATTATCTCTAAGGTCCTTTTTATTAGTAAAAGGAAGTAGCTTTAAATCATCAAGACTGTTGATATCCTCTGGTTTAATACCCGCTTCTATCATTTTATCACGATATGCAGGTACTTTATCATAAACTCTTCTAATTGTTTCCTGCAGTCGATGAAGCTGTAGTTCTTCCATTTCCTTTCTTGATAATGTCTCTTCTTTTGCCCAAATCATAATGACCTCCCTCTACGTGCAAATGCATGTATGAAAATTTATATGTAATGTACTGTATACAAATATAAAATATCCAAATAATAACTATCAATTGTCCTATAACGCACTAATAGAAGCTGTCTTATAGGGTTTATTTTAAGATAAAGCCTATAAGAAGCTTCTTAAATTATTACATTGACGTACTATACAATTACTCTTCGATGGATTCTCTAGTATGTACCACTACAGTCTCGTCATAGCAAGCAAAAATCTCTTTTACCTTGTTTTCTTCCATCTTTGGAGTAAGAATACTTACAACTGGAACAACAATTAAGCTTGCTACCATTGCAATCGCTCCTGCATTAATAGGTGATTTTATATAATTAAGGAACATGTTAGATACCGTGATACCAACACCGGTTGCAAAACTTGCCCAAACTGCAATCTTAGAAGTACGTTTCCAATACAATCCAAATAAGAATGGTGCTAGGAAGGAACCTGCTAATGCACCCCATGAGATACCCATCAACTGCGCAATAAACTTAAGCGAATTTAATGGAGATACCGCAATGATAACGGACAATGAAATAAAGAATACAATCAATATTCTAATAATTAAAATCTGCTTCTTTTCACTCATATTCTTCACCAAATTACCCTTGAGGAAATCAAGCGTTAAGGTAGAACTTGAGGTCATAACCAACGCAGCTAATGTTGACATTGACGCAGATAGAACTAATACAATTACTATTCCTATTAACACATTCGATAATGACGAAAGCATATGAGGTATGATCGCATCAAAGGCTACTGCCGATGTACCATCTGGATGTATCGCTGATCCATCATATAATCTACCGAAAGCACCAAGGAAGTAACATCCTCCCGAAATAATGATTGCAAATATAGTAGATATGATTGTTCCTGTTTTTATGGATTTTTCATTTTTGATTGTATAAAACTTATGTACCATCTGAGGAAGTCCCCATGTTCCTAAAGAAGTAAGGACAACTACACCCAACAAGTTGAGAGGATCCGGTCCAAAGAAAGAGGCAAACGCTCCAGGTTGTCCCAAGGTAGCAGGAACATCACTGTTCATCTTAGCTAGATTACCAACTGCTTCAATAAAACCGCCATTATTATGTAATACAGCTGCTATTACAGCAACGATACCTAATAACATGATAATTCCTTGAATAAAGTCATTAATCGCTGTTGCCATATAACCACCAAGTATTACATAAATACAAGTTAATAAAGCCATGGCTACTACGCAAATTGAAAAAGGAACATTAAAGGCCATTCCAAATAATTTGGATAATCCTTTATATACAGAAGCGGTATACGGTATTAAAAATAAGAAAGTGATTGCTGATGCTGTGATTTTAATTGCTTTACTATTATATCTGCTTCCAAAGAAATCAGGCATTGTAGTTGATTTCAAATGGTGGGTCATAACGCGAGTTCTTCTTCCTAATACTACCCAAGCCAATAAACTTCCGATTAACGCATTACCAATACCAATCCAAGTAGCGGATATACCATACTTCCAGCCAAATTGACCTGCGTATCCTACAAAAACTACCGCTGAAAAATACGTGGTTCCATAAGCAAAAGCTGTAATCCAAGGACCAACGGAACGTCCTCCTAATACAAAGTCCCCAACACTAGAGGTATGCTTTCTTGCATAAATACCAACTAAAATCATAATCGTAAAGAATACAATCAAAAACAAAACTTTAATCACCATTGATTTATCTACTCCCCAACTTCATATTTCCAATACTTTAACACTTTAAAGCATCGGCACTTTAAAGCAATAGTACCAAATGTACTAAAAAATGTCAAGCATATTCTATTATAATTTCATAGATTATGGATAATATATTTGAAATATTTAGGCAATGTACACATATGCTTTACTTATGTTTTTCACATTGAAACCAACAAAAAATATTAACCTCTGCCCAATAGCTTCACATTGCATGAATTTTTATATTTGCACACTAACATTAACTAATCCTTTTAAAAATATTATATTAACCTATCACCATTAAGATACACTTCAATCTTCTGTCACTATTACGCCAAAAAAGCATTCTTTGTAGAAAAACAATTTAGTTTTTCTACAAAGAATGCTTCTTATATCAAGAACATACTCAGTAATCAGTTTGATATACGGTAAAATATATGCTTAAGTATTACGCGATTTGACAATAATAATCACCTATTTAGACAAGTATTTTATATTATATTATATAACTTAAGCATTCCTGCAAGATATAATCCTGCTATAAGTGGTAAAAGTACAAAGAATTTTGCATGCTTTGTCTTATGATGAAAGACATACATTCCTACAAATGATCCTATCCCTCCGCCCAATAGCGCTACCAGTATTAAGGTCTTCTCTGGAATTCTCCAAGCTTTTTTCCTAGCTTTGTGCTTATCTACTCCCATGAGTACAAAGCCAAGTAGACTTAATATAAGTATATATCCTGTTACCAAAGGAATGATTATTTTATCTAACAAGGTCTACTTCTCCTCTTTTGCAATCGCAATAGAAAGCTCCACTAGCTGTTTGTTGTCAACCACATCCGGAGCAGCTGTCATTAAACAGGACGCATCCTTCACCTTAGGGAAAGCAATTACATCACGAATACTGTCTTCCTTAGCCATAAGCATTACGAGACGATCCAAACCATATGCAAGTCCTGCATGTGGTGGAACACCATATTTGAATGCATTCAGAAGGAAACCAAATTGCTGGTAAGCAACTTCTTTTGTCATTCCTAATACTTCAAACATCTTCTCCTGAACATCGCTTTGGAAGATTCTTACGGAACCTCCACCAATCTCTGTACCATTTAATGTAATATCGTAAGCTTTTGCTCTTACTTTGCCTGGATCCGAATCAAGTAGAGGTAGATCTTCCTCCATAGGCATGGTAAATGGATGATGTTTTGCATAATAACGATCATCTTCTTTGGAGTATTCCAATAAAGGGAATTCTGTAACCCAAAGGAATTTATAATCATTCTTGTCTAGCAAACCAAGATTTTTAGCAATTTCCAAACGAAGTGCACCAAGTACTGCAAATACCGTGTCATCTTCATCTGCAGCAAATAACAGAAGATCACCAGGTTTACCGCTCATTGCTTCAACTAAACTGCTTAACTCCTCTTCTGTCATAAATTTTGCAAAGGAGGATTTATAAGCTCCTTGTGCATCAATCGCAAGATAAGCAAGACCTTTTGCGCCATAATCCTTAGCAAAATCGACTAATGCATCAATCTTCTTTCTAGGAGTATCTGCCTGTCCTTCTGCATTGATACCACGAACAGAACCTCCTTTTTCTAGTGCACCTGTGAATACGCTAAAACCACAATTCTTCACCACATCAGAAACATTTTTAAGCTCCATTCCAAAACGGATATCCGGTTTATCAGAACCAAAACGCTCCATCGCTTCTGCATAAGGCATTCTCTGAATCGGCAACGGAACATCAATTCCGATTGCTTCTTTAAACATTTTATGAAGTAAACGCTCATTCGTACTTATTACATCATCCACATCCACAAAGGATAATTCCATATCAATCTGAGTAAATTCAGGTTGTCTGTCCGCACGAAGATCCTCATCACGGAAGCATTTTACAATCTGATAATAACGATCATATCCGGAGCACATTAATAGCTGTTTAAAGAGCTGAGGTGATTGAGGTAATGCATAGAAATTACCTGGATGTACACGGCTTGGTACAAGATAATCTCTTGCACCTTCTGGAGTACTCTTTGTTAACATCGGAGTTTCGATCTCCAAAAAGCCTTCCCCTTCTAAAAACTGACGTGCAACATTAGCAACCTTACTACGAAGAATAATATTTCTCTGTAGATCCGCTCTTCTTAGATCAAGGTAACGATATTTTAATCTTAATTCTTCCTTCGTTTTAGAGCTTTCTTCAATTGGAAACGGAGGTGTTTCTGCCTCGGATAAGATACGAAGCTCCTTTGCTCTAATTTCAATATTACCAGTCTCAAGATTTTCATTAACTGCACCAGAACGTGCTACTACTTTTCCCACTACTGCAATAACAAACTCACTTCTTAAGCGCTCTGCTTTTGCAAAATTCTCGCTATCAACATCCGTTCCTTCAAATATAATCTGAAGAAGTCCAGAACGATCTCTCATGTCTACAAAGATGATACCACCTTTATTTCTGCTTTTTTGTACCCACCCCATCACTGTTACTGTTTCTCCAATGTTTTGGTTGGATAATTCAGTACATCTGTGACTTCTGTGTAAGCCCTTCATAGATTCAGCCATTGTATTATATCTCCTTTACCTATATCTGCTTAGATTTAATATTTCTATATCTTTTATTTTCTTATTCAACAAAAAAGTCGAAGCATCTGCGATTCTTTACAAATGGTCTTACAAATTGTGTGGCCACTTTTACATGCTCAGGATGAATGGTATAAGCCTTTAATGCTTCTTCACTTTCAAAGGTACTATCTAAAATAATATCCGCATTCGAGGTATCAACGGGCTGATAGGATACTTTAATTGATATAATTCCATTAATTAATTCTTTTAATTTCTCAAGCTCCAGCTTCATACTTTCAGCATTTTTCTGATTCTCCAGTGTTGTAAATCCATCCGCATAATCCCACCCAATAATATGTTTAACCATTATAAATCCTCCTTTATATACGACGATCCTATTTTCAGTGATTTATAGAAACAACTCAGCAATTTTATCTAAAGTGACTTCAGTTTGCTCGCCGTTCTCCATGTTCTTAACCTTGGCACTATTATTACTCAATTCATCTGCACCAATAATTACTGTGTTTTTAGCCCCAATTTTATTTGCATACTTCATCTGAGCTTTTACACTTCTCTCCATGTAGTCAGTTTCAACTACCACACCTCGACTACGCAGCTGCTGTACCAGTTGATAAGCAGATGCTTTTGCTTCCTGTCCAAGAATCCCGACATACAGTTCAACTGACGGCTCTGGCGCAAGTTCCACTCCTTCTGCTGCAAGCTCATTGATAATGCGTTCAATACCAAAACCAAAGCCAACAGCTGGAATATCTTGCTTTTCATCAATTTCATGAATTAAATTATCATATCTACCACCGCCGCAAAGAGTAAATCCTTCTGCATTCACAAATTCAAATACTGTCTTGGTATAATAATCCAATCCTCGAACAATTCCTGTGTCAATTTCAAACGGAATATTTAGCTCTGTTAAGAGTTTCTGAAGTTCGTCAAAATGATTTTTACACTCATCGTCAAGATATTCTATTGTCCTTGGAGCATCCTTCACAATTTCCTTACATGAAGGTACTTTACAGTCAATAACACGAAGAGGATTCTTTAACATTCTTTCGCGACAGGTTGGACATAACTCTTCTACATGTTTATTCAAGTAGGTCAAAAGAGCTTCATTATAGGTTTTACGGCAATTCCCACATCCAATACTATTGATATGAAGTTTTGCTCCCTTTAAGCCCAATTCCTTCATAAATTCAGTCAATAGAGAAATCAGTTCAACTTCAGCCAGTGGATTAGAGGAACCGAAAAACTCAATGCCAAACTGATGATGCTGACGCAAACGTCCACTTTGTGGTTTTTCATATCGAAACGCCTGTGTAAAATAAAAAATCTTAGTTGGCTGGCTTTCTGAATAAAGACTATTTTCCAAATAAGCACGTACTGCTCCAGCTGTTCCCTCCGGCTTTAAGGTAACGCTACGGTTACCCTTATCTTCAAAGGTATACATCTCTTTTTGAACAACATCCGTCGTCTCACCAACACCTCTTTGGAACAAAATAGTATGTTCAAAGACAGGTGTACTGATTTCCTTTATATTATAAGATTTGCATATCTTTCTTGCTATTCCTTCAATAATTGTACGCTTGTGCATATTTGCACCATACCAATCCTGCGTACCTTTAGGTCTCTGTGTAATCATTGTCGTCCTCCGTTCTACTTATTGATAATTTATATATAGTTAACATTTTCGAAAACCCTGAATTTCTCCTGATAATTAGAGCCTCTTAGAGAAATCGTCCTTTTTGAATTTTTCTCCATCAAATTTAAACTTACTAGAGAAAAAATTCTTTGTTGAACTTTTCTCCATTTAATTAGAGCTTACTAGAGAAATTATCCTTTGTTGAACGTATTATTAATATTTCTTCCAAACGTATACTATCATAGATTTAAATTGTTACCAAGAAATGTTTGCTTACGTGAAATCATCTCATCTATCCTACCAATATAGTCGGTAACACTCTTAACGTTATCTACCCTCTCGATGCGGTTTTCATCATGAAATACGAATTTTGACATACCACCGGCACCCAGCGCAAGTATCGTCTGTTTCTCCTCCATAATTAAAATATTATAAAGACCCTCCTTGCCAAATCTAGAGTATCCAATATTCTCGAGATTATCTGCCATATTCTTCTGTCGATAAAGATAGTAAGGAAGATATTGATTCATTTCGGCGAATTGTATCACATCCTCCAACATCTCGGGTACTCCGGATGCTTTCATGGTATCATAATTTTCTTTTTCTGTATTAAGTCTTGCTGCTCGCTTAAGCGCCAAAGTATGAACTGTAATACTTTCAGGATTTAACTGCTTAATCTGGCTCAAAGTATCTTCCACCTCTGTCGGAGTTTCTCCCGGCAAGCCAATAATAATATCCATATTAATATTATTATGTCCACAATCTCTAGCGAGTGCAAACGCTTCTTTTATCTGCTCTACTGTATGATGTCTTCCGATAATATCAAGTGTTATTTGTTGCATACTCTGTGGATTAATTGAAATACGATCCACACCCCATTTTTTTAATACCTGAAGTTTTTCTTTTGTTATACTATCCGGTCTGCCAGCTTCAACACAAAATTCCTTCACATGGGTAAAATCAAACTTATTTTTAACGATACCCAACAGCCTGTCTAATTGTTCGGCAGCTAATGTAGTTGGCGTTCCGCCACCAAAATACACTGTGGTTAATGGCTTATCGGGAAAACAAGTGGATGCATATTCTATCTCTTTCTCCAAAGCATCTAGATAATCCTCTACCAAATTTGAAAACTTTTCTATGGAATAGGAGGTAAAGGAACAGTATAGGCAAGTGCTTGGACAAAAAGGTATTCCAATATAGAGGCTGTATCCCCTCTTATAGTCTAATTCTTTTAGTAAATACAGTTCTCTGCAGGCAATGCGAATACTCATTTCTATCTTCGTTTTAGAACAATAATATTCTTCCTTCATGATCTGACAAATATCTTCGTCCGACATTCCCTGTTCCAACAACTCATATACTAATTTGGTAGGCCGAATACCCGTTAAAATTCCCCACGGTAACTGTCTGCCAGTATTTTCAGTGAAAATATCATAAAGAAAACGTTTCACTACATTCTTATACTTGGCTTTTGGCAATTCTCCATCCAAAATCCTTGAATTCTTGGTTGTATCTTTCTTAGAGGATAACGTAACCTGTATTTCCTTCTCGTTTAAATTAATTAATATTTTCAACGTAGCATCTAAGTGTAAATGATTATCTTGCCCGTCCTCTTTTAACACTTTCACATTTTCATCGGGATAAAAAGCCTTGACTAGTGGATAAACATCATTTTCATAAGCTTTATCTGATAAGATTATTTCTATCATTCATTTCCTCATTCCTACGCATAGATTCAATTCCTATGATATCACAACTATGCTTGCTCACAGCTATAAATAACTAACGGCTATAATTACTTACAGCTATGTTTGCTAGCAGCTATGTTTGCTAGCAGCTATGATAACTCACATTAATCATAAAGCGCATTACTTGAGATATGGATTACGTATTTTCTCATGTCCAATTGTTGATGGTATGCCGTGACCAGGATATACTGCCACTTGATCCTCCAATATAAGAAGTTTATTCTTTATGGATTCCACTAATAATTTACCGTCTCCAGTAGGAAGGTCCGATCTGCCAATGCATTCGTGGAATAAAGTATCTCCACTGATTAATACTGCATGTTCAGTAAAATAATAACATGCCCCGCCTGCAGTATGTCCAGGTGTGTGGATTACTCGAATATCAAATCCAGCAAGTTGTATATTCTCCTGATCCTTTACAAAGACATCCGGAGTTACACTCAACTCAATTCCCACCTGTGTAGAGGCATTAAGCTCCGGCGAGCTTAAAAGTTTTTCTTCTGCTTCATGCGCATATATTTTTACCTTTGTTAAATCAGCCAACTGATTTGCCGCAATTATATGGTCAAAATGACCGTGCGTGAGAAGGATTCCTTGACACACGAGGTCATTTTTCTTTAAATATTCATTTATTTTGTCTGCATTATCGGCTGGATCAACAACGACAGCCTCCATCGTTGTGGCATTCTTAATAATATAACAATTCGTTTGTACCATACCTAGAACCAAGCTTCTTATCTTTAAATCGCTCATTTTATCCTCCAATTTAAAGCCCCAGTACACTTAAAATCATGTCGCATAGAACTTAATTACTTTTAAAACATTAAGCTTAATAATTAACCCGCCGTTCGTTCAATATCTATAACACTTTCAACGTTACGAATCTTTGCAATAATTTCATTAAGATGATCTTTCCCTTTAATTTCAAAACCAATGCTAATAGTTGCCGTACCCTGTTTGCTTGTACGAACGTTCATAGAGGTAACATCAATTTTATTCTCGGTCAGAACCCTTGAAACATCCACGAGGACGCCGGTACGATTGTTCGCATAAATCTTAATTTCAGCACTGTATACTTCGCCTGAAGATTTACCGTCTCCCACATTCCATTCTGCGTCAATAAGGCGAGCGCGATCCTCTTCAAGAATGTTGATTATATTGATACAATCAGTTCGATGAATGGATACTCCTCTTCCTCTAGTTACAAAGCCTATGATTTCATCTCCTGGAACCGGGCTACAGCATTTTGAAAAGCGCACTGCAATATCATGAATACCTTCCACTACAATACCACTTTTCGATTTCTTCGTAGGAATTCTTTCTTTAATTTCTGAGATTGATTCCAACACATTATCATCAGTAATTTCTTTTTTAAACTTTTTCTTATACTCTTCTACAAGCTTATTAACTATCTGGCCTTCCTTTAAGCCTCCATGTCCAACGGCTGCAAGAACGGAATCCCAATCACGAAAACCATATTTACGCAGCACAATGCTTGTAAATTCCGGTTTCGTAATATCGGAAAGAACCACACTTTTTGCTTTACAATAAGCAATCATCAGTTCTTTACCTCTATTAATGTTGTCTTCCTTTAATTCCGTTTTAAACCACTGATTAATCTTATTTTTAGCCTGCGTACTTTTTACAATAGAGAGCCAGTCACGGCTAGGCCCCTTCGAATTCTGTGAGGTTATAATTTCAATACGGTCACCATTCTGAATTACATAATCAATCGGAACCAATTTGCTGTTAACTCTTGCACCCACCATCTTATTACCAACTGCACTATGAATACTGAAAGCAAAGTCAATCGGATTTGAACCTGCAGGTAAGGTCTTCACATCACCAGTAGGGGTAAATGCATATACACTATCGGAAAAAAGATCAAAATCATTCTTAATAAGGCTTAAAAACTCCTTATTATCAGCCATGTCGCGCTGCCATTCCAATACTTGGCGAAGCCATGTCAGCTTTTCTTCCTCAGAATTTCCCGAACCGCTCTGTCCATCCTGTCCCTCTTTATATTTCCAATGAGCAGCAATACCAAATTCTGCGGTACGATGCATATCATACGTACGAATCTGAATCTCAAAGGGGGAACCCTTAGGTCCTATCAAAGTTGTATGCAAGGACTGATACATGTTAAGTTTTGGCATAGCAATATAATCTTTAAAGCGACCCGGTATTGGTTTATACATCTCATGGATGACACCAAGTGCTGCATAACAGTCTTTTAAGGATTCCACAATAATACGAACTGCGAATAAATCATAAATTTGCTCTAAGGTTTTATTCTGGTTTACCATCTTCTTATAGATACTGAAGAAATGCTTCACTCGTCCATCAACCTTAGCTTCAATTCCAGCATCTTCAATGTGTGCTCTTACTTCTCCAACAATACCTACAATATAAGCTTGTCGTTCACTCCTCTTGGTAGTGATTTTTTCAGCCAAATCCCTGTAAACGTCAGGCTCCAAATATTTTAACGATAAATCGTCTAGTTCAATTTTAATTTTACTAATACCAAGCCTCTGAGCGATCGGTGCATAGATATCCATCGTTTCTCTCGCTTTTTCCTTCTGCTTATGAGGCGGCACATATTTTAACGTTCGCATATTATGAAGACGGTCAGCTAATTTAATCAAGATAACACGAATATCCTTAGCCATAGCCAGGAACATCTTTCTAAGGTTCTCTGCCTGCTGTTCTACCTTATCCATATTTAACTGGGTTAATTTTGTTACACCATCCACTAATAATGCAATCTCTTCAGAGAACATCTCCGATATCTGCTCCGTAGTCAATACGGTATCTTCTACTACATCATGAAGAATTCCAGCGATAATACTTTCTTTATCAAGCTCCAGTTCAGCAAGAATATTTGCCACACAAAGAGGATGTATAATATAGGGTTCTCCAGATTTACGAAGCTGTTCCTTATGTGCATCGTCAGCAATATGGTAAGCTTTTTCAACTAGTGTGATATCAGCTGAAGGGTGATAGCTTCGGATTTTATCAATTAATTCTTTATACAGAATATCGGGTGCTGTAAAGTCTGCATGCACTGTTGTAGCTGGAGTTAACAAATCATCATCATATGCATCTTTAAAATCAATCATATCTTCTATATCTTCCATATCCTCCAAGATATCACCACCTTTCTGGTTTTATAAGTTAAATCTTATTATTAATCTTCCTTGCTTTTTTAAAAACACTTACGCTTATTTACCTTCATACTGGATGACAGCTTCCACGTCATATCCAGTCAACTTGTCACGACCCTTAAGTCCTTTCAGTTCCATTAAGAAAATAATCTTTACTACTTCACCACCTAAAGACTCAATCAGTTTTGTAATAGCCTCAATGGTACCGCCAGTTGCAATTAAATCATCAATAATAACAACCTTTTGACCCTTTTTAATTGCATCCTTATGCATCTCAATTGTTGCTTGACCATATTCAAGGTCATAATCCATAGATATCGTCTCACAAGGTAACTTCCCTTTTTTACGAATTGGAATAAATGCTTTGTTCAAATTATAAGCAATCGGAACTCCAAAAATAAAACCTCTTGACTCTGGACCTAAAACTATATCAAAATCAACACCGTCTAATAATGCTTGCATCTGGTCGATTGCCATTCTTAATCCATCTTTATCTTGCAACACACTGGTAACATCTCTAAATATAATACCTGGCTCCGGAAAATCCGGTATGCTTCTTACGTATTCCTCTAATTGTTTCATTTTCTATCCATGCCTTTCTCAATGTAATAAAAATTAAAAGGTAAGCGATTGCCTACTCATATCGATTAAGTTACGATATGTATATCATCCCCATATATCGGGTTGAATTTACTTAACTGTTAATATATTCTCTTATAGATGCTTATTATATCACCATAATTAATAATTCGTAAAGAATATTTATCCTATTAAGTGCAAAATTTGATTTAAAGTGACAATTTAACTTTGTCATTGTGAATCATCGGTAGTTTTGAATCATAAGTTGAATTGACCGAAAACCGTTATATTCATTGATTCGCGGGTAGTAGGTGAAAGAAAACAAAGCATTAATTCCTCTACCAGTCTTCAACTTCTCTGCTTCATCACTTCCGTAAGTATCACCAACATATTTAAAGAAATGATCGACATCCCCAAAATATATTGCATCCATCTCTCTACCAAATTGATTTTCAATGCGTAATCGAATTCCACTTGCATTTTTACCAATAATAAATGCTGATTTTATTTTTATATTCTTTTCTGCAAATAATGGTTTTTCATTTCCTTTTCCAAAGGGTTCTAGCTGTTGTAACTGAGCAACTAAGGTTTCATTCACATAACCTAAGGGAAGGTGTATGTCTATCGTAACCTTTGGAATCAACATTTCCTCTGTTAAGCTTGTGTTCGTATTCAACATTATCCTTAAAGTATCCAGATTTTCCTTTTCCAAAGAGAATCCTGCTGCCATTGGATGACCACCCATTTTCAAAAAAAGATCCCTACATTTTGAAAGTTCCTCAAACATATTATATTGTTCAATCGAACGCCCTGACCCTTTGATACACCCTTCTGCATCCGTAAGAATCAATGTTGGTTTATTATATCTTTCTCGAATCCTGCCTGCGATAATACCTGCTATGCTTTCGTGACACCCTTCCAGATAAACCACTAGTACTTTATCCTGTTTGATACCACTCTCCTCAACGAACTGAATCGCCTTTTCAACATTCTCAGCGGTCATATTTTTGCGAGTATCGTTCAGTTTTCGTACTTCCTCCGATAAAAGGATTGCCTCATCTTTTGATTTTGCCAACAAAAGTTTTAATCCTTTCTTCGCGGTATCAAGCCTTCCTGAGGCATTAAGACATGGCCCGATGACATAGCCCATATGAAAAGCATTAAGCTGTTCCTTGTCAATTTTGCTACCTTCCATTAATGCCAATAGACCAGCATTATGAGTGTTTCTCAATATTTCAAGCCCATACTTAACAATGATGCGGTTCTCATCCACAAGCTCCATTACATCGCAAATAGTTGCAATCGCTGTGTAGGATAAAAGTTCGTCCATTATCTCTGCTTTATTTACAGCACCCATGCTTTCCACCAGCGCAACACTAAGCTTGTAAGCAACCGCTCCACCACATAAGCCCTCAAAAGGATAAGCACAATCCTTCTGCTTGGGATTAATCACTGCATCTGCCTGGGGAAGGATATAACCTTCCTCCTCTGATTGCACTAGATTATGATGATCGGTAACAATTACTGTCATATCATATTCCTTCGCCAAAGCAATCTGTTCTATCGCCGCAATACCGTTATCACAGGTGATTATGGTATCTATGTGTTCATCATATGCTGCTTTCACAATATTGACATTGATTCCATAGCCATCCTTTATTCTATCCGGTATTTCATAATCCACATTTGCCCCAAGTTCCGTTAGTATACGATACAGAATAAAAGTAGACACCACTCCATCTACATCATAATCTCCAATAATTCGTATCTTCTTATCAGATCTAATTTTACCAATTATTATCTTACAGGCTTTTTCCATATCTTTTAATAAAAAAGGAGAATATAAATCATTTATGTCAGGCTTTAGATAAGCATTAATTGCCTTTGGGTCTTCCATTCCTTTATTCACCAGACACCGGGCGATTACTTCACTCACACCGCATTGGGCAACAATGCTGTTAAAATCTGCTTTTTTGTTCTTAACTACCCAGTTTTCCATTGCCCCTCCATGTACAGTAGCTTTCAGCTTTATTAATTAATACTTTCCCTTTATTCTTCAATACTCTCAGCTGCCTTAAGCATAATGGAGCATTCTACACGTTTCTTTTGAAGTTCACAGCCAATATCATAGGCATCATTAATATCATTATGAAATTTAAAGGAATTTGCTGAACAGCCACCGCTGCAATAGTACTTTGCAAAGCAATTCTTGCATTTTTCTTTGGAGTATACATTACATCCCTTGAATTCTTCTCTTAAGTCAGTGTTCTTCACGCCTTCAAACACATTGCCCATCAAAAACTCGTCGTAACCAACAAATTGATGACAGGGATAGAGATCACCCCAAGGAGTGACCGCCAAGTATTCTGTACCTGAACCACAGCCAGAGAGACGTTTTGCAACGCAAGGTCCACCGGTCATATCAATCATAAAATGGAAGAAATTAAAATCCTTGCCATTCTTCTTACACTCCAACATATACCCAGCAAGTTTATCATATTCTTCAAATAATACCGGCAAATCCTCAGCGGTTATTGCATAAGCATCCTCAGGTAGCGCAACCACTGGCTCAACGGAAATCTGCTTAAAACCAAGTTCCGCCAGATGTGCGACATCCTGTGCGAAATCAAGATTATTATGTGTAAAGGTTCCTCTTACATAGTAATTAGTTTGATTACGACTATCAGCCAGTTTCTGGAATTTTGGTACAATTAGATCATAACTTCCTTTGCCATTACGACTTGGTCGCATGTTATCATTAACTTCCTTACGGCCGTCAATGCTTAATACCACATTGCTCATTTCCTTATTGGCAAATTCCATCATATCATCATCCAATAAGATACCATTCGTGGTTAGCGTAAAGCGAAATTTCTTATTATAATGTTCTTCTAAATCTCTTCCGTACTTTACTAAGTCTTTCACTACCTGAAAATTCATCAAGGGTTCTCCACCAAAGAAGTCAACCTCAAGATTTCTTCTATTACCGGAGTTATCAATCAGAAAATCTAGAGCCTTCTTGCCAACTTCATAGCTCATTAATTCACGGTGCCCTTTGTATTCTCCTTCTTCTGCAAAACAATACTTACAAGCAAGATTACAGTCATGTGCAATATGTAAACAGAGTGCTTTTACTACAGTTGAACGGGTTTTGAAGTCCTTAATATAATCTTCGTATATATCCTGTGTGAATAAAGCTCCATTTTCTTTCAGTTCTTCAATGTCTTGAAGTACATCCAAAATCTGTTGCTCAAGATCCTCTGTTTTATTCTCACTATTATAATCAATATTTTCTTGGGTACTATGAATAGATGTATTCTTCGAATCTGAATATTTTTCAATCATTGTTCTTATGATGCTTACTTGGTCATTATTTTCATACAGTTCAATAATGTCATAAGCCAAATCATCAACCACATGAACCATACCACTGTTTACATCCAATACAATATTAAAACCATTATTTTTAAACTGGTGAACCACGATAATTCCTCCCTAACGTTGGTGGCATATGTCATGCCTGGTATCTTGTTAATGTCTACGATACTATATAACTATTTTAACTCTTTAAGGTAATTCATTATTTTTCAAAAACGAATAGGACTGTCTTAAAATATCTTCCGAGTAATCACTTGACGAAAAATATGATAAGGCAGCCCCAATCCATTCTTTTTACAAAGCGAAAGGTGTCTCAAGTTGTTTACCCTCTTAAGACACCTCCATCATCGTTCTAATCATGTAATTGCTAAACCAGATTGCGTGTTCTATGTATTAATTATCTATTTGTTCTCACAGCTCTGATTTCCAACTGTACAGGATGTCTTGCAAGCTGACTGGCAGGATGTCTGACATTCTCCACATCCACCTTTTTTCATAGTATCTTTAAGGTTTTTCGTGTTTAAAGTCTTAATATGCTTCATTGTTTGGCCTCCTTAGCATCGATTAACTTTTTGTATTATACCATATGTATATGCATAAGAAAAGCATTTTTTGCAATTCTATTGATAGGAATAGTTTGAGATTTTATATTATATATTGGAAAATCTATTGATACATTTGATTATAGTATGGTATAATATATGATGTCGTTATGATTACTACATATCTACATGCCACATTTATATCGACATCAAAAACTTGAACATATGTAATCATTTTTCTATAGAAAGGATTGGATAGCTTATGAAGAAGTACATTATTACTACGGATACAACCTGCGATTTACCACAAACGTATTTGGAACAACATAATATTATTCTCTTACCATTGTACTACAGCATTCACGAAACCGTATATGGAGAAGATAATGCCCTTGAACCAAAAGAATTTTATCGCATTATGCGTGAAGGCGAGATGCCAACCACGATGGCAGTGAATCCAGATACTGCACGATCTGTATTTACTGAATTACTTGAAAAAGGGTATGATATTTTACACATTGCCTTTTCTTCCCCTTTAAGCGGAAGCTGTTCCGTTGCCGCAACAACGGCCAGAGAGCTGTGCGAAGATATTCCAGATGCAAAAATCATTGTAATTGATTCCTTATGCGCTTCCCTTGGTGAAGGATTATTAGTTCACAAGGCTGTTCAATTGAAAGATAACGGAAAGAATATTGATGAAGTTGCAGCATGGTTAGAGAATAACAAATTGAACTTATGTCATCTATTTACAGTTGATGATTTACATCATTTACATCGTGGTGGACGTGTTTCGAGAGCTTCGGCTATCATCGGAACATTAATCAATGTAAAACCCGTATTACATGTTAATAATGAAGGACGTTTATTACCATTAAACAATGTAAGAGGTAGAAAAAAAGCTCTGACTGCTCTAGTTGATATTATGGAAGAAAAAATCAAAAATTATCCTGGAAAGAATGACATTGTCTTTATCAGCCATGGGGATAGTATAGAGGATGCGCAATTTGTAGCTACTCTAATTAAAGAAAGACTTGGTATTCAGGAAAGCTTAATCAATATGATTAGTCCTACCATTGGCTCTCATTCCGGACCCGGTACGATTGCATTGTTTTTTATGGGAAGTGAAAGATAACATTACAAATAATGATTAAACCTTTATTATTATTTTAAAAAATGTCTTTCTGATACTTAGATTACTAAATATTCTACAAGAATATAAATATATTTTTTTACAAAAAATAGGATATCTTTTATCCACCTGAAAGCGAGTTGCAATTCATGAATGAAGCAACCTATGCTTAGGTGCCGACATAAAGATATCCTATTTCCTGTTTATTAAGATGTTGCTTGCTTATTTTACAAATAATTGATTCGTTATTTGAAAGCTCCCCCATTATGAAGATTACTTACCACTTCACTAACACGGTTTTTTGCTTCTTCCCCTGTTGTAGAGCTTTCAATGTAGTCAATCACTTGTTTTCTGTTATTATCCGGCATATTTACAAAACTGGTCATTGCTTTCATATCCATTGCCAAACGAAAGCCAAGCCCTTCCGGAAGTTGCTCATTAATTAGGCTCATTCGTTGCTCCTTTCTTAAAGCGTTCGTATAAAAATATGAATGCTTTGCTACAGGTTTAGTATTTGTTCATTTTGCTTTTTTATGTGATTTATTCTTATTTCCAATCATTAAATTTAAGCAAGGCGTACAAACTCATCAATTAAATTTTCAACTGTTTTAAGGCTTGTTCTCCAAAACTCAGGATCTTCAAGGTTGATTTCAGCCTGCATCGCCGCATCCTCTACATTCATTATTGTTGTAGCGTTCAATAGGGCTTTGTATTTTGGCACAAACTTTTCTCCCTCTTCCTTATATTTCTCATAAAGACCTCTTGCAAGGAGTCCGCCAAATGCATAAGGGAAATTATAAAAACTTAAATTTTCAGAATAGTAATGTCCCTTTAACACCCACATATAAGGGTGTAGCTTGCTATGATCAAGTCCATCACCATATGCTTCTTTCTGCGCCTCAAGCATTATTCCATTCAATTCCTCTGCAAACAAAAAACCGGTCTTACATTTTTCAAAAACATTGCTTTCAAAGAGGTATCTTGAATATATATCACTAATGATTTGAGTCACATCCTGTAGCTGACTTTCAATCAGCGCTATCTTCTCACGTCCCTCAGCTTCTTTAATTGCTGCTTCCATTATGATTGCTTCATTAAAGGTGGATGCTGTCTCAGCCACCGGCATGCTATAATCGACATTAAGCGGTAGATGTTCTTGGATATTCAGCCCATGATAGGCATGACCAAGTTCATGCGCTAAGGTTACCACGTCATTTAAAGCTCCCGTAAAGTTTGCAAGAATACGGCTTTGCTTCACAAAGGGCAGATTCTCACAGAACGCGCCGCCAACCTTGCCTTTTCTCGGATAAAAATCGATCCAGGCACTATCATAGGCTTCCTCAACCATTTGTGCCAAGTCTTCTGAAAAACCTCTAAAATGCTTTACAAGGTATTCTTTCGACTCCTCCGCTGTAAACTTTGTATTACTCTCACCAATTGGTGCAAACATATCATACCAAGGAAGACCTCCCTGATGTCCCATAATCTTCGCCTTATGCTTTAAGTATTTATGAAAAGACGGAAGTGATTCACGAATTGCTTCCAACATTGCCTCTAGGGTTTCCTTTTTCATCTTGGAATGATTCAAGGTCATCATTAGCGGTGACTCATACCCTCTTAGCTCACAGATGGTATTCACCTGTGTTTTAATATTATTTAAAGAATAGCTAATCGCATCCTTGATTTTCTCATATGCCCTTAATTCCGCATCATAAGCATCCTTACGCACCTGACTATCTTCACTGTGTGCAAGATTACGAACCTCCGGCAAGGTAATAATCTCACCTCGGTATTCCACCTCAAGTGTAGAGGTTAAAAAGCTTTGCATACTACTCCACGCTGATCCAGCAGATATATTCAATTTCGCAATCACTTCCTCCACATCATTGCTAAGGATGTGTTTAGCCTCCTTTTTCATCTCCGATATTATATATGCGTAAGCCTTTAATTTCGGATATTGTTCATAATATTGATCCACATTGTCGTAACTAGCTATGAATTTATAAATAGCAGCCAATGGCTTAGAGGACATGCTGACAATCCTTTCGATTGCATTCGTTTCATTCACGGTAACGCCATCAGAAGTATTCACAGAGATACGAAGATTAACATAATAGCTTAATTTAGACGCAAGCAATTGATATTGCTCCAAATATTCGATTGCTTTGACTAATGTAGCCTCATCCTTGTTGTGTTCTGTTAATGTATCACTTAAATCAACAAGCTCGCTTGTTAGCTTAACCAGTGCAGCTTTGTCCTGCTGATAAATTACATCCTCAAATCCTTTATAAAGTATATCCAAAGACCATTCCTTATTCATGCTAACCTCCGTGTTAATATATAAATTATGATTGATTTATCAAGAAAGATGATTACGAAAACCGACCACAAATTATTATATTCACTTTTCTTATAGTTATTATTTTTCTATTGTTTTAATTTTCCTTTTGTTCTATTTTTCTTATTTTGTTATTTGTACAATTATTATTGTTCCTATTATTAATTCTTACTATTTTTATCTCTTACTATTTTTACTTTTCTTTGTGTTGTAATTTTTTTTTGTTATAATTTTTTGTGTTATAATTTTTTTGGTTATAATTTTTTTGTGTTTTCATTTTTTTGTGTTTTCATTTTTTTGCGTTATCACAATTTTTTTCTTGTTGTTATTGTATTATTTCTTATCATATTTTTCATTTTCTATACGAAGTAATTGATCTTTTACTTCTAACCCACAGGCAAAGCCAACCAACTTGCCATTCCCCCCTATCACACGGTGGCAAGGAATAATACAGATGATTGGGTTCTTGTTATTGGCCATACCCACTGCTCTAGATGCTTTTGAATTACCCACAGCTTCCGCAATCTGCTTATAAGTTCTGGTCTCTCCATAGGGGATTGCCCTAAGCGCTTCCCAAACCTTTTTCTGAAATTCAGTTCCCTTAGGATTGATTTTAACATCAAATATTTTTCTTTTCCCTTCCAAATATTCTATAAGCTGTCTAACTGTTTCTTTCATAATTTCAGTTTCTAGAATTTCATAATTCATTAGAAGTTGTTCATTGGTAAGCTCCTTCTCATCCTCTATGTATAGTTCTACACCGGTAACAGCGTCGTCATCTACTGATATTAAGAATCTACCCAATCTTGTTTTATACACATAAGCTTTCTCCATATCCCTGTGAACTCCTTTCCGTAAATTTATTGTAATATTGTAGCACAAGTATTAATATTATCCAACTCTACCATATAATTTTATTCAAACCTAAAAGATTATTTTTAAGTTTAATTCAACCCTTTGGGTTCTCTTTTTTATCCAAACCTCAACAATTGATTTATACTTCAAATCGTTACGCTATTTTTTATTCTCGCAAAATGTATAATATCACCAAGATCTCTAAGATCTCTAAGATCTCTAAGATCTCTAAGATCTCTAAGATCTCTAAGATCTCTAAGATCTCTAAGATCTCTAAGATCTCTAAGATCTCTAAGATCTCTAAGATCTCTAATTGTTGAACAAAGATATTTTTAATGCAATATAATTAACTAGCAGGAGATTATTTTATTAAGCTCCTGCTAACATAACACTATGGCCTGTCTGATTATACACAAAAATAGGAGGTGCATCACACTCCCCCAATTTTCAATCCTATAGAGATTAATTTTTATTTACTATTTTAATTACAATACATACTATTTTACTATTAGGCTTACTATTTATACTAGCTATTTATACTTACTATTTTATTCACCAATTAGCTTACCATTTCGAAATACTATATCTTTTCCCAATTCTTTTCCCTATACTTTTCCTTATACTTTTCCCTATACTTTTTCCAATATTTTTCCTTAAATCACTTTACCATCTATGCTGCTATTTCCTGCATCGTTCTCTCAGTGATAGCACTACCAATCAACTGCTTTACTAATTCCTGCGCTACTGTATAACAGATATTGGTAATATATTTGCAGTCAGTTGTTAATTCACGTGGTTCATTCAGATAATTGTAATGTGCTTGTAAAATGTATTCACACCGTTGCTGTGATTCATCCAATCCATTCTTATCCAGAATTACGGCTCCTTCTTCAAAATATCTTTGAATTGAAACAAGTAATTCCTTTTCATATTCAACATGCTTCTTAACCGTCCCAACAAATCCAGGATTATGTGGAGTTGTAAAATAATCCGCCAGATAATGCATGATCATTCCAAGATGCATACAAAAATAATTTGAAATACCTCTTTCCTTATTATAATTATCTGTTAATCTTTTAAATTCCGTTTGTAACAAAGAAAATGTTTCAACTATGGTATGTCGTGTAATTAAAAAAGACGGTATACAATCCGGTAAAATGCTTCCTATCAAAAATGCCCTTTTATGAAGATTGAGTTCTTTCAATTCTTCTCTGTCCAGTAGAAACAGAGCTAACGAAATATGAGATCCCTTATTCATAGTTACCTCCTCTGGTGGCATAATTAACACTCTGTGCCTCCCAATCGTAATCCTATCTTCTCCTTCATTTTACCCTGATTTCCAACTATCTTCTATCAATCTAATGTTAATATCAAATCAACTTTGTGTGAAATATTGAGATAAAAATTACCAAGACGTTCCTCTTCCATGAAACACCTTTAATATACAAATCATTCTTTAAAACCTGGATATTCTATATACTATCAATACCATTTTGATTCTTTTAATTAAGCACTACATACGATACAAATTTGCTTCATAAGGTCTTAAAAATTTTTGCAATTGGCTATAATTTGATAGCAGTAAAGAAGAACCCCTAGGCCAACGTAATCTTCTAACAGGTTTGCTACATAGATTACACTCAACATAAAAAGTCTCTTCCCCTGATTGTCTGTAATAGGTAAAAATATCTCTTTTAACCTTGTCAAACGATATAAATTCACCATAAATAAGCGTTTGATTTTCTTTTCTTATTTGAATGAGTTTTTTATAGAAATTTAACACCGATTCTTCATCCATTAACTGTTTTTCAACATTCCATTCTTTATAATCCTCATCCGTATCAATCCATGGTCTAACGTTGGAAAACCCGGCATATTCCGCTGAGCTCCACTGCATAGGCGTCCTTCCATGATCTCTAGCGCCACATAATACCTTGTTCATTGCAGCCTCTTCACCACTCGATATCACTAAATTGTTATACATATTAATACTTTCCACATCTCTAATATCCTTAATTGAACGAAACTTTTTATTGATACTACCAATTTCCTGGCCTTGGTAGATAAAAGGGGTACCTTTTAATGTCAACTGCAACATAGCCAGCAGTTTCGCGATCACTTTTCTAAACTGTGGATCCGAATTAACCTTTGATATCATTCTAGTATTGTCATGATTCTCATAAAACAATGACATCCAACAGCTGTTACCATAATTCTCCATCCAGTCACACATATATTGTTTTAGATAGTTTAAATCATACTGGTAATCCTCAAAACGATCATGTCCGGGTACCTCCAAATGATCAAAGGAAAAAATCATATCCAATTCCTTACGAGAATCCGCGGTTAGTAGCTTGCCCATCTCTCTTCCTACTCCGGGAGTTTCACCCACTGTAAATGCATGATATGGCTCAAATGCATCTGCTCTAAGTTCCTTCAAATATTGATGAAGCTTTGGTCCATAAAAGTAATGCTCTATACCGTAATATCCCATTAACTTACCGACACTTACATTACCATCCGGTAACCCTACCGATTTGGAGATATAGTTAATGACATCTAATCGAAAACCATCCACTCCCTTTTCAAGCCACCAACGAATCATATTTTTAATTTCAATTCTGACCCTTTCATTATCCCAATTTAAATCCATCTGCTTTTTGGAAAACAGATGAAGCCCCCATTCCTTATTCTCCTCATAATAATTCCATGCAGATCCACTAAAAAAAGAGGTCCAATTATTCGGAGGTGTATTCTTATCCGACTTTTTGAAAATATAGTAATCATGAAATTGTGATGAAGTATCTTTTATAGCTGCCTGAAACCATGCATGCTCATCTGAAGTATGATTTACCACTAAATCCATGATTACCTTCATATCTCTACGATGTATCTCTGTAAGAAGGTGATCAAAGTCATCCATGGTACCAAATTCCTTCATGATACTATAATAATCACGAATATCATAACCATTGTCATCATTCGGCGAATCGTAAATAGGGGAAAGCCAAATTGCATCGATGCCTAATTCCTTCAGATAGTCCAGTCTGTTAATAATACCTTGAATATCTCCAACTCCATCCTCATTCGAATCCTGAAAGCTTCTTGGATATATCTGATAAAATACCGCTTGCTTCCACCAGGTTTTTTTAATCTCACCGTTGTCAACATCAGGCACATCTGGCTCACTGTTAAGTAGTGTTAATAAAGTGTTCACAAAACCATCACCCAAAGTTTTCTTTGACATCATAGCAATTCGTTTTAGCGGAAGATTGCCCATTATCGGATTAGTAAACATCGCTTCATTGATATTCATCTGTTGTAATAACTTACTGAGGACGTCAAAACCGATGGGGTTTTGAAACACCTCCTTGAATCGACTATTTTCTGTTAGTTTATTACTCATAGTTACCTCCGACTTATATGGATATAAAAAGTATATTTGACAAATATCTCTTACTAAAATATACTATGCATATATAATACTAGGGGGAAAGCAAATGGAAAAAATAAAATTAAATTTCTTTCAACAAATTAAAAATGCAATATTAAAACCTACTGAATATTACCGTCTATCTAAATTAAGTGGCGGTCGAACTACGGGATTTGTCTTTCTATTCGTATTCATAATTACCCTCTTTACCATCGTTCCTATGACCTACGATGTAGTTGGCCCGAATGGCGTTGCCAAATATGTGAACGAAAGTTTGCCTGAATTTAAAATGGAAGATGGTCAATTAAACGTGGCAGAGAAATTTGTAGAAGATGACGGTAATAACTACATACTAGTTGATACCAGTGTAGAGAAGTTTACCACAGACGATGTTAAGGACACATATAAACAAGTTATCTTAGTGAGTAAAACCAATTTAATTATGTTTCAAAATTCTAGCACACGCGAATTTTCCTTCTCTGATTTGAATGGTTTATCCTTTGATAATAGCATAGTTAAAGCATTTATACCATTTATTTACATTATATTTTTTGTAGCCATGATTTTTCTCTATCTATTCGGGGTAGCATGGTATTACATTACTGTACTGTTATATTCTTTAGTTGGATTGATCGTATCATCAGTCTCCAACCTAAGAATACCTTACAAAAGAATATTCAAGGTGGCAATTTACAGTAAGGTAACCGCTTCATTTATAACTGTAATAATAAACCTCATAGGGGACAATACTGCTCTAAAGCCTTCTGGTTTACTTAGTCTCTTTATTGCAATTATTGTAACCTGTACTTATGTAGTTTATGGTACCTTATCACACCATTCTGAGGAAACACAGACTCCTGTTACACCAGTACCTCCTACTAACTACTAATTACAAACTACTAATTACAAACTACTATCTACTATCTACTATCTACTGTCTATTATCTATTATCTATTATCTATTATCTATTATCTACGTTACTAATAATCTTAGCTGTTGCAAATTATCTTATCACAGAATTTGCAACAGCTTTATTTAACCGAACTATGACTCCAGAAAGGGACTGTAATGAAATCATCTGATGATAATAACAATTTCTTTATCCACTCTCTTCAAGGACTACATGCTAACGATAAGCTCCGTGAGATGGAGCATTATATTCAGCACGGTAGCACTTCTACCTTTTCACACTGCCTGACTGTTGCCTATATTAGCTACCGCCTTACGCTTCATTTACCTATTCGATTTGACAAACGAAGTGTTATTCGCGGTGCCATGCTCCATGATTTTTATCTGTATGATTGGCATATTCCACACAAAAGTCATCGCCTTCACGGCTTTCGTCATCCTAGGTTTGCTCTGATTAACGCCAAACAATATTACCCGCTATCCCCCATTGAAGAGGATATCATACAAAAACATATGTGGCCCTTAACCATAACAAGATGTCCAATTTATAAAGAATCCATTCTCGTTTGTTTTGTTGATAAATTCTGTTCCTTAGCAGAAACTCTTCATATACCGTTGAAAACAAAGGAACTTCACCAAGTTATGGCTTCCTTAAACAACCTCAATTTATAGATAATATTAAAAAGGGCTGTACCTATACAACAAATCTTCAAATGAAGCTGCGGTAGATTCTATCGTTCACTACAAATACTTATCATTTGTGTGCGAATCTAACCCTGCTTTACTGAAAGAATATTGTTATATTGTACCAGCCCTTTTCTATAATTTGTTTCTATTTTTTTATTATAAATGCAGCCCTTCATCAAATCCCAACATCAAATTCATATTTTGAATCGCAGCACCGGATGCACCCTTACCCAAATTATCTAGCCTTGTCATAACAAGAATACTACCCTTCGCATCGTTACCAAATACAAATATTTCAGCTTGATTTGTATCATTGCAAGCTGTAATGTCAATTGCACCATCAAATAATACACTGTCATCTGCATATGGCATTACCTTCACAAATTTCTGATTATGATAGTGCTGACTAATTACTTCATGAACATTTTTTGCAGTCATTTGTTTGGAAAGTAACTTGCTATGTAATGGTAACATTACTGCAAGACCTTTATAATTATTGCCAAGAATCGGTACGAAGAGAGGATCTTCCTTTAAGCCGGAATGAATAGCCATCTCTGGTAAATGCTTATGGCTTAAGGAAAGTGCATATGGCCTAGGAGCTTTACTGTAATCATTTTTACCATCGTTTTGCTCATACTTTTCAATCAGTGCTTTTCCCCCACCACTAAAACCGGTCAAGCTTTGGCATGTAATTGGATAATCCGATGGGATAATTCCATTCGAGATTAATGGATATGAAGATAGGATAAATGCCGTTGCATGGCAGCCTGGATTCGTAAGGCGTTTGGTTTCAATAACTGCCTTTTTATGTTTCTCTGACAATTCTGGCAATCCATAAGTCCAATCTGTTGCTGTACGATACGCAGTACTTGCATCAATAATTTTCGTATTAGGATTCGTCACCAAAGCAACAGCTTCTTTTGCTGCTTCATCTGGCAAGCATAAAAACACAACATCCGCTTCATTTAAACATTTTGCTCTTTCCTTTACATCTCGTCTTTTATCATAATCAATCGTTATCATTTCTAATTCGGAATATAAATTCAAACGTTCATGAATCTTTAAACCAGTGGTACCCGATAGTCCATCTACAAATACTTTTTGCTTCATAAATTCACCTCATATATTTTGCATATTTATACATAATTATTATATGAATATACAACCATTGTAATAAGATGTCAACCAATATTTTTAAATTGTATAAATTCTATTTGCATATCCAATCTGTTGGTAAACTTTTCCCTTCTTCTACACATTTCACTGAATATACCCGAATTCTATGATATAACTCAAACAATTTCTTACTGCGCTCCACATTATGGTATACTTTCCAACAACCACATATTATATAGTTTTGACCTTTACTATTTACAAATTCCTTAACATCCTCCAAGGGATATCCAAGTATAATTCCAATCTCATGAGGGAATTGTTCTATTAATTTGTTTTGATTATAACAATTCAGCTTTATGCTTAATGCAATAAATAACCGCGTCAACATATCGCCGTCTAAATTATATCCTAGCCCAATCAAATATTTTTGGTTTTCTCTCCTTAATAACCAAGTACGCAATATAGATTCGTGATAGATTAATACACTCGCCATCAAATGATTTTCATATAAAATAATATAATTGCAATCATATGCTTTAATGTCAATCATTAATATATTTAGCATATTCTTCAAACTTCCATGCCTTTTCTGTATCTGAACCAACGTAGACGGTTTTAGCTTAAACAAAGTCGGCATGCAAAAATTAGCTAAAAGGATGTTGATATAAATAGAATTATCGGTTTTATATACCCTGTTAATGTATTCCGTCTCACTTTCATTATATTTGTGCACTTGATGATTAATCAAATCTACACCTCTCTCCTATTAGTTACTTACTTTTACTAATATGGTTATCAAAAGCAGAGAATTTTAGCCAGAAATATAATATATTTGCAGAATGATGAATGTGATTTTTGCAGATTGATTATAAAGCCGAACATTTTTCATTTTATATAGACCCGATAAATTTTTTCCATTATATAAATCATATATGGTATAATAACTTCTATAATATTCCTATTTATTTTGTAATGCTACTTTTATATATTTTAAAATCAATTATAAAACAGATTAATTAGGAGATATTATGTATGAATATTAAAATCAGAAAGGAACATAATATGGCAAAAGTAATTATAGGTTTTGTGTTAAAGGATCGAGTAAAAAGTGCTGCTAATGTTCAGGAGTTATTAACTGCTTATGGTTGTGAAATCAACACGCGTATCGGACTTCATGTTGCAGCTCCGGACTCCTGTAGTCCAAGTGGACTTATTTTATTAGAGTTTATTGATAATGCGGAAGATAAGGCTGCCGAATTTGAAAAAGAATTAAAGAAGATAGCAAGTGTAGATATTCAGAAGATGATATTTTAAAACGTCAATATAAAGCAAGATGATACCTTATTTTAGGCATTGTTGCATTATTGCATTCTACTTATATACTTAAGAACAATGACAATTTTGCAATTGTACCGAATGCTACCACATGGTATCAGCTTGCTTATTTTTTTGTATATATATCTAAGATAGTAAATTAATTTAATGAGTAAATCACATATAAATTGTTTTTAAGGAACTACATAATTAGTTTCTAAATCCAGAAATCATTTCATTTCTATTATACGTTGGATATTTATATGCCAACTCTATAAAGTAACTATTGCTTAACTCTTATAGAATAAAATTCCCAAGGTATTTGGTCCACAATGACTTGAGATAACACCACCTGCTCTAGTAATTAATATCTCTTTGAAATATTCAAGATTCTTAAGATAATCATAAACTTCCTTTTCGATTTCCGCATCAATACCGGAATGAGTAATAAATACACGCTTGGGATCTGCTTGGAGCAACTGTGCTTCTAAGTCTTTTGTATAGCTACGAATGACAGCCTGCTGTCTGCCACGATATTTTTTATCCACACCCATCTTGCCGTTATTCACTGCAATCATCGGTTTCAACTTGAGTGCATTACCTAGCAAAGCGGTTACTGCACTACACCGTCCACCTCGTTGTAAATATGTAAGCGTATCGACAACAAAGGATGCTGACACCTTATCCCTTGCTTTCTCAATCTCCTGAATTATACTTGCAGCATCCATTCCATGCAGAGCATATTCAGCAGCCCTTATTACTTGAAGGCCAATACCAGTTGACAAATTCCTTGAGTTAATTACAAATAATTTATCATACTCTAATTCTTCTGCTACCATTCGAATTGTATGGCAGGTAACTGACATATCCTCAGAAATTCCAATAAAGATAATCTCTTCCCCTTCATCAACCATAGGTTTGATTGTTTCAATGATACAGCCAATCTCCGGCGATGCTGTCTTTGGTGTAGTATTCATACGATCTGCCCATTCATAAATTTCTTCCGGGATAATTTCCACTCCATCTTTATAACTCTTATCATCCAGAACAATATTCAATGGAATAACCGTAATATTGTATTTTTCAATTAAATCTTGTGATAAATCACAAGTACTATCTGCGATAATCCTTACTCTCCCCATGTTTACCCTCCAGTTCGTTTCATTCTGTGTTTATACAGACGTATGGTATAATCCCCTCTTTTATCTGGAAATTTTTACTTCATATTGTTTACAAATATTATAAATCTATTTTATCGATTATGCAACCCGTGTGAATTTGAATCACTTATTGTCACCCAATGGAATATGCTTCACTTTTCATATGAATATGCTTCACTTATTGATATGAACATGCCTTACTTATTACTACAAATATACATCCCCTATTGATTAACATTAGTCCATAGCTTATGTTTCAGCATTGCATCTACCCCTTTCATGGTAAACAGCTCACTGACGGTAACAAAATGGAACCCTTTGTCCTGAAGACCGGTTATGATCTGATCCATTGCATTCACAGTGTTAATATTACCGGAAAAATCGTGCAAAAGGATGATATCCCCGTCATTAACATGTGTAAGAAGCGTTGATGCCCTTTCTTCAACCCCTACCTCTGGATCCCAATCAGAACATGCAACTCCGTTAACGAATGGTAGTTCGATTAAATCAAACATAACTGGGCTGGTTGAAATGTATGGCGGTCGGAAAAACTTCGGCTTCACCCCAACTATTTCAAAGATTTTATTGTTTGTCTGTGCAATTTCATCTCTAATCTCTTCTGGCTCCATTATACTCATATCCGAATGAGACCACGAATGATTTTCTATTTCACAACCAAGTGTTAATTGTCTTGTCATTATACCCTTTGTATCTTCATTAATATGACAACCGCATATAAAGAAGGACGCAGTAATCCCATACTGCTGCAGTTTATCCAAAATCAATGGCGTGGTATCTGTATTTGGCCCATCATCAAAGGTTAAAGCTACTAACTTCTTAACGGTTATATCATCCTTTTGTATAGTCATAACAATATATCTCCTTTTCAATTCACTAATAATATATTATCATAACTATCCTTAAATCCATATATTTTTATCTATACAATCTTTATTTCGAATTTATCTACTCTGCAATTAGTTGATTTTATATGTACCGTTGGGAGAAGCAAGATACACAAATTATTCATTTACAATAAATGCAAATGATCAAACAGCATATTGGGATGTTAATAAGTATAGATTTTATTAAATAAAAAAGTTAGAGTCAGTATTGAAAATCCGACTCTAACTTCATCACATTGCCATTGGGTATTCCTTTTCACCGCTAATATGTTAATTCACAGGATAAAGATAAGAAAACTTGTTATTATTCAGAAAACAAAGGTGTTGATAAATATCTTTCGCCTGTATCAGGTAGAATAACTACTATATTCTTACCCTGGTTCTCAGGACGGCTAGCGATCTCTGTTGCTGCCCATAAAGCTGCACCGGAGGAGATACCAACTAGAAGCCCTTCTGTTTTGGATAATTCTTTGCCAGTTGCAAATGCATCTTCATTCTTCACCTTAACAATCTCATCAAAGATAGTTGTATTTAAAACTTGAGGTACAAATCCAGCACCAATGCCCTGTATTCTATGTGCACCGGCTCTGCCTTCTGAAAGCACAGGGGAATCAAATGGCTCTACTGCAATGACCTTTACATTCGGATTCTTTGACTTCAGATATTCTCCAACTCCAGTAATGGTTCCGCCTGTTCCAATACCAGCAACAAAGAAATCTACTTTACCATCTAAATCATCCCAAATCTCAGGACCTGTTGTAGCTTTATGAACAGCTGGATTAGCTGGGTTATCAAACTGACCGGGGATAAAGGAATTTGCAATTTCTTCTGCTAACTCATTTGCTCTAGCAACCGCCCCCTTCATACCCTTAGCGCCTTCCGTTAAAACTAACTCTGCACCGTATGCCTTTAATAAGTTTCTTCTTTCTACACTCATCGTCTCTGGCATTGTTAAAATCAAACGGTATCCTCTAGCAGCTGCAATGGATGCCAAGCCAATTCCGGTGTTACCACTGGTTGGTTCAATAATTACGGTATCCTCTTTTAAGAGGCCTTTTGCTTCAGCATCATCAATCATAGCCTTTGCAATTCTATCCTTTACACTTCCTGCCGGATTATAATATTCCAATTTTGCAATCACTGCCGCTCCAAGATTGTGTTTTTTCTCATAGTTAGATAATTCGAGTAATGGTGTTTTACCTACCAACTCTGCTAAACTTTTAAATACTTTTGACATAATAAATACCTCCATCCACACTTTATATATTACATATATGATTAATATGTTTGATACTATAATATTCCTTAATATTAAATATGTCAATAGAAAAACAAAAAAATATTAATTAATTCATATATATTTAATATGTGATTGACAATTGTTAATTTTTCCGATATTATCATTACATATAAATTAAGTATGAAATGAGGTATTTAAATGAGATTATCAGCAAAAGGTCGATATGCACTCGCAGCAACCACAAGTATGGCTCAGTATCATAGTAATAATGAATATATTACTTTAATTAGTATCTCAGAAAAGCTTGGTATTTCAAAAATATATCTTGAGCAAGTATTTTCATTATTAAAACATGGTGGCATTGTGAATTCCATCAAGGGATCACAGGGTGGATATCAGTTATCCTCAACACCACAGCAGATATCAGCATACGATATTTTATCTGCTGTCGAAACTTCTTTATTCGAAAGCACTGAAGAGACAATCAAAGATAAATCACCAGATATCGAAGCAGCTATGGTACATGCTATCTTTACTCCTATTGATTCTGTTATTAAAACAACCCTTCAAAAAATCACCTTAGCTGATTTAGTTGCAGAAGCAGAGAAAAACAAGGGCGGAGAAGGATTTATGTTCTTTATCTAGTGACGAAAACGATGCAAAGCATCTGTTTGCATTATATTCAGCAAATTTAATTCTTATGTATCTAATAAACAGTTAACTTTGCAACCAGTCAGTTAAGACTGAGAAGAGGCTGCTGCTCAACTAACTTATTGTTCGTTAAGCAACAGCCTTTTCTCAATCTCATCTATTATGATTTACCAGAAACTTATATAAAATACTCAATGCTATCCATCGTTTTTCTCGTCTTCTGATTAAATAACAGCATGCATTCTCTACTTTCTGGTTTCCCAAGTGCATAAAAGCCGGAACCTTCACTATTTAATATATCATGTCTGATCTTTCGATTCATCTTTGTCGGAGCATCCTTAATCATATCAATCCCTTCTATCGTAAAAGGTTTAATTCTATAATATGGATCGAACAAATAGACATATTGTTCGTCAATTCCCGTTAATAAAACATAATGCCAGCAGCCAAGCATAACACGAGCCACTGCTACTCCGCCCTGTCCAAGGCATTCTGCCAGTTTGCTGTTTTGACCAATTTTCACTGCATCACCATTCATCATTTCACAATGAATGGGCCATTTCTTTACCTTTCCAAACTGATTCAGCCAGTTAGATAGAAACATCATCGCCATACCCGTTGTTCCACTTTTGTAAGCCTCACCTTTTCTATTATAACTATCTAAGCAATAAAGCATGATACTTTTAATAACATCAGGAGAAATTTCCTTCCTGTGAAAAAGATAATTAATGGCATTCAGCATTGAAGTAGGTCCACAATCAAATTCAGTTGATTGATAGATTAAAGGATTCTTCATGATTAACCTCCAGTGTCTTATTACTCCCTTTTATCAGTCAGTAATTTGAATACGATATTACTGCACTTTATCAATTCTTCAATATGGGTAAATTCATTGCAAGAATGAACATTATTCATACCACATGACATTACTAACCCTGTTATTCCATGGCGATGGAAGTTATTATTATCACTTCCCCCAAAGGTATTAACATACATAGAATTGTATCCCAGTTCTTCACATGCACGATTAAACCGTTCTACCACAGAGTGATTTTCTTGAACCTGGTACGCAATACATGCAAATTCACTTTCAAATTCGTAACTTGCCTTATTTAATACGGAAACTCTTTCTATTATTTTCTTAATTGAATCAACTTCCGACAAGCTCTTATCATGAGACAAACTGCGTACTTCACCTTTAAAGATACATTCATCAGAAACAATATTTTTGCCTTTACCACCTTCAATCAATCCAATATTAATCGTGGTTTCATCATCTATCCTTCCCTGTTGAATCTGAGAGATAGCCTGTGCACCAACGGCAATTGCATTAATTCCTAATTCAGGTGCAAATCCAGCATGGGATGCTTTCCCCTTAATCTTAGCGGTAAAAGAGAGTACAGTGGGAGCTTTTAATGCAGCTGTGCCAACTGGTCCATCTAAATCGAGTACGTAAGCTTGCGTAGCTTTTATAACCGAATAATCAAATACTTCACTTCCAAGTAAATACACTTCTTCGGCAATTGTAAATAGAATTTCAATACTTCGATGGGGTACTTTCAATTCTTGAATTGTTCTAATTGCTTCCAGTATTGAAACTATGCCGGATATATCATCCGCTCCAAGTACTGTAGTTCCATCACTGGTAATCGTACCATCCTCATGTGCTACAGCGTGTTTATGTAAACCGGGAGCTACTGTATCCATATGTGCTGATAATAATATAGGTGCTCCTTCGAGCTCTCCTTCTAAGCTAGCATATATATTACCACAATTACCTTGATAAAAATCCCCACACCTATCTTCCTTCACTTCAAATCCCAACTGTAACAAATAAGCCTTAAGTACCTCTGCCATCTCACGCTCTTGATATGAAACTGAGTCGATTGACACCAATCTGCAGAATTCTTCTTTAATACGTAATTTATTCACCATAATTATCCTCATATACCTGCTAATTGATTGTTTCCTAAAGGTTCTGATGCCGCTACTCTACCAAACCATCTAAGGTAATTCCATTCATAACCTTATTGATTTCAACATCCAGTGTCTTCAATGGTTTAATAGTAACACAGTGAGTTTGCTTTGGGCAATCATTTTCATTTTTGCAATTATTTCAATCTGATTTTCTCATTTCTCTCAATCTGCATGATTTTTCCGTCTTGAACTATCACCGTTACTGATCCGTATTGGATCGTTTCTAAAAACTCAATTATCTTTTTTACATCTTTCTCTTCAATATTGTTCTTATGCGCGCGACCATCCTTATCCAATATTGTTTCCCCCTAGACCATTCATACTTATATTATATGAATAATATGTTTTAACTATGATAATCCAATTCCAATTTAATGTCAATACAAATTTTTCATAATAGGTGTGATTTTTCATAATAAATGTGATTAATTAAAATCGATAGTCTGCAATAAAGATAATGGTGCGCCATTGATAAAGATGCTTCTATAGCCTTGATTTAAATTAGCAGTTAAGATACACTTGTAAATACTATATAAACTAATATATAATTCTATTTATTATCGAATATCCTATGAAAAATCTATATAGTGTGTATACGTTTTTAAGTTGGCATTTACACAAAATTATCTTGATATAATAAAATATTTATAATATAATTCATTCCATATATATTTGATATGAATAGTATAATTGCATTATAATATTACAAAAATAACAGCATGCGAATGGAGGTACTCTATGAGTTATCAATTAAATACCAAGTGTGTACACGGCAATAATGATGCAAGGGCCCTAGAGCATACAGGTGCTATCAGCTTCCCCATCTATCAGACTGCAACCTTCGCCCACCCGAGTGTTGGTAATAGCACCGGATTTGATTATTCCAGATCTCAGAATCCAACACGCGAACAATTAGAAAAGGTTGTTGCTTCGTTAGAAAATGGATATGGTGCGGTAGCCTTTACCTCTGGGATGGCAGCTTCTAATGCTTTGATGGAATTTTTTTATCCCGGAGACCACATTCTTGCTTCAGAGGATCTATATGGTGGAACCATTCGCTTATTCAATCATATCAATGTCAAAAATGGTCTTGAAGTTGAATACGTTGACACCACTAATATCGAACTTGTCGCCTCTAAAATCAAAGCGAATACAAAAGCAATCTTTGTTGAAACTCCAACTAACCCAATGATGAATGTTACTGATTTACAGGAAATCGGCAAGGTGGCAAAATCTAATAATTTGTTGTTTATCGTTGACAATACTTTTTTATCCCCCTACTTTCAGAAACCAATCACTTTTGGAGCCGATATTGTTCTGCACAGCGGAACCAAATTCCTTGGCGGTCATAATGATACATTAGCCGGTTTCTTAGTGTTAGCAAATCAGGAACTTGATGAAAAGATACGCTTTCTTGTTAAAACAACAGGTGGTGGATTACCTCCCTTTGACTGTTGGCTTCTTTTACGTGGTATTAAAACGCTCCCACTTCGAATGGAATATCAGCAAAAAAATGCCCTTATTCTCGCAGAATGGTTACAGAACCATGATAAAGTCGATGCAGTATACTATATTGGACTCCCTTCCCACCCTGGCTATGAAATTAATCAAAAACAGGCTTCTGGTTTTGGTAGTATGATCTCCTTCCACGTAAAATCAGAAGAAACCGCCGTAAAGATTCTTAATAATGTAAAGCTTATTCAATATGCCGAAAGTTTAGGCGGTGTGGAAAGCCTAATCACCTATCCGATGTTACAAACACACGCAGACATCCCTGAGTCAGAGCGAGAAGCCAAGGGTATCAACCGCAATTTACTTCGTTTTTCCGTAGGTGTTGAACATATAGATGATTTGCTGTATGATTTAAAACAAGCAATTGAAAGCTAAAATGCGGAGGTGTACGAATGAATTATAATTTTGATACCATTGTCGAAAGACGTAATACTAATTCACTAAAATACGATTTTGCAGTAGAACGGGGAAAACCTTCTGATATTCTTCCTTTATGGGTTGCCGATATGGATTTTCAAGCTCCTTCTGAGGTTCTTGAGGCTTTACAAAAAGCAGTATCACATGGAATCTTTGGTTACAGTGATGCAAAAGCAGAATATTTTGATGTGATCCACGCTTGGTTTTATCGTAATTTTAACTGGGATATTAAATCCGAATGGATGATTAAGACTCCCGGTATCGTTTATGCAATTGCACAAGCGGTTAGAGCCTTTACGAACGAAGGGGATGGAGTGTTAATACAGCAACCTGTATATTACCCTTTTCGCGGAATGATTTTGGCAAACAATCGAAAACTAGTCGTTAACTCGTTGACTTATACAGATGGTAACTATTCAATTAACTATGAAGATTTTGAGCAACAGATCATTACCCACAAGGTTAAGTTATTTATCTTATGTAATCCACATAATCCAGTTGGTAGAGTTTGGAACGTGGATGAATTAACAAGAATCGGAGAAATTTGCTTAAAGTATAATGTTATTATTTTATCTGATGAAATTCATTGTGATTTTAATTATCCTGGATATCAGCATACGGTATTCGCTAATATCAGAGAAGATTTTGCACAGATTACGATAACCTGTACTGCACCAAGTAAAACCTTTAATTTGGCGGGTTTACAGATTTCTAATATATTTATTAAAAATGAGGTTTTGCGCGAGAAATTTATAAACGAGATGGGACGGAGCGGTTACAGTCAACCTAATTCTCTTGGTCTGGTCGCATGTCAAGCAGCTTATCAGTACGGAGAGCCTTGGTTGAAAGAATTAAGAGCGTATTTGCTTCAAAATTTAAACTTTGTTAGAGACTTCTTACGTGAAAAACTCCCAATGGTAACCTTGATTGAGCCACAAGGGACATATTTGATTTGGTTGGACTTTTCTGCTTTGAATTTGACTCCGGGAGAAATGAAAAATTTAATCGTTGACAAAGCCAATCTCTGGTTGGATGCCGGTCAGATGTTTGGCAAAGAGGGTACCGGCTTTGAGCGAATCAACATTGCCTGTCCTAGAGAAATCTTAAAAAAGGCATTGGAACAACTAGAAACAGCAGTGAAAAGCATTTAAGTTATAATAAGGGCGTAATGCAAAATCAATCAATTTAAAATGATTTTGCATTACGCCCTACTTTTTCTCTAACTTTGCCCGATACAATTGAAAGAATTCTAACGTATTACCTATAAGCTTTGCCCGATAAAATCCAAAGATTTTTAACGTATTACCTTTAAGTCTTGCCCGATAAAATCCAAAGATTTTTAACGTATTACCTTTAAGTCTTGTTTAATTTTTCTTTTTTCAATATACATTTTTTCATCGGCATGATTAATCACTGTTTCAATGTATTCATTGGAAACAAACTCGAACTCTTCAATACCATGACTGGCACTTATAATATATTTTCGATTCTGTGTATCATTAATCTTTTGGTACTCCGCATTAATACGGCTCCATATCTTTTCTGCCTCTGCTTCATCCATTCCCTTTAAAAGGATAATGAATTCATCTCCTCCCAATCTGGCCACTAAATCAGTGTTTCTAATGCAAACCTTAATTCCATATATAACACTTAAAATCAGTTCATCTCCCGCCTCATGACCTAATGCATCATTCACATCTTTTAATCCATTAATATCTACAAAACAAACTGATATTTTAATTCTATCTTTAATCGCATCGCGGCATATTTTATCAATTCGTTCAAGCCCTGCACGGCGATTATAAACTCCTGTCATTGCATCGTATTCAGAGTAATATTTCACTTCATCCTTCTTAATCTTATTTAAGATGATTAAGATTGAAAATATAATTGCTAACACAAAGATGATACAAAATCCTAAGATATTATGAGTAATAATATAGATTGAATTTGTTAATAGGTTTGTTGAAATTAATACCGCGTTCTGCATCTTGGGGGTGATATGAGATACGATATACCAATCTCCATCTCCTAACACCAGCGATACATTTGAATTACTGTTTAACAAATCATTGTTCATGAGCAGATTAGTATATGTAAAAATACCATTAGAGTTTACATCATAACTTTTTCCCTTGTTTGTAATATATCTCCATGCTTGAGGCTGCTCTTTTTGAAAACTTATGTCCTTTTTGTCTTCATACATAAAGGTCCACTCTTTGCTTCTATCTGCTGAATTATATACCCAATATCCGCTCGAATTAAGCATATAAATTGTTCCCTGGCTAGTTGATGCTATCTTTTGTACCTGTTGAAGCATATCATCCGCATAATAATTTAAAATAATAACACCTTGTAAGATTCCCTTGTTATCATAATACGGTGTCGATAAACGAATCATGGGTTTAATTGGTTGTTCAATCTTATCATGTTCAACATTTAAATCTATTTTGGATATATAAATTTGATTTGGTTTTAATTTTAGTGTATCAGTAAAATAATATCTATCCTTCTTATTTTGAAGTTGTTCCTTCTTAGTAGCATAGGAACCTTCGGGAGAATAATTAATTCGAACTATTTCATTTCCCTTAAGATCAATATACCTGATTTGATCATATATTTTCTTTCGATCGGAAAATGCGATCCATTGGTTTTCGATATCGGTTTGCTTGGCACTACAATTATTATTTAATGTTAAACTATCTGCTATATATAAAACTTCAGTAATAAGGCGATTAATTTTATACGATACAATTGTTTTTTCAACGTCTACTAATCGTGTTTCATTTTCGATCAGTTGATTTTTACGGATTTCATTCGATTTCACTTGTATTACTAAAGAAATCGTCAAATAGACCATACTTATAGCGACAAATAACACTAAACCATAAATTATAAGTCCTTTTGCTTCTTTCCATAATTTCTTCATCTGAATTACCACCTTTACACAAGAAAATCTGTATGCTCTCTCTAGTCACTTGTTTGGCTTATTAATGCGTTACTTTATAACATAATTATGAATCGAATTATAGCATATTTAATTATAAAATTCTACAACATTTGACCTATAAATCCTTTTAAAAACTTAATCGTTGTATGAATTTTTAAATTTCACATGTATATATTAGTTGAATTTACTTTTACAATCAACGCTCCATTATCCCTTTCTTTATTTACTTTTCATATTATGATTTTCTTTTAGGCTCTATTACAATATATTGTTAAGTGAAACAAGCCAATTATAATTACTTATAATTGGCTTGTTGTAGTATCTTAATATATTGTTCTAGTATCTTTATATTTTATTATTGTTAAAGTTAAGGCCAAAGAATATAGTAATCTTCCATATTTGTGTAGTTGATAACAAACATTTCATCCAAAGTATTTTCATCTACTTTTTGCACATCTGATCCGTCCAGTTGAGACTTTACTTCTTTAATATTTTGCTTCTTATCTTCTATACGATAGTAAATGTAATTATCTTTAATTCCATCAATCAAACCTATACCATCGTTGTTAATTAAATCAGCATGTCTTGTGTTCTTGTTATAGGCATATAATTTATATGGACTATTAATGTCGGGAGTATCTGATGTATAGATAAAGGCCGCTAAATATATAAGGTCTTTATTACTCACATCTCTGTACATATAAATACTGTTACCATATATTCCAAGGTCATATTTGTTAAGGTCATATTCTCCTTCCACTACACTTGGAATATAGTAGGCCTTACTATTGCAAACATATAATAAAACATCCTTGTCTCGGTAACCAAAGAACGAGGGATTATCACCTATTGTCGTTTCATTTCCTCCATCGAGGTCACATTGGCATAGTGAAATATACTGTTTATCGTAATCTTCAACAACTTTCATATAATAAATTTTATTGTTCATAACATGAAATTGTGCTGTATAATCGGTGGTGATTTGCTTTATCTCTTTATTAACGGTATCTAAACGGTACAATTTTGAATCATGATTTGTATAAATGGTATAAAATATATAGTTTTTATAGGCTACAATGTCATAACACCAATTGCCATGATCCGATGCTACCTTTTCGATATATTTTCCATCAATATCACATTTCATAATGGAATAGTCCGAAGATGATTTATAGTAAATGGATCCATCCAATATCGTAAAAGGTTCACTTACATTCGGAATAAGTTTTGAATAATTGGTCATTGTTTGGTCCCATTTGCATAGATAACTATCTTCATTAATAAAAAATTTCTCATTCTTATACTCAATCCGAGAGTTTTGTTTGGTTTGTGTAAATAATGATACTTTATTGTCAGCATGTTGGCATCCAGTTAATACGGTTACTGTGAAAAATATGCCAATGAATATGATTTTTTTAAATAGCATTCTTTCGTCTCCTTGATCTCTTAATTTATAATCATGAAATTATATAGCTTGATAAACCAAATTAATATGCTGAATAAAATTAATGATAACATAATTCTTGGATAATTTCAATATTCTGGAAACAAATCAACCATATGATACGACAACGTTAAAAACTTAATTTATTCACCTGACTTTGTTCTGCTGACTTCATCTACCTATAATAATTAACCGTTACTTATATTTCATAAACACTCACTCGCAAATCAATTATACAACCCCTTTTCTTCCTGTTAGGTAGTACACTGCTACCTGGGTACGGTGGGATAAACCACCTTTTTCTAGTACTGCACTAATATGATTTTTGACGGTCCCTTCGCTGATATAAAGCTTCTCTGCAATCTCTTTGTTTGAAAGCCCTTCTGCAATTGCAGTTATTATATCAAGCTCCCTTGTCGTAAAAATAGTGCTGTCAAAGCCGGAATTTGGTTTAATACCTGAATCAGTAAATTTTGAAAACACCTGACCATCTAAGATATTAAAGCCATGATGAATGGATTTAATCATCTGCTTCAACTGCTCCGGTGTATGATTTTTGATAAGATAACCATCTGCACCACTTTTGATTGCCTTATCCACTAGGTCATCATCGTCAAACGTGGTGAGTATTAAAACCTTCCCTAACTTCCTTTGAACAATTTCCTTTGTAGCTTCTATCCCATCCATCTCCGGCATCTGTATATCCATCAGTATGACATCAGCCTTCTCTCGTATTGCAAGTTCCAACGCTTCTTTGCCATTTTTTGCACAACCAAGCACTCTGAATTCCTCGTCCACGCTTAGAATAATACGCATTCCATCTCTTACAAAATCACTATCATCAGCAATAATTACTTTGATTATTTCCATAACTGCCCCCTTATTTTGTCAACATTCACAACTCAATAACGTAATTAGCTCATCTGCTATATAATAAAAGTCACACATATATTATTCTATCCCTAGCACTCTATAAAGGAATAATCATATTAATACGAAAGCCATTATCACAGTTGATATCAAGCAAACCATTTACTTTATGAATGCGGTTCTTCATCCCTTGAATTCCCATGCCCTCTTTTACTACACTACATCCAATCCCATTGTCCCGTATACTGCAGCGGATTACTTTATGTAGAATTGCAATATCAATTGATAGTTCTGTACAATTCGCATATTTGAGAGCGTTCGTTACCGCTTCTATCGTATTATCCAGTATGACATCCCACAGATATTCGGGGACCTCACTATTTTCACCTTCCATTATTACTTGTGCTTTCATTCCATATTTCTCATTGCATTCCTCGCAAAGCTGCACCAACTGTAGATAAGCCATCCTCTTTTTATCCGGCTTCTCCTGCCTTAGAATTTTGCGAATTTCATCCATACTAGTTCGCATATTATCAATAACACCCTGCATAATTTTGTTGCTTTGCTGTGGATCCTTTTCCATTAGAATCTTACAAGCTTCCAACTGATAGATGGAACCATTGATGCTATGTCCCAGCTTGTCATGAAGCGCTTGAGATAACCTTGCCTTTTCCTCTAGCATTCTATTTTCAAAGGATAAACTACTTTTCATCAACTGCTCCCGATGTATAGTGTCCTGGGCATGAATGGAATCTTTCAATTGATATTCTTCTTGTTCATATTCTGTGAGATACTTTTTATAACGTTCGATAATGACAAAATTCTGAAAATAAATCAAAATCATAAAAAAGCTATAGGCAAGGTATACAAAGAAATTGTCAACCTTAAATAATATTCCTAGTAGTGCAAAGAATCCGCAAGCAAAGTGCAAACGAAGAAAGATGATTGTATCCAATAAAGCAATCGGATATAAATATAATCCCATCTCACTTTCATGATAAAATAAGATAAGTAGCATTGTAATAGCAATCTCTATGCATAAGCATATTAGCTTTATCACACTTCCATTGCTTTTGATCAACCCGTTCCAATTATGCCACGGATGCTCTTCTCCTTGTTGATAGGTAAAATCTGTCCCTGAAAGTTCATAACCCAAGACCGCCATTAATGATACAGCAAGGAGAAACCATTCCACGCTTATATCATGAAGTGATTTCTCGCTGTTACAAATGAAATATATAATTAAAACAATGATGCAAAGTAATTTTACTATTGAGAAATAATATCTCTTTTCGTTATCATTCATCGCTTCTCCGTTCGGTCTTCAATTCATTAATAGGGATACACTAATGCCAATATTTTACCATACGGTCTATGAATTGTCCAAAAATTGTTACTCTTTCCTTCTAATCTTAATTCCTAACAACCCCACACTCGAAATAACAATTAGAAAACTTAAGACTACCAAAAGAAACATACCAAATACACCACTTTTACCAGCCATAAGCATCTCAGCTGACTTTACCACCCAACGTTGGGGCATGAGCATTGATACCTTTTCCCACCATTTAGAAGCTCCATCCAGAGGGAAATACAAGCCCGCCAACAAACAGGATAAAGTCCAGGTGAGAAAGGCGATATAGTTGGAGGTTAATACATTATCCGTTAAAACTCCAATTACAACACTATATAAGTTAAAAATCAATCCCAAAAAGAACACTAAGAAAAGATAACTTAAAAAAGGAATTCCATATTCCGTTTTTACCAATAATCGAATAGCAATCGCAATAATTCCTGTCTGCATTATGGTACTTAATAACACCAGTAAAAGCTTCGAACAACCATAATTAAATAATGAAGCGGTAGATAATAGAAAACGATTGTAAACCCTATTTTTTCTTTCCTCAACCACAGTGGCTGCAATGAATACTCCACTAAATAAAAACCCTATGGTTAAAAAAGAAAGTGAATAACTAATACTAGAACTATTGGACTTTTGTTTTGAGGTAAGCATTAAGTTATCGCCTATCTCAATGCTTACATTCTGTTTTTTCATTTCTTTTTTGATAGAAGTATCTAATAGCACTTCTAACTTATCTTTTTGAAAGTCAGTAAGTTTAGCATAGGTGTGCAAGCTTTTTTGAAAGGTATTTAGATTGTTCTTAACTAAATCAATTCTTTCATCCTTCATTGCTTGGAATAAAACAAGATTACTTTCTTGTCCTTTCAATATTACTTGATCAAAATTCTGCGGTATATAAATAACTGCACCTATAGAGCCATGATTTGCAGATTGTAGTGCGAATTCTCTTGCTTGATTAAGGCTTATTGGCTTTTCCTTATAACGATAGATGTGGTACGCTCCGGTTCTAGTCAATTCCTTTAAGATATAATTCGATAATTTAGAATTACTACTATCAATTACTTTAATACTAAATTTATCATTTTCAACATTAAGGATCTGTTCCTGTTCACTTTTCAGTTCATAAATAACATTTGTATTTTGTTGTGCGAACATTGTGTCTGTGTTATTCATATTCAACATAAGGACCGATATAACAGGAAGAATAAACAAGAAAGCTAAATATCCTTTGTTTCTTAAGAGCAATTTTAAATTCATTTTAATTATTGTAATAAAGCCCTTCATACTCTTACTCCTCCATCTTTCTTCTAATTAAAAGAATGCCTATTAATCCACTTGAGAAAATAATTGCAAGCAGATAACCAATACAAATGCCGGCATAATCACTATGACCAACAGTTGAGAATTCCACCAACGTTCGATTGATATAATAAATAGGTGAGGCATTGATTAAAAACTTCGGTATGTCAAGATACATATAGGACTGGAAGGAACCACCAAAGTATCCACAAATCCATGTTATAATAAAGCCTATGACTATGCCAATTGCTACATTATGAAACAGTTGAAATAATATAATTCCAAACGCACTTGTAGCCATCGAAATTAGCGCTATTATGAATATTGAAATACCAATATTACCCCAATGAATATCATAAAGTAGAACGGATAAAATCCAACTAGCACATACTTCAAGAAAAATGGCCAAGGTACAAGGAATAAATTTGCCAAGATACTGATTTAGATTAGACATTTGAGTGATGCGCATTCTTCTAAGTATTGCACTTTTCCTTTCACTGGATATTACTGCTACAAGCGATACCAATCCGCACCAGGCAAAGTATACAATATATATGATACCGTAATAATCTGTGGAGGATGGAACCGGATCTGTTGGAAGCTTTTCTTGTATTAATTTACTCTCCCATTGTTCAGTGGAGGGATTAATTTTATTTTGAACTGAATAGGTCTTAACCGTTACTGCCTCATTCACCTGATAGAAGAAACCAGAAAAAATACTATCCGTCATGGCTGCCTCAATTTTTTTCTCGTCCGAGCGATATAACTTATAGAAATTATCGCTTTGAATGTCCACGAATACTGCCACTGTTCTATTTAAAAGTAACTCCTTGATATCGCCTTCCGGATATTCCTGCAAAAGAATCCCTTGTTCTTTACAACTATCTTGTAATTTAGACATCATTGGTTCATAAAGACTGCCGGTATTTGTGCGATATCCTACCTTAAATTCATTAATTTCAAAGGAAGTTGTTAGCATGGATTTGAAGGCATTCGAGAGTAACCCAATTGTGATTAACGGCATTATTATCATCATGAATAAAATCCATTTGCTACGAAGCATAAGCTTCAGGTTATTCTTAATTAAAATCCAAGGCATATTATATCTCCCCCTCTGCATAATCCCTTAGCTTTTTGCCCGTTAATGTAAGGAATACCTCCTCCAAAGTCATATTACTATCCTTATTGGAGGTAACCATTTCAACTAACTCTTCCTTTGTTCCAATAGCAATGATTTTACCGTTATCCATGATGGCAATTCTAGTACAAATCGCCTCAATCTCCTCCATGTAATGACTGGTATATATTACGGTAGCTCCGTGTTGATTTACATATTTAATTTTCTCTAGTATGAAGTTCCTTGATTGCGGGTCAATCCCTACCGTAGGCTCATCAAAGATTAAAAGCTCAGGCTTATGTCCAATAGCGCAGGCAATGTTAAGTCTTCTTTTCATACCGCCAGAGTATTTCTTCGCAAAGCCATTCCTCTTATCCTCTAGACCAACAAATTCTAACGATTCGGTAACAGCCTCCTTCAGTTGTTCTCCTTTGATTCCATAAAGTGAGGTGAATAATTCAACATTCTCCCAGGCCTTTAGATTGCCATGAATCGCCAGTTCCTGTGGAATGTACCCTAGCTTTGATTTTACCTTCTTCATATCCGTCTTTGTGTCATAGTCAAATAGCTCCACCTTACCTGCGGTTGGCTTTACAAGAGCACATACCATATTCATTGTAGTACTTTTCCCTGCTCCGTTCGGTCCAAGCAAACCAAAGATTTCACCCTTTTTAATCTCTAGGTTTATATGATCCACGACCGGCTTATTATCGTATTTTTTTGTAAGTCCTTCTAACCTTAAAATAGTTTCACTCAATTCTATATCCTCCCATTTCATTGTGATTATGAATACAGTATATCAGGTGGAAGAAATATCTTTAAGTGTAAATAGATAGAAATAACCATTACTTTTGTCATGGTTATAAACCAGATGCTTAATCTCATAAAAGGGAGATTGTATGCCTTTCAACGCTTTTATTTATTGATTGATAATTTCAAATAGCTCATCAATTTATTGCAATTGGAAAGTAAAACATTGAAAATATTGATTTGTTCACTTGGTACCGCATATCAATATTAAAAAATGAGGATGAAGTGCACCTCCAAATATCAGCAATAACTAAACTGACATTTGAAGGGGTACTTCATCCTCACTCATATATGATTGGTACCTTCCTTATTAATTTACTGCTGATCGATGTATAACAGAGTTTTTAACAATACATTGGCACCCTTCAAACAATTTTCTACCGGTGTATATTCAATTTCACAATGGCTATGTCCACCAACACTTGGAACAAAAATCATCGTAGTTGGAATCATATCAATCATGAACTGAGCATCGTGTCCAGGTCCGCTGTAAATTCTACGGTTGGAATATCCGAATTCCTGTGCACTCTTCTCCACATAATCAACCAGTTCGGATGTAAAGGTTACTGTCTTTCGAGACCATGCCTCTTGATAGCTTACCTGACATTTTTCCACTTCTTCTGGAATACGATGGATAATCGCAAGTACTTGCTTGATTACTTCCGGATCTTGATGTCTTGCATCCAACGTGAATTTTACTTCATCCGGAATAATTGTATGAATATTTGGATGACAGGACATCTTACCTGTGGTATACACCAATTTACTGTCCAATTCATCAAGTTCATCATGTAAATATTGAATCGTCTTAGTAGCTGCATACATGGCATCCTTACGATATTTCATTGGAGTTGTTCCTGCATGGCCTGCTTGACCCGTAAAGGTAAATTCATAGTTAATCATTCCACATACGCCTTCCACAATTCCAATATCATAACCTTCCGTCTCAAGCACTGGTCCCTGTTCTATATGTAATTCCACTAACGCTGACATTTTCGCTGAATTAGCTCGATTTGCTTCCTCACCGATATAGCCACTACTTTCAAGTGCCTCACCAAAGGTATATCCCGGTTTGTCTTTCGCTACGGATGCAAGCATATCGGCTTTGTTAAACTTGCCACAGATTACACCGGAGGACATCATAGCAGGTTCAAAACGTGCTCCTTCTTCATTCGTCCATACCACTACTGTAATTGGATGCCTATGAGGGATTTTTTCTTTCACAATTGTCTCGACTACTTCCATTGCAGTTAAAACCCCAAGGATTCCGTCATAATTGCCTCCCTGTCTTACCGAATCCATATGTGATCCCGATAAGATAGCGGGAAGTTCTTCCGTTCCCTCAATTGTAGCATACATATTACCCATATCATCGGTAATTACGGTTGCGCCGATTGCTTCCATTCTTTTTACAAATTCAGCTCTCGCTTCCAATGCTTCCGGAGAGAGTGAAAATCTTGTAATTCCACCTTTTCCAGTATCACCAAATTTACTAAAGGTTTTGATTTTATCATTTAATCGATCCAAGCTACATGAATTCATAGCGATACCTCCTTTTACTATTATTTTACCACACGAGTACCTTTTCCTATTGCCTGTACGGGACAAACTGCTAAACACAAATGACAACCAACGCATTTGGTTGCACTCATAATCGGTTTTCCATTGGTTCTATCCTGTGTTAAAGCTTGATGTCCTCCGTCATAGCAAGACAAGTAGCAACGTCCACAACTGATGCATCTACTTCTATCAAATTTGGGGTAACAAATACTATCTCTCTCAAGCTCTTCTGCTGGAACTATCTTTGGCAAAGCCTTACCAATGAGCTCTCTAACGGAGGCATACCCATGCGTACTTAAATATAATTTCATTCCCTCAATCAAATCGTCGATAATTCGATATCCATATTGCATTACTGAAGTGGTAACCTGTATATTCTCACACCCAAGAGCCAAAAACTCTGCTGCATCCTTCCAAGTCTCAATTCCTCCCATACCACTGATTGGAGTATTCTCAAGCTGTTTACAGCTTTTCATCGAATGGATAAAGCGAAGAGCGATCGGTTTCACTGCCTTACCGGAATAACCACCTATGCTGGTTTTCCCCTGTACATCCGGTCCTGAGGAAAAGGTATCTAAATCTACATTCATTATGCTTTTAATTGTATTAATTGCGGCTATTCCATCCGCACCTGCTTCCATCGCTGCAATCGCTGGAATTTCCATATTGCCAATATTCGGTGTCATCTTTGCTAAGATTGGAAGATTCGTTCCTCTTCTAGTCGCTCGAGTATAAGCCTTAACTAATTCAGGATTTTGACCTACATCCGAACCCAAACCATTGGCTGCCATATGAGGACACGAGAAATTACACTCAATAATATCTGAACCAGCTTCCGTCATTAATTTAGCCAGATACGTCCATTCTTCCTCCGTCTGACCCATGATAGATGCAACGATAATTTTACTAGGATAATCTTTTTTTAGTTGTTTCAAATAGAAGAGGTTATCTTGTAAGGAATGATCCGATATCTGTTCAATATTCTTAAACCCAACAAAGGGGACGGACTCTTTACGAAGTGCATCGAAGCGCGGAGATACTTCTTTTGGAACAAAAGTACCTATTGTTTTAAAAGCGACGCCTGCCCATCCCATATCAAAGGCTTTCGCAACCATTTCATAATTGCTTCCAACCACCGAAGAGGATAAAAAGAATGGATTTTCACATGAGACACCGCAAAAATCAATGGACAAATCCGCACCATCTTTTATCACTTTATCATAGGTCGCGACGTCCTGCAGGATTTCATCTATGGGCAGAGGCCTATTCACTTTACCTTTCAAACATGCCTGAATACACTCCTTGTTATTACAACTCCCACACGGCAATTCCCCCGGTAATTTAACCGCTGCTCCTAATTTATTCTCAAAACGGAGCGAACGGATGATTGTATCAACCGGAAGAGCATATGGACAAGCTTTTGTACAGGGTGCTTCATTACAGAGCAAGCATCCTCCTACTTCTTCTATCATCGATATTTCCTTGTAAGCCAACTTACTCATAGAAATCACTCCAAACTATTTTTCTTTTATTGGGTTTCGTTGTTGTATGTATCTGTACTTTTTGGATTTTATAGTTCTTTACTTAAGATTTCTTTCCTCTATATTGCTTTGCCCTATATTTCTTACCTATTAAAATCAGGTTTACGTTGAACAAATTCTCCAAAGCCGGGTGTGCCAACAAAATCCCCATTGTCATAAACCAAAGTTCCTCTCACATACGTCTGTACCGGATAACCATGAAGGGTCTTGCCTTCCCAGATTGTATGATCATAATCGGAATGCATGTTATTGACTGAAATGGTAAAATCTTTGTTCGTATCATAAATAACAATATCTGCATCTTTTCCAACCATCAAAGAGCCTTTGTTTGCACAACCAAAGATTTTAGCTGGGTTGGTGGAACACAATTCTACTGCACGATTAAAGGTGATTTTTCCTTCATTCGCTGCTGAGAGCATATAAGGGTAAAGGTTTTCAACACCCGCACAACCATTTGGTATCTTGGTAAAGTCATCCTTGCCCCAATCCTTCTCATAGCTTTGGAATGGACAGTGATCCGTTGCAACTGTGTCAATGGTTCCCATTCTAATTGCTTCCCAAAGTGCATCTTGACTTTCTTGACCTTTGATTGGCGGTGAACATACGAAGTTTCTACCATCCTCACGTTTATACACGTCACAGGTGAATTCCAGATATTGAGGACAAGTTTCAATAAAAATCGGTGCACCAGCTCTTTTTGCCTCAACTGCTGCATCCAGTCCTTCTTTGTCTGCCATATGTACAATATATAAAGGTGCGTCAACTGATTTAGCCCAGTGAACCGCCCTCTTATCTGCTTCTGCCTCGACAAACTCCGGTCTGCTTAAGTAGTGATACCAAGCTGAAGTTTTTCCTTCTTTTAAAAATTGCGCTATATTTAAATCGATTACATCGGGATTTTCTGCGTGAATGTTAGTAATTGCTCCTGTTTCCTTCGCCTTCAGTAGTACTTTAATTAATGTTGCATCATCTACCATCATGCCTTCTTTTTTATAAACGAGAAAACACTTAAAACTGGTGATACCATTTGCAACTGCTTCTTCAAATTCTTCTAATAATGTGTCTTGGTTCAAATCCGTTATGATACAGTGGAAAGCATAATCTACACAGGCTTCTGGATCGCAAATTTCTTTTCTTGATGCCACAGTTTCCATGATGCCCTTCCCTTTTCTTTGCATAGGGTAATCAAAAACTGTAGTTACTCCTCCACAGGCTGCTGCCCTAGTACCTGCCAAATAACTGTCCGCTGATACTGTTCCCCCAAACGGCATTGCCAGATGGGTATGAGCATCAATTCCTCCCGGTAAAACTAATTTGCCAGTTGCATCTACAATATTAGCCCCCTCTATACTAAGGTTACTACCAATACAGGCAATCTTCCCATCCTTGACTGCAATGTCTGCGATAAAACTTTCTTTTGCCGTTATAATTGTTCCATTTTTAATTAATAATTCCATAATTTCCGCCTCCTTTAAAAGGATAGATATCAAACATTAATCGGTTCGGGTTCATACGCTACAAATCTCACAATAATAGCCAATTGTTATTGAACAAAGTATCGTTAAACATAACCTATGAACCCGAACCGAACTTTACTTATAAATTGAAAACAATAATTACCCTGCTATTGCTTACTTACTACTGCTTACTTGCTTGCTATTTCTTACTTGCTACTGCTAACTTACTTGCTATTACTTACTTGCTTGCTACTTACTTACTTGCTATTCATTCCCTACTATTGTGTACTTGCTATTGCACATTCACTATTACTTATTGATTTTATAAGCTAATACAAGACCGGATCTTTGGAATACCTGTGCTACTTCTACTAAGTCCATACCACCTGCATCAGCAGCGATTAAGTTGGATACCCATGTTACACCAAAGTCAACCTGTTTGGAATAAACTGCTGTTGTTTCACCGATGTCACCACCACCTGGAACAACTTTAACATTTAAACCAGCATCTTTATAATAACCTTTTTCTAACGCTACATAGTAACCCATGAACTGTGCCTGAGGTAACCATTTTAACTGAATGGAGATATCTTTTTTCTCTGGTGTGAACTTTCCATCAGAAGCTAATGCTGCTGTCCAGAAGGAGTTATCTCTGATATTGTCTAAAGTTAAGGTCTTTAATTTGTCTGCTGCTGCTGAGTCTTCTAGTTTGATGTACTTCTTTGCAAGATCTAAAGTCTGCTGTAAAGCTGCATCATCCATCTTACCATAATCTTTCACTGCTGCACCTTTGGTATCGGTTTCTACAAGTTTCTTAACTTCGGAAGCCATGTATGCTTGGTGATCTGCAGATACGGATGAACCGTTCTTAAATACAATTTCAGCTGCTTCGTCTGGATGAGCACAAGCATATTCCCATCCCTTCATAGATGCATATATGAATGCTTTTACTGTGTTCGGATTAGCCTTTGCAAATTCTTTGGTTGTGAATAAATTATCCTCAAGCATTGCAACGCCTTCATCATTCATATCGATGTATTTTACCTTGTCGCCATATTTATAACCACCATCATAGCTGTTCTTAACTAAACCAAGTTCGTTATAAGTCATTGCGGAAGCTAAGAGAATGGAATTATCATCAAATCCATCCATATCAAATGCTTGGCTTAAGTATTTTGTCGGCTGACCATATTTTGATAAAAGCGCTTGAACCTCGTATTCATTACCAAGACCCCAGTTACCAACCTTGCCTTTACTTGCTGCATCCTTAACAATACTTTCTACGGTTGCATCCGCTGCATAAAATTTACCTGTTGCTGCAATAGGTGCTTTTGTAGCATCGCCTGCTGGTTTTTCTTCCTTTTTGGTTCCACATGCTACTAATAGCGTCATAACCATACTTAATGTTAATAATAAGGAACATAACTTTGATAATTTTCTTCCCATTGATTTCTTCATAATAAGTCCTCCTTGTAATTTAAGTTGAATTGTTTATATAAAGTTGAATCTTGACACTATTTGCGTCCCTTCAACAAAATACCTTCTGCAATTAGAAGAATAACGTATAATATAATACCGATTGCACAAGCCACGATGATATAGGCCCAGGCAGTAGCATATTGTGCCAGCACAATGTTCTCTCGTATCTGGCGCCCTACTCCAATGATGTATTCAGCAAAATATTCACTTACCAGGGCACTGATAACGCAGGCTGGAACACTAACCCTGAGTGCTGTAAATACATAAGGAACTGAGTTTGGCACTCTTAGCTTAAAGAAAACTGCTTTTTTGCTGGCGGCGTAAGAAGTCATTAAGTCCAAAGAAAATGGCTTAAGCTCTGTAAAACCACGAAAGGCGTTGATACTCATCGATACCGTACAGGTAATCATTACGACAAGCATCTTCGCCAGCATACTTCTTGTATTTGGATTTTCACTAAAATCCTTTGTCAAATTGTTCAAAATAGGAGCAATTGCAATAATTGGTATTGCATTAAATGCAGAAGCGATGGTTAATCCTCCCGCACCCCATTTGGAAAATACAGCAGCGATAATCGCTAGAATATATCCAAAGATAGATCCCAAAACTAAACCTCCCAGTGCTACAATAACGGTTGCATTAACGTTTTTTAGAATTGATTGGGAATTATCCTGTATAATTCGAATAATCCGATTCGGTAATGGTAGGGTAAAGGTATCTGCCCCTATGATTTTATGTAAGATCTGTGTTTGCCAAAGTATAATAAAGATTACTCCAAACAAAATCGGATACATTGCTGTAGAAATTGATTCTTTATTAATTCGAATTCTCTTTTTCTTCTCCATCTTAACCTCCACTCTGTATGATAAGGCAAACTCACCACACTATTTACTCTTTACTTTTGATGGACGTTTATAAGGTGACATAACCTTTTCTACAACCGTCATCAGGTAATAACTCAAAATTCCAATCAGTGCACTTATAAATACAATCTGCCAGAACACATAAATAGACATTGCATGCTTTAAGGATTGGGATAGCATACAGCCTAATCCTCCTCCGCCTTGCAAGGTATCTACTAAAATGGAGGCGGTGATTGCCATCGGCGCCGATATCTTGAGCCCAGTAAAGAGATAAGGAATGCTCGTCGGTATTAATAATTTTCTATAAATCTGCGACTTTGTGGCTGCGATTGAGTACATTAGTTCATGTTTTTCTTTTTCGACAGATTTAAAACCAGCTAATGTATTGGTTGCAACCGGATAAAAAGTTAAAATGGCAGCAATTACTATTCGACTTTTATCAATATCCTTTGTTACGGCAAGTACAATTGGTGCCATACCAAGGATTGGAATCATCTGAATTAACATCAGGTATGGAAAAACTGTCTTTTCAACAGATACAAATAGGTTCATGAACAAAGCCAGAATAAAACCAATGAAAGCTCCAATCACAAAACCAATCCCTGCTCGAAATAGGGTAATCCCGGCATTACTTAATACAATCTCAATTGCAGTCTGTCCACTGCTGACCATCTTCTTACTAAAAATTGATTCGATAATTTGATATATATGAGGGAGAACATTCTCTGGGGAACGTTTTGTATGCTCAATCATCGTCGCTCCGATTTCCCATATAATAATTAAGCCAATCACCCAAACTACCGTTACCATCTTCTTTGAGGAAAGAGCTTTCTTTATAGTGTTCATCAAATATCTCCTTTCTTTGTTACAATAATTACTTCTTCCTGAATTTCCTCTGAATAAAGAATGAATTGTATCACTCCTTCTTTATTCTTGTGCTTCGAACTGCCTTCAAAGCTATATGCCTTCAAAGCTATATGCCTTCAAAGCTATACCCCTTCAAAGCTATTACGAACCTTAGCTACTAAAGCATTAAACTCTGGTGTATTTTTAGTGGACAAGGTTCTGGGTCTTGGGATATCAATATCCACAACTGCAGACACTCTGCCTGGATGTGGTGACAATACTACGACACGATCGGATAAGAAGACCGCTTCCTGTATATTATGGGTAACGAATAAAATCGTTTTGTTTGTCTTTTTCCAAATTCTCAATAAATCCTCATGCAGTTTTTCCTTTGTGAACTCATCCAATGCGGAAAAGGGTTCATCCATAAGTAGAATCTCAGGCTTTACTGCCAACGCTCTTGCAATACCAACTCTCTGCTGCATACCTCCACTCAATTCATGTGGATATTTTGTGCCAAATTCCATTAACCCTACTAATTCAAGCATCTTTGTAACTCTGGCTGTTCTCTCCTTTTTTGGGATACCCATCATTTCCATAGGCATACATACGTTTCTTCTCACACTTCTCCAGTCATATAAAACAGGATTTTGAAAAACAATGCCATATTTTTTTTGCAAACGTATTTCTCTTGGACTCTGACCTCTAACGGATATCTGTCCACTTGTAGGCTGTAATAAATCTGCGATTGTACGGAGCAACGTTGTTTTGCCGCAACCGGATGGTCCTAATAAGGAGATAAATTCGCCCTGTTTCACTTCCAAATTAATATTTTTCAAGGCAACTACCGGTTCACTGCCATCTTTACCTGGAAAGCTGACACACAGGTCGGTTATGCTAATTTCTGTTTCCCGCTCAATTCCTTCATTTTCTACTGACTCATCATAATATTCCATTGTATCCATACTGATTTCCTCCTTACTTTCCATTCAATAATCCTAACAAAAAGTCCATAATTTATCTAATATTTACCATTAACAAAAATGGCGCAAAGCTTTACGCTTTACGCCATTGTAAAATTCAAAACAGTTAATATTATTTACCAAAGCTTATAATATATCTCCACAAGATCCTCTTTCTTGACCTCTTTTATCGTATTCGATGGACTGCCACTGGCAATTGCATCTCCTGCCATCTTATCCACTAGCACATCAAATTCTTCTTTCTTAATTCCGTATTCCTTTAACGTTGTTATCTCGCAATGCTTACATAGCTTATCTAGTGCTTCTAAGAATGCCTTTGCTGCTGTTTCTTCATCAGTATTCTCATCTGCAACGCCAATCGTTCTTGCAATAGTGGCGAATCTTTCATAACATCCATCTAATGCAAAGGTGAGACATTCTTTGATTAACATTGCATTGGATATTCCATGTGGTACATGAAACAATGCACCAATCGGTCTGCTCATCCCATGGACTAAGGTTACGGAAGCATTATTGATACATACTCCAGCTTCAAAAGCAGCGATCTGCATCTCTTCTCTTGCTTTTTCATCCTTTCCATCCGTAAAAGCTGTGGGCAAATATCCAAATATCCTCTTGATTGCAGATAGTGCATATAAATCGGTTAAGGTATTACCTTTTCTTGAGGTATATGCTTCAACCGCATGCGTCAACGCATCCATACCGGTTGCTGCTGTGATACTTTGTGGAGCTGAAATAGTAAATGCAGGATCCAAAATTGCAATATCGGGTAACAATGAATCTCCCTTTAATAACATCTTAACATTTCTCTTTGTATCAGTAATAATTGTAAATTTGGTTGTCTCCGAACCAGTACCTGCTGTCGTAGGTATCATTACCATCGGTGGAAACTTACCCTTTATCTCTATGCCCATATAATCGGAAAGCTTACCTGGAAGAAGGGTCATAGCAGCAATCGCTTTTGCACTGTCTAGAGGACTTCCTCCTCCAATCGCAATCAGAAAATCACAACCGGATTGTTGATATGCTGATACTCCACCATCAATCATTTCCTCTGTAGGCTCTCCTGTTATATCATTAAACACCTCGAATTCAATTCCCCACTTTGTGAGCAGGTCAGTAAGAATTGTTACAAGACCGGTTTTTGTTACAACTTTTCCAGTCACAATTAGAGCTTTCTTACCCAATTCTTTCATGGAAGCTTCCGCAGCCTCCAATGAATTTTTACCAATTAAAACTTTACCCGGCATTGTAAACTGATAAGCCATAAATTCCTCCCATATGTGTTATCTGTTTCTATAACAATTCCTTATCCACGATAGCAAGAACCTCATCTAATTTTTGAATCTCTTCGGTTAACTGCTCCTCTGTTATAATCAATGGAGGTGCAATAATAATCATATTTTCATGAGAATAGGTCATAAAGCCACGGCTTTTTAAATGTCCAACGATCTTACCCATTACGCCTTCCGGATCTTTACCATAAGGAACTAACGCTTCCTTTGTGCTCTTATCCTTCACCAACTCAACTGCTGAAAACAATCCGATATATCTTACATCACCTACACAAGCGTGTGTTTCTTTTATCTTCTCTAACAATTCACCAAGAACTTTGCCCACTTTATTAACGTTTGCTTCGATCCCAGCTTCTTCGTAATAATTTACACAGGCAACACCTGCTGCACAACCAAGCGGATGACCACTGTAGGTAAGACCACAGGACAATAAGTTATCATCAAAATACTCTGCAATTTGTTTGCTAACAACAACTCCGCCCAGAGGTACGTAGCCACAGGTAACACCTTTCGCAAAGGTAACAAGATCTGGAACAACATCAAAGTTTTGAAATCCAAACATCTTACCAGTTCTACACCATCCGGTCATAACCTCATCACATATTAACAAAATTCCGTATTTATCACATAGTGTTCTAATCCCTGGTAGATATCCTTTTGGAGGAATAATAATACCATTTGATCCTGTTATGGTCTCAAGCACAATCGCTGCTACTGAGTTAGGGCCTTCATATTGAATCTGCTCTTCCAATTTTGTCAAATAGAATTTAGTTGCTTCTTCTTCTGATTTAAATTCGATCGCTTCACGATAGATGTATGGATCCATAAACTTTACAAAGCCTGGAATTCCGGGTTCCAAGGCATATCTTCTTGGCTCACCGGTTAAGTTGCCTGCTCCAAAGGAGGAACCATGATAACTTCTATAACGACTAAAAATTTTATTCTTTCCGGTAAACATTCTTGCCATCTTTACAGCATTCTCATTTGCCTCAGCTCCTGCATTGGTGAAGAATACTTTACCCATGCTTTCTGGCATAAGCTCAATAATTTTTTTAGCAAGCTTTGCTCTGGGCTCTGCACCATAGGAAGGACTTACAAAACAATACTGATCTACCTGTTCTTTAATTGCTTCGTTGATTGCTTTATTACCAAAACCTAAGTTCATATTAACTAATTGAGATGACATATCTGTATAACGATTTCCTTCGTAATCCCAAAAATATATTCCTTCTGCCTTTTGAACCGGAATTGGATTTATGTTTCTTTGTTTACTCCAAGATTGTAGATTATATTCCTTTAACGTACTTTTGATTTCCTCGCCTGTCATGCTATCTTCCTCCCTGATTTCTGACTCTTTCTTTGAGATAAAAAGAAGCAGCATAGGTGTTTTTAGAAACGGCGCCCTTGCTGCTTGTTGTTTGTTTATTAACTTAATGCAATTATATATACACGTATACACAAAAGCAATTGATACATGAACAATATTTCTTGTGCAGATGCACAATCTGTCTATTTTATTGATATGGTTATATACTCTGTTAATTAGTTGATATCGCTGTAATTTGCATACAATTCCTATGTATTTCTCCCTACCATTACATCACTACGCTAGCATCGCCACTCATAACTCATACGAATAGAAGTGAGCTCCTCAGTAAGAACTTTACAGTTCATTCCCTGCGAATTGCTTTGTAATTCATACTACACTGTTAGCCAGGTTTTATAAGATATCCTTAATGTACAAGCCCATATATAATTTCATCCTGTCTTCTATATCAGTTGGATTATATCCTGTAATATTTTCAATTTTCTTTAATTGATTTGTAACTGTATTACGATGTACAAATAACTTTTCCGATACTAGCTGAAGGCTTCCGTTGTTTTCAAAATAGGTTATGAGCAGTTTCATCAACTCAGTACTATTTTTATTGTCATAAAGCTCTAGCTTACCAATGGTATCTCGATAATAGCTACGCAAAACGGACTTATCATTCACAGCAAAAAGCACCTTATATACGTCTAATTGGTCATAATAATTACAGGTTTCCTTTCTTTTTATCGCCATTTCCATAGAAGAAAATGCTCTTTCAAAATTTTTATCCTGCTTATAAAGTCCTTGCTGATTCGAACTAATTCCCATATGGAGACTATGCTTGGTATTTTCATTATAAGTCAATTTCAGAAAATTCTTAACAAAGGTTTCAATTTCAGCATCTGAATAATCCACAAGCAGTAAAATCAAGCAGTCCTTGTAGGAAAAAGAGATAAAAAGTTCATGAATGCTTCTGGCTGTTTTCTCCGCATAAAATTCCAAAGTGTCCATAAATTCTTGTGAGTGAACACCATTGACATCTTGAGCAAATATACTGATAAAGCAAAAATATCCATCTCTTTGATATCCATAACGCTCCATTTGCAAAATCTGTGTCTCTTGGTCTCCTATTTTAAAGATAATATTTTTTATCGCAGAGGCCATATTCCCCTCCACATTATCATTGTTCATAATCCTATGGCAAAAGTCCCTGGTCATATCGACCATCTTAGTCTTCCAAGGTATTGTAAATAGGGGCATATTTACTTCATCACAATAATTTATAACTTCGCTGGGTATTTCTTTTGTATATGGGCCAAGATTTACAACAAAGGCGCTGGCACCCGCTTCGTAAAGCTTATGGGCAAAGTTCAGTAGCCAATCTTTATCCTTATTAAGAATACCTGCCGTAAATACTAATTCCTTACCGTGCAGCAAGGAACTAATTCCATCATCTTCAATAATATGTACCCATTGAACAAGATTGGAAAGACCCTTCCTACCGCCAATCAAATTCATCTGATAGAGAAAAGTAGCATTCTTATATAATTTTTTTACCATAATAGCCATTGAAGTTGCTCCTTTCGGTATATATTAGCGGAAGATGAAATGTTTTTAAAGGTAAAAGGGCATCGCAGTATCTGCAACGCCCTTGTCCATTCTTAGTGTAACATATGCTTCGAACAGAAGCAATAGTATAACATTTCAAGAATTCATAACAAATTCCAACCCATCCTCTAAAAACTTAATTACAATGTCTTTCTCAAGAAAACATTCCGCAACCACCTGTTTCATTGCCTCAAGCTGCTCCTCATTATTCTCTGACAATGCATCTATTGTAAAACTCTGACTACCGCAAGCATCATGAAGATGCACCTTAAAGTTTAACCCTTTATCCTCTAGCGAGTGATTCATATCACTAATTTCATTATACGTAACAACATACTTTCCCATAACATATTCCTCCTATATTATAAATTTATAATCAATCTATCATCTGCGCATTCTTTGGAAGTGTGTTAAAAGCCTTTTTAAAAGCTCGCGAAAAGGTAGAATAATTCCTAAAACCGCTGCGGTAACAAGCTTCTGTGGCTGATTGCCCGTTCTGCACTAAGTTCTTGGCACATAATAATCTTTTCTCAGTTATATAATTACCGATCGTATAACCCGTCTCCTCTTTAAAAAAATGCATCAGATAATATCGGTTAATATAAAAATGAGCTGCAAGAGAATCAATGGTAATCTCCTCCACGAGATGTTCATTGATATAATCTAAAATTTGTACAAGCTTCGTACTACCAATTACAGAGTCTAGGTAGTTGATATGATTGGATAACACCGTACGATTTAAATGAATCATAAACTCCAAAAACAATATTTTCTGATATAATTCTTTACCAAACGCATTATCTTCAAAGGAGTGTTCCAGTTCCAAGCATACCTGATATAACTTGCTCTTATCCAAGCTATGAACTCTCAATACATTGGACTTCTCTTTTTTCGCTCGTTCAAAACAATCATTAAGGTTGAAATCCTCTCTTGCATAGGCATTTAAAAACTGAGTAGAGACATAAATAATAATTCTTTCATATTCAGAATCATCTAACACGGATGGTCTATGAATTTCACCTGAATTAACTAGCACAATATCATAGGGCTTTAAAGAATAGTTTTTCCCTTCAATGGTATAATTAATATTCCCCTTAATAAAAATAATTATCTTATTAAAATCATGATAATGAAAAGCAAATTCCTTACGCTTCCTATCCACTATATGAAACATCTTAAAATCCTTCTCCAAATATCCGAATTTTTCAAACGTACTCATATCCACTTTGCCCCCTTTATGTATAACTTGTATATCCATTCGCCTCAACATAATCAGCTATCGCATAAGATAAACTCACCTCTACTATAAGATAGTCTCGATTCTCCTACCATATATATAACTACACAACCCAAAAACAAAGTTCCCACGCACTCGATCTTGCATATTATAAATCATATCAACTTTTCTTCTTATTCTATTGATCCGATTGATACTTAATTATTATAAAGCATTATATGCAATATTCAAAGCATTATTATGCTATTTATTATAAATAATGTTTTATAAAATAGAATCAGAAAACTAAGATTACGAATTCTGAGGAGGTTTATTATGCAACTAAATGGAGTTTGGCTACCTATCATTACTCCCTTTCACAATGACAAAATTGATTATACATCATATAAAAGACTAATTGACCATTATTCTGATAAAGGAATCAGTGGAATTATCCCGCTTGGAACAACGGGTGAGATACCTACCCTAGATGATTATGAATTTGAAGAAATGATATCAAAGAGTTTAGAATATAATAATGGACGTCTTCCAATTTATATTGGTATTGGTGGTAATTATACTGCTAAGGTAATTAAAAAAGTTAAAATTGCAGAGAAATATGATATTCAAGGTATTTTATCTGTTTGTCCGTATTACAACAGGCCTAATCAAGAGGGTATCTATACACACTTTAAGTCAGTAGCTGAGGCTACCAAATTTAATATCATTCTTTATAATATTCCTTACCGTACTGGAGTTAACATTGAGAACGAAACAGTATTTCGTTTGGCAGAAATTCCTAACATCGTAGCGATTAAGGATGCCAGCGGCGACATGAAGCAAACCATGTCCTTATTAATGAATCCTCCAAAGGACTTGTCCATACTAACTGGTGAAGATGCACTCTTCTACGTAACATTGGCATTGGGTGGTCATGGTGGAATCCTTGCTTCCTCCCATATTAATACCGAAAAATTTGTAGAAGTGTATCATAAAATGCAAAACAATGATCAAGCAGGCGCGTTTGCAATATGGAAAGAATTATATGAGTTTGTTCCATTATTATTCAAAGAACCAAATCCTTCTCCGATTAAATATATGCTCCATCAGCTTGGGCTAATTGATTCACCACAAGTAAGGCTTCCTCTAATGGAGATTAATAATTCTTTAAAAGAAAAACTGGATTGTTTTATTGATAAAAAGGACTGTCGAAAGGTTAGTTAATTGGTTCCTTTTGAATATCTGGTGCAGGTAATCTCTTATATACATCATTGCTTGGATTGACTAATTCATTAAATTAATCTTTAATAAACATGATCGCTCCGATGAGAAATAAAATAGCTCCTGTCATTTTTTTCATGCTAATTTCTGCATTAAAAACTACAGCATCAAGCACTAACCCACTTAAGAGTTGCCCTGCTAGAATTAAAATCAAAGTATTAGATATCCCCAATAACGGTATCGATCTTGAAGATAAATAAATAATTAATGCCCCAAATATTCCACCAATTAACCAGATTGGCTTTACATTTATCACTTTTGTATAATTTACAATGTCACCCCTCACGACGATGAAGGATAGCATAAACAAGAATCCTACAATTAAACTATGAAATGCCGCAACACCAGGTGTTATATATTTGCCAAGTTGAGAATTGATACTTGACTCAATGGTTGTAAATACACCCGCTAAAATTGCTAAAAGTATGGAAATTTTATCCATTGCACACCTTCATATCTCTTTCTTTAATTAATATGAGAGGGATACCTATTCTATACAAGCACATTTCATATACAGCAAAAAAGAGTGCCTAAGCAATTCTAAAATTAAGCATGTTGAAATTCTTGTTTGTAATTTCAACATAACTTAATCTGCTTAAGCACTCTATTATTTGATTATGAATTATATATCTATCTATTTTAATGATCCCTATTAACAATATAAATTCCCACACTAACCAAGATTAATGAAAACAAACATTGATAACCCACAAATTTCTGCTCATTTAATAGAATTGCTGACAAGATAACACCAAACACCGGCGTCATAAAACCATAAACAGCAACCTTTGATACCGTATTATACTTTAATAGAACTGCCCATAATGCATAAGCGATAGCGGATACGAAGGATAAATAGATTAAAATTGTAACGGATTCACTATTATAGTTTTCGAGTTTACCACCCATTAAAAATCCGATGAGCATCATGACTGATCCACCTATTACAAACTGATAACCGCTTAGTAAAATCGCATTCTCTTTTTTTGAATATACCTTAAGCATAACTGAGGAAAAGGCATAAGCTATAATGGAAAGAATAATAAAACCTTCACCCATTAATTTAAAATTTGTATCAAAGCCACCTTTAGTCACATTAACCAATACGACACCGATAAATCCAATCATACAACCAAGCACTTTTCTCTTTGTTAACTTCTCCATATGATAAATAAAGCTTGCAGCTAATAATGCAACAAACACATTCATCCCCTCAATAATGGACGCCTTGACTCCTGAGGTGTTGGATAGCCCTATATAGAAGAATACATACTGTAATATTGTTTGGAATAAACTTAGTACGATTATATTACCCCAACTTTCCTTCGCTGGGATTAGTATTTTTTTGGATATTACGCTTCCGATTATAATAGTAAGAATGCCAGCTAGCGTAAAGCGGGTACCGGCAAATAAAATTTGTGATTCAATCGCTTGAGAGGAGATACCAAGCAAACGATATCCAATCTTAACGAAAGGAAATGCACTTCCCCATAGTGCACAACAGATTGATGCCATGAGACAAACGACAAGTGATTTAGTCATCCATTTTTGATTTTTCATATGTGTAACCCCATTCCTTAGTATGTAATTATATTAGCTTAAGCTGATTTTGCTTTTTTATTTATGTTTTAATTTTTGCTTTTTGCTTTTTGCCTTTTGCTTTTGCTTTTTGCTTTTTGCTTTTTGCTTTTTAATTTTTACTTTTTAATTTTCGCTTTTCATTTCCATCTTTCTTAGTTTATCTTGTTTCACTTTTTGATATTTTCTTTTGCATATTTGCGGGTTTTGTTGATTCACTATTACGGGAATAATAATAAACTCCTCCGATTACGATGGCTCCACCAAGTACAACCAATCCGGAGGGTATCTCTATGAAAATGATCAATCCTAACACGGATGCAAATATGGGTTCCAGCAATTTAGCTGTTGAAATAAATGACGCTTTCTCATATTTCAAACCCCAACTATATATGCTATGTCCGCATAAAGTGCATAAGGCAGCCAGTCCAAAAGCAATGTAATAATTCTTATTCTCATAACCGGTCAGTGATATTCCCTTAATCAAGGTCAATATTACAAGCGTTATTGATGCGGAGGAATAAACTAAAAAGGTGTAAACCGTAGTACTCATTACTTTACGACATTGCTTTCCAAGAAGTGTATACACTGCCATAAATGCCGCCCCGGAAAAAGCCATCAAATCTCCTAATAGCATATTGCTTCCACTTCCAATATCCGCTACGGCAACAATCACACTTCCTAGGAAGGTAGCAATAATTCCTATCCATGCCTTAGAAGATATCTTTTCCTTCATTAACACAATCATCGCTGCTGCCACAAAAAACACTTCGGTATCCACAAGAATCAGCGATGATGCAATACTAGTATAACTGAGTGATTCAAAATACATTGTAAAATGCAGTCCAAGAAACACTCCGCTTATCACAGGCAATAGGATGGATTTGATATTCAACCCCAGGATTTCTTTACGAAAATAGATTATGATAAAGGGCAATAACATAAGTGTAGCAAACAAAACACGGTAAAACACTAAAACCATAGAGGGCGCTGAAGAGGATCTAACAAAGATTGCCGAGAAGGAAACCCCCACTGTTCCTAGTATAATAATTAATTTTTTCATCTCTATATCCATGCCTTTCTTCAAACCCTGTAATTTTTATGCCTACCCTTTGAATCACCCTTTAAGCCATTATGTTGTCATAATCATGAAAGGATGCAAACATTAATCAAATAATGATGACAATTATATCACACCCTCGCAAAAAAGCTAGATTTCTAATACACTTTCGTGTGAAGAAATCTAGCTACTGAAATCTAACTCTATTTTTATTTAACCTTACTTATTCAAAAATCAAACCTATGTACATAGATAAATAATGTTAATGTACGTTTTCTTTCTGCTCATTCTACTGATTCACAATATACCATAATCGATTTAAGGAGGACTCAATATAATCACCCATTTCATAGCTATGTATTCCATTTTCTAATAGTAGCTTTGATGCTCCTGACCCGATACGGTTACACAGAACGTATTTACAATCCGAAACTCGCCAAACTGCATCCTCCAGCATATTCCTATCATGCTCACCGATACTGCAGGGAGGGTTAACACAACGATCCTCTATAAATTTATAATTCATTTCACCCATTACCTCATAGATGTAGAAATGTTGCGTATGTCCAAAATGCTGATTCACTACAATATTATCTGATGAGGCTATTGCAACTCGAATTCCCATCACTGCCTCCTTTCATTATTTAATCGATCGTCATTCCCTCTGTCCACTTTCCTTAATAATGTTCTATCCATGTGAAAAAGTATCTTTGGGATTGATTCTTCCAGCATATAATTCTTTTGCAAAATCTTTTATGCCAGGTATTCCTGCTGCATCTGCACGACATCTCTGACAGTGACGAAATACATCAATATATGCTTGTGCTTCCCTTCTAGCACCATCAATTTCCGGACAACCCGGCTCAGTTAAATTGCTGAATTTATGCTGAGGAATTAAAGGAATGATGTTATATAGGGATGCACCACATCTACTAACTGTCTCCGCAATATCCTTAATATGATCTCTATTGATCTCATTAATTAGAACACTGTTAACTTTTACTGTAATGCCTGCTTGTGATAATTTCTTAATTCCTTCTAGTTGATTTTTAATTAAAATTTCTGCTGCCTCCACACCAATATATCTCTGACCATGGTAAAAAATACTTGATACTATCTTTGCCAATATCTCCGGGTTAACGGCATTGACCGTAACCGTCAAAGTTTTTACCCCTGCCTTAATGACCTCCTCAGCCCGTTCATTTAATAGAAGTCCATTGGTGCTCATACACTTAATCAACTCTGGATGGGATTCATGGATTAATGCAAAGGTCTTAAGTGCCTTATCAGTTGCTAATGTATCCCCAGGTCCTGCAATTCCAACTACAGTGATTTCAGGACAAAGCTCCTTTGCCTTGTTAACAATCTCCAAAGCCTCCTGAGGGGTTAAGATGGTGGCTGCAACACCTGGTCTTTTTTCATAATCATTGATTTTTCTATCACAGAAGTTACACTCAATGTTACATCCAGGACATACCGGCAAATGTATTCTTCCTTTATTCTGCGTTGCTCCAAAACAAGGATGCAACTCTCTGATGCCAACACCGTTAATCCGATCCGTCAATGCCATGCTAATTCCTCACTTTATATTAATTTAATGTGTCGTAATTTTTTATAAATGTAAATCAATATAAAAAAACCAAATAAACTAGAGATTTTAACAAAAATAGCCCTTGTTTGTTAAAACCTCTAGTTTACTAGTCAATTTTATATCATTTATAATATATATGTATTGTATGAATTTAAATATAGATTGTTACTAAATATTTGTCAAGTAAAATTTCAACTTTATTAAATCATTTATAATTCAACTTTAGTCATTTTTCTTCTTTATTAATCACTATTGAAATCACCATGCTTTAACCTATTACTTAAAACATCTAAAAAACAAAATATGGTGAGGGCGTTATAAGTCATTCTATAGTAAATTAATGAACAATCGTAAGAATTCATTATTAACACAAACCTGACTCATAACACTCTAACCATATTCTGCTTTAAATTATATCTTTACCCTTATGCTGCTCATATACATGATGTCATCGCAATTTAATTCGTTATTACAGCTTTACTTAATGCATCTGCAACTGCATTCATAATTCCATTACTGCTATAGGTTGCACCTGACACTGCATGTACTTTAGTGGACTGACTATCAAGAATTTCCCCAATTACAACATCACATGCACTATTGAAAAATGGAGCATCGTCTTCATTCGATACTATGCTAATATCCTGTATTGCATTGTTCTTAACGGTAACAGATACTGTGGTAACTCCATTACGAAATCCATGTGCTTTTCCCTTGTATGTACCGTTTTTATATTTATTAGTAGCAACATCAGTAGTACTATTTGAATTGTTTGTTTGAGTATTACTCGTATTGTTCGTTATCCCATCTTTAGAATTCTTCGTATTGCTCGTTTGAGCATTATTGGAATTGCTCGTTTGTCCGTTATTCGTATTCTTTGAATTGTTTGAAGAATTGTTTTTTGTATGACCGTTGGTATTCGCTTTTAAATCTCCCTCTGTCACAGGAGCTTGTGTGGGCGTAACTATATTATTAGCTATAACATTATTCTTCGCTTGCTTTGCTAATTCTAATGCACTAGTCACCGCTTCCATAATACCATTACTACTAAAGGTTGCTCCCGATACCGCATCCACTTCAGTGTCCTGCGCTTTTATAATTCCACTTACGACAGATTGAAACGCATTGTTGTAGTAAGGAGCATCGTCTCCATAGGATAACGTTTCAACATTTGTAATTTGACCTTGATCAATTGTTACCGACAGTTTTGTTGTTGCACCTCGAAATCCAATTCCAGAGCCTTCATAGCTTCCATCTGCATAGGGACTATTGCTTTCAGGAGTGGTTTGCTCTGTCAGGTTCGATCCAGTGATTGAACTAGAGGAATCCGTTACAAAGGTGCTGATATAATAAAGTCCACTCATCGCAGTTACTGCTAACGCTCCAACCACAGCTGGATTCGCTGGAGTGGCCACCACATTAACGGAGACATTATTACGAGGGCAAACCGTGACACATTGCATACAGTCAATACATTCCAAGGAGTCGACTCTGTTCATTGAATACAACGGAATTCCCATTGGACATTTTTTTGTGCACGCCCTACAATTGCCACATTGCGAGGATGGTTTTCTAATGCGCACAAATTTGAAACTAGAGACGATCGCAAATACTGCCCCCATTGGACAAAGATATCGACAGAAGAATCGTTTAACAAACATGGAGGCTATCATAATTGCAATTAGCAAGATGAAACCAACGGTTATCTCAGTAATCACATATGAAAAATCAGGCAATTGCGTAAAGGTTAACAAGCTACCAAATGCATCCCAAGGGCTTAATGCACTGATATTAATTTTATCCATACTCCATACAATCATAAATATCATCAAGAAAACAACATACTTAGCATACTTTAAGATACCATCAACTTTGCTGTTCATTTTAAATTTTATTTTAAAAATTCTATTACCGACATAGTACATGAAATCTCCCATCGTTCCGAACGCACACATCCAGCCACAAAAGAAACGGCCAAATAATAGAGTTAGCGGTATGATTGAAATTGCACTTATTAACATCGGAAAGGATGCCTGGAAGGAAAAATTATTGTTTAAAAATCCCTGATATATAATCTTTATACCAAGGAACGCATTCGCATAAAGCCCTGGTAAAAGAATAAAGAAAATCAATTGTATTATCGTTCGAAAAATCCCTAGATAGGATGTTTTTTTATTATTCAAATAGTTACCTCCGTTTTTGTGTAGTTGTAAAATAATCCTTAAGTCCTTCGGTCAGATAAATTCCCAAATTCTCCGTGATAAATACCGCTTCGGCGTCAAAATTCTTAAGAAATCGAACCCCCTGCTCCAGACCCATAACAAATAACGCAGTGGTTAATGCATCCGCTTCCATGGAGCAATCAGAGACAACCGTAACACTCAATAGTCCTGATTGTGCGGGTTTTCCTGTTAAAGGATTCAACAAATGATGGTATCTAATTCCATCTTTCATAAAGAACCGTTCATTGCTACCTGAGGTGACGATTGTCTTCTCTGACAAAGTAAGAACTCCCAAATAGGAACCGGTTGGAGCCATAGGATTTTGAATACCTATTTTCCACAACTCTTCACCCTTAGAATGACCCATTGTGACAATATTACCACCCATATTAATCATTGCATTCTTAATATTATTATCCTGTAAAATCCGTTTCACCTCATCAGCAGCGTACCCTTTTGCAATACCACCTAGATCAATCTTCTGCCCAGCATTTCTCAATCCAGCAACGCCAAGATCCTCTTTAATTATTACAGATTTCCATTCAACTAACTTTAAAGCTTCATTAATATCTTGTTGAGTGGGGATATAATTGTTCTTCTTTCCAATTCCCCACAGCTCCACAAGCGGCCTTATTGTTACATCAAAAGCACCTTGTGAAAGCTCGGAGTAATAAGTGGCAGCTTTTAATACGTTCATTGTATCTTCATGTATTGAAACCGTATCTCTACCTGCTCTCTCGTTCATTTTCATAATATCACTATCCGAAAGAAAGGAAGACATCCTTTCTTCGATTACTTTGACCCTGTCAATGGCCATCCGAAGTACATTTTCATCCGTGTGATCATATACTCTTATATAATTTATAGTTCCTAAAGCCAAAAACTGCGTATCGATAAAATCCTTTGTCTGCATAAAATATGAATTCCTTTCTATCGATTTATATAAATATTCTATTTGTATGGTGTGTTGCAACCATGATTATTTTGTGAATAAAGTTTGAAATTTGATAAATATAAAACTCATAGCGAGTAATATAACACTTAATCCAAGACCTATAAAGGTAGTCTTTAGCCCAATTTTATCTGCAATTCCTCCGACGATTGGGAATAATACCAGCATAAACAGAGAGTAGGCCATACTATTTACTGATAGAATCGTTGCCCTTTGCTGTGATGGGATTAAACAATTAAGAGCATTGGATTGTATTGGATATAATAATGTATTGGCAAAACCCATAATTGCAAAACAAATAATGGAAAGTGGTAAATTACCAACTGTTAGGAAAAGCATTCCAAGTCCGATTACTAATGTCACATATAGTTTTGTATCCTTTTTTAGGACTTTTTCTACATAAATACACGACATCGCCCCAATGCAATCAGCTATCATCGTCACCGACATCACCATACTTATCTGTACCTTATTCAGTCCTAACTCTGAAAAATACTTCTGACCATAGAAATACGTAATCATATAAAAGGTAAAAATCAAGGAATAGGATATTAGAATTTCAATCACCTTTGGATTTGTTCGTACTATAGTATAACTATTTTGAAACTGTTTTAAGAACAATCCCCTGTTACTGTCATTCTTCTTTATGTCATTCTTCTTTATGTCATTCTGATCTATTATCACATTTTCACACAATTTTGGTTCTTTCAGCAACAGGCAAGGCAATAACGAAAGCAAGCTAATAACGAACGCCGCAGCATAACAATATATAAAAGATTGTTGTGCCAAGATTCCTCCCACAAGGGTTGCCATCCCTTGAGCAATATTAAGAATTACTTCCAAATGGCTACTGACTTTGAGATAGGATTCCTCTTTCTTAATTAATTTAAGAGAGTCATAAACCAACGCTTCTTCTGACCCAGATATTAGATTATAACCCCAGGCAGAAAAAGCAAATCCGATTGCAAATTCCCAGAAACCAGACGAGAACAACATAATTACTGCTGATATCGCGTGACATACTCGACTAAGCACCATCACTTTTTTTCTACCCAATAAATCTGCTGCTGCTCCAGTTGGTATTTCACTTAAAAAACTAACAACATGAAAAATTCCTTCCAATAATCCAATCTGCCAAAGTGGCAGTCCTTTTTGTACCAGGTACAGTACCCATATAGCACTAGATAAATCAAAACTACTTAAAAAGCGAAATAGATAATCATATTTAATATTATTTCTATATTGTAATTTCATTGTGTAACTCCTTTTTCTAATCAATCTAAAATTGCACGTAAAAAGAACATGCCAATCAGCATGTTCTTTGGGAGTTACTGCATCTATTTTTTGGATAATCAGAATGGTTTACCTAAAAAAGAATGCAGTTATCCCGTCTTTCACAAAAATATGTGTTTTTGACATACAACTGCAGCTACAAATAGGTGTATAACCTAAACCATTCATTCCTTATCCTCCTTCGTTCCTATTATAATTCAAAGAAATCCTATCATATTATATTTAATAAGTCAATTTGTAATTACTACTAATATTTTTCGCTGTTGTATTCTTGGAACAATAGCGTTAATTCTCAATTATGCCTTCTTCCCAATAATCACAGTGGCATAACCAAGCACCTTTTTTAACTTCATAATTGCAGAAAGCTTAATCATTTCATCCAGTCTTATCATGCTAAATTCCGCGATATCCAAATCTTTTAATTTATATTGTAACTCGTTATAGCCTCCATATTTCTTCTCATCCAAAAAGATATCGATAAAGACAAATACCCCGTCCTGCTTTACAACTCTTAGGGCTTCCTTAATTACCTTAATTTTATCCGCTTCATCCTCCACTTCATGAAAGGTAAGACAACTGACGATGGCATCAAACTCTCCCTCCCCAAAAGGAAGTTTTGATGCACTTGCTTTAATAAATTCAATTCTACAGTCCACACCTTCAAGTTGAGCATTATATTCACACAATTGTTTTGAGTACTCCCAATTATCGCCCCAATAATCAATTCCCACGAGAGAAGCCTCTTCAAACGCTTTTGCTGCTTTAATAATAAGAGAACCTCCACCACAGCCTATGTCCAATAGTTTCCCTTTGCCATCCCACTTTAGGTTTTGTATCAGCAATTCATGAATTCTAGATTGAAGGTTTCTTCCATGAGAAGATAATTGATAATAGGAGTATAACAATACCACCGAAATATATAAAAAGGGAAATACTAATATGCCTGCAACAATACGTATATAGATATTAACGGGTAAAAACGCAATCACAACAAATAACAAATTAATAATTAAAAAGGTTATTAGTTTGCGGGTTCTAATCCAAGTCTTATAAATCGGTTTTTTATTTGAACCATTTACATTTGACATACCTTATCTCCATTTCTTAATTTAATATAATTGTTAAAATTGATTAGTGTGTCATAAGTTAAACTTGAGAGTAAAAAATGAATATAATTTCAGAGTGTACTAAAGGCTATATCTACATTATATACATCAATTTGCACATTAGTTATAATGACGCATGATTAAAAGCATAGTTTCATTTTACTATATCGCTCAATTTCACTCAATCAAAATATGTAATTATTTAAAATTAATTACCCTTTAAACCTCAGCTATCGGGAATGAATTAGGTATCAAAATAATTGTTTATCATAATAATATAATTATTATTATGATTATGTAATCTGTATTTATTGATAACAATTAGTATCATTATATATATGCATGAATTTGATTATTGCCCTAAGTAATTATTGGCATATTTATAATTATTATTGACATATGCTCATATTCATTATTGACATATGCCAATAATGAATGTATTATATTATAAAACAGAGTTTATTTACTATTATAAAATAACGTTAATTCACTACATTAAACAAAATCAATTCACTATAATGAAAAAGGAGATTAAAACATGAAAATAGCATTACCAACCCGTGACAATAACATCGATAGTCATTTTGGACATTGTGAATTCTTTACTATATTTACAATTAACAATAAGGCAATTACAAACCAAGAGGTAATCGCATCTCCTGTAGGCTGCGGTTGCAAATCAGACATCGCACATTCATTATCAGAACTTGGCGTACAGCTTATGCTTGCAGGCAATATGGGTGATGGCGCGGTGAATGTTCTGACTCGTTCCGGTATTCAAGTAATAAGAGGATGTTCCGGTGATGTGAAGGATGTTGCGCTTTCTTGGTTGAACGGTGAGCTGACTGATTCAGGAGTTGTATGCCAAGAACATGAACATAGTCATGAGCATAAGCATGATCGGGAACATGGACATAAGCATGAACATGAACTTGGTCATAAGCATGAAGGTGAACTTGGTCATAAGCATGGACATGAGAATGGGCATCAGCATGAACATGAGTGTTGACATTAATTTGTTCTCAGCTAAAGTTCATAATTACCTTACTGAAACCATTAGTATTCTATTTGCCATAACTCACCAATTTACCACTTTTAAATTTGCCATTAATTTATAAAATAATTAATTTGTCATTATATAAAAAGTTATATTGAAAGTGTTAATTATTATGAATTAATTCTCATTTATGTCTAACCAAAATGCAATAAAACTAAAGGAAACCCAACTACATTATCCAATTTAATTAATGTAGATGGGTTTCTTTTAAAGTTTATTATTTTTCAAAAGAATTTTATCTTTCTATTTCTCCATGCCTCCAGCAATTCTTTCTGCATAATCTACCCTTACAGTTTTCCTCACAAACCACTTTAACTGAACCACAACTTGGGCAAGTGTACTGTCCTTTTTTAATAATTTCAAGCGTTTCACAACTTTCCTTCCACTCTTTTCCACATTTAAGGCATTTAATCGGACAAATATTACGTGTGAAATTACCGCCTTCAATGTGTATCATCTTTCCATGAATTAAACTATCGGCAATCTTTTCTCTTGCGGATAATAAAATTCTCTGAAAGGTCGGCCTCGATACTTCCATTCGCTCCGCACATTCCTCTTGTTCAAGCCCTTCCAAATCTTTTAGACGAATTGCCTCTAATTCTTCCAATTTTAATATATTCTCAGGTATCCCAACTACATCCTTATCAGAGGGAACAAAATAAGGGATTGCGGGTATATGTTCAATTTTTCTCCACTTTGTCGGTCTTGCCATTGTATCTCCTTTTTTCAAAACAAATGACTATTATATTATTACTTATCTATCTAATATAATATCTGATTTGTTTTAAATGTCAACAAAATGAAGTGAGTAATTATTCAATACACCATCCAATGCCTGCTTTAGATCAGCAATCAGATCTTTTGCATCTTCAATTCCTACCGATATACGTAATGTATCTTCATATACTCCAGCTTTCAATCTTTGTTCCTGCGTTTGACCAAAATGAGTAGAGGTTGCAGAATGTACAATCAATGATTTTGCGTCGCCTACATTAACCATGTAATCAAATACCCGAACCTTTTCCAATACCTTCTTCGCAGCGTCTATACCACCCTTTAATCGAATGGAGAGAATTGCGCCTGGTCCCTTTGGAAAGTATTTTTTTGCAAGTTGATAATAAGGAGAATCCGGTAACCCAGGATAATTGACTGATAAAACCTGTGGATGGGTAGTTAAGAATTTGGCAACCTTCTGCGCATTCTCAACATGACGATCCATACGAAGAGATAAGGTCTCCATTCCCTGCATGAGATAGAATGCAGTTGTCGGAGAAAGATGGGAGCCCAAATCAGTTAGATAACGAATTCTTAGACGCTTTGTAAACATAGTTTTATTTAGCACTTCTTCTCCAATTGAATTTCTGTATTCTTCATAAAACTCTTCAAACTGTGGGAATTTGCCGTTTCTCCAATTAAAATCCCCCTTTTCAACCACGAGTCCCACAATAATGGTGCCGTGACCGGACAAATATTTGGTCGCGGAGTAGCAGATAATATCCACTCCATAATCGAACGCTTTCAGTAAATATGGTGTTGCAAACGTATTATCAATAACCAATGGAATTCCGTTCTCATGGGCCAAATTTGCAATTGCTTCAATATCTACGATATTCATTCCAGGGTTTCCAAGACTCTCAATATAGATAGCCTTTGTCTTCTCATTAATTACCTTTTTATAAGATTCAATATCATTTTCATCCTCCACAAAGCGACCATGAATTCCATACTCCGGCAATATTTTATTCAATAATGTAGTACTTCCACCGTATAAAGTTTGAACTGCAACAATTTCATCTCCAGCCTTTGCGAGATTCAAGAAAGTGTTGGATATTGCGGCCATTCCCGAACTAAAGGACAACGCTGCGCTCCCCCCGTCCAGTGAGGCAATTCTTTGTTCCAGAACATCGTTGGTTGGATTTGAAAATCGAACATAAGAATGCCCTTCCTCAGAATAATCAAAAAGTCTGGTGCAACGATCAAAATCACCCAATTCAAACGCAGCTGTCTGATAGATTGGAACTGCCTTTGACCGATAATGTTCAGCCGGGTTATAACCCGCATGTAATTGTCTGGTAGTAAACCCCAGCGAATTGTCTTTGTATGCTTCATAACTCATGTTGATATCCTACCTTTTTATAAAGAAATTTCTCCAGTATCCTTAGCACAATATCTGCTATCCAAGCAATGCCGGCACAGAAAATTGTTCCCCACACAATTTTATTGGTATTCATGGTTCGTAATCCATCAAACAGAATTCGTCCTAATCCTCCTGCATGAATTGTCGCTGCAATGGTTGCTATACCAATTGTAGAGATGATAGATAGATGAATCCCTGCCATTATAACCGGTAATGCAAGTGGAATTTCCACCTTGAAAAGCCTTTGCCAGTTGCTCATACCCATTCCTTTCGCAACTTCTAGCACCGCAGGGTCCACACTCTTTAATCCTGTTATATTATTACGTAAAAGCAGAAATTGATTATATAAAACCAGAACGAAAATAGCTGTCTTTTCACCAATTCCCATAACTGGAATCAACAAGGAAAATAGCGCTAAACTGGGAATGGAATAAACCACACCAAATAACTGAATCACAATATTTGATAATAGTTCAGAGCGAATAACCAGTAACGTTATAACAAATGCCAAAACAATTGATATTAACAAAGTAATACCAACCAATTTAAGATGCTCTGACAGCGCAGTGAATAGCTTATCATGATATCTTGCAAAATAAGCAAACATCAAATCCCTCCCCCGTCTAATTCAATATATTGTTTTCCAGCGGAACGAAGTAAGGACTGAACAAATTCATCTGCTGGATTTTTCACAATTTCAATTGGAGTACCAAATTGTTTTACTTGGCCATTATCCATTATCAGAACTCGGGTACCTAATTTAAAAGCTTCATTAATGTCATGCGTAACAAATAAAAATGTTTTTTTAGAAGCTTCATGAATTCGGATTAATTCATCTTGAAGCTTCTCTCTATTGATTGCATCAATTGCACCAAACGGTTCATCTAATAACATTAAGGACGGATCTGCTGCTAGCGCTCTTGCAAGGCCAATTCTTTGTTGCTGTCCACCAGATAATTGAGCAGGGTAACGATTTTGAAATTCTACAAAGTTTAGATTAACTAATTCAAATAATTGTTTCACACGTTCAAGTATTTTCTCTTTATCCCAGCCTAATATTTTTGGTACAGTGGCAACATTGTTATAAACAGTCATATGAGGGAAGAGTCCTACCTGCTGAATTACGTAGCCAATACCTCTTCTGAGTTTTACCGGATCCATCTCTTTGACGTTCTTTCCAAAAAGTCTAATTTCTCCATGATCAGGCTCATAAATACGATTGACCATTTTTAACAAGGTGGTTTTCCCACATCCTGAGGTACCCAAAATGGTAACCAGTTCTCCTTCATTAATACTCAGATTCACATCATCAAGAGCATTATAATTGGCATTTGGAAAACGTTTATTAATATTAATAAATTCAGCTGCAATACTCATTCTTTACCTCATTCCTACACACTTTTATTCACCGGTGCTCTATTTATCAATGTAATTGCATTAACTGGACATGGCTGTACGCAGATGCCACATCCAATACACCTTGTTTGATCTGCCACAATAATTCCATTTTTTTGAAATACTTTAAAATGGCAAGTTTTAATACATTTTCCACATGCTATACATTTGTTATTATCTAATTCAATCACGCGATCCGTTTTTGGCCAAAACCCTTCACTATTTCTTCTCTCCTGAGCTCTGAATAAATAACAGCAATCCCCACAGCAGTTACACACTCCGTTGGGATTTACTGTATGCATCAAGCGGGATTTATCTGCCTGAATTACAATCTCTTTCGCTCTCTCCTTCGTAATCTTCTCTGACAATCCACGATGAGCGAATGAATTAATTCCGTCTCGATATGTTATACAGGTTTTGGTCGGTAGTCCACAATCACCACCAAGACTTCTACAGTCACAGTAATTTAGATATACCTCCCTCTCCTGTTGATCGATAAAGTTAATAACCTGTTCCAAGGGCAGGATTTCATCCGATGTCGGCCTAACCTCCGGCTCCTTGGTTAATCCATCATAGTATGTATCAAAATACCATTGATCCAGCGCCACTCTATCCTTTTTGGGAAAGCTTCTGTAGGTATTTGTTTCAGATATTGAGAAGATATCTAGCCTGCCGTAAAAATCTGAAACCTTATAGATTCCCTCTTCTTCACTGACAATTGATATAATCCCACGCTGATAGCAACGTTTGATAAAGTCTACCGCCCTTTTAATACCTAACGCTTCCACATCAGATATGGTAAAGATTTGTCTCTTCAATTTTGTAACAAAATCAATTTCATCCTTATGAAAGATTTGATTGATAAAGGGATAAGCCACCTCCGGTATTTGAAATTTATCGATGAAAGATTGGTTTATCATTGTTATAATCTCCAGTCCGCCGCAATTATTTGATAGAATCAAAATATTCTTTTGCTACTTCTTCAAATTCTTGTTTATCAACATCTACCTTAGCATTTAATGCAGTAATCGTCTTTGTATCTATCTTTGCATCAATTGCATTTAAAATTTCAGCAATATCCGGATTTGCATCCAATACTTTTTTACTAATTACCGGTGCAATATTATATGGAGGCCATACTTGCTTATCATCTGCTAAAAGGGTAAAGGTATTATCAACCAACTGACCTTCTGTTGTATAAGCTACCGCTACATCTGCCTCATTATTCTTTAATACTTCATACTTTAATCCGTTATCATATACCTTTGTTGATTTCCATTTGAAATCGCCATAGGTTTTAGTTAAAGCTGGAATACCATCTTCACGAGTATCAAATTCGCCCTGGGATGCAAATCTTAATTTGGTTGCATTTTTCTGAAGATCAGAGATTGTTTTAATTCCATATTCGGCTGCTGCCTTTGTTGAAATCACAAGACCCTGACCATCATTAGCTTGTGCATAGTCAAGCCACACCAAATTAAACTGCTTTGCATACTCTGCCTTAACTGTATCATATACCTTCTGAGGGTCAGTTTCTAATGGAAGCTTAAGAACAGATAGTAATCCGGTACCTGTATATTCAGGATATAAGTCGATATCTCCACTTACCAGTGTTGTATGAACAACTGCACTTGCAAGATTAAATACTCTATCTACTTTGTAACCCTTATTCTCGAGAGCGAGTGCATATATTTCTGCTAATACCAAATTCTCTGTAAAGTCTTTGGAACCAATTTTAATAACTGCATCCTTCTTAGTATCTGCTGCTTTTGTTGGTGTAGTAATTGCTGTAGGTTTAGGAGTGGTATTACTCTTTGTATCCTCAACCTTCTTGGTGCAACCTACAATCGCTCCTAAAACTAAAATCAGAACTAAAACATATGAAAATTTCTTTAATATATTATATTTCATAATAAATCTCCCTTCTTGCCTCTACTGGGCATTCAACTTAATTGATATTTTTTTCTCTTATTCCCTTGGTTCTTATATCGAGTAATTCGCCGATCCAACAGATTCAGCAGATATCCTGATAGCAAAGAAAGAATACCTACCGACGCTCCTCCAATAATCAGAAGGTCCGTTCTCATCAATCCAAGTCCTGTGAAGATAAGGCTTCCTAGTCCTCCTGCTCCAATATAAGCTGCAAGAGTTGCACTTGCGATTACTTCAACAACCGCCGTTTTAATTCCGGCGAATATCAGTGGAAATGCCAAAGGAAATTTTACTGTAAAGAAGGTCCTCCATCTTCCCATCCCCATAGCAAATGCTGTTTCTAGTACTGATTCGGGCAGTGTCTGAAATGCCAAGGTTGTATTGATTAAAATAGGCGGTATAGCTAAAATTGCCAGTGCTGTCACTGCAGGTTTCAGACCCGTTCCCATAATCGGTATACATAGAACCAGAATCGCCAGACTTGGGATAATTCTAAGTGTTCCGAATATGCCTTTGAATAATCTTGTCAAGCCACTACATCGTGTACTGAAAATTCCTAATGGAATCGCAATTATCATTGCAAAGATAATAGAAATCAAGCTTATGTCAATATGCTGTAAGATTAACTGAATAAGATCCTTCCAGTTATTATTTAAGTAATCTAAAATCTGTTGCATTTATACCTCCTTTCAAATTCATACTATATTTATATGTTTACTATGTATATGGATATAATAAATCAGTTAATAAAAATTGTCAATAAGAAAATCACAAATTTAACCATATAATTTTATGATTATAATTTTATGGCAAATAAGACTTCCTTATCTCATGATTCTATTAGCGCTTTGAATTAAATATTCTTATTATAAATAAGTTGTCTATTGAATTAACCCTTCCTGCTTCCCCTTCTCCACCGCCATCATTCGAGAGGATACTCCCAGTTTACCGAATATACTGATGAGATGAGTTTTAACCGTCGCCTGAGAGATACAAAGCTTTTGCGCAATTTCCCTGTTCGTGATGCCCAATGCCATCTCCTTCAGTACATCGAGTTCACGCGCAGATAACAACTCCTGCGAGTTCATAACTGGTGTCAAATATCCGCACAACTCCATTGCTTCTCGTACAAACGCTTCCTGCGCCTTTGTCAAAAGCTTCTTACGTTCCGACTGCACAGATAGATTAATTAACAATGGTAAAAAGGTAGAGCGATCCAGAAAAAAGGGCATAAAAATACGGTTTTCATGAGCATAATGAACTGCTTCGCATAACAAATTATTGATTTCTCTCTGATCTGTACTCTTCTCTGGAGAATTCAATATCATTAAAATTTTTAATAAATCTGCTTCCACCAATCGGATCTTATTGTTATGTAGACGTGAAAAAGTTAATATTTCTTCTGTCTCTTTAAATGCTTCCTCCACATCGCCACGTTTAAATAAAAGTCTTGCACGCAACAATCTCATAAATGGCTGATACCTATAATTATTTGCCCGTTCAAGTTCACTAATATATTCGTCTCTAAGATAGGGAGTAAGCCTATTGGCACACTCCAATTCATGAATTAAACGTCCTAAGGTTAGAACACTAAAGCTAGGGTATTTTGATATAATTGCTCGTACGCTACATACTCCCTCTTCGTTCTTTCCGTGTAGAAACTGCATTTCAGCCAGATGGTATATCAAGGTCATATCCGTGATATCTACATGGATATGTTGCTCTTCTATGATTGACTTTGCACGTTCTAATGCCTTGGCTGCCTTATCAAGTTCCATCCTTCTCATATAAACTCCGGCTAAACCAAAGTAATAATTTGTTCCATTCGCCGTAAGCATGGATGGAGAGTTTAGCATCGCCTCAGACTTTGTATAACTATTAAGACTTTCATTCAGGCATCCTATCTCTTCATAGATTTGAGCCAATTGGTTATAGGCATAAAAATCAACAAAGACATTAGTCCCTGCGCTCAGACGAATCGCCTTCTTTATGCAATTCTCAGCTTCCTCATACTGCATCTGCTCCACCAAGACCGTAGAATTCTCCACTAAAATCATTGCCTTTGTTACCGAACTAAGGTTAAGTTTATCGATCTGATCCGCACTCAACGCGTTAAATTGTGGCAAAGTACCGTCGCTCTTATTAAAATAAACCTCTGCAAACTGAACAATTTTGAAGATATCACTATCTCCATAGTTCACCTGAAATGCAGTAAATATTGTTCGGCATCGTTCCACATTTAGATTGCCTAAGTTATACATAAAGCACTGGGCTGTAAGGTCGCTATCCTCAATCAATAGTTCCATTGGCACCTGATCCAGAAAACTCCATGCCTCAATCCTACCCTCCATTGCTCTCGCAATACGAAGCACTTCGCTATACTCCCCTGATGCGCAATATTCCCTCAAGGCTTCCTCATAATCCCCTCTTTGTTCAAATGCCTGCGCAGTTTTTATATAAATGTTCTTTTTCTCCTCCTCACTAAGGAATAAAAATTGATGCGTCAAATATTCAGACAGGATATTATGATATCGGTAAATACCATTCTGTTCATCCATGCAGATTACAAACAAATTCTTTTGTATCAGTTCCTCCATCATCTGATTAAATTCTGTCTTTGTAAATTCTTCAAAAAGTAATGTACAGAGATCTCCGTCAAAATAGGAAATAAACCCTGTTCGAAGCAAAAAATCTCTTTGCTTTGGATTCAGAGCTTCTAGTACCTCACGTGTCAGATATTCGGTTGCAATACCTCCACCTGCTTTTAGCAACTCACCGGAAAATTTGCCAATCGCACCTGCTGCAGCTGCAAGCTGGAGACCTCCAATCCAACCCTCCGCATATGTATTCAGATGAATGATGTCTTCCTCTTTGGCATTTAATTTCAGCGTGTCTTTTAAGAACAAGATTCCTTCCTCCGTTGACAGCTGCATCTGCTTTCCATCCACAAAGGTTAATCGACCGGATACAGCGAGCGGTCCCAGATATACAGGCGGATCCTCTCTCGATAGCATAATAAGGTGCAAATTGGAAGGCATAGCACTGATAAAGAATTCAAACGTCTTCACCAATGCCGCGTCCTTCATACAATGAACATCATCCAATACCATATAATAATCTTCTTCACCACAGATTCGGTTTATTAACATAATCAGTAAATTTTCCATGTGGGACGCATCCGGATTAGAACGCATCAAAGCCAGAATGCTGTCACCATCCTCCCAAAACGACGTGATTGCCGCGGTAAAATAGAGCCAGAAGGAATAGACATTCGCATTCGTAGCGTCAATTGATACCCAGCATACATTCTTTAGCCCAGTTTCACGGATAAAGGAGGATAACAGAGTGGTTTTACCGGTGCCAGCACCACCACGTACAAAGATAACACTCATATCCTCACAATCAGACAGTTTTTCAAACAAAGCTTTACGCACCACATAATTTTTACGAGGTGCTGGAATTTTTAATTTAGTGGAAAGAAGAATTGTATTTTGGGAGATTTCCATAATAATAACCAAACCTTTCAAAACCAGCAAACTTTGGACTATAGGCACAACGTTGCGTGTAAATATTTTTTTCTAAAAGCTTATCAATTTTATCATAATTGTAATCCTGACTTACCTATTTGGCAAGTCAGGATTACAAATTATACCTTTTTTACATACCTTTGGCTTAATAATGCACAAGATAGTACAAACAGGACTACCGAAAATGCAATCACATATATTATCGAACCACTATGGCTCCAATGCGTACCATTCTCCATGTACTGTGCGAAATCCATCAGTTGTTTTTGTGGCAATAACTTAAGGATATGACCAAGTAATGCGTTATTCTTCGAGAAGGAATAAAAACTGCCAGAAAGTACGGAGGTAAGGATCATGATGGAATTACCAAGCATTGTGGCATTGTCAGGTTTGTTAATCAAGGTATTTAATAACAATGCAACTGCAATTCCGAAAAAGGCCAATACTGTCATCAAACCCGCATACTCCAGTAGAGAAAAGCCTATATTGAAGCCACCTAACTTTATAATTATGAGCAAAATGTATTCGGGTACCAATAAGGTTACACAATAAACACAATGAGCGGCAAGATACCATCCTAAGGAGGTGGGAGCAGCCATTATCCTTCTGAGCTGACCCTGTTCTTTGTCATCTGCAAAACCAAACAGATTGGAGAAGGAGATCATCAAGAAGAACATCATCATAAATCCTAGAATATTTACCCCTACTCCACGTTGCGGACTTATGTCCTTAATATCCGCATTTGGATTTTGAAGTAACAGTAAAACCATATTTTTAAAATCCTTATTTCTTAAGGTTTCAATCTGATAATTACCCATTTGATCCATTGTAACAAACGCATCAAATTTTTGCCTCACAAGGTCTGAGCGTGGCGGCTTTTCCTCTAAAATCGTAATATCCAGATGTTTTGAGGTCTCGGATAGTACCTCTGCATTTTTCGTGATTAGCGCCACATGACCTTTTACCTGTTGTAATCCCGTAATATATACAGCTAAAACCATAGTAGTTAACGTAACAATTGTAATAACTGTTACCGTCATAATGCGTGGAATGGTACGTAGATAATTATTTTTTAATACACTCCAAAAAGTTTTCATAAGTAATCCTCCGTTCTAAAAAACAAACCACACCCAACCACCAGTAATATTGAAAGAATGGTTGCGATAATAAAGACAGGACCAAAATAGATTAAACTATTATCACAAGAGATTGAAAAGAAGGCATTGTTCATCCATTTTACCGGTGATATTTTTGATGCAAAAGCGGCTGCACTACCCAAGCCGTCTAGTGAGAAGAAAGTTCCTCCTAACACACACATCAGACTGATTACAGTACTTAACAAGGTACTTGTGGTTTCTTCGCAGTGGAATATACAGCAAAAAAATATTCCCAATGCTGCGGCTGCAAATTCTATCGGTGCCATAAGCAGTACGAAATAAATCGGACTACTGCCTAGCGTAAGATTTAATACCGGGCAGAGAACTGCAAGTATCATAACATGCAAAACGTAATCAAACAAAAAGGATGATAATATCTTTGAAAAATAAATCTGAAAGCCTCCTGCTGGTGAGTGAATAATACGTAAATTAGGACGTTTGATGTCCCTCTCCATAAAGCAATTGGATGCGGTCATCGCTCCATTTAACATTCCGTAAATAATTAGTGAAACCATATAATACTGATAAGAATCTTTGGAATTAGCATAATTGCCACTAGACAAAAAGCCCATGACCAACACTAATAGTGCCGCAAATATTGAGTTAAATCCGATAAGAACCGGATTTTTACATAGATTCCTCATATCCATTTTAAATATTGTCATAAAACTTCGCATTTTTATTACTCCCCCCTAGTCACGCAGCTTGCGTCCAGTCATCTTTAAGAAGACTGTCTCCAGGCTTGCCGCTTCACTTGTAATATTACGTATCTTCTCTCCCCCATCGCACAGTAACGCAATGATACGATCCAGGTTTTCGATTCCCTTTAACGTTGCAATTTCAATCGTATTGCCCACAATATTAACAGTTTTTATTCCCTCAATTGCAAAGAATTCATCATGCGCAATCTTTCCATTTTCTTCTACTTCAATTGTATATCTTTTTTCATTCTCAATATCCTCTTTGAGACTTTCCTTTGTTCCCTCTGCGATGATTGCTCCATGATCCATAATAATAATTCTTGATGAAATCACTTCCACCTCTTCCATATAATGCGTGGTATAGATAACGGTCATTCCTTGATCTCGTAGCTTTTTAATTGAATCAAGAATATGGTTTCGGCTTTGCGGATCAATTCCAACCGTAGGTTCATCCATAATAACAAGCTCCGGATGATGAGCGATTGCACATGCAATATTAAGTCTCCTCTTCATACCACCCGAGAAGGTTTTAACCTTATCCTTTCTTCTGTCATCAAGTCCTGCGAAAACAAGCGCTTGAGTGACGGCTTCCTCCAACTTACTTCCATGTAATCCGTACAAAGAAGTAAAAAACCTTAAGTTACTTTCGGCACTCAGTTCCTCATAAAGAGCGATTTCCTGAGGAACAATACCAACTGTTTTTTTGTAAGCACGTAATTGTTTGCTGATTTTATTCCCTCGAAATAAGATTTCTCCGCTGTCACTTCCCAGCGCTGCTGTAAGAATATTAATCGTAGTACTCTTACCGGCACCATTTGGTCCAAGGATACAAAGTACCTCTCCACGGTATACCTCAAAACTAATATGTTTTAGCACCGTATTTTCTTTAAAACTCTTTGTCAAATTTTTGACTGTCATTAAACTTTCCATATTTTCTTCTCCCAACTTATTGATGAAGTTATCATAACTTCTTCAACACAAAAAAAAATCAACCGAGTGGTTGATTTCATAGGTTGAATTACATATGGAAGATTGGTTGATGATAGGTTGATTTACGGGCTAAGAATACTCTTTTATCTTAATTACGGTTCATTTGTCTTGAATCTTCTGGAAGCAAATTAGCTTTTCTGTCCTCTTTATTCATAAACAAAATATAGGTTGTAACTGCTGCAGTAACTGGAATAATCACGGTAGCTCCCAAACTACTACAGATTACTTGAATAATTTCAGCGCAAAACACCTTGGAATTGATGATTGCCCCTACCGAATAAGACAAATCCTTAAACCAAACTAACAACGCAAGGTAACCACCTAAAAAGGCAAAATAGATTGTATTGGTCATAGTTCCTAAGATGTCACGACCAACATTCATACCCATGCCAAACAATTCTTTCTTGGTTAATGAATTATTATTCTTATAAAATTCATTGATTGCAGAGGAAACGGAAATCGCAACATCGATCATCGCTCCTAATAACCCCATAATCATCGTACAAACTAATATTTTAGAAAAATTAATCCCTATATAGATGGAGTAGGAACTGATCTCATCAAATTCCTCCTCACCAAAACCCTGTATTTTTGAAATAGCACCCACCTTATAAATGATAAAAATAATAAACAAAAGTGTCAAAAGTACAGAAATAAATGCCGACAGTGTTTTTCTATTCACTCTATTGTTAAAAAACATTAAAATACAGCTAATTATTGTACTTGCTACAATCGTGATAAGAAAGGGATTATAATTATGTCCCATTAATATAATTGCTATATATAATACTGCTATATTAAAAACCATAGAAGCAAAGGATTTCACACCCTGCTTTCCTCCGATTTCTTCCATTAAGAACAATAAGATAAAGGCTAAAACGACGATAATATTCATTACTTCCTCCAGTAAAGCTGTTATAAACTAAGCTCATTCTTTTTCTTTAAGAAAAACATGGTTGAATAGATTGAAATAGGTATTGCCAGAACGATTCCTATGCTTCCGGTTAATGCTCGTACCAGCTCCAGCGATAAATTGCTATAAAAGGCATTAAAAACAGGCATTCCATTTTTCATATACAATAATATCATAGGAAAAGATCCACTCACATATGCTAAGAGCAATACATTACACATGCTGCCCATAATATCTCTACCTATTTCCCTACCAGATTCAATTAAAGCTGTTTGGGTCATCACATTATTATCATGCAATTCAAACATAGAGGAAGATATCGTAATTGCAATATCCATGATGGCGCCAAGAGACCCCAATAAAATCTCCGCCATAAAGATAGGATAAATCGGTCTTGTAATGAATTGCATCTCCTCAAAACGGAGCCCGTTATTCTGAGTAAATATCATCACTAAAAAAGTAATAATCATCGTAAATAATGTTGCAACTATAGTTGAAAGGATGGCGGAATAGGATTTTTTGTTATTTCCCATTACCATTAACATGGAAAAGGTTGTAAAAATAATTGCAAGAATTCCACTCAGTAATATGAGATTCATTCCATTCCGATAGAGCTCCAACGCATAATAGAATACAATAATATTAACCAATAGACTTAATGTTGATAAAAAGCCTTTCCTCTTGCCAATTAATATAATAAAAACAAGAAAGATCCATGCAGTGATTACAAGATAGTAATCTCTTTTCACTCCTGCTATTGTTGCGGATAATTCCTGTGTTGAAGATGTTGTGAGGGTGAGAAATAATTTATCACCTACACGAAATTTATAATCATATGCTCCTGTCTCTGTATACAGATTATTAAGTTCTAAAATCTTTCCGATCTTGTCTGTATTTAGGATACGTACCGTCAACTTTTGCTCATTAATTTTCTTATTATCTGCCTTTGATGATGTTCCAGGAACTTCCTTCACTGTGATTACTTTAGCTATGGTGTTATGATAGAACTTCTCATCATGATTAACCAATACTACTGTTATCACTGCGCACACAATTAGTATTCCATATAGAATTATCTTATTTTTAAATTTATGTATCTTTTTCAATATTAACATTGCGCTTACCTATCAGTCATTCTTTCATTTCATTGTTGGTTAGAGTGCCAGAACTCAGTTTAGTGTGAAAAATGAATAAGTGAGTAAATACATTCATTATATTTCCTGATTATCTTACACCTAATAAGAGGGATGTACAACATAGAAATTAAAATAATAGTAACGAGTTTTATGAGCTTTATGATCAAGAAAGGAAGCGAATCAACTCCGCTTCCCCAATAAATAATTTGCACTATTTAAACTCTTACAGCTTCAAGTCAGCCATCATAATTCCAAGAATGTCTCCATCCTCTGCTTTTATTGGAACTGCCATCGCAATACAGTAATTATTAGTGTCAACTGAGATATATGGTTTTGATATAAATTCATTTCCCTCGATTGCTTCTTTAAAATATGGTCGGTGAGAGAAATTTACATATACCTGCTCCTCCGTATAATCCAAAGTGATTGCTTTCCTAAGACCATCTTGCTGCATCAATGCCAACAGTTCAAAATAATCATACCTTTCAATCTGTTCTTTTAATATTGAGGTGGCACTTGAGAATTCCATTTCTCTCAATTCTTTGATTTCAGCTATTTCCCTTAATGTATTTATACTGTTATCTATGTATTTTTGCTTTGCATCATCAATTTTATAGTTTTTAATAAAGGAATCAAGATATATTTTAATATCCTCATTCATATGAGTCAAATGCGATAATTTATCAAAGGTATATTCCGTTATTTTATACTGTTCATCCGAAGCTGAAGCAATCCTTGTTGTAGCCTCATTAATATCTTGTAGAGTTTGATGTATTTCTGTAATAGAATCACCAATTTTATTAACCTTATCCACCTGTTTTTCAATATGTCTATCAATTTCAACAAATTCATCGAACGAATTCTGAGTATCTGCTTTTAGTTCATTAAGCTGCTCTTTCGTACTTTTGGAAATGCTAATATATTCGTTTACATCATTGATTTCATTCTCAATATTGAAGGTTATGTTAATAATCTCATCATTAATACCGTCCACTATCCCTTTAATTTGACTCGATTGCGACGATGAAAATTCTGCAAGCTTGCGAATTTCACCTGCCACGACAGAAAAACCTCGTCCGTACTCACCTGCTCTGGCAGCTTCGATTGAAGCATTTAGTGAAAGAAGGTTTGTGCTCGCGCTAATTGAATTAACCTGATCCGCTATTTTCTGTATCAGATGAATCTTATCTTCCAAACTCTTAATTTTTTTATTCGTAACTATGTTTGAATTTGCTGTTTTCTGAATATTATTGATCAGCAAATCCAGTTTTTCATATTCGGAGGTAACGGTACTTAAATTCTTATACTGCATGTTCTTGATATGTTCAGACTTTGCTGCAATCTTTTGTGCTAATTCAATAATTTCATTGGAATAGTCTTTGGTCCCCTTAACCGTTTCTGTCATCTTATCCATATCATTGGATATAATAGCTATGCCAACCGAATTTTCTTTACTGATTAACTTGATATTTTCTGTATCCTTTTTTAATCCTGACGTGTATTTAATCGTCTTGTCGGTCATAGTCATAACTTGAGCAATAAAGCCCCTTAATATATATACAAGATGATTAATATTTGCCAATAAAATTGATTGCTCCGCGTGCTTAATTTCTGCGGTTTTCGTTAGATTTCCTTCTGAGATGCTCTCTAACAGAGCACTTGCATAATTAATTGATTTTTTGCGAAATAATTTAAGCATTCGTTTCCCCCTAATTACTCTTTTGCATTATGTATTAACAAATTATTATAAGTCATACTTTACTTATATGTTTGCTATATTTTATATCTGAATATATCATATGTCAATACATTAATTCAAATTTAAGGAAATTATTATTTTAGAACTTGGATAGAGTGTCATAAGTCATCCATATTCATTTTCAACTTTAAATCCGACTTATGACAACCTAACCAATGATATACTGATACTTAAATCTTATAATCTGCTACCGCATCCAACAATCCAAATTCCATAAGAATTTCTTCAAGGCGATCTTGGCTCATCGGTGTTGGAATTACGAAATTTTTATTTTCCTCAATATTTTTTGCTAACTGACGATATTCATTTGCTTGTGATGCAGTGGAATCATATTCAATTACCGTCTTTTTATTGATTTCAGCTCTCTGTACCATGTTATCTCTTGGCACAAAATAAATTAGCTGCGTTCCCAATTCTTTTGCGAATGCGCGAAGAAGTTCAATTTCCCTATCTACATTACGACTGTTGCAAATAATTCCTCCCAAACGAACTCCACCCTTTTGCGCATACTTTTGAATTCCCTTCGCAATATTATTCGCTGCATAAAGAGCCATCATCTCTCCACTGGCAACAATATAGATTTCCTTTGCTTTCCCTTCACGAATAGGCATTGCAAATCCACCACACACAACATCACCTAGAACATCATAAAACACATAATCCAAATCCGGTGTATATGCTCCAAGACTTTCTAGTAGGCCAATGGAAGTAATTATTCCTCTGCCTGCACAACCAACTCCGGGTTCTGGCCCGCCGGATTCTACGCAACGTGTTCCGCCAAAGCCTTCCCTCATAATATCGTTCAAATTCACATCGTCACCTTCTGTTCTTAACGTATCCAGAACAGTTTTCTGTGCTAATCCACCTAAGAGCAATCGTGTAGAATCTGCCTTCGGATCGCATCCAACAACCAAAACCTTCTTACCCAATTCCACCAAACCCGCCGTTAAATTTTGAGTAGTTGTGGATTTTCCAATACCACCTTTTCCGTAAATTGCTATTTGTCTAATTTTTTTATCTGACATAATTGCCTCCTTGTTTTATTCTTTATTTTTATTATTTCACTCACCATTCGCAATGCATCCGTTGCATTTTCAGCATAATAATCAGCTCCAATCGCATCTGCAAAGACCTGTGAAATTGGTTTTCCACCTATCATAACCTGAAATTGACTACGTAGTTTCCTCTTCTCCAATAAGTGAATTACCTCACCTATTCGATTCCTCGTAGTAGTCAAAAGAGTGGAAATCGCTATGATATCTGCATTATATTCTACTGCTTCGGTTACAAACCGCTCCGGGGAAACATCTCTTCCAAGGTCAAGTACTGCATACCCACCAGAGCGAATTAACATTGCTACGATGTTCTTTCCGATATCATGGGTATCTCCCTGAATCGTACCAATCACTATTCTTCCTTTAAAGCTTCGACCGTTCTTTGGCAAATGTTTCTCCAAAATATCCAGTGCCCTATTCATAACATCGGAGCACACTAACAAATCCGGAATAAAATATTCTCCACTCTCATAAAGTTCGCCCACGCGAGCCATACCTCTTACCAAACCAAATTCAATTGCATTAAGGATATTCATTTCTGCTTGCACAAACTCTTGTGCTAAACATGCAGCCTTTTCTTCATCCATATCAACCACTGCCTCGGCTAATTCTACATATCGCTGATCCTCTGCCTCCAAAGCTTTAAACTTCATTTTCTCCACTCCTCATAACCGGATGTTTCCTATATCTAAATTTTTTCTTCTATTTCCAAATGAAATTGATAGCTCTGGTTCGATCTTTGCTTATGAATGCATTGATGTCCTGTAACAAAAACTTTAGGATCCTCTGCTAAAGCTAATAACATACTAAACTGGTCACTATATTCCATATGCTTTACTTGAGATTTTAAGTATCCCATTTGCTCCATAGGATAGGAACAACGAGGACAAAGATGAATTACCCCACTTTTCAGAAAGGGCACCAACTTTTGAAGCATGTGAAACAAAGGATTTGCTGCAAAGGAGCGATAATTCTTCTCTCCTATAAGCTCTAAGGATGCACATGGGTCTGCTACAGAAATCGTTCTCACCCCTAATTGTAGTGCTGCTTTGACATATTCAATCTGTTCTTGAACCAACTGAGCAAGTAATTTCTCTACTCCTTTCGGATCTTTTCTCAACTGTTTATATAGATTCATTGGTTCCAGAAGGTAGGCCAATATAGAAAAAGGTGCCTGTATTTGCAAAAGAATCGGTTGTTTATCCTCCAGACGTATTGCCTCAAGAATTGATTTCGTCGGTTCGCTCTCCCTTAGATTGGGTATACAAGAATATATATTTTTATTATTAGAATTGTACTCAAGCTGTGGGAGTTCCCTCCTTCGCACTACCAAAGCACCGAAGGCCTCCGCTTCAACATAGTCATCAAATGGTAGTTTTAAATATGGGCTTTCATTGAGTTTCATAACCTTGTGCGCAAGTTCCATAATGCGTTCACCGCTCCGGTAACAGTCCAACCACTCCTTCTCTTCTAATCCCCTAAAACCTTGCTGTGGGCTGCATGAAAAATCTCTGACTGCAGAATTCAACTCCATCACCACTTCCTTTAAAAGTTCATCGAACGAATGAATAATTTATCAAAGCCTTCCGTATTTGCTAATTCCACTACTGCAATATCCTTTACCACCTCGGATGCCGTTGCTCGAAGCGCTTCATTGAGTAAAAAGGCCTTCCCGCCTGACTTGGAAGTGTTTCCCACAAAATGAATTCTTCCTTGAAATTCCTGTGGAAGCATACCAATATGAAGTAAACTGCTTTCCCTCAAATGATAACCAAAGGAACCTGCAATTTCGATCCGATCAACTTCTCCTGCTTGTATTCCCATCTGTTGTAGAAGTGCTTCAATTCCTGCGCGGATTGCTCCTTTTGCTAATTGAACTTGACGAATATCCTTTTGGGTAAGAACAACCTCACCGGTTATCGTAAACGCCGGTTTGGAATCTCTTAAAGAAAAGTTCCCATTCAGAGATCGATATTCTTCGTCTTCCTTTGGCGTTACAATCTTGCCGTTTGATGCAATCACACCAACTCGAACCAACTCTCCTACAATATCCAAAAGCCCGCTGCCACAGATGCCAACCCCATCCACTTCACCTATGATACCAACTTCTATCCGATTATCTTCGGTAATGCGAAATGCTTCAATTGCCCCATTCCCCGCTCTCATACCATAGGTTATATTCATTCCTTCAAAGGCTGGCCCTGCTGCGGTAGAGGTAGCATAAAGGTGTCCCTCCTTCGCGAGAATTATCTCACCATTTGTTCCAATATCTATGAATAGAGTTGTTCCCTTTGTATGTTGTAATTGTGAGGCAATGATACCAGAAGTGATATCAGGCCCTACATAAGCAGATATAATAGGAGGAAGGTAAATCAACCCAAAAGGTGATATATTAAGATGACCCTCTGAGGAAATTGTACTACCTCCTCGAATAACGGGTGTATATGGGTATTGCCCTAGTGGTTTAGGATTAACTGCGGTTGCAAGATGGATCATTGCGGTATTTCCACTGTAGATCACTTCATAGATGTGATTTGCAGCTATCCCTGCCTTCTTACTTAATTCTTCTATCATCCGATTTAATTCCAACATAATCGCTTCATACAGTTGATGCAACCCTTCCTCCGTCGATGCGAGATTTATTCTAGTCAGTACATCCTGCGCTTTCAAACTCTGTGGATTCAATGAAGATACAGAGTATAATTCTTCACCGTTTTTAAGATCTACCAATGCAGTAACTAAAGTAGTTGTTCCGATATCAATCACTACACCAAAGATTTCATTCGTGGTATCTCCTTCCTCTTCCCCTGCCAAAACACCACCCGCAAACACCTGAGTTCTACCCTGTTTTAAGATTTTAGTAATATTAGGTTCAATTGCGTATTCAAAACTCTGACCTTCCGTTAGAATTCGTAAGGTTTTATTTTGCAACCCTGTATTATCTGTTATAACAGTAATATCCCCAAATACCTGAGCCTGGAAGCAAGAACAATTCCCCTGCTCTCTTCCTCCTCAGTTACCCTATGGTATACTTGCCCCTCTCTTATCATTGTCCTATCATCATCCACTTTCTCTAGACGAACCTTGCATTTGCCACAAGTTCCAATTGCATCACAGGGTGATTCAATCAACACACCGGCCTTTTTAGCTGCCTGCAATATGGTTGTTCCTGCTTCTATAGCTATTGTGACATCTTCCTTCTTAAAATAAATTTTAACCATCCTTGCCCTCCGTAATTGCCTGAGTGAATGCCTTGATATTTATTAGCGGAGTTGACGTACTCAACCCGCATGCAGGGGCGATGATATCAATTTTGTCCTGCAATAGATGCTTCGCAGATTGATATACCTTCTGTGCTTCTCCGAATTCCAAAAGATACGTGCTTAGATTTCCCATCGTAGTTAATTTATCATTCTCTTCTTTCATTTTCTTCAGATTAACGAAGGCATCCACACTAATTGCATTTCCTCGTAGCATATTCAACTGGGTTTTTACCATGCCTACTTCACCGCAGATATGGACAATCACCGGCACACCCAACTTATGTATTTCATCAATTACCTGATTCAAATAGGGAACTGCATACTCTTCAAATAATTTGGGTCCAAGAATCTCCCCAGTAGCAGTAGGATCCGCAATGGAGATTACACTTGCGCCCTGCTCGATCATAAGCCTTGCATAAGCGATAAGATGTTGGCTGACATAATCAAGAACCCTGTGAGCTCCATCTCTTTCCTTTCGAAGTTGCTTTAAGAAAATCATTGGATCCACGAGGGATGCGGCCGTACTAAGCGGACCGGTAAGGCTTCCTATTGCAGGAATATCTGGACATTGCTTTGATAACTTATGGATGGTTTCCACAACCGCTCCAACGCGGGAGTGCTTTTCAATGGCAGACACAGGAAGGAAATCTACTTCAAGTACCGATTGATATTTTTCCTTATCAATCTTTGGCTCACATTCCAGTGTTCCAAAATTAATGTTACTTCCAAGAACTTCTGCTTCAATCGTCATGCAGAAAGGAATTCCAAAATTCTCAAAACCGGTATTTTGATGAACATCGCATGCCAGCTCACTCATCAAATCATACGAGTGATGTGCTGCTGGAAGGGTATGACCGGTAGTGTTCATGATGTCTACAATTGCCGCATTCATCATTCCTCCCGGACATATCACCGGGGGGCGCTCCACTGCTTCATTCTTTAACACACGAAGCAATCGCTCCTTGGGGGAGAATACATCCATATTAACTCTCCTTTACAACCAATTGTTTTGCCAGACGTACCGCTTCTGTAGCATTGGCGGAATATCCATCTGCCCCGATTTTATTCGCAAACGCCAAGGACACGGGTCCACCACCAATAGCTACTTTATACTGTTCCCGAATTCCCTTCTCCTTAAGAAGTTGAACCACATCCCCCATCCGATCCATAGTAGTAGTCATAAGCGAAGAAATCATAATAATTTTCGCTTGTTCCTCTACAGCCCGGTTAACAAAGGTATTGACTGGAACATCACGACCAAGATCAATCACCTCAAAATCAGCGGAGGAAAGCATTAATTTCACCAAATTCTTACCGATATCATGGGTATCCCCTTCTATTACACCAATCACTATCTTATGTTTTTGACTGGATTCCTCTTTTCGAATATGTGGCTTTAGAATATCAATACCTACATTCATTGCATCGGAGCACATCAAAAGTTCCGGAACAAAATACTCCTCTTCTTCAAATAGTTGACCCGCTCGTTCCATACCTTTTGCCAAACCTTGATCAATCGCTTCATAAGCATCGATATCTTCTTTTATTACCTGATCGGATAAAACTGCCACCGAATCTTCATCCATATCAACAACTGCATCGGATAATTTGGAATACAATTTTTCTTTTTCCACGCTCATGCTCTACCTCCTTCCCTTTATCGCTGCGTTACGAGAACTCCTAGCAAATCTTCTATAAGTGAAAGACTTCCGTCAAAACAAGCATATCCTCTGTTCAGCACAACTCGATTTCCTACTGGATAAGATACTGTCAAATGTGCTGCCCCCAGATCATTAGCAAATTCACGCTCCAGATGACTTCCAATCACAAATGCTGGGGATATATCATGATAATATTGGCTGTCGGAACGTCTTGGAACCAGCTTCCATAGATGACTTCTCATTTCGGTAGGATCTGTTTCATATGCTATTCCAACTGGGTATTTAGAAGTAAGCCCTTGAATTACCTGGTCAAATATCACCTTGTTTGCTTCGGATACTTCTGTGGTTACGACCATCAATACCGGTAGCCACCCCAAATCATCCGCTAAAAACTTAGTGATAGAAGGTGCGTAATTCGCATCTCCGACAATAACGGCATATCTTTGCCAATCCAAATCATTATAAGCATCCGCTACACGTTCAATATAACGATAATAATTTTTCGTTTCTGAGTTTATAACATTTTCAACAAGCTCTTTGGGTAGGGATAATGCTTCTCCAATTCGACGCAAAAAGTCCGTAGTTGAGGTTGAACCAATCGGAATATGACTTGTTAGATATGGTGTTCCATGTGTTAGCTGAAATGCCTTGCCGGCAGAGATACCAAAGAATTCTGACACGATAATATTTAACTGAGCATCACCTGAATTCTTAATTCCTTCCAACGAATCATGCTCCGTAAAGAAAGTATTTACTTCCAAACCCAATTTTTCCAAGAGATTACGAAGCTTCAAAAGATTGCCTCTCCAGAATGCATCCTGACCCGGAACAACTCCCCATAGGTTTACTTTGCCCTGCTTAATACCCTCTTTCTTTTCGATAAAGTCTTGAGCAAGGGCTGTTAAAACAATGTCGTAACCCTTGTACCCATCTCCTCGAAAACCTCCGGCCTCAGCCCCAATAATATTAGCTCCTATTTCCTTAAAATCACGTACTACTGCCTGAATATCATCACCAATCATATCCGTCGTACAACCGGTAAGCACAATATAGAGATCCCCTTCCACCAATTCAATGGTAGTTTTAATCTGCTCCTCAAGACGCTCTATTCCTCCAAACACCACTTCACGTTCCAACACATTAGAGCTTGGAACTGCAAGCCCTCCGCAATATCCTGCTCCCAGATAACCTGTGGTTCCATACTGATTCCAGTAAATACTGCCACCACAACCCATGGATGCATGTAAAATCGGGACTGTATTCGGAAGTGCCGATACGGTCAACAATGCTCCGCCCAAGGCGCAAAAAGCTCTAGGTCTTTCAATAAAACTATTACTCATGCTTCGTTTTTCCCCCTTTGATGTATTGGAACGGATTTTGCTGATACCAACTCTCACGGTATGGCTGTCTCACGTGTTTTGATAAATTATCATTAAATGCTGTATTATTAAAATGACGGAATAATCTCCTTGCAATGTCAAAGGCACCGGCATAGCCGCTATAGATATTGCCGGCTCCATAGATTGGAAGAATGGAACAACCGCACTTTGCTGCCCAAACATTATCCGAATTATGACCAATATAAACATCGGGCTTATTACGATAAATTAAATTCACTGCTTCAAAGGGTTGTGCCGTAGCAACATTGATTATAATATTAGGATCTGCTTTCTCCAGCTTTGCCACTTCATTCTCTCCAAATTCATCATAATGATATGGTCTTACCGCCAATATCTCCATTCCGAGTTCCTGCAGAAGAACTGCTGTGGAAAGGGTTCGAATTTCTCCCGCACTTAACATCGCTGATTTCCCTTTCAGAGTATCTAAAAGAGGTTGTAATGCACGAGTTAACTCTTTGGTTTCATCTTCAATGATTTTCTGAGCAGCCTCCTCCATCCCGAAGAATTTCCCGATCTGCTTTAACCAAATGCCAGTATTTTTGATACCGATTGGCATCTGCCCTCCAATAAACGGAACTCCAAAGCGTTCCTTCAGATAGGTCATAAAATAGTCATCATGGGTCGGACACACTCCAATGGACAAAGCCGCTAACGGCGCCAGGCGAAATGCATCGGGATGTGCGTCACAAGGAAGCATATTAACTTCCAGCCCCAGCTTATTAAGGAGACGAATTAACTCCTTCTGATCGGGTCCGGTCATTGAGGAGACATTCAACAAGTTAACTAATCTGCTGCGTCGCTGCTTTTCCACCTCTTTTGCAAGCTCACTATTATACACCCCAAATTTTACTTCATCCTCTCCATCTACAAAATTACGCAGAAACGAATGGAAGATGGCATCGTAAGCAGTTGCCATGACTTTCGTTTTAAACCCTTCACAATGGATGGGTAAAATTGCTGCTGAAACTTGACTCCTTAAGGAATCTGCAACAGCATCAATATCATCTCCGATAATTGCAGGAACACAAGTAGACAAGATAATAATAGCCTCAGGACGGTAACGTTTATCTGCTTCTAGAACAGCCTTTCTAAGTTTCCCTTCTCCTCCTGTCACTACATCCTTCTCATTCAAATTGGTATTCAACCAGAGGACTCCCTTAGGATTTTTATCTCCACTGTTAAACTGTCCCAATCGAATTGCCGCACCCTGCGAATGAACTGCTCCACCGCATCCAATCGATCCATGAACAATTACCACCGTATCCTGTAAAGAGGTCAAAATAGCCGTTGCAGGAAGCAGCTGACATATTGTTCCCTGACTGAAGGCTCTTCTACGATTCTTAAGACAGCCTCCGCAAAATTCCTTATGTACTTCACCTATTTTTCCACCGAATTCAATTGTTGTGCCAAGTCTGTTTTCCCTACACGGTGCAGCATTTAATTCCAAATAACTCACGGTAATCCCTCCGTTCTATTTCTTTAATGATTGTGTTTCCATTGGTGAGTGGCTTCTATCATAGCACTCACATTGTGTTCCGGAACCTTAGCTGAAATGTCACATCCAGGAAGCAGAAGAAAGCCCCCATCCGCCGCTGCATGTTCCAGACAGCTCGTAGTCACGGCATACACCTCTTTCGGTTCTTGATCTTCTAATACGGATACTGGATTCACGTTGCCTGCAAGACCAATTTTACCACCTATAATCTCTTTGGCTTTGGCAAGATCAACTTTTGAGTCAAGCGAGATCATTTGAATACCGGTCTGCGGTATGAGATGAAGTCGATCTGTTATATTTCCACATATATGAAGAACGGACAACTTATTATAAAACTTCAGTCGAACTAACACCTTTGTTAAATAAGGAAGTACAACTGCTTCAAAATGCCTTGCTGATACCACATCTCCAGAAGCACTCGGATCTGCAATGAAAATGCCGTCAATACCATCAACTTTGAGCATTTCCTCATAATATGCCACCGATAAATCTGTTGTAAAATTTAGCAACTTCTCTACCAGTGCTTTATTCTTATAAAGAGCCTTAGACAGATTTTCCAATCCAAATAATTGCCCTGCAAGAGTAAAGGGTGCTCTTCCGCTTACAAAGATGCTCCTTTTCCCGTTATTTCTTTCCACTACACCCTTTGCAACCGCTTTAAGCCATTGGATTTTTGGTGCTTGCAATGCTTTACCAATATCAAGCTTATCAATATCTTCTTCCTTGTTTACGATTAGGGAAATGATTTCGGGTGCTCCATTACCGCTATAACGAATTTCAGCTCCCAAAGCCTCAATTAAAAAAGCGGTTGCTCCTGTTCCTACTGTAACAAAATCCGCATCCAACCTATCATTGACACGGTAAAATATATCTGCTGCCTCCTCCGCATCAGAAAGCAATTCATAAAGCGTTCTTCCTTCTGTAAAAATAGGCCAGCTGCCTCCAAGGCAAAAACCGGCTGGAATACGCTCCGGTTTTTCCAAATGGAATACCTTTTCCACCAATTCCCTTGATTGTGCCATGGATATCCTCCTTATACGCTTCATTTATAGTAACTAAGTTAATAAACAATTTGATTTAATGCAAAACATTATCCTATATTTACCACCTTCTGTTTGGATCCTCAAACAATCCGGTTGACAGATAACGTTCTCCTGTATCCGGTAACAATACAACAATTGTTTTCCCACGATTTTCTTCCCTTTTACCGATTTGGCAAGCTGCAAATGTTGCTGCTCCCGATGAAATTCCAACCAGTAACCCTTCTTTTTCAGCGAGCTCACGCGCTGTCTCAAACGCTTCTTCATTCTTTACGCGAAAGATTTCATCGACAACCTCCAGCTTAAAAATCTCAGGGACAAAACCGGCACCAATTCCTTGAATTTTATGAGTTCCCGGTGCTCCACCGGATAATACAGGGGAATCATTGGGTTCTACAGCAATTACTTTGATGGAGGGGTTTTTAGCCTTTAGGGCTTCTCCTATACCAGTTACGGTTCCACCCGTTCCGACTCCTCCAATAAAGATATCAATTTCGCCTTCCGTATCTCTCCAAATTTCCTCCGCTGTAGTAATCCTGTGAATATTTGGATTAGCTAGATTACGAAACTGCTGAGGGATGAAACTATTGGGAATCTGTGCCGCAATCTCCTCCGCTTTTCTGATTGCACCACGCATTCCATCATTGCCGGGTGTCAGAACAAGTTCTGCCCCGTACGCCTTCAAAAGATTACGTCTCTCCACACTCATCGTTTCCGGCATCGTTATAATTATTTTATAACCACGTGCCGCTGCAACAAAGGCAAGACCTACGCCTGTATTACCACTGGTAGGTTCAATGAGTATTGTATCTTTATTAATAAATCCCTGTTCCTCAGCATCCTTAATCATCGCATATCCAATTCGGTCCTTGACGCTTCCTGCGGGATTAAAATATTCCAATTTTGCAACTAAGGTTCCCTTTATATTTTTGTTCTCACTAAAGCGATTTAATTGAAGAAGAGGAGTATTACCAATTAACTCCACCATGCTCTGTTTATATGTTGCCATTCCTAAACCCTCCTTATATCGAATAACTCCTATGGTTTCGCTTTGCATTGAATCCATATTTCAAATAAAGATGGAAGTGGCTGTAGCACAACCCCTTCCATTTCCTTACATCACAAGCCTTTGCTCACCAAACCAATAAAAGCGTTGCAGAATAATTCTTCCATATTCCTCTTCTTTGATTCCACTGTATAGTTCCTCCATCGGATACCCTCTTTGTTTCAACTCTTCTTCTTGATTCATTAGGTGAAGACATGCAATTTCTGCATTGAATTCCGGGTGAAATTGCACTCCCCAGATATTCTTTCCAAACCTCACTCCATGGGACGGTTCAAAATCACTAGCCGCAAACACTTCTGCCTTGTTAGGAAGTTTGAAAATACTTTGATAATGCGCCACATAACCAACAAATTCTTTTGGAAATGCGTGAAATATAGGGTCAATAGATACATCGCCTACAATCCGAATTTCTCTTTGCCCATATTCAGGTCCCTTAAAATGATAATCAACCCTTCCGTCAAACGCATAAGCAAGTAACTGATGGCCAAAACAAATACCTAATATCGGAATTTCCTTCGAGGATATCTTTCTTAGCCACGCAGCCGTAACCTTCATCCATGCTTTTTCCTCTGTAACCATCGCATCGGATCCCGTTATTATGATAGATGATATATCCTCCGGCAAATACGGAGGTTCATTCTTATAAACCGAAATCACCTTTGCTTGACTTGCTTCAATTCCAATTTTAGAAAGAATTTGATCTTCATAATCTCCATATATTTCTTTCACACTGTTCAAGGTCGTTCCAGTTTTGATTATAAGTAATTTCCCCATAAATTATCTTATATGAATTCGAAATATCTCTGCCACTCCCAGTCAGTTACAGCTGAATTGAACAGTTCGACTTCATGCCTCCCTAAGGTAAGGTATAGTTTAATAAATTCTTCTCCAAAAAATTCTTTCCCTTCTTTACTTGCTTCAAGATAATCCAATGCGCTTGCTAATGTCTTTGGAAATTCTAAGGATTTATCCTTATTCCCATCGGCATCTGGATGTGGCAATTTATTCTCAATGCCATACAAACCGGAAGCCAGACTTGCTGCAATAATCAAATATGGGTTCGCTGCTGCAGAACCATTTCTCTGTTCAAATCTACTTCCCTTACCAATACCAAGAAGGGATCTCGTTGATACCGTTCGGTTATTCTGCGCCCATGTAACATTTGTAGGTGCAAAGGAATTTTCTTGAAATCTTTTATAATCATTAATAGTTGGTGATACCAAGGCATTAAAATCCCTAGAAAATTTCAGCAAACCTGCTAGATAGCTATCTGCAATACTCTTATCACTTTCAAAATAATTAACGGTTAAATCTTCATTCCATAAGCTCTGATGTACATGGAAACCGGAACCCGATTCATTCGTCCAGGGCTTTGGCATGAAGGAGGCATATAAATTATGTTTACGAGCAACCTCTTTCACTGCATTTTTAATTAATACCGTCTTGTCTGCCATCTCAAGGACATCCCCATATTCAGGAATTACTTCAATCTGACCAGGTCCATATTCTATGTGGAAGGCTTCTAGCGGAATTCCAAACTTCTCTAATCCATCCCTCATCTCACGAATTACGTACTCCAATTCAGCACCACGATACAAAGAATAGCACTGAACACCCTCGAATACTGGCTTTTTGTTAGAATCAAATAAGTAAAATTCTAACTCTGAGCCCACCAATGGTCGAAGCCCAAGCTTCTTATAACGTTCTAAGACACGGATAAGTACCTCTCTTGGGTTAACTTTAACCGGATGCCCGTCCTCGTCTACCAATTCCGCAAAAACAAATGCACTACCTTCTCTCCATGGAATCCCTCGAAAGGTACTAAGTATTGGTTTTGCTATCATATCCGGAAAACCATTTTGAAAATTGGCCAATTCGATATCATCATATACGCCACACTGTATATCCCAGGCAAAGGGAGCCTTCGCTAAGCCAGTTCCGCTTTCAATAATTTTTAGAAAATGTCTTGCAGGTAGTCGCTTACCGCGAACGACACCAACAATATCAGCAAATCCTAATTCAACAGTCGTAATTTGATTATCTTCTATGTATTTTGCAATGTCTTGTATATTCATGCTAGATTCCCTCGCCATCTCCGTTGATTCTAATATCCTTATAATGCTGATGTACACTATCTACCGAATTAGAAATATTAGCGGACACCTCAGGGGATTGGAATTTACGAATTAAAAACCACAATCCACCAGTAACTAACCAGGCAAGGAAGATAAAAATAAAGAAAGGCAATGGTGCTGGCGAAATCGAGTTAGAATACACACTTCCTATAATTGGTACTAGTAATACAATAATCGTTAACACAGCAAGTAATATGTGTTTACTCTTTAATTCTTTTTCTTTTGCCAAATAAAATGGAGTGGATACTGCAATCAAAGCATATACAAAAATGAAACCATAGGTTGCCAGTGTTCCAGTCCAACTATAAATTGTTATAATCAATTCATTGTTTTTATAAAAATCTACAATGTTGGTTAAACCACCTCGGTTAATAATCAATAAGAATGTAACTGCTGCAGCTAAGATCGCTGAAATTGTAATTGCAATATGAGGCGTCTTGTTCTTTTCATGGGTATTACCTACTGAAGAATGGAATAACCCGTGCTGACCCATAGAGAATAGAATACGAGCACCAGCATTGGTGCAAGCCAAGAAGCAAGACCAAAAACTGATTAAAGCACCCAGGGAAATCAAGGGACCAAAAAATTTAAATCCGTAGAATGTGGCCAAATCAGCTAATGGAGCTGCGGACGTGTTCAATGTTGTATCTCTACCCTGAAAACCGATAATCTCAGTGTGTGATAATATTATGAAGAACAAACCAACAAATACTGCACTGATTGTAACTGCTCTCGGAATTGTCTTTAATGGTTTCTTCGCTTCATCTCCAAGGGATGTAGCACTTTCAAATCCTACAAAGCTAAAGAATGCAAGTACAAGACCAAGACCGATACCACTTGGAGTAACTCCTTTTAATGTAATCTGATCAAAATCTAATTTAAATCCAGTTTTTACTATAACAATAACTGCAAGAACAAAAATAAGGATTAAAGAAATCGCTTCAAATGCAAGCATAAGCTTTGCTGAAAGCTGGATATCCTTAATTGCGATATACCAAGCAACTACCGCACCAACAATGCCAATGATTAACGGTGAAATGGAATATCCAGAGTAGGAAATTAAAACATTTGCATAGTTGATGTAACCTCCCAACACAGCGCTTGCTGTCAATAAATAGGCCAGTACTAATGCCCATTCAGCAATTACACCTGCACCACTTCCAAGGCCTTTTACCACAAAGGAATAAAGTGAACCGGGGGAAGCAGAACGTTTGGTATATTGGTTCAAATTCGCACCTACTAATAAAATTGCAATTGTTGCGAATGTATAGGATAACCAAGTACCATTCCCTGCAAAAAAGAATACTAACGGGATAACTAAGGCAGGGGTTGCACTCGGCGCGATGCTTGCAATCGATTGTGCAAGAACTTCAATTGGAGATAATATGGACTTCTTGAGTCCTGAATCTTTTAATTCAACACTATTTTCTTTACTACTCATTCAATACTCCTATCTGCCTCTTGGGCTGGGTAATACAGGGCAAATCAGGCTAAAACCTGATCTTCATAGATGATTTAATATTAAACGCTAAACAGTCTATAACATCGTTTCATGCCACCACTCCTCCTACACATTCTTAGCATAATTATAAATCGCATATAGGGTGTCATTCCTGTAATTCAGGTATCATCCCCATGACTCACCTTTTCCTAATAATAAATGCTTCCTGACTTTTCAACTAATTGTAGTTCATAAAATTACGAATAATTATGGCTATCGATTTATAGATAATTGTAGTTATCGATTTACAACTAATTGTGGGTCATAGGTATAAAAAAAGAGGCTGCTTTCCCTATAGAAAGCAGCCTCTAGTTATCTAGTCAGCTAATATAATATATCATATAAAACTTATATGTTTAGTATTATATTTTATGACTACAAATATGTCAACAATTTTTTTAATCAATTTTTTAATATATATAAATCTTTTTTCATGTCATCTCTTTTTTCAAGTCAATCTCTTTTTTTAATCTCTTTTTTCTAAATAATCTCTTTTTATAGTCAATCTCTTTCAATCTTTGCTTCGATATCACTATTTTCTTAACGCACTTTACGGGCAGCTTATTTACTTCTTCTTACTTCCCACAAACCAATATCCCATACCGATAAATACAGCACCTCCAACAATATTACCCAACGTCACAGGGATAATATTATGTAGGAATCCGCCGATTGTAAGTCCACCATCTGGTATCAATAAAGCCACTGACATAACCGTCATATTGGCAACACTATGCTCAAAACCGGAAGTAATAAATGCAAACAAACACCAAAATATCATAATAAGCTTAGCCGTTTCGTCTTTAAGCTTGATATAAGAAAGAACCGCAAGACATACAAGCATGTTACAAAGAATTCCTTTGAAGAATAGTTCTGTAAAATCACCTGACATTTTAGCCGCACTAGCTTTTATAAAGAATTCTCCAATTGGTCCAGTTGCACAGCCACCCTGTACAAACATAATCGCCAATAATATACTTCCTGCAAGATTTCCAAAGTAAGAGTAAATCCAAATTTTTATGGTATCCAACCATTTCACCTTTTTATCGAGTGAAGCAACTGTCATAATCATATTATTACCTGTAAAAAGCTCAGAACCCACCATCAATACTAAACTTAATGCAATTCCAAAGGAAAGTCCCATTAACAGTTTTTTAAATGGAGAATCTCCAACCATACCTCCAATACTAAAAATCAATAAAATTCCAAACCCAACATAAACTCCTGCAAGCATAGATAGAATAAGGTACTTTGCTTTGCTTCCCTTTAATATTGCTACTTTGTTTTGGCCTATTTCTGATATTTTATCTACTAATTGTTCATACATAATAATTTCTCCTGTTCTTGTTGTTTAACTTTTCATTATTGGAATTCCTCGTTATTGTTATACCAATATCCGGACCATTGAATATTTCTCGCCACTTTTGCCTCTTTATTAAGGATGATACCTTCCAGAACTTCACTCTTAAATACTTGATAACCAACACGATCTACAATATACCCGATATGCTCCTTCGGTAAGGTGCGATCAATATAACGGTCAACAAATTTGTAAGTATTTTGAATAATTTGTGTAATGACTTCTTCCGTTGCCCATTTGATAAATGGCATTGCGATCCGAGGATTTTTCTTACCGGTTCTCCCCATGATAACCATATTAAAGAACTTCGTCTCACTCCTAGTCCAAGCACCAGTGGGACATTTCAAGATACATTCCCCACAACCGATACATAATTTCTCATCTCTTTCTACGGTAAAATCTTTCATCGATAGGGCGCCTGTTACCTTCTTCTTGCAGTTTTTTACACAGGCTTCACAGCTAATACACTTGGAAGCATCATATTGAGGTTCCGTTACACAGATGATGCCAAAATCCTGCATATGAGCTTTAATACAATCGTTGGGACAACCGGTGACCGCAATTTTAAAATGAAAATCATGCGGGAATACCACTTTCTCTAAGTTTCTGGCTACTTGCGTTGTATCATTGTTGGCATAAGGACATACCCTATTGCCAATGCATGCGGATATGTTTCTTGTTCCGGCTGCAGGATAACCTTCCTCCCCTATTGCTAAATTCAAACCCAAATCTTCTATCATTGGTCGGATTTTTTTATTGATATCCGGAATAGCTTCAAAATCAATATCAGGTATCTCAAAACCCTGTCTCGTTGTAATATGAGCGGTACCATTGCCATACTCCTCCGCAATCGATTGGATTAATGGAAAAAATCTTGCTTCCAGATGTCCACCGGGCACTCTAATTCTTAAGGCTGTCTTGTTTCTTACTTTGGTAATTCGGTATGCATTCTTTGCGATTACTTTTCTATTAACACTCATAATTACCTCCTAATCCAACAGATTCTTAGCTTTGACATAATTAAACACTGGTCCTTCTAGACATACATAAGTTTCATCAATCTTACAATGCCCGCATTTCCCAATCCCACAGCTCATCTTACGTTCAAAAGAAACCCATATGTTTTCTTCCTGAAACCCTCGTTTTAAAAGTTCCAAGGTCATGAATTTCATCATAATTGGCGGCCCCACGACAATCGCCACTTTATTGTCCACATCACTTAAATCCAAACTATTTACATGCGTCGTAATAAGTCCTGTTTTTCCTTCCCATCCTTCCACGGGTTGGTCAACCGTTAAATAGACATGGCATTGCTTCGACCATTCCTCAATTTCCTGTGGGAATAAGATATCCTTAGGAGTTTTGAATCCAAGCAAGATCTCAAGCTGTTTTATGGAAGAGGGATTATTTGCAAAATAACGAATTGGATTTTTCACTGGCGCTAAACCAGTTCCTCCGGCAATAATCACCACATCCTTCCCTTTAAACTGATTTAAATCAAAACCATTTCCATACGGTCCTCTCATAAATAAGGAATCGCCAACCTTTAAATCAAAAATGCAATCAGTTAAGCGTCCAACCTTACGAATAGTCAAGTCCATAGAGGTGTCATCAAAATCACTGATGGATATTGGTGCTTCCCCAACACCCGGTATTGAGATTTCCATAAACTGTCCACCGATTACATGACCCTCATACTCAACCTTATAGGTTACATCCATTGCAGTTTCTGCCTTAATATTTAGAATTTTATATAGCTTTGGCAAATATGGATTATTCATCTTTTTGGCCCTCCATTACTATTTCATTGAGCTTATTAATGCATTTTGAAAAAGAAATATATTCCGGGCAAATATCGTCGCAGCGTCCACATCCAACGCACATATGATAGCCAAACCGTTTATAAAAGTCATTGATTTTATGCATTGTCTTAAAGCGCATTCGATCACCGTTCTTATCTCGAAATTGATGTCCACCTGCCATATTTGTAAAACCGTCTACATGACAGCTAGCCCAAACTCTTCTTCGTTCTCCAATGTTGTGTTCTTTGCTAACTTGTACATCTTGCATACTAAAGCAAGAACATGAAATACATACTGCATTACAACGTCCACAACCGATACACCTTGAGGTATATTCTTTCCAAAGCTCATGATTAAAGGTTTCTTTTGTGACGGCTTCTACCAGTGGAATTGTAACCTTGACTTTGTTCTCTTGTATAAATTGAGGCTCAAAATCTTGCGTTACTCCTAACTTTAGTTCTTCCAATTCGAGGTCTTGATCCTTGACCTTCCAGAGTATCTCTTCTCCTTCTATTCGAATTGCAGCATCATATTCCTCTGTTTTATTCGCATTCATAGAAACACAAAAGCAGCTGTCAAACCCTTCAATACATTCAATTAATACAAACTTCAAAAGCTTACGTCTTCTTAAATAGTAATAATCCTGTTCAGAACCATTTTTTAAAAACATAGCATCAAGTCTCTTAATTCCATTAATATCACAAGGCCTTAAGAACAAAATAATGGGTTTCGTATCTATCTCTGGTTCAACGATTTTGTTATTAATAAATTGAAATAACGTCTCTCTGATAGGGTAAAATACCTCTTTGGGAGAATACGCTGATTTCTCCTGTAGTTCCATATCTTCATAAGAGGTGACTGGTCCATAACTTATTAAATCTGTATCTGAGAAGGAGCCCTTGCCGCTTTTTCGCTGAGGTGCAAAGAGCTGATATTTTATAGATAATTGTGTTAAATAATTATCAAACTGTTGCGAAGTAAGCCTATATCCCATCTATTATACCTCCACCTATCTTCATAATTTATACTATTAAAAATAATTTAATCTCTGATGTATGCTACATCGTTATCACCGATAAAGTATTCTTAATATACCTGTGTTAACTTTCTAAATTTTGTAATTGCGTTCTTTAAATATATTATATCAAATTTATATTCTTTTGCTGTAGCCATAGCTACACATAATCTATAAATTATCTGTTATATTTATTATAGCGAAAATCATTTAACTACTATAAAATCACTAGTAAAATGTGAAAATGAAATGCATTTTTCACACCTCTAAGTTTGAGCCTGCGAAATCCTCGGCACAAACTAATTCGATTTAGTAGAAGAATAGAATTTTCCACAAGCAAATTTATGCCAGCAGCTCAAAGTTTGCCGGTATCAAAGAAAGGAAGGTAATTTTATGCAACATATAACAAAAACTATGATCATCGGTGAAATACTACAGATAAATCCGGGCTTAGTGCCAATTCTTTTAAATTCCGGAATGCACTGCCTTGGATGCCCATCCTCTCAGGTTGAATCCTTACAGGATGCATGCGAGGTTCATGGAATCAATGTGGATTCCCTTGTAGACAAACTTAATGAATATCTTACAGTTTTGCAGAATAACTAGATACAATATATAAATTATTAACCTGAATAAAAACCAACCTCAACCTTATATCATTAACCTGAACAAAGGGCTGGCTCAAATTATGTAATCTCCTTCCAAATAAGAAGTTTATATAGTTTGAACCAGCCCTTTGTATATAATTATTATACATTAATCGTTATTTACACACCCTTTCTAAAATATCATTCAGTGCTGTTCCACTACTTGTATGACACCTTATGATTTCAGCTTTATTCTTCTCTGCCTCAGTCATAGCGCAGCGGACCATTTTATGCGATACCGTATTCGTAAATAATATCATAACATCTGGACTCCCAATTTGGTCGCTAAGGTTAGCGGACATTTGGGTGAAAACCTTAGCTTTACACTTATAATCCTTACAAATTTTCTTATACTGACAGACCATCCGGTCATGACCACCTATTATAACTATACTCATTAAATCTCCTTCTGTAAGTTTAGAAACGGCATAAGTTCTATCCCTTTTACCTCTCCCTAACTAGCTTCTTGTAATTGTTTATTATCGCTATCCCTCGTAATAATGTCTTTGATACATTGTCCATTGAATATTAGTTGAATTACATCTTTTTTAGCCTTATCAAATCTTTGAAACAACTGTGTCTTTTCGGGCAAATTGTCATATACCTTCCAGTAACCAGAATACAAGAAATTCTTACCATCATTTTCAATAAATCCATTCACATCCTCAATCGGATAACCAAGTACCAACCCCATCTCGTGTGGGAAGTTATTTCCAGTTACGATATAGTTTTCATATCTTTTCTGAAATTGTTTTAACAACGTTGTTAAAACAATTTCTTTGTAATCTAATTTCAAAAAGAAAGCTTTCACCCTTTTCGCAGATATAAAATGTTTTAATTCCTCTTCTTTATATAGCAGCAAGGTTATCTTATTCTGAGATGCCATAAGTAGAACCTGTGATATTCCAGTTCCGATCAGTATATCTACAACCTTTTCATAATGTTGCTTTGGAACAATTAATAAATTGGAAATTTTTAATCCTTTAAACAATGGTGCACATTGCAATGCTAATTGAGTTTCGATATTATGTAGATCAAGTCTTTTCAACAAATGATATGTCTCGTTACACACAGTTCCTCCTAATAGTTAGTTTCAACTAACTCATATGTAAAAATTTTTCATTCCCATTGATGTCAAATTTATATTAGTGGCAATGCCCTCCGCAATCCTTACATGCTCCACCGCAATGCAATGATTTTCCATCTTTTTTATCATGCACCATACCTTTTATTACCAAACCGACAATTCCTAATATAACAAGTGCTGTAATTGCTGTTCCCATGATTCTTCCTCCTTAAAGTTCTGATCATTTATAACCAATTATGAACTATGATATTGATATTGATATTGATTTGTTCAACCAGTGTATGAATCTTCCCTTCACTGGTTGAACTGACATATATTTTTTTATCCCTTAATTCTTTTTTTATCCGGTCTTAAGAGAAGGTAGCCAAATCCAAGAATTAATAGGATTGCTGCGATTGTTCCGATTCCGAACACTCCAGTAACTATCAGCGTACCTATTTGGTAAACACATAATGCTACGACATAAGCAAGTGCCGTCTGATAACCTACTGCAAACCAAAACCACTTTGCATTATTCATCTCTCTCTTAATCGCACCCATTGCTGCAAAGCACGGAGCACATAAGAGATTGAATACTAAGAAAGAATAAGCCGCCGCCATTGTCAAGCTTCCTGCTAAGCTTCCCCATATCTCATTGCCATTTTCAGCAACTTCTGAAAATCCAAATAGAATACCGAAGGTACCAACTACATTTTCCTTCGCTATTAATCCAGTTACAGCAGCAACGGAAAATCTCCAATTGCCCCATCCGAGTGGTATAAATGCCCAAGAAATTAAACTGCCCACTTTAGCTAGAATACTGTGATCAAGCTCCAAGGAATCCAACATTCGAAAGCTTCCGTCAACCCATCCAAAGCGCATCGCAAACCATAATACAATTGTTGAAAGGAGAATAATTGTTCCGGCCTTTTTAATAAAGGACCATCCTCTTTCCCACATACTTCTGAGTATATTACTAACCGTCGGCATATGATACGCCGGAAGTTCCATTACAAAGGTAGCCGGGTCTCCCGCAAACATCTTCGTCTTCTTTAAAATAATTCCTGAACATATGATAGCTGCAATACCAACAAAATAAGCACTTGGTGAAACCCACCATGCACCACCAAATACCGCTCCGGCAATCAATGCAATAATTGGTAGCTTTGCACCACATGGAATAAACGTTGTCGTCATGATGGTCATCTTACGATCTCTATCATTTTCAATGGTACGAGAAGCCATAATTCCAGGTACTCCACAGCCACTTCCAATTAACATCGGTATAAAGGATTTGCCTGAAAGTCCAAATTTACGAAAAATTCGATCCATAATGAAGGCTACACGTGCCATGTATCCACAACTCTCAAGAAATGCAAGGAATGCAAATAATACAAGCATCTGTGGAACAAAGCCCAGCACCGCACCCACACCGGCAACAATACCATCAAGTATCAATCCCTTAAGCCAGTCTGCACATCCGATCGCACTTAATATACTATCAATAATTACTGGAACGCCCGGAATATGGAGCGATTGGATTCCGAATAAATTCCACCCCTCTCCAAACACACCATCATTTGCCCAATCCGTCGTCCAAGTTCCTACGGTTGTAACTGAAACATAATATACAATTATCATGACAAGTGCAAAAATAGGTAAAGCCAGTATTCTATTCGTTACCACCTTATCAATTCGATCTGATATTGAAATTCCGGTTCTCTTATTTCTGGTATAACATTCATGAATGATGGATGAAATATATACATATCTTTCATTCGTAATGATACTTTCCGTATCATCATCAAACTTTTCTTCTAACTCATTTATGTATTCTGCCACCTCAGGTACGCTCTTCATCTGACCCTTTATTTTTTCATCCTTCTCAAGAAGTTTGATTGCAAAGAAACGCTTCTGCTCTTGTGGAATATCCTCACTGAGCTCCATTATTACAGATTTGATAATTGTCTCAACTTCAATATCAAATTCATGAACGGGTATGGTTTTATTATTACTCTTTGCTAATGCAACTGCCTTGTCTGCTGCTTCACGAAGTCCGGTGCCCTTCAAAGCGGATATTTCAACAACTTCACATCCAAGCTTTTTACTAAGCTTATCAATATATATTTTATCTCCTGTCTTTTCAAGTACATCCATCATGTTGACTGCCATGATAACTGGTATGCCAAGCTCCATAAGCTGTGTTGAAAGATATAAATTTCTCTCAAGATTCGTTCCATCAACAATATTAAGTATTGCATCCGGTCTCTCTCCGAAAAGATAATTTCTTGCAACTACCTCTTCTAATGTATAGGGCGAAAGTGAGTAAATTCCCGGTAAATCCATGATAATAACATCTTTATAACCTTTTAATTTACCCTCTTTCTTCTCCACTGTAACGCCTGGCCAGTTACCTACAAACTGGTTGGAACCAGTGAGTGCATTAAACAGTGTTGTCTTTCCACAGTTTGGATTACCTGCAAGTGCAATCTTAATTGACATTTCAAAACTCCTTTCGCCAAATGGCTTATATAAATTGTGGTTGTCTACTGATCAGCGATTAGTCTCAACTAACCGATGTGCAAAAAATTTATTCTACTTCAATCATCTCAGCATCTGCTTTTCGTAGTGATAATTCATATCCTCTAACTGTTATCTCGACAGGATCACCCAGTGGAGCTACTTTCCTGACATACAGCTCAACACCTTTTGTAATACCCATATCCATAATTCGTCTCTTGATAGGACCTTCCCCTGTTAACTTTGTCACTTTAACTGTCTGCCCAATGGCAATCTGTTTTAATGTTTTCATATATGATTCCTTTCTCAATTTTATCTTGACTTATACCATAATTTTATTAGCAATGTCTTTTCCAATTGCAATTCTGGAATTCTTAACATTTACAATCAGATTACCATTCATTTCAGAAATTACTGTTACTTCACTACCTGGAACAAAACCCAGATTCTCCAAAAAACGTTTCGTTTCTTCTTTACCGCCAACTCTTTTTACCACATTTGACATTCCTGTTTGAACCATCGACAAAGGCATTTTTCTCATCCTCTTTCATTTTAAATGATAACGATTTTCATTTTCTTTAGTTAGTATAACCTAACTCATGTCACCTGTCAACTTCTAAATGATAAACATTATCAATATCTTTAATACACAGGAAATTGATAACGCTTTCGCTTTATGATATACTTGAAGAAAAAAATTAATTACTCTCTGAGAAACGGAGTTTATTATGATTAATGAATCTGCTGAAAACTATTTAGAAACGATTTTAGTATTAGGTCAAAAACAAGCTGAAGTTCGTTCCGTGGATATCGCAAATGAATTGGATTTCAAAAAATCAAGTGTGAGTGTAGCAATGAAGCATCTTCGGGAAAAAAATTATATTACAGTGAATGATGCAGGATTTATCTATTTATCCGATGCTGGTAGAGAAATTGCTGAGACAATATATGAAAGACATCAACTTTTATCTTCATGGCTGATGCGGCTTGGTGTTGATGAGAATATTGCTCTTGAAGATGCTTGTAAAATCGAACATATTCTAAGTAAAGAGAGTTTTGACGCAATAAAAAACCATATTGGTTAATAAAAGAAATAGGCCCTATTATCTTAACCAATATGGATTTATTTTTAATTATGATCATGAAAATGTCTATGTTCTTTGTTTCCATGATAATGATAGTATTGATCAACCAAATTAACCTTCTTTAATAATTCAATATTCTCTAATAGCTCCTCCGTCTTCATATCTGCAACAATGGCATGATTTTCGTCAAATAAAACTGACCTACTTGAAAGTTCATGAACAAGCTCAAGGTTGTGTGTTGACGTTATCAAGGTTTTGCCTGCTTTATTCAATTTGTTTAAAAAATCAACAAGCCATCTCTGTGTCTTAGGATCGAGTCCGTTCATCGGTTCATCCAGTACAAGAACCTCTGGGTTCATTGATAATACACTTGCTATGGCTACCTTACGTTTTTCTCCACCACTCAGATGATATGGAGTTCTATTCTTCAATTCCAGTATGTTCAATAAATCCAGGCAATCTTTAACCCTCTCTTCCACCTCCGACTCACTCATTCCCATTTGTCTAGGTCCAAAGGCAATCTCATCAAACACGGTAGAACAAAACAATTGCGTATCTGAATTTTGAAATACAAATCCGATTTTTTGATGTAGTAGTTTTGAAAATTTGCTGTCTTGAAGCTTTTTATACGTAATCTCTTCGTCGTTAAAGCGAAAATGTCCCTTGTCCGGTGAAATAATTCCATTGATCAATTTAAGCAAGGTTGATTTTCCACAACCGTTTGCTCCCATTAATGCGATGGCTTCTCCCTTATTTATGGATAGATTTATATTATTTAGTGCAAGTGAGTCTGAGTATGAAAAATAAACATCCTTAATTTCAATCATTCTAATAACCATACCTTTCACAATATCTGCAAGCTTTACGCAGAAACAAACTTTGTGTGTAAATTATGCTTTCATTAATTCACACTATATCTTTGCAAAATAGAAAAACAAAATTATGAAACCAATATTCATAATTATATATAAATAGTCCACCCATTTAAACTTTGACTTATTATAAATCGGATATTCACCAGTAAATCCTCTACATTCCATAGCATGATACATATCTTCCGCCATTTCCTTGGATTGTAGAAATATGCTACCTGCAATTCCTGCCATTGATGTATACTTGTTTTTATTTTTTCCTACTGAGCGAAGCTTAAGAGCATATAACATATTCAAAGTTAAATTACCTAGCAAATACATATATTTAATGGTTATATCAAGAATCAGAATAAAAATACCCGGAATTCGAAATCTTCTTAATGCACTAGTGATATCATTCCATCTTGTGGTGTGAGAAAGAATACCGATGGATGTCACAGTTGCAAAGATTTTTGATGTAATCATAACACAGCTATAATAATTCCCCCACAAAATAGCAGGTAACATAATGATTGCGGTGAATAAAGTAACTCCCAAACTCATTTTTAGTATCTTTACCAAACTTTCTGCGTTGATAAGACTTAATACTGATAGTAAGTAAACATTTACAATAATGACAAACACAAAACTTCTGGTTATGGAAAGTAGAAGCAAAAGTACAAAGGTAAAAAACACCTTAAGTGATACATGCACGAAAGACTGTGACTGACTAAAATCTTGCATTTTAATTCTAGATATAACCTTAAAGACAGATAGGATACTTTTGTTAATAAAAGTATCCTTATCTGCCTTTGGTATGTAATTATCATTGTCTGTCAACCATTCCGGTATATCCAGTTGTTTCAAAGAATTTTCCAACTTAATTACCAACCTTATCTTTCTTAAAAGTACTGATTACCTTGAACAAGATCACTAAGATCGCTACACCCGCAATCGCCGACAGGATATAACCTGCTATATCAGATAAACCATTAACTGCATAATCCGGCATAATTGCCTCAAAGCTAAAACCCTCTTTCATACCCTTTGGCAAATACCCCAGTGCTTTCTCACCGGAAACAACTTCATGGATTTCATCCGTTCCCCATTCTCCCCACGCAGTCCCTGTTGCGAGCAGTCCAAGTGGTGTCAAACAGATTAATGCGGCGAGCAGGCCATAGATTGCCTTCGTCTTCTGCTTCGCTCCCTCATAGATCGTACCTGGCGAAACCTTTTTAACATATGCAATAATTGCTACGGTAAACAAAGCCTCCACGATACCTGCAACCAAAAGATGTGGAATTGTCATGGCAGGAATAGATACCCCAAGTGAATACGGACAATAAAGAGGTAGTCCTGCAGAATCCGCGAATAATAAAGGTTGTACTCCGAACTCAATCGCTGCACATAAAGCGGCAACATTAATACCAATATAAGACCCTAACACAATTCCAAGATATTCACCCTTGGCAGATCGTACATTATCTTTTATTAATTTATAAATATAATAACCCAGAAAAGGTAACACGAATGCCATATTAAAACAATTCGCTCCAAAAGCCACAATTCCTCCATCACCAAATAGCAATGCCTGAATGAAAAGAGCAACCGTTACACTTATACACGCAGCAAACGGTCCCAGTAATATTGCAAGTAATGTTCCACCCACTGCATGGCCAGTTGTTCCACCTGGAAGAGGTACATTAAACATCATTAGTAAAAATGAAAATGCTGCTCCCACTCCAAGTAATGGGATTTTTGCCTTCGGTAACTCTTCTTTCACTTTCTTAATCGATATAGTCCATGCCGGAACCATAGCAGCTCCCATAACCGCACAGGTTGTGGGACTCAAATAATTATCAGGAATATGCATCTTTAGACCTACTTTCGATGATTAAGCTTTATTCTATACTTAATTATATCGAAATATTCTTACTGAACAAGCCCCGATGGGGGATAATATTTTGAAATTAATTATAATTACGTTTAATATGTTAAGTACTTAAATGAATATGGGTGCAGTGTTAGGGTGCCGTAAGTCATATACATGGTAAATCAATGAATATCTGACTTATGGCACTCTAACCGTTCACCGTTCATATTTATTTAGACTACTTCATAAAGCTATCAATTGCTTTATTCAGATTTTCAATCGCATTATTATCCCCTGATTCAACTGCATCTACAATGCAGTGTTCTAAATGATCCTTTAAAATCACCTTACCCGTATTATTCAGAGCTGCTATGACAGCCGATAATTGTATTAATACCTCACTACAGTCTTTTCCATCTTCCACCATTCTCTTTACGGAGTTAAGATGACCACTGGCACGAGATAGCCTTGCTATAACTGCTTTTGTGTTTTTATGCCTATGTAAATGTTCCTGTCCGCTATCATGACTATGAACAATTTCAATTCCATCGGGATCGATATGTGTATGAAGATGTTCTTTATTCAAAGTTGTTAATCCTCCTAGCTTCAGCTCATTTTATAAAAACTATTATAGATACAACATGGTACTAGCGTCAACTATTAGCAACTTTTAATTGAATTAATTCGAATAGGACTGTCTAGAAAATTCAATTGTCATAGATGCACCTATTCTATCCTATTGCCCAATAAGTATTGAATGTATTGTGTATCCACTTTATACGAAAATTGAGCATTCCAGTTTTAGTCATAACAAACCTTATATTGTATTTTAACGCGAATAATGTTAGTATTTAATATAGGATACGATACAATATCATCACTTTTTGTAAGTTATTAAACTATAATTATCAGTGAGGATAAGGGGGCTTTTTATGTTAGAAAAACAAGGTTTCAAAAAGGATAATCGCAACAAAACAAGGTTGCTAATACTCTCTATGGCAATATTAATTTTAATTCTTGTAATTCTTTTTTATGTTTTATCTTCAATCGATATTGTTTTTTTCAAAAAGTTTTTTTCCTTTGGTTTAATCATTGTCATTCTATTACTAGCATTTCAGTTATTTTTATTAACAAGATTTTTTAAAGCTATCGCAATAGTCGATAAAAACGCTAATATATTTTCAAAAGGCGAATTAAACATCAGTGATATCTTAACTGATAAGACAAAAGGACTTGAAACACTAACAATCGCCTTTAATGATATGAAGCGAAATCTCTTAAACTTTATTGAATCTACAAAGAGTAATGTAATTGTTTTGTCAGATGCGGTTGATAAGGTGACAAAAAGCTTAGATATGAGTTATAAGGGTAATGAGCTAATCGCTTCTAACATGTCTACTGTTGCTGAGAAAGCACAGGATCAGTTAAAAATTGTAAATGATACACTAGCTCGAATTCAAGAAGTTAGCGAAAGAACAAGTAATATTACTGATACTTTAGCTAATATTGAGGGTTTTGTTGAAAACACTGTGAGGATGACGGATGAAGGTTCTGAACACCTAGGTAAATATAACGAGCAGATGGAAGTTATCTCAACCAACCTTACTGAAACTGCAACTTTCATTGATGCATTAAATGTTAATTTAAATCAGATTGACCAAGTAAACGGATTAATTATGAACATTACCGAACAGCTAACGCTTCTCTCATTGAACTCCTCCATTGAAGCTGCCAGAGCCGGTGAAGCTGGAAAAGGGTTTGTAGTTGTAGCTCATGAGATGAATAAATTGTCCGCTGCAACAAGGGATAGTATTAGTCAGATAAACAATCTCCTCGCTAATATCCTAAGTAGTAATGCTAATGTTAGTAATAGTATCTCCGGCTGTGTTGACAGCTATAATATAAGTAAGGAGATTTTCAACTCTGTTCAAGACTCCTTCTATACTATTAATAAGAATGCAAACATCCTTAGCAAAGACATGCGAAAGGTATTTGTGGAATCTCAAAAAATCAACGAGAATACAAAAGGTATCAACGAACAAGGACAGATTTTGTATGATGCTTCCCATGAGATTTCTTCTATAACCCAAGATGTGGCAGCTGTAACACAGGAAGAGCTTGCCGAGAACGAGGAGATTAATAGCCAGGCACTCTCACTTAAAAATATGTTATCAAGTATTGAAGCTCTACTCAAGAGGTATAAGACATCCATCGTACCTGTTCATCAGACAAGCCAGAAGAGACTTCGAATTGCCTTTGTAAGTCCTCTGGATCATCCGTTCTGGGAAGGTGTAAGACAAGGTGCTCTGTATGCAAAGAATGAATTAAAATCGAAAAATGTGGATGTAGAATATATCGGTTTTGAAGTTGTTGACAATAATTTTGAAAAAACCTTTAAGGAAAAAATCGAATTAGGTTATGATGGTGTTGTTATCCCAGGTTTTATAAGCAATGGTGAGGAATGTCTGCAAATTGCAAACAAAAAGAACGTTGCTATTATGGCCTTTAACTGTGATTTTAAGGAGAATTCAAAGCGCCTCTCATATTTTGGCCCAGATGTCATTGCTGCCGGCTTCAAAGCAGGTGAATTTGCTGCCCAAGCTGCCGACGAGGATGGTGAAATAGCAATACTTCATGGAAACCTGAATACCAATGTTAATAAACTCAGAACAGATGCAATTAATGAGGTAATCCGCAAAAAGAAAAAAGTAAAGGTAGTAGCTCAGATCAATGCTGAGATTGACGATAATATCGTATATAAACATGCGAAAGATGTCTTGCAAAAATATCCAAACCTTAAAGTAATTATTGTTGTAACTGGTGGTATTCAAGGTGCAGCTAGAGCAATTGAGGATATGGGACGTAAAGGAAAAACAACCATTGTATGCTTTGATTATGACCAAAATGTAATTGAATTAATTAAAGAAGGTCTTGTATCTACAGCAATGGGACAGGATGCTTTCGGACAAGGTCATGACCCAATTATTGCTCTTTACAATTACCTCGTTGCGAATGAAGTACCGGATTCAACTACATACACACGTACCGAAGTAATTAATATTAGAAGTGTGTAAAATGTATCTAATAATCGATGTTGTATAATTAAAATTGAAATAGATGAAGCACTGTCATCTTTATGTAGATGGTTGTGCTTCATCTATTTATTAGATTAAATATTAAAAAGTTAGTAGACGATAAAAGTGAAAGCTGGGTACACAACAAAATCATCTTACATACTAATAAACAAGTTGGCTACTATATAAGCGAAATAGATTAAAATAAGTTGTATTCCTTCTTTTTTGCTAATCTGATCATATTTACTATTATAGGCAAAATATCCAAAGAAAGAAACAATGATACCCAATGCAATAAAATGCACTTTATAAAATTCTTGTATCACTGTTATTTCACCTGATGATAAGGTAACAGAAACACCTACAACCATAAGAATATTCAGAATATTTGCACCCATAATATTTCCTAAAGCCAATCCCCCATGGTTCTTTTTGGCCGCTGTTATGCACGTACTTAATTCTGGAACACTTGTACCAAAAGCAACTAGAGTTGATGCAATGACCACATCAGGAATACCAATTCTTACTGCTAATACTTCTGCCGAGCTAACCAAACCATTGGAACTTACGGCAATTAAGAAAGCTGCAAGAGCAATTTTTAGAACAATTAGTATGATAGGAATTATACTTTCTTTCTTCTTACCAACAGAGACTACACCCTTCTCAATTACAAAATTGTTATTCTTGTTCTGATTGCTATTCTTGGTTTGATTACCACTCTGGTTTTGGTTGTTATTATTGTTATGGTCGCTATTATGGTTGTTATTCTTCTCCTGCTTAATTAAATAGTAAACATAGATCGGAATAAGTGTAATAAATACATACCCCATCCATTGAGGAATTCTGCCACTAACTTCATTTGTTTTATAGGCAAAGGTTGGTACTATTAATAAAAAAACAGCTATAATTAATAGATTTACCTTCTGTGAGGATTTTCTATCAACAGGTATTTTTCCAAACATCGCCCCAATTCCAATAATCAAACTGGTATTTGTTATAATTGATCCAACCGCATTACCCAAGGCAAAGTTACCATTCCCTTGCAGCGTAGACGTAACCGAAGCTGACAGTTCAGGAAGGGTTGTACCTAAGGATACAATCGTTGCACCAATTACCATCTCGGGTAACCCCCATATTTTTGAAAGCTTTACTGCATCATCAACTAATAAATCTGCTGAATTTGATAAAATGAACAAAGAAACTCCAAGTACAATTATTATGATAATAATGTTTGAGCCCTGTAATAAATTTGCCATTTTTTCTTATCTCCTTTATTTTAAATAAAAAAAGAGACTCTCAAAAAGAGACTCTCCACCCAAAAAGTCGATTTCTTGCCACAAATACTCCGGCAACCGTAATCAAAGCTTATTTTTTTATTATTTTATCATAATAAATCATCATCAACAAGCCTTTCCTTGTAAATATATAATTACTACCTGGCAACTAATTATTCATAAAACATATAAAATAAATCAACAGTGACTTAAAAGTATAGGATAAGACATGTTCCAAAGACCTTCCTATATTGACAATGTTTCTTAATAATTATATTTTATTATAGTATTTATAAAACGTAAACTTGTAATAATAAATTTAGGGTTAGTTTATGGATAATCATAACTATAGATCAAACAGAACAATGAATTACAGAACTATCGACTAATCAGAATTCATAAGAATACATAAAGTAGAGGTAGAATATGTCAACAAAATACATTCAAGATATGACGGAAGGTAATGTAGTATCACATTTAATAAAGTTTTCACTACCGATGCTTATCGGTAACATTTTTCAACAGTTTTATAATTTGATTGACGCAGTTGTAGTAGGTAAAATTGTTGGTGAAGATGCTTTTGCCGCTGTAGGATCGACACAATCAATCAGCTTTCTATTCTTTTCGGTGGTGTTAGGCTTTGCATCCGGTATTGGAATTATAATTTCTCAATATTTTGGAGCCAAAGATGATGCTCAGGTTAAGAAAGCAATTACGAATTCCATCTATGTCATTGGAATTGTTGCCATCTTCATGAGTCTTTTGGCAATCTTCTTAGCTGACCCTTTTTTACGATTTATGAAAACCCCTCCGACATTAATTCATGATGCATCGACCTTTTTGAAAATTGTATCCGGTGGAATGATTGCGGTTGCGTCTTATAATGCAATAGCCTTTATCCTTAGATCGCTGGGTGATTCGAAAACGCCGCTTTATTTTTTGATTGCTTCGTGTGTTCTCAATATAATTTTGGATATCATTTTTGTTCTATTTCTTGGTTTTGGAGTTGGTGGAGCGGCCTTTGCTACGGTGATTTCACAAGCATTTGCCGCATTAGGGTGCATTATATTCGCCGTTAAGACAAATCCTTATTTTAAATTGAAAGCACAGGACTTTAAGCCCAGCTACCCAATTATTACAAAATGTATTCGAATTGGCGTACCCGTTGCAATTCAGAATTCTGTTATCGCAGTCTCCCTTGTGTCACTCCAGAGTGTTGTTAATACCTTTGGCAAGACTGCAATGGCTGCTTTTACAGGAATTGGTCGAATTGAGCAACTCATACAGCAGCCCTTTAACTCTCTTGGTGCAGCAATGGCTACCTTTGCAGGACAAAATATGGGAGCCAACAAAATTGAACGAGTAAAACAAGGCTACCACAAAAGTATATTAATCGTTGCAGTCTTCAGTCTTTGTGCTCTAATCGTTGCTCAATTTGGAGGACGAACGATTATGCATCTTTTTGTTAATGACCAAAAGGTCATCAACCTAGGGGCAACCGGTATTAGAATCACAAGTTGCATGTACTTTGGTTTAGGTATGATTTATATCACCAGAGGGTTATTAAATGGAACTGGCGATGCTTTCTATTCACTAATCAACGGATTTATAGAGGTATTTGGTCGTGTTGGTTTCGCTCTTTGGTTGGTTACAATTCCTTCCATCGGGATCTGGGGAATATGGGGCACCACAGCTCTTACTTGGTTTATAACTGCGACAGCGAGCGTTATACGTTATAAACAAGGCAAGTGGAAAAAGAAATCGTTGGTTAATTAACCCCTATTTACTAATTCACTCACGAAGGAGTAAGAAAAATCTTTTGCATACAGAGGATTGCGCTGGGACCGATCGATATGATAGCGCAATTCCTTAATGTTTTAAGATTAGGAAACTCTTCGGGACAGGTAATAATTTTCTGGTTTCATTGCGATATTCTTCATAACCTTCTTTATAACTCGCCAGATGTTTTTCTGCCATTGGAATACTAATCAATAAAAACAGCAAGGTATTTACGATTGCTCCCACTCCCAAATAATAATAATCCACATGAACTACAACAAAAGTAAGATAAATCCCCCACCACATAAGTATTTCCCCCAGATAGTTCGGATGTCTGGAATATTTCCACAATCCACTCCGAATAATTTTAGATCTATCAGCATTACGTTTACGAAAATTGTGCATCTGCACATCTGCAGTAAGCTGTATTAGAGCGCCAACCATACTGATGGTAAGGCCAATAATATTCTTAAGGGAAAAGCTACTGTCCAATTCCATATAATATGCTGCGGGTAAAATGCATAAAAATACGATGAAGGTTGGCATTAGTTGAATTCCTATTAAATTAACCACTTGAAACAGTCTTCCCGTCTGAGCTTTCAGTTGGTCATACCGCCAATCCTGACTTCCTAGCCCATCAAAAGTAGTGAACCAATTTGCTGTGAGTCGAATACCCCAGAATAGAATAACCATACAGATTAAAACTGATCCAATATCAAATCTTTCTTGTCTTAATAAAAGCAATGATAAAATAACAATTGGCTGAACACTCCAATATGGATCATAAAGAGATGCATTTTGTAATAGCATACTAAAAATCCAAATAAAAAATGTGGCTGCCATATCACCCATCAACACTTTAAACCATAAATCACCTGATTGCTTTTGAAATACGATCATACCTATCCACGCTGCCGCCACATAGCATAAAAGAATAACAATATAATCAATCCATTTCCTTTTCTTAATTCCTAATCCCATACAAATGATCCCCCATTCATGAAATTATGTGTTTATTACTAATCGTATTTAATTATATTGCAATTAATTTTAATGTGATATTCCCACAATTATTCATATTTATTGTAATTATACCAACAATAATTGTATATATCTACATAATCAATTGCCTTAACACATTTTATTTAAATTTTTTACTGTATTTTTGCATAGAGGGTCATAAGTCATCCACAACGTAAATCAAATATTTATATGCGTTCATCTTCATTTATCACATTAAATTCGACATACTTCTCATAATTCTATATTATATAATTTTGAAACTCAATTATTAAGGATAAAAGGCAAAAAAACACGTCATATTGTATTGCTTACAACATGACGTGTTAATTTATTTCATAATGATGCAATTACTATTTAACTATTTTTTTACCGTTATACTCTTCGAAATATCACGATACCCTACTTTCATCATTTTAATTGTTACTTTCTTACCAGCCTTTTGTTTTGATATTATCACTTTGTAAGTTCCATTAGTTGCAACTACACACTTGCCGATCATTTTTCCATCCACAAATACTTGAATAGTTGCTCCCTTTAAACCTTTTCCGGTAATATAAGTTGATTTTGTTGTTAAACTGGAGGCTGTGAACGTTGTAAATGTATTGAGTACCGTTATGGACTTTTCAATGGTTATATATCCACTTTTTGTCATCCTTACTGTTATTTTTGTCCCTGCTTTTTGCTTTGGAATCGTCAACTTGTAATCTCCTTTGGAATTAACAAGTGCACTGCTTCCAACTGCTTTGCCATTCACATATGCCTGAACCTTCCCACCATACACACCTTTACCAGTAAGTGATGTTTGCTTATTGTCAAAGCTATTTATGCTAAATGTATTGAAGACATTCAACACGATAACTTTTATTGCTACTGTCACTTTATTAAGATCTTTATCCGTCACAGAATATACAACATCATAAACACCTACTTTAGAGGTATTAACTTTATTAACAACAACGATTTTTGCCGTTAAATTGCCATCTTCTTTATCCGTTGCGATTACACCTGTTAGTGGATAATATTTGCTGCCAAGAGGTATCGTCTTATTAACCGCTCCGCTGATTACAGGCTTCGTATTCGTACGCACCGTTATTGCTCGCACAACCGTTGTTATATTTCCATCATTATCTTTTACTGAATAGGTAAGTGTATATACTCCAACCTTTGCAGTATTAACTGCTCCTGATACCGTAATTCGAGATGTTATATTACCGTCTTCTGCATCTGTAGCACTCACCCCTGCTTTTGCATCAAAGAAATCTCCTATCTTAATAGTCTTGCTGACTGCACCCGAGATGACCGGTTTTGTATTACTTCGGACTGTAATAATACATGATTTTGTTACCTTAATACCACCCTTGTCAGTAACTGAATAGGTAAGATTGTAGGAACCTTTTACCTTTGTATTAACAATGCCGCTCACTTGAATAGATTTAGTGATGTCCCCATCCTCAGGATCGGTGGCAGTAACTCCTTTTTTTGGATCAAAGGCATCTCCTACCTTGATAGTTTTATTACTTACACCATAAATGGTTGGAGGCATGTTGGCTCCTTTGGCTATAACCGTGAAAGTAACATCCGTACCTTTGTTTGATGGTATTTGGAATGCAGTTGTATCCACTGCTTTTACAACAGCTCCACCACCTCTTAACGTTGTGCCACTTCCACTATACATAGGAGTAGTAATTCCCGCAAAGCCTGCATCTCCTTTAAAGCCTCGTATTCCAGTACTTTGCTTCAATAATAAAGCAATTCTAAAGTTAGTCATAAACTGACCAAAGGTCATATTTGGATCAATATATTTTTTAATTAAAGTTTGGATATCGTTATAATTGTTCGCTTTTAAACCTTGTAGTTCTTTAAATATTTTATCGCCTTGACCGGCCTGAAGCTTAAAGTATTGTACGAACAAATAAGATAACGAATAATTCGAAAGAGTATCTCCACTATAATCCCAATAAAGAAGTGAATGTCCATTTTTTATTGAATTGGAATTATTATAATAACCAATTCGATCGGTTAAGGCTTTCCCTGTGTATATTTGTTCTGCAGCCATTGACATACCTTCATTCAGCCAGGTATCCATAGAATTGCCACTTTCTATGAAAGATGACTGATTAAAGTTTATCATATGCTGGAATTCATGCGCTAAAGTAGAATAGCTACTTGTGACGTCTCGTGCCCCAGTTGAATTTCCCATGGCCGGATAAGTATCAATATAAAACATTTCACATTTATTAGAGTAGGTAACATCATATAAATCTCTTGAATAGAAATAACCAGCTATATAGCCACCACTACCGGAAAATCCATCCTGTATATCATAGCAGAGGATATTTAATTTACCATTACCATCAATATCTGATTCATTACCAAAGTTATTGGTTACCTTAGGATACACACCGCTATCAAATTCCTGACCCAAACGATCTGCATCGGCTTGCGTAATCTTATTATTATTTACCCAAACATTTGCATGAGTACCAGTATACAACAGGGTTGCATTAATTGAATAATCACTATCATCTCTCATGTCTACAACATAAAAATCCTTTGTATCTCCTTTTACGTAACTTGAGTTGATGGATTTACTATTCTTATTTGTTAACAACTTATCCTTATTCGCTTTTGTATCAAACGGAATATTTACATCAAGTTTATATGCGCCTAATCCTAGCTTAGCATCGTAGCTATATTTATCATTATTAACGGAGAAAGAACCGGTATTCTCTGTAGTATCTGCGCTCAATGATTCATTCGAAACCACAGCGAACCCATTCGTTGTGGTGTTCCCACCATTATAAAAAGGATTTTTAATTTTAAATCCACAATAATCGCTATAATTTGTACTTGTTGAACTAGGTAACACCCCTAAAAATATATAAATATATTCTTCCCCGTCATAAAAACTCTTTGGTATTGTAAGTGCGTATCTAACATTGGTATAGCCATAAAAATTACCCATAGAATTGTTGACAAATTCAACTGTTCCGCTTCCATCATCCTTCCATAACTCGACATTAAAATAACAATCTTTTGAATAGGCTTCATCGCAATAATCCAATATATTGATTTTCATATTACTCGTATCAGCTTCTAGACAGTTGTCATAATAAATATCTTGAAAAGTGCCCAACGAATCATACAACGTATCCGCGAAATCACCAGGATCTAGAAGAGGATAACTACTTGTAGTAGTATAATAACCATCCGGCTTTCCGATTACATGTGCATCATTGCTCTTTTCACTTATCAAATCTTTATTTACATCCTGTATACTAGATACTTCTTTATATGTACTGTTTTCCTGTGTGTTTTTTTCCTGTGCTTGTGCTTGTGTAGTAACTACATTTGTGCTGATTAATAGAACAACTAATAGCACGGCTAATACTTTCCTTTTCAAAACTATACCTCCCTATTATTTTAATAAACCAATTTAGCTATTTGCAATTTATTCTATAGGTAATTTGTTTAAAAAAGATCTTAGGTAGGTGATACACAAACAGTATAAAGCTAATGGTAATAATTTACAATTGTTTTTTCATAATATTTGAATAGAGTTTCATAAGTCAGATTAAAGTGAACAACGAATAATTGAACATATATGTTCTCACTTATTCATTCTACCGTACCGATGACTTATGACACACTAACCTAATTAAGTGTTTGAAAAAGTAAAAAATGCACAATCCAAATCCATAAATATCATCTATTATTTCTATATGATATCAGTTATTGATTTATTATAATAGAATATGATAAATTATGGAAGGGCATAGGTGTTGAAATGAATGTTATGGAGTTGCAGAAAATTAGTAATGCGATAAAAGAAAACATTGAAAAGGTAATTATTGGGAAGTCAGATACGATTACATTGATTGTCACCTCACTGATTGCAAATGGACATGTACTACTAGAAGATGTTCCGGGTACCGGTAAAACTGTTTTGGCAAAAGCACTTGCTAAAACAATTGAAGCAGACTTTAAACGAATTCAATTTACACCGGATTTATTACCTTCTGATATCACAGGTCTTAATTATTATAATCAAAAGCTTGGACAGTTTACCTTTCGTAGCGGTCCAACCTTTACTAATATATTATTAGCGGATGAAATTAACCGCGCTACACCAAGAACACAATCAAGTCTTTTGGAATGCATGGAAGAAAAACAGATTACAATCGATGGTGAAACAAGAAGCTTAGAGCATCCTTTTCTGGTCATTGCAACTCAAAATCCAATAGAAACAGCAGGAACATTTCCTCTGCCAGAGGCGCAGCTAGATCGTTTCTTAATGCAGATCAGTATTGGCTTTCCAAAAGTCCAAGAGGAAATTGCGATATTAAACCGCTTCATCTTGAATGATCCCCTACAGAGTTTATCCTCTGTTTGTAACAAGGACGAACTCATATCCATGCAAAATTCTATTAAATCCATATATGTACATCCCGCCTTAATGGAATATATGATTGAAATCATACATAAAACCAGAACACATAAGGAGATTGCTTTAGGTGTTAGCCCTAGAGGAAGTCTTGCACTGTTAAGAGCAGTTCAGGCATATTCTGCCATTCAAGGTTTTGACTATGTTACACCAGAAACCATTCAATATATCGTACCCTATGTGCTTTCTCATCGTATTATTTTAAGAGGCTCATTTCAAAAAAGCGAATCAGTTAGTGTAATAATTCAGAATATTTTACAAGAAACCCCTGTCCCTACTGAAAACTTTCAGAGGAGGTAGAATTCTTTTATGGTCATTTTTATCGCACTCTTAAGTGTATGTGCTTTGTATTTGTTACACAATTACTTGTTCAACCGGTTGTGGATGAAGAATCTATCGGCCGAATTAAACTTTTCCCAAGAGAACGCCATGGAAGGCCAGGATATTTCTTTACACGAAACGGTGACCAATCGAAAATGGTTACCACTTCCGATTATTCAGGTAAAATTCATGACCTCTAAATATTTAATATTTGCTGATAATCATAATTCCAATATTACAGATCATTATTATAGAAATGACATACTATCTTTAATGATGTTTCAGCGAATAACAAGAACCTTGACTTTTAACTGTAGTCACCGGGGATATTATATAATTAATCGTATGGATCTGGTTTGTTCAAATATATTTATGACTTTAGCAAATTTCAAAGACTTTGAATTAGATATTCATCTGTACGTTTACCCCAAAACATTCGAATATGTAAGGATTGAAATCCCTTTTCAGAAAATGTTAGGAACAGTGTTGACGAAACGTTTTATCAATGAAGATCCCTTTGAATTTCGAACCATCAGAGAATATCAATCCTATGATAATTTGAAAGCGATTAATTGGAAGGCTTCCGCAAAAACCGGGACATTAAAGGTTAATGTAAATGATTACACTTCATCACAGCAAATCAAAATATTCTTAAACATAGAATATGAAGGTATGCGAATTCATGAGGATATTCAAGAAGAAAGTATACGTATTGCTGCTACCTTCGCTATCGCTTTCATCGAACAGGGAATTCCGGTTTCTATATTGACAAATGCAAAAGATATTATAACCCACGAAGTGTTACATATACCCCCTGGTTCTGGAAAGAACCATATCCGTGCACTTATGGAAACTCTTTCAAGAATAGATACTGCACAAGGGGCAACTGCTTTTGTTTCAACGATACAGCAAGAATTAGAGCAGTCTACTAAAAATGATTATATTATTTTAATATCGGCATATCAAAAAGATGATCTGCAATGTTTATTAATGGATCAACAGCAATTTAAAATTGAATATAGCTGGATTATCCCGACGAATAATGAGGTTGAAATTCATGTTTGCGATGCTATAATGTCGAAGGTAGTTCCTTGGAACATGATAAGTTAGTTTATAGGTTTTGAGAGGCGTGGTTGTATATGAATAATAAAAAATATCTGTTCGTTATTGAAATCAACAATATAATATTAAGATTCCTTGTATCCTTTAGTATTATGGGAATCATCTTTCTATACTTGACTACGAATATGGATTACCTCCGGACCACATGGTATATGATTCCGGCACCTTTTATCTCCTATCTTATCGGTAAAAAAGCTAGGCAAATTTGGGTATTAATACTTTTGCATATATTATTAATTTCTATCTATGTATTTATTATTCATGATGCTATGCTATCCACTATATACGGAGCATATATCCTAGTGTTGGCTTTTATGACCTTTTCTCAAAAGATCAAAGGTAATTCAACACCAAACAATACCAAATTAGTCTTACTCGCCGTAATAGCTATATGCTATTTATATTGCGAGTATATGAAGTGGGCTGATTTAAAGAAGGTTTTCTTTTGTGCTGCGTTATTATTTATTCTGTTATACTTCATTAATCATTATTTGCTTAATTTTAGAAATTATTTTTTACTTCACGGACATATGGGCGATTTACCAATTCATCCAATCGAAGCAAATAACCATACCCTAGTTTTCGCGTTTGGAATTATAAGCTTTATAACCATTCTAGCTCTCACTCTGCTTCCTATTAATGACATATTATCTTTCTTAGGAAAAATAATTGCAACGATATTATTGAAGGTAATTTTCTTCTTTTATCACTTTAATCAAGATACGGGAAACACAGGTTCAGATTATGAAATTAGTATACCTCCGCCAATCCCTAAAACCGAAAATCCACTTCTCGAAAATCTATCCACGATTATATTACATCTATTAGCAATCTTATTAATTATAATAATAATTGGTGGATTGATATATATTTTAAAGAATGTTTACAAAATGTTCTATGAAAAAAGGACCAATGCAATAAAGGATAAGCTAGAATTTGTTCATCCCTTTAAAAATAGCAATATAAAAAGAAGGGAACGTAAGTCCCTTCCTCAAATATATCGATCTTTATTCAATCAATCAAACAGCGAAAAAATCAGAAAACATTACTATCATGCCATTGTTAAGAATTGCGACCCTGATCAGATTACCAAGCACATGACTCCAACGCAACTGACCAGTTATGCATTCTCAAAAGATAACCTATCCGAAAATTCAGTGAACAATGCACGTAAAGAAGAACTTACCGCTTTGTACGAGAAGGCTCGATACAGTAAAGAAGAATGCAGTAAGATTGAGTTAGGTAAGGTGAAAAAATTGTTAAAGTAAATCAAAAGGAAATATGTAATTACACCTTTGCCTTTGTTAACACTCTCTTATTATGGTTGCGTATATAGTAAAAAGCCAATCCAACTAGCAGTATTACTGGGAAAACCGAAGCCACTAATAATCCTTTATGTAAATCATCCTGGAAGGTTGCCGATACTACTCCGACAAAAGTCGGACCCATCGAACACCCTAAATCACCGGCAAGTGCCAATATTGCAAACATCGCGGTTCCACCATTTCTTATCGTTTTTGATGCAATGCTGAAGGTTCCCGGCCAGAAAATACCTACTGAAAATCCGCATAACGCACAACCTACTAAGGATAATATCGCATTTGAAGAAAGTGATGCGATAAGATAGCTTACGATACAGAGGCCTCCACTGATTGACATAGCTTTCACCAAACTAATTTTCCTACTAAAGCGTGCATAGAGAACTCGTGATATACCCATAAGCAATGCAAAAGTACAAGGACCAGCCAGATCACCTATGGTTTTTGAAACATGTAAGCCAGATTCTGCAAAGGCAGATGCCCATTGGCTCATCGATAATTCTGAGGCGCCTGCACATACCATCAGCAGTAAAAAGATCCAAAAAGTGCTCATCGAGAATAAATTTCTGATTGATAAACCCTTATCCTCATGTACCAATTGATAGATAGGAACTCTAGTAAAATAAAGCATATTAAATAGAGGTATCATGGCCATAAAACAAAAAAGCAACCTCCAATAATCAATACCAACGAATATGAAAAATCCAGTAGACAACAGCACTACACCGACTTGCCCCCAACAGTAGAAGGAATGAAGAAGACTCATAACTGACTCTTTATGCTCTGTTGGACATGCCTCCACAATAGGACTTACTATAACCTCAAGTAACCCTCCACCAATAGCATAGATAACAATCGCTATAATAAAACCTACCAATGGAGTCGGTAATAGATTCGGTAAAACGGGAATAGCCAAAAGACCCAAAGCGGCCATAAAATGTGCTAAAACAGCCGCCACTCTATACCCTATTCGATCTACAAATTTCATAGACAATAAATCCACCAAAAGTTGAGTACAGAAATTCACCGTAGTAAGTAATGCGAGCTCTTTAATTGTTAGTCCGAACTCTTTTCTAAAAGTTAAAAATAATAAAGGGGTTAAATTATTAACAATAGCCTGTGTTATATATCCAATGTAGCAAGAAAACAGAGTATGCTTATGGCTTTTTAAATGTTTCATTGTCAAGATATCCTTTCAAATTTAATTTAGGAATTACTTTTCATTTGCTTTTCATTTGCTTCTTCATTTGCTTCTTCATTTGCTTCTTCATTAAGTTGTCAATTTCTTATTTATTACTTTTCACTCATTCTATTATTTAATCTTGCTTTATGCATCACTTTTTCTTTGCTTTTGCAACTCTTAATTGTTTACCACAAATGGTCTCATTCTGCATAGCTTTTAATACTATTGGCCCTTTATTATTTAAAATATCAACATACGTAAGTGTATCCGAAATTGTGATAATACCAATATCCTCTGCGGTCACCCCTTCAATATTAGAGATAACTCCTACAAAGTTTGTGGCACGAAGTTTTTTCTTCTTTCCCCCATTAAAGTAAAGGGTCATGATGCCCTTATCTAAATGCTCCGTTTTAGATTTCTTGGGAACTGCCTTTTCATTGGCTTTTGTTACAAAATCACCCCTACAATTAGTAACTTCCTCCGACGTTGGCTTATTCAAGCGTGGAATCTCAACCCCGATATATTCTGTGATCCCCTGAATATATCTCTCTTCTCTCTCTGTTACAAAGCTGATTGCTCTACCACTTAGTCCTGCTCTTCCCGTCCTACCGGTGCGGTGTACATAGCTTTCTTTTTTAAGTGGAACATCAAAATTAACTACCAAAGATATATTCTCAATATCAATACCTCTTGCTGCAACATCGGTTGCAATCAAATAACGAAAAGCACCAATTTTAAATTCCTTCATTACTTTCATTCTATCCTCTTGCTCCATACCGCCATGTATTTTATTGCAAGGGTATTTTAAAGAATTCAGTTTATGATATACTCCATCTACTTGTTCCTTAGTATTACAAAAAATGATGCAACTGTCCGGATTCTCCATAACAATTACATCCAACAGCAAAGAAAGTTTCTCCTCTTCTTCAATACTGTAGTAAAAATGTTCAATCTGTTCAACGGTAATACCCGCTGCTTCTATCTCCACATTAGCCGGCTCTTTCATAAACTCTTTTGATAAGTTCTTAACTCTCTGCGGTAAGGTAGCTGAAAATAACATAGTGATACGGTCTAGGGGTAAACATTTCATTATTGTTTCTACCTGCTCTATGAACCCCATACTTAACATCTCATCTGCTTCATCAATAACAAGATATCTTACCTGTTGCAGTGCCAACGTCCCTTTTTCAATATGATCAATCACACGTCCCGGAGTCCCTACTACAACATGATTCTTTTGCTTTAATTCTGTCTTTTGAGCAGTAAAGGAATGGCGACCGTAAACCGCGATTGCTTTCACTCTCTTATATCTACCAATGTTAGTGATATCTTCTTTTACTTGGACAGCCAGCTCTCTCGTTGGTGTCAAAATTAACGCTTGTGGCTTATTCTGGATCCAGTCCACCATTTCACAGATAGGTATTGTATAGGCAGCCGTCTTTCCGCTTCCAGTTTGAGATCTTACGATAAGATCCTTTTGTGCCAAAGCCAAAGGAATCACTTTTTCCTGCACTTGTGTAGGAACCTTATATCCTAATTTATCGATTGCATTTACAATTTCATCACTTAATCCAAATTCCTTAAACTCTTGCGTATTCATCAAATTCCTCTTCTATTCTATTCCATTTTAGTCAATCACTTATGCATAAAGATAATAAAAAGCTCGTCGTAGCATGATAGTATACCACCGAGCAATCCAATTATTATCATTTTAACATAAATGTAGCCAAAAGTCTTGAGTTTTCGGGTATTTGTGTCTTCTTTAAATACGTTAAAATATTTTGTATAAATTTATAATATTAAAAGTTAAAAATTAAAATTCCCACTGGTATAGTTCTCATATACTAGTGGGAATTTTAATTTATATCATCCATATATTATTGGATACGGATGTTGACATTATATTTGAATGTATTATATTTTGGATTTCTTGTTTGTTAAGAACAAAGCTGGAAGGAGCAATACCAAGCTAAGAACTAATGCCAACATGAAACCATCGTGGTAAGCGGTGGTCATGAGTGGAATTGTTGGTACTTTCCCTTGGATTGATAGGCTAACAACTGTTGCAAGCACTGCAGAACCAAACGCACCACCAATACTTTTCATGACACGAGTTCCGACACTGGCTTGCGCAATTTCTTGTTTTACCATACCAGTATATGCATCCGTCATCATTGGGATTGCGATCCCACCGATACCGATACCGCGTACAAACAAGACAACACTTATTACAATGAGTAAAGATGCCTCACCAAAGAAGACAAATGGAATCGTGCCAACGATTGCCAAAATCAAACTTACCAAGACGACATTACGTGCACCTAATTTATCTGTTAACTTACCAATCAACGGACGAGAAATCAACATACCGATTCCTTGTGGAATCAAGATCAATCCAGCACCTAATACAGAGAAGCCCATAATGTTTTGGAAAAACAAAGGTAATAACAACATTGGGCCATTAGTAGCAATCCCAGCAAGGAATAACCCAATCATGACAGCGCTAAAGTTTTTTAATTTAAACAAGTGTAAGGGGAGAATTGCTTGTTCCTTTTTAATTGCTGCGTAAATTACGTAGATTGCTAAAATTGCAACCCCTGCAACAACATAACTAATCGTCGTGCTGTTTTTAAATGTAGCTCTCTTCGCTGCTTGTGTAATCCCATAAATCAATGCGGCTGAACTGGCACCCAATAATATAATCCCAAGGAAGTCAAATTTGGCTTTCTTGTTAGCTGGCGTGAAGTTAGGCAGTTTCAAAATCATCAAAGTAATTGCAAGAATACCAATTGGAATATTGACAAAGAAAATGTAACGCCATGATAAGAATTGGACAATCACTGCCCCAATAACCGGACCAAGGATTGGACCCAATACCGTAGGGATACCTATGGTCGACATCATGCGTCCCATTCGATCCTTTCCGGCGACTTCAACACACAAAGTAGTCACTAATGTTATAATAAAGCCTGCACTAAAACCTTGAACAATCCGGAAAATAAGCAATAAATATATACTTCCGCTTAATCCCGAAGCAATCGACGTAGCTAAGAATACTATATTGGCGCAAATCATAATCCATTTACCGTTAAAACGTTGAACCACCCAACCTGCAAGCGGCACTGCTATTGCCATAGATAACACATAACCTGTAATTACCCATTGAATTAAATCAAGACCGATACTGAAATCATTACTTAAGTGCTTGATGGCTATATTGACCATAGTTGAATCAAGTAGCGGCATAATTGCTCCAATCACTAAAATCCATGCTATATTCATAATGCTCTTTGGAATCGGTTCAAGTTCTGGAGCTTTTTTATTCTTGCTTATCATATATAAATCCTCCTTATGTGCGGCGATTTTGTTCATTGCGTTACACTTTACAATGCGCCGCCTTTCGTTTATGATTAGAGAATAACCTATGACGCAACGTTCGAGTCAACGTGTTTTCTATAAACATTTCTATAAATATTACGAAATATATAATTAAACTATGGAACAAATAGAAAGAAGGACAAAACTTGAAAAGTGTAAATGAAGTGTGCAAGCTATCCGGAGTAAGTCGCCGCACCTTGCAATATTATGATGAAATCGGATTATTGCCACCCAGCGCGGTGAAAGAATCAGGCTACCGCCAATATGATGAAGAAAACTTACGCCGCTTATGGAGCATTTTATTTTATAAGGAGCTTGGCCTTTCACTTGACGACATTCGGTTAATCCTTGATAATCCAAAGGAAATGGAACAGGAGTTAATGCGACAACACAAACAAATTCTTTTGGAAAAACAATCCGCGTTGCAAAAAATGATTCTGTCAGTTGACAGTATCTTAAATGATAAGTTTGATATTTCCATGCTTAGAGATTTTGATAAAAAAAGAATAGAAACGCTAAAGAAAACATATGCAAATGAAATCAGGGATTTAATGGAAAGTTCCTTTTTTCTTCCCTTAGTGAAAAGTGGAATATTCCCCGGCAGCGTATCTATTCTTAAAAATGCCTCGAATATAATGAACTTGGATTTTGGCAAGATCATTAAACTTAGTTCGGAGGTTATGCAAATGTTTCGCGATGCCATGAAGTATGGCCCTGAGAGTTTAGCGGCAATAGAGGCCGTTGCTGGTTATAGAGAATTATTGACGAAATGGATTCCCTGCGATGATATCGCTTTCCGCAAAGTCGGACAGTCATATTTGAAGTATAAAGAGGATTTGGACAAAAAGACACCGGGACTTGCGGAATTTGTATCTGCAGCTATTAGGCACGTATATCCAAGCTGACTTCCCGATATAAGAAGTACTTAATCCAGTTGCATCCGTTAATAAATAGTTGTACTTACATTTATTCGCATTAAGATAATCCGAAAGGAACTACACCGATGAATATAATTTTCTTATCCGAACTGGCTGAAAATGTGATGATTGAATCTATGAGAAACAGGGGAACTGTAATCCTTATTCCTAAAGACGATCGATTCGATCCAAAAATCAGTAGCCATCCAGATCTTGTTATATCAATGATTGACGATACCCTAATCGTAGATGAAAATGTTCATACCAGTATTTTTAAACAATTAGATGAACTAGGGGTTCCCTATGTACTTGGTAATTCAACACTTGGTGCAGTTTACCCTCAAGATATTGCTTATAACACAGTGATTACCAAAGATTACTTAATTCATAAGCTTGCCAATACCAACCCCCTTCTATATCTCCATAGCAAGTATTCTAATAAGACATTAATCCCTGTCAAACAAGGGTATACTAAGTGCTCAACTGTAGTAGCAGGTGATGATCTCCTTATCACAAGCGATCAAGGGATATATCACGCAACGAAAGATTTGCTTTCTACACTGAAGATTCATCCGGGACATGTATTACTAGATGGATATGAATTCGGTTTCCTAGGAGGTGCCAGTGGTGTTATCGAGGATACGGTGGTATTCCACGGTGATTTAAGCAAGCACCCTGACTTCTTAAGTATTGTGTCCTTCCTAGAAAAAGAGGGAAAGAAGGTCCTTTATTTTGAAGCATTCCCATTGACGGATATTGGTTCCATCTTGGTTTACAATCACAAAGAAAGAAAGGTTAGGAAAAACTCAAGGTACCAAAAGCATGTTAATATCCCAATTTTCATCTCACATGAGGGATGTCCCAATGATTGCGTCTTTTGTAATCAAAGAAAGATTACCTCTAAGCCCCAAGCCATGTCACTCGATGAAGTTGAGGAACAAATCAGAACCTATTCTTCTACGCTGCAAGGTGAAAAGGCCTATATTGAACTTGCATTCTTTGGCGGGAGCTTTACAGGGATAGAATCGAGTGTTCAGGAGAATTACCTTAAGTTAGCCTATGAATATAAGAAATCTGGCGCAATACAGGCGATTCGCCTGTCAACCAGACCGGATTACATTACGAAAGAAATTCTTGACCGGCTCAAGTTATATGAAGTTGATACCATTGAACTTGGAGTTCAGTCCTTGGAGGGAGCAGTTTTAAAGGCTTCGAATCGAGGTCATGAGGTTACCAATGTGTATGATGCGGTCAAATTAATCAAGGACTATGGCTTTCAACTTGGCATACAATTAATGGTTGGATTACCAGCGGATACAAAAGAACGAGCTATCCTTTCTTCCAAGCTAGCCTGTATTCTAAAACCCGATTTTGTTCGAATCTATCCTACCCTTGTAATTAGGGAAACGGAGCTATTAGAGCTTTGTAATCAAGGAAAGTATAATCCGTTATCTTTAGAGGACGCAGTTGATTGGACAAAAGAAATGTATCGCGTATTCTTATTGAATCAAATACCGGTCATCCGAATCGGCCTTCAACCTACTGATTTAATTGCAGAAGGGAAGGAAGTATTGTATGGTCCTTTTCATCCTGCCTTTCGCCAGCTTGTTGAAACCTCATTCTTTCTGGATGAAATCAAAAGAGAAGTAAATGAATTGAAATCGAGAATACGCTTGGAGGTAAACCAAGAGATAACGCTTCTTTGCAACCCAAAGGATTTGTCACAGGTGGTTGGACATAATCGTAGTAATATAATTGAGCTAAAGAAAGAGTATCCTTATATCAAAGTTATACCTGATGAGCGTATTGAACCAATGGTGGTTAAATGCGTTGTAGGATAAGCTTTTTTAACTCATAATTGCAAGCTCCAGTTCATTGAATACATTATATAGAAATTTTTCACATTCGATTTTGTCTCTTGGCGTGCCATACAAATTACAACTTAAAGTGCAACAACCATCATAGGTAGAAACAGCCAGCTGAAAGCATGGGACATATTTGAGAGCACCCGAAATAGATACATCCTTTATCTTTGTTCCCTCAAAACTCAGCTTATTCTTGTCAATCAAACCTAAATTGGTGTATGAAATCAATGCAACAACAAATAATTTGCTAAATAATTTTTTCATTAGCGGAAATGAAAATAAATGAAACGCAAACTCCATCAAAATAACAGCTTTCAAACTATTCAAACTTGATTTTTGCTGGTTCATCTGTTTTGAAACCTGTACGAGCGTATCCTCAAAGGTATCCTCTCTCTTTATCATTACATCGCAAATATAATTGCTGGTTAAGTTGCATATACCGGGCTTTTTATCAGGCTTGAGATATTTTCTCAGATCAACAGGGCAAGGAATGATCACTCGATCCGATCCGCTCATTCTTTTTAATATCCTGGTATAGGCCGTTAAGATTAAATCATTAATGGATACGTTTTTTGATTTAGCAAAAGCCTTCAATGCAATAAATTTCTCTTTAGGTATTTGTCTGGTAGTGAATATAGGATTACTTCTATCTCCTTCAAAACGAAAGGTTGTCTGCTGCTTTAAAGGTGATTGGTCATATCTGAGCGTACAAATCTTTAATCGATCTATTAATCCGAATCCTTCAAAAAGTTGCTTTGTATTTCTAGGATTCTTATCATATCTGGGCTTATCAACTTTATTACTTATACATTGCGTATATAACTCACTTAAACGATATAGATATTCCTTTAACCCTCCACCGTCACAAATCATATGGTTAATAATAACGCATAATGTATCTTCTTTCCTTCCTCGTACCAAGAAAAGCTTAAGCTGCGGTTCTTTGCATATATCAATCGATGTCGCAAGCAATCTTGTGATTTGTCCGTCATCCGAATCATTTGCTTCAATTATTTTTACGATGTCCTCAATTGCAAAATCTTCCTCCCTCCAAAATGGATGTCCGAATTTAGTGTCAAAACAGCATCTTAACAAAGGAATTTGAATTGTTGACAATAAAACAGCTTTTTTAAATTCTTTTATCTTGAGATGTTCGGAAAACCTTATTAAACAATGTATTCGAGGTTCATGAACTGTGCCGTAAAAATATTGCATTCGATCAAACGATTCCACTTTATACTTTTTAATTGCCATAAAAGCCCTCCTTACTAGCGCCACTTTTGAAAACAATCACACCATATGATCTGGCTAATATCACCATACATGATTGCTCAATTGTATTTATATTTTATATAATATATTAGTTTCAATTCATTATATGTAAAATTATTATATCACTGCTTTATGAACAATTATAGAATTTCTGGAAATTGTAACATTAAAGAGCTACCATTTTCTCTATAAAATGATAGCTCCATGTTTAATTAAACTTTATTTGCCAAATTAATTGATGCTGTTTAGAACGTTCATTTATTTGTGAAATTATATAAAGCCGGCAGGGAGACATTTCATCTGCTGCCGGCTTTCATTACTTAAGAACATGGTGTATTCTTTTCGATCTGTGAATTCAAACAATTACAATATCCATTTTTCCTTCACAATTACTAAGGTCAAATAACCACTTTCCGGATTCAAATTATCTAATCCAATTGTGATCAATTCATTCTTCATACCACAATTTGAAACTGCATAAACCTCCAGTTGATCCGATCTATCACTCTCGGATAAAACCTTTTTCAGTTCAGACAGATTTTTTCCTGACTTCATATAAACCCTTGTCCCTTTTAACTCCAAGGTCCGTTTAATATCATAGGAACCCGGTATTATGTGTATTTCATCCGTGTTATCTCCAAGAGAAATGCCAAGTGCTGCGGCAGCGGCGCAGAACGAAGGGATACCGCTTATCATAATTGCCTCCCCGTGATGTTTCAATACCCTAGTATGAATGTAACTATAAGTAGAATACACCGAAGGATCGCCAATTACAAGAAAGGCCACAATTTTTCCCTTTGATAAAAGACAGGCAATTCTATCATAGATCTCATCATGCGCTCTCCCAAGAAGCTCCTTATCCTTAATCATAGGAAAAGGCATACAGATTATTTGTTTGACATCAATCTGAGGATACACCATCTTTACAATCTGATAGGAATAACAATCCTCTTTCGGTTGTGACGGAAGAATAATAATATCACTTTCTTTGATGCATCTTAATGCCTTTAATGTAATTAGCTCTGGATCTCCAGGACCAACTCCGATTCCATATAATGTACCGTTCATTCTATGCCTGTTCCTTTCATCGCTTCCTGAAGATGTTGAATGTAGATATTACGAATACTCTCATATTCACCAATTCCTTTTAAGACACATTGAGGTTCATAACCTTCTTGCTTTAATAAACTTGCAAAGGAATCCTCTTCCCCTGCCATATCATTGGTAGCATGATCTCCTGCCACCAGCATGAACGGTAATAATAACACTCGTCCTCTTTCTGCATGGGAAGCATTTAACCGTTCTATTACGGAAGCAATGGTATCTGCTCCTTCCACTGTAGCGATATAAATATCCTTTTTCGAATAGAATCTTAATTCCTGCTCCAATATTTCATAACTTTGATCTGCTTCATGGGCTGAACCATGACCCATCAATATCACAGGAGCATCTTCAGCAAGATCCTTCATATCCTCCCACAATGCTTTTGCAGTAACCTTGTAATCCTCTTCATACCCTAGAAGTACTCTTGCTATTTTTATTTCCTCGAACAAAGCGCCACATTTCTTGATTGACTGCTTCATTCGATTGTTCTCAATTCCATCAATTATATGAGTTGGTAGAATCACAACTTTTGTAATCCCAGCTTCACTCATCTGCTTTAATGCTTCCTGCGTATCAGGGATAATGATGTTATCCCTTTTCTTAAGTATATTTCGAACCGTATTACTGGAATATGCTTGATAAATATCCCAGTCCGGGAAGATGTCCGTAACTGTTTCAGCAATTTTTTCTATGTTCTTTTCTCTGGTTTCTTGATAGGTCGTACCAAAGCTTACAATAAGAATTCCCTGTTTCATTCGTTTTCCTTATCCTTTGTCCATTTTTTACGTTCCACTAGTCGCCCCATGCAAAAGGCGAAGATGCCGACTCCGATTCCGGTTTGAAGACAGAATAATAGACTTTCCACTTCTCCAGGGAGTTCACCATGAATTATATTCTCCAATACCGGTGTAAACCAGGGTTTATATTCCCCACTGATTTTTTCAATCATCACACTTCCAGCATCATCAGATCCACCGAATTTTGCGCCTTTTAATGCAAAGAGGGGTACAAATGCAATTAATATCGCAACTACAATTAGTATCAACACGGTTCGTTTTGTTTTGCTCATTTTATTTTACCTCCTTATAAAATCCAAGCATCTTCAATTCAGGCTTTGCGTAAGTTTCCAGAGCTATAATGATTAAAACGGTAATTATTCCTTCCAATATTGATAGCGGAAGCTGCGTCGGTGCAAAAACACCTAAGAACTTTACAACGGAGGGAATTACTCCACCCTCTACAGATGGATAGGCTAATGCAAGTTGAACGCTTGTTACACTGTATGTAAACAGATCCCCCATACATGCTGCAATAAATATAGATACCATACGGTTTATTTTCAATTTTGTACCTAATTTATAAAGAATAAAGGTAAGAAGGGGGCCGGCGATTGCCATGGAAAAAGTATTGGCTCCTAAGGTTGTAATCCCTCCATGTGCGAGCAAAATCGCCTGGAATAACAGCACAATAATTCCAAGAATACTGACTGCTACCGGTCCAAACAAAATTGCACCCAAGCCGGTTCCAGTCATATGGGAACAACTTCCCGTTACGGATGGAATCTTTAAAGAAGAAATTACAAATATGAAAGCGCCTGCCATTGCCATTAGGGTTATATTTTTTCTATTCTCTTTTAATCTTTTTTTTAAGGATAAAAATCCTACCACCAGAAACGGAACACATAAAATTCCCCAAGCAATACAATACTGTGGTAAGAGATACCCCTCCATGATGTGCATTGCACTGGCCACCGGAGTAATACTCATACTCACCGATATAATTGTAAGTGAGACTATCAGTCTTTTATTCTTCTTTAACATTTTCATTCCTCATTTCTTTTTATTCTAGGTACCCAAGACTCTTACTTTCTATATAAATTAATATTTTCTATAGGTACCATTATGATAAAAGCGCTGCAAGTTCCTTCAAGTTTTTAGGATATTCTTGAGTTTTCTCTATTACTCCTTTTTTCTTCAACAATTCATACACTTCTAAGTAAACCGGTTTTTTCAGATTAGCCTTCTTTAGTAATTCCTCATCTTGAAATATATTCTCGGGTGTATCATCGCCAATTAATTGTCCTTCACAAAACACCAATATCCTCTCAGCAAAACGATAAGCGAAATCCACATCGTGTGTGGAAATAAGAATGGTTTTCCCCGCTTTCTCAATCTTATCCAGTGTTTGTTCTAACATTTGAACATTAACGGGATCGAGGGATGAGGTTGGTTCATCAAATATAACCACGTCGGTATCCATCGCCAAGATATCTGCAATCGTAACCCTCTTTTTCTCGCCTCCGCTAAGATAATGAGGTGGTCTCATAATTAGTGGCTCTAGATTCATTTCACGTATGGCTCCCATGGTCTTTCTCTCTACTTCTTCTCTGGGACGCTTCATATTCATAGGACCAAATGCCACCTCCGCCTTTACGGAAGAAGCAATGATTTGATTATCCGCTTCCTGAAAAACGATACCGATATTTTTCCTCAATTGATTCCGGTTCTGCTTATGAATAATCTCATCCCTGTACCTAATTTCACCGGATAGCGGTTCTCTGACTCCATTCATATTCAGAAAAAAGGTAGATTTTCCTGCACCGTTGCCTCCAAGTACAGCAATTTTCTCTTGGCAATAAATTGTGACGGTAATATCCTTTAATACCTTGTTATCTTCTTCATAGGAATAGAACAGATTCCTTACCTCTACTATTTTATCCTTCATCCGTAATTCCTCCATAGAACGCTAACCGTCAATATTAGACCTCCATACAAGACTGCATAACCAATCTGGCTCACAGTTAGTACTCTTTTTTCTTCCCAAAACAGACAATTTCCTTCATAACCTCTGGCCTCCATTGCGTCATAATATACATTCGCTTTCTTTAAGGACATAATTAATAGGTTCGCCATCTCACTACTAAAGGTTCGGAAGGAAGTCTTCAAATCACAATACCCAAGTCTTGATCTGGTTGCATCCTTTTGTTTTTGATTAATCTCAGAAAGAATGAAGATATATCGATATATCAGATGCATCAGCTCTAAAATCAGAACCGGAAAATGAATTTTTCGAAACACAGATATGATCTCCCCCACCGGGGTGGAAAGTGTCATCAAGTACACTGCGCTAATAGCTCCAAAGGCTTTAAAAGCTACATTGATTGCCATCATTAAGCTTTGCTTTGAAACTGAAAGCTGTAACGCATAAATACTAATTGTACCTAGTGAATCACTTGCTCTTCCAAACTGAATTGCAATCGCTACTCCACTTAACAATATAAATGTAACGGGAATCGATAACAGTCTCCAATAATCCTTCATCTTTATCTTTCCGATTCCAACCGTAAGCAACATCATAAAAATCATTGTTGTAATTGAAACAGGTATGGAATTACTCACTATTACTATAATCAATGCCATCACCGAAAATACCACTTTAAAGGAGGTATTCCAATTTCTCAGGGTAGAAAGATAGGCGTAATAATCAATTGATACATGGTGATGCATTTTACTCATATTTTCCCCCCCCTTCGCATTGTGGTAGTGTCAAGTTTGACACCCCGTTTTTTCTTTCAAAACCTTTATTTTTCAAGGGTTACAAAGTTTTTTAAATAAAAATAACAATGACCCCCTTATTAGAAGTATAATTAGAGTTACCACACACCAATTATCAACAAAGAAAGGTCATTGTTATGGACTCAATTATACTCTATTTACTTA